>ENA-UOYA01000741-UOYA01000741.1-activated-sludge-metagenome-genome-assembly--contig:-NODE-741-length-39269-cov-31.873005_pt1 | contig 39269 bp, 34 predicted proteins | sample MGYA00238163_ERZ764804 | MGnify/ENA primary metagenome ERZ764804 (study PRJEB28919, sample SAMN05720223) | activated sludge metagenome | isolation source: Anaerobic digester | place: Hong Kong...
TTGAGCGCATCAGCTCCTGTCGTTCGTGTGTCACCACGCTTAAATCATCGCGTCCGGTCGAGGAACGCGCCGCCGCCCAATTGCCAAGGGTCTGCTGCACGAGGTCAAAGCGAGTTGCATCCCCGACGCGGTTCGACATGGCCGGGCCAATGTTGTAAGCCAAAACGACTTGCAAGCCCGGCTGAAACGCCTCAAATTGTTGCAAAGTCTGCGGCACGCCATCTTCCGTGAGTGTGACGCGTTGCACCGGCAGGCCCTGCCAATCGGCGCCGCCGACCAGCGGCGGGCGTAACACCACCTGCACCAACGGGAACTGCGTCAGGTCAAGCGCTACCAGGCTGGCTTGTTCGGGCGCGGGGGATTGGGCAAACACCGGGCGCGGCAATAGCCCCAAGAAGAGCAAAAGCGCCCCAATCAGCCGTGCCCAACCAACGACCGTTTTCATAGAGAAGTGAACACCTCACGAACCTGCCAGAGTAAAAAGCGGAGCGCTTGCAATGCAGCATAGTTGACCTGCACACTCATCCATTGCTCACTCCCATTCAATCGTTGCGGGGGGCTTGCTGGTCAGGTCATAGACGACACGGTTAACGCCCTTGACCTCGTTGACGATTCGGCTGGAAATGCGCGCCAACAACTCATGCGGCAGGCGCGCCCAATCAGCGGTCATGAAGTCCTCGGTTGTCACGGCGCGCAGTGCCACCGTTTCTTGATAGGTGCGCACATCGCCCATGACGCCAACCGATTGCACCGGCAGCAAAGCGGCAAAAGCCTGGGCAATGCTGCCCGGCTCATCCGTCATGCGCCGACCCAACAATCCGGCAGCTTGCAATTCACTGGTGAAAATGGCATCGGCCGCGCGCAGCCGCGCCAGGCGCTCCGCCGTCACTTCACCCAAGCAGCGCACGGCCAACCCCGGCCCCGGAAAAGGCTGCCGCCAAACCAACTCGGCCGGCAGGCCCAGCGCCTCTCCCACGGCGCGCACCTCATCCTTGAACAGGTAGCGCAGCGGCTCAATCAGCTCAAAGCTCAAATCGCTCGGCAACCCACCGACATTGTGATGCGTCTTGATACGATGCGCTTTGTTACGGTCCGGGGCGCTCGATTCAACCACATCGGGGTAAATTGTGCCTTGCACCAGGAAAGGAATTTCGCCCAAACGGCGCGCCTCTGCTTCGAACAAGCGGATGAAGGTCTCCCCGATGATTTTGCGTTTGCTTTCGGGCTCGGTCACGCCGCGCAAAGCGCCGAGGAAGCGTTCTTCGCCTTCGACCGTAATCAGATTCAGCCCCAAACCGCGCCCAAAGGCATCTTCCACCTGCTCACGCTCGCCATGGCGCAACAAGCCATTATCCACAAACACAGCCGTCAGCTGATCGCCAATGGCGCGATGCACCAGAGCCGTCGCCACGCTCGAATCAACCCCACCGCTGACGGCAGAAAGCACACGCTGCCGTCCGACGCGCGCCCGAATGCGTTCGACCGCCTGACGGACGATCGAATCGGGCGTCCAGGTGGGCGGTGCGCCGCAAATTTTGAGCACAAACTTGCGCAACATGGCCCGTCCGCCGGGAGTGTGATGCACCTCCGGGTGAAACTGCACGCCATACAACTGCCGTCGCAGGTCTCCCATGGCGGCAAAGGGGCTGTTGGCGCTGATGGCAAGCACCTCAAACCCTTCCGGCAGCTGCTCAATCCGGTCACCGTGCGACATCCATACCGGATAGTTGCCATCCGGCAAAAGCGGGTTGGAATGCACCGTGCGCACATCCGCCAGGCCATATTCGCGCGCCTGCGCTGCGCCCACCTGTCCACCGAGCGCATGGGTTAGCGCCTGCATTCCATAGCAAATGCCCAACACCGGCAGCCCGGAGCGCAAGACATAGTCAGGGATGGTTGGAGCGTCGGGTTCATAGACCGAAGAGGGGCCACCCGACAGAATGTAGCCGCAGGGCTCAATCGCCTGCACCACCTCAGCCGGGGCATCCCACGGAAAGAGCTCGCAATAGACCTGTGCCTCGCGCACACGCCGGGCAATCAGCTGCGAATATTGAGAACCAAAGTCAAGGATGGCAATTGCGCTTGGGGTCATTGTGGCTCACAGAAGCAAATCTGCCCACCATCAAGCGAGGCGATGCAGACCAGCGAAACAATCGGAATATTGAGATAGGACAGGTGATTACGCCCGCCCTCAAAGATTTTTTCGATCAGCGTGCCGATGCCCACCAGGCTGGCCCCGGCTGCCTGCGTCAGGCGCACCAGCCCCTGAAGGGTGGCACCGGTTGCCAAAAAGTCATCAATGATCAACACCCGCTCGCCCTTTGGCAAAAACTCCGGCGAGACAATCAGCTCGACCATGCGGCCCTTGGTGTGCGAAGGCGCGACCGTTAGATAAACCTGATCGGGCATGGTAATCGGCTTGGTCTTGCGCGCATAGACAACCGGCAAGCCCATGTGCCGGGCGGCAGCAAGCGCCGGGGCAATGCCGGAAATCTCCGCCGTCAGAATGCGGGTTGCCCCACAACCGGCAAAAGCCTGGGCAAACGCTGCCCCGCATTCATCCATCAACACCGGGTCTACCTGATGGTTGATGAAGCCATCCACTTTGAGGATGCCGTTGCCGAGGTTCCGTCCCTCGCGCAAGATTCGATCTTTGAGTGCCTGCATAGAAACCATTCTCCTGGAGAGAAAAAGATAACGAAGATTATTGCTGCGGCGGCAAAGGCGGTTCCGCTGTATTTGCCTGCGAAGCAGGCGCAGCAGGTGGTTGAGGGGTCACTTCCGTCGGGGGGATCGGCATGTTTGTCTGCGCAGGAGCAGCAGGGGAGCGATCGTCTGCAGAGGGGGTGCCTTGTTGCGGCAAGCGATAGCCGTAATAATAAGCCGCTCCGAGGCCAACCAACCCAACGAACATCTCATCCACCGGGCCAGGCAAAAAGCCACCAATCAACGCATACAGGCTGGCTGCCAGCATGGGGATGATGACCCAACGTGGCGTTTCGGGCTGCTTGCGCATCCACAGTGTAAAGCTGAGCAGCACCCCGGCAGTGAAAACCGCCGCATCATCCAACGCAGACGGGATGAAATCGGGCAACATGGTATAAAACAGCCCCAACACCGCCGGGGCAAACACCGTCCACCACGAGGGCACCCGCACCGTCGCCAGCAAAACACCAGAGACAAGGAAGAGCACCACGAAGGTAATCAGCCCGGCAATGGCACCGGTGCGAAAATTCCAACCCAGCCAGCCAATTGCCAGGGCAACAAGCGGCAGAATAAGCGTTGCGCCAGCGAAGAAAGCCGAAAGGCACGTGCGCGAACGGTCAGAAATCATGCCAACACCTCCGCGAGCAGTCTTTCACAATTGTAGCATAGAACGCGCACAGCAGAACAAGAATCAGCCATCAGCAGCTATAGACCTGTTCAAAGGCAAGAGCAGGTCTTGCCTGCCTTTCAGCGGATGCGCACGAGCACGATCAGCGACCCGGAATCATCTTGCTGACAGGAATCGTTAATGCGCAAATAGAGCGTGCCGCCTTCAGCAATCTTTTGCTCAAAGCTGTTGCCGACCAAGAAGGGAGCTCCATGGCGGCCAACCCGACCAATCAGTGCGGCGTGCGAAGCCCCCGGCAGGATGTTGCAAACCTTCGGATCGCCGCCAGCGCCCAGGCCATCATAGGAGCTGCCCGGCCAGGGCGACCACGTGCCGGATTGATAATCAATCTGCAGCAGGCGGCCATTTGGCACCACATAGCCGGTGTTGATCCAATCTTCTTCTGCCCAAACCTCAATCAGGCGCGGCTCCTCCTTTGGCTCACAGGCCAGGGTCGTCAAAATCAACATAGCAATCGCCAACAACCAGCGTTTGGATTTCATTTTCATTACCTTTCCTTTCGAATTTCTCGCCAGTCCAATAATTTCAATGAACACTTTTCAATTTCTATTGAAGCATTTGCTTTCCGCTCAACCTAGTTACCGCTGCACTGAGCATACAACGCCGGGGAAACCCAGATATTGGGCTCAACCGGAACGTACTCCTTTTGCAAAACAGCCAAAAAGTCACTTAAGTATTCTTTTGTTGGATATCCCCAGATGGAGGAATCATCCCGCAAATAAACAACGACATAGGGTTCGGCTTGAATCGCTGTGATCAACTCCTGCTGCCCCACTTCGGCAACCCAAGGCGTCATAAACATATATTTTGAGGCGGGTTGACGATCCAAAAAGAAATACGCCCATGGGTTAAGCGGATATACCAAATACTTTGTATTTGAATTGCCGCATTCCCATCGCCTTAAATTTTGGGCATAGGCTATCGAATCAGAAAAAGCAACTTCGAAATAAATCGTTTGACGACGCTCAATCAGATAAGCATAAACATTGATGCATAGTGTCACAATAACGATGATCCAAACGAAACGAACTGCCAGTTGATAGATTGCAGTGCTGATAGCGAACGTTTTGGGAGAATGATGGGGCCACAAATCGCCCCCTTCGCTTACCAATATTGCCATCATTAACAATGAAAAAATAACAAAAGGAGCGCTGTGAAATCCAATGCCATTGGTTGCGGCAGCAATGGCATATATCGTCAGGGCCTGGATTGGTTTCTTCGCCAGAAGCAACCGGATTACCATGAAAATAACACTTAGACGAAATGCAATTCCTCCCATGATCCAGTAATCCATATTCCAATTGCCTGCTGATAGTTGATCCAAAACATTCCAAAGCTTAAAAACCCCATTTTTAATGAAAACAATGATATCCAAGCCATGCAACATCTGATTCCAAATAACAGGTAGTTGATTTACAGTTCTGCCGCTATATTTGCTATAAATTTCCGCGTTGAATATAATGGTATCATCAAACGCTGCAGCCAGGGAATGATTGAATAGCATGGGAATTACAAATAGCAACAGCACTCCCAATCCAGCGGCAGCAGTAACTGTCAGATCCATAACAGCCTGCCGCCTTGAGATGGCTTTCTGACTAAATAGAATTACCAAAAAGCAAATCCCCAACATGGCAACAGGCCAGGCCATCATCATATCTGACAGCACCGAAAGCATCAGCATGAGGCCCAGCCAGGCAAAGTATAACCAACTGCGAAGCTCTCTTTCATCCAAATAAAGAATCATGGCTGTGCCCGACACCAGGAAAATTCCGGCAAATGGATGGTAATTCAATAAATTCGCCAGGTAGAAACAGCTTGTGCCAGCCCAGGTAACCGCCAAAACGCCAAAGACCAGATAGCGCTTTGTGAAGTGCGCTGTGACAGAGAAGACAATCACCCACAAGATGACCAGGGAGAAGCGAACGATGCCTATATTAGCGCCAAAAATGCGGATGACGCCAGCAATCCAGTAATAGGGCAAAGGCGGATGATGTGAGAAAATATCTCTGTATAGAATCCATCCTTGCGCCACAAGTTTGCCAACAGCAAAATGATCCGCCTCATCCACAAATCCACCGTAATACCTTAAAAGAAAACCGACTCCCCCTGCAATGACAATTAGGCTGTAACCAATCAGCGGTTGATATTTTCGATCATTCTTGCTCCATTGATCCTGCGATTTTTTATAGGATTCAGGCAAACTGATGAGGGAAAGCCAACTTTCCAATCCCGTCAAGGCCCCAAACATCAGAACAAACCAGATTTTTGCAAAATAAATGGGATACAGGCTTTGTAACACAATAAAGCCGAACCACAACAAAACGCCATAGATAGCAACCCCTGCCAAGTACCCAATATAGTGTTGGTTTATCTCATAGTCAATTTTTTGCAATAAAGCAGCCGACTTTCGCATGCTGGCAAACAACAGCAGGCCAAAAACACTCAGCGCCAGGCAAATAGCTAAAAAGATGATCAATCTTTCCTGAGACAAGCCCAGAAAAACCGCTTCCGCTGACCTGTCTTGCAAGATCATGAGCAAAGCTATGCCCCACTGGATTAGATTGGCTATGCTCAATAGACGCAATCGGTGTTTCAACTGCAATATGGCATTAGAAGACAATATTTCTCTCTCTTAGCGTTTATTTTTGAATTCGAACTGTGCGTCAATTGTGTGCTTGTCCAGAGCGTCTTCGCGTCAACTAAAGACGAAGCAACCAGAAAAAGCCAAAGGGCGGAATGGTCAGCACGTCACGCACCTGCACACCGCTGATGGCGTCTTGCCAATCTCCGGGCGGCAAGCGCAGCGAAAGCTGTGCATCGGCCAGGTTGTGAACAGCCAACAGCTGCCCACGCCAAAAAGCCGCCAGGCGCTCATCGCTATCCGTCAACCAGCGCACCGGCTCGTGCCCATGCAGGTCTGTCAGCCGTTTGCGCACGGCGATCAGCGCCCGCAAGCGATTGAAGAGCGACTGCGGGTCGGCGCGCTGTGCCGCAACGTTGCAGCGCGCTAGCGGAAAATCGGGCGTATCAATCGGTTGGGCATAAAGCTGTTCGGGGCGAGCAGCGGAAAAACCCGCTGTTGGACCCGCTTGCCACTGCATTGGCGTGCGCACGCCATTGCGATCGGGCAGGGTCAGGTCGTCTCCCATGCCGATCTCATCCCCATAATACAGGATCGGCGCGCCCGGCAGGCTAAACAGCAAGGCATTGGCAAGCAAAATCTTGCGCGTGTCGCCATTCAGGAGGGGGGCAAGGCGGCGACGAATGCCCAAATTGAGGCGCATGCGCGGCTGCGGGGCATATTCGGCCCACATCCACTGCCGCTCCTCCTCGGTCACCATCTCCAGCGTCAGCTCATCGTGATTGCGCAAAAAGGTGCACCACTGACACGCTTCAGGGATCTCGGGCGTGCGCGCCAAAATCCACTCCAGGGCAGTGCGCCGCCCCTCGCACAAGGCCTTGAACAGGCGCGGCATGACCGGAAAATGGAACGCCATGTGAAACTCATCGCCATCGCCAAAATAGGCGCGCGTCTCCTGTGGCCATTGATTGGCCTCCGCCAGCAAAATCCGCCCGGGGTAATGCTCATCCATCCAGCGGCGAATCTTCTTTAAATAAGCATGGGTTTCGGGCAAATTTTCACAATTGGTGCCTTCGCGCTCAAACAAATAGGGCACTGCATCGGCGCGAAAGCCATCAATGCCCAGCTTGAGCCAAAAATCCATCACCTCCAGCATGGCCTGTTGCACCTTGGGGTTGTCGAAATTTAGGTCAGGCTGAGAGGCATAAAAACGGTGCCAGTAATACTGACCGGCTTGCTCATCCCAACTCCAATTGGAGCGTTCGGTGTCGAGGAAGATGACGCGCGCTTCGGCATAGCGCTCAGCGGTGTCACTCCAGACGAAATACTCGCGGTAGGGCGAATGCCGATCGGCGCGCGCCGCCTGAAACCAGGGGTGCTGATCGGAGACGTGATTGAGCACCAAATCGGCGATGATGCGCAAGCCGCGGCGGTGTGCCTCGGTCACCAGGCGCCGGAAGTCTTCCAGCGTGCCATATTCCGGGTGAATGGAAAAATAATCAGCAATGTCGTAGCCATCATCCCGGCGCGGCGAGGGGTAAATGGGCAAGAGCCAAACACAATCTACGCCCAACTCCTTCAAATAGTCCAGCTTTTCAATCAGGCCGGGCAAATCGCCCGCCCCGTCGCCATTCGAGTCACAAAAAGCGCGCGGGTGAATTTCATAGAAGATTGCATTCTGATACCACTCTGTCATAGGGTTGCTCTTTCAGGGTTCAAAGGTCACCGAAACGGTCATGCCCCAGCGCAAGCGCGGGTCTGTTTCCAGCAAGCGGATGCGCACCGGATAGGTGATGTCACCGGCGTTTTCGGCAAACAACTGATCAATCCGCTCAATCTCACCGGCAAAGGTCTGCGTCGGCAGGGCATCCGGCTGCACCACAACCGCCTGCCCCGGCTTGAGGTTGACCACATTCAGCTCGGTCAGGTCCTTGGTTTCCACATACCAGGTCGAAAAATCCGCCAAAACAAGGATGGGGCGGGACGGAGCGGCGACCTCGCCCACCTCGATATTGACTTGCACCACGCGCCCGGCAAACGGCGCCCGCAATTCCTGCTGATCAAGGGCGGTTTGTGCCGCCTGCACCTGCGCCTCTGCAGCTGTCAGACGGGCATCAGCCAGGTCGCGCTCCTCTTTGGGCACACCGCCGCTCCAATCCTTCAGGCGGCGGTCGGCATCGGCCAGGTTTGCCTCGGCCAGGGCCACGGCAGCATTGGCAGCATCGCGTTGGTTGCGCCACTGCCGCAACTCACGGTCGAGGGCATCGCGCTTGTCTTGGGCGTCATCGCGCTTCTTTTTGGCGTCTTTGTAGGTCTGATTGTCTTCATTCAACCCACGATAGCGGTCAAATTCGGTTTGTGCGTCCTTCAATTCCTGCTCAGCATCGGCGAGGTCGGCCTCCAAATCATCCAGATGGTCACGGTATTGCTGCGTATCGAGTGCGTCCAGGTCGGCTTGCGCCTGCACAAGAGCACGCTCAGCCTCGCTCACAGCTGCCTGGGCCTGCGAACGTTGTAGCTCAGCCAGGTCATCCAAATCTTGCCGGGCCTTCTGCGCCGCCAACAGCTCCGCCTGAGCGGCGCGCAGCGCTGCTTCGGCCTGCGGCTGCGTTGCCAGGCGCGCCAACACTTGCCCGGCCTGCACATCCTGCCCCTCGACGACCAACAGCTCGGCCAATGGCCCGCCGCTGAAAAAGCTCAGGCTGACATAACGCGCCGGCACAAGGTGTCCTTCGGCCACCAAAGCCTTAGAAGCGGTCACCGTCGGCAGTGCGGTTGGCTGTGCCGTTGCGCCCAAGACAGAACAACCACTCAGCAATATCAGCGACATCAGCAAGCCCATGCAAAGCCATCGTTTCATCACACACCTCCACCATCACTCATAGGATAATACCTCACGGATTGTTAACCGCACAGCGCTGCGCGCCGGCAACAAACTGGCAATCATCGCCAGGAGAATCACCAGGCCAAGCCAAATCAAAAAGCCATCTGCGACGTAGGAAATCGCCATCGGAGCATCGAAGATGGCGCGGCTGATGGTATCCGTCAACACGCGGCTAATCGGAAAAGCCAACAGTGCGCCAATCAGCCAGCTGCTAAGCCCCAACAACAGTCCTTCGACCAGCACCATGCGAAAAATCGCCCGGTCCGAGGCGCCAATGGCGCGCAAAATGCCCATCTCGCGGGTGCGCTCCATCACGTTCAAACTCATCGTGCCAGTCAGACCAATGCTGCCAACCAGGGCGGTGAGCAACGCCATGATTTGCAAAAAGACCGTCAGGGCATTCAAACCATCGGAGGTGTTTTCAAGCAGGGCTTTGCCTGCGCGGGCCTCACTGAGGCGCAGCCCGGCAGCGCGCAGGTGCTGTTCCAGCAGAGCAGAAAAGGCGCGTTGTTCAGCCAGGGTCAGGTTCGGGTCGGTTGAGAGGACACGAAACGATGAGGCACTGCCCCAACTATGGATGCGGTGCGCCAGGGAGTCGTAATCGGTATAGGCCAGGTAGCCACCGCTCTTGCCGGCCATCTGAAAATAACCAACCACCACCCAATCCGACTCCTCGCCATACAATTTGAGCCGGATCGTATCGCCGATGTGCAAATCGGGGAAGCGCGAGCGGAAATTCTCATTCAGCGCAATTGCGTTCACATCGCCGGGGGCAATCCAACGCCCCTCAATCAGCACCGGCTCAATCAAGCGGCTGCCGGATGGTGGTGCAATCAGGTGCACATTCTCGCCCGTGCTGCCATCCGGGAAGACGATTTCGCACAAGGCCAGCGCCCAACCCTCGACATAGCCCACCCCCGGCACATCTTGCAACACGCTGCGCACCTGATCCATGCGATAGGGCCGGTCAAAATCCAGGTTCACATCGGCCATGAAATATTTTCCCAACCGTTCGATGTGCGCATCAATGGAGGCGCGCACATTGAACGTTGCGATGAACATCGCCCCGCCCAGAGAAAGGGTCAGCAAGGTAAGCAAGACGCGCATCCGTTGGCGGAAGGTGTTGCGCAGCGAAAGCAGCAACGGGCGCGGAATGGCAGCAAACAGCCGCCCGCGCGACCAGAGATGGGTTGGTGCCTCAGCGTTGGTTTGCATGCCGCTCAATGCCTGCTGCACCGAAACCCCCGTGCCGCGCAAGATGGGCCACAGCCCAGCAAGCTGCGGTGCCAGCAAGGCGATCAGCGTTTGCAGCACAATCGTACGCGGCACCAGGCGATAGCCAAGCAAATCGTAATTGATTTGATTGGAAAGGTATTCCATCATCGCAAAAGCAGCCCGGTTAGAAAGCGGCAAGGCCAACGCCAGTGCCAACAAGCCATATACCAGGATCAGCGCCATGTAAATGCCCACAATCTGCATCCGTTGTGCGCCAACCGTCTTCATCGCCCCAATTTGCTGAATTTGTTGTGTGAGCAGGGCCGAGAGCGTGTTGGTGATCAGAAAGCCGCTCAAAAAGACGACCAAAGCGCCGAGCACAAACAGCACGCCGCCCATCGCATCGGTGTAGACGGAATTGGGATGATCATCAGAGCGTGTTAGCGCGGAGGTGTAGACGATATAACCGGCATCTTCCACCTGCTGCTTGACGGTCTGTGCAATCGGTTCAATCGTCGTCAGGTCAAGGCCGCCATCTTCGACGGTAACCAGCAAGGTATTGTTGGTCTCCGGCAGGCCAAGCCAAAGCAAGGTTTGCTCGGCCACATAGCCCTGAATGGGAGCGACAAAGAACCCGCCCCCTAACCCCGCTGCGCCAATCGTCTGATCTTTGACCACAGCCGCAACGGTCAGGTGACGCTGCTGCCCGGAGGGCAATTCCAGCACCACCTCACCGCCCACGTCCACGCCCAATTCATCCAACTTATACTGGTCAATTGCAATCTGATGGCGCGGCGGCGGCCAGGTGCCGCGCAACGGACGCGGCAGGTTGAGCTGCTGCGGCTCTGGCAAGGCCTTGATGTTAATCGGCACCCATTGTCCGCGCACATCCAAAACGCGCAAGGAAAATTCACGCAACCCCTCGGCTTGCGCCACCCCGTCCAGGTGAGCAATCCGTTTGGGCAATTCATCATCAAAGGCACTGACCTTGAGGGTGATGTTGGCCGGGTTGGTCAGACGATAGCCGGCACGCATATCGGCTGAAGAAACCCAATAGGTGGTACTGATCAGGCCAATGGCAAACAGGCCAACAGCAATGGAAAGCACTACCAGCAACGAGCGCACCGGATAGGCCAGCAAATCTGCCAGAGCTTTGCGCCAACGCGGACGGATTACCATGGCCACCTCTTCCTTGCGGGCTCAGTGCTCATCAAGCGAGCGGCCAGCTCCGGCGTGCCTGCTAGCAATGCCGATAATTCGCCCTGCGGCAGACACCAGGCGCGCAGCTCAGCGCCGGCCCGCACATGCAGCGACGGTGACAACACAGCCCATTGCCCAGCGGTCAGGCTGCGCGTCAGCGTCCCGCGTCGATCCAACACTTCCAGCGCCCCAGCTTGCACAAGCCACAGGCCGGGCTCCACTGCCCCGCCAGACCAGGGCCGCAGGGCGTGCGTCAGGCGCAGCAGCTCCGGGTGGGCAACATCCGGCAATGCGCGCGCCAGCCATTCGTTGATCAGCTCGCCATCGCACAGCACCAGGGTGCGCGGGGCACGCTGCGCCATGGCGGCATCGTGCGTTACCATCAAAACCGTCTTGCCTTCCTGCACCAGCTCCAGGAACAGCGCAAAGACGGCCTCCGCGGCGCGTGAATCCAGGTTGCCGGTTGGTTCATCGGCAACAATCAGGGGCGGGTCATTGGCCAGGGCGCGCGCCACCGCCGCACTTTGTTGCTGCCCGCCCGAAAGCTGTGTCGGCAATTGGTCGGCCAATGCCTCCAGCCCCACCCGTTCAAGCAACTTGCGGGCGCGCGCTTCGCGCTGTGCAGGGGCAATGCACCCGGCAAAATCCATCGGCAACAACAAATTTTCCAACAACGTCAGCGTCGGCAAAAGCTGAAAGAACTGAAACACAATCCCCAGCGATCGCCCACGCCACACCGAGAACTGACCCTCGCTCAGGCGATTGAGCGATACCCCATCCACACACACCTCCCCGCGCGTGGGGCGGTCAATGCCCGTGATCATGTTCAGCAACGTAGATTTGCCACTGCCCGAACGGCCAATGATGGTAACGAACTCACCTGCCGCAATTTGCACCGAAACATCTTTGAGCACCCAGGTTGGTCCGGCAGCGGTCTGAAAAGCCTTGCTGACGTTTGTCAGCCTAATCAGCGCATGGTCTTCCTTCATTGTTTTTCCACCAATTGGCCATCAACAATCGTCAACACCTGCCCACAGCGCGGCGCCAGGCTGCGATCGTGCGTCACCATCACAATCGTTTTGCCCTGTTGCACCAGGCGTTCAAAGGCCTGAATGACCGTTTCCGCAGTGACCGAGTCAAGCCGTCCGGTTGGCTCATCCGCCAAAATGAGCGGCGGGTCATTGGCCAGGGCGCGCGCGATTGCGGCGCGTTGCTGCTGCCCGCCCGAGATGGCCGCCGGCAGCTTGTGCGCGTGTTCTTCCATTTCGACCATGCGCAACAGCTCCAGGGCGCGCTGCGGGCTGCGCCGGGGATGAAAGCGGCCACAAAAATCCATCGGCAGCATCACATTCTCCAGCAACGTCAGGTGCGGCAATAGCTGAAAATTTTGATAGACCACCCCAACCGAAAGCCCACGCCAGCGCGCCAGCGCTGATTCACCCAAGCTATGCACTGCCACCCCATCCACCCACACCTCGCCGGCGCTAACCCGATCCACCCCGCTGATGCAATTGATCAATGTCGTCTTGCCAGCGCCAGATTTGCCAAAAATGCCAACCAGGCAACCGGCTTGGAGCGTCAGGCTGATGCCGCGCAGCGCCCAAAATTCACCTGCCGGTGTGTAATAGGCCTTGTGCAGATTGACCAGGTGCAACAATGGTTTTTCCACGGCATTCCTCTTTGGTAAGTGTATCATAAAATTATGCGGTTGACATTCCCCACCCCTGACGGTAGAATGAGCCGCATGACCGTTGATTTGAGCAAATTGAACCCACAACAGCGCGCCGCCGTCACCGCCGGGTTGGGGCAGGTGTTGGTGCTTGCCGGGCCCGGCTCTGGCAAGACGCGCGTCCTGACGCAACGCATTGCCTATCTGATTGAGGCCCTCGGCGCCCGTCCCTATACCATTCTGGCCGTTACCTTCACCAACAAGGCAGCCCGCGAGATGACCGGACGAGTGGAGACCTTGTTGGGACGCAGTGTGGAAGGGCTGTGGCTTGGCACCTTTCACGCCGTGTGCGCCCGCTTGCTGCGGCGCGAAGCTGAACGCCTGCCTTTCGAATCCAATTTCGTCATCATGGATGCGGACGATCAGGAAACGCTGACCAAACGTGCCATCCGTGACCTGAACCTGGATGAGAAGCTCTACAAGCCCGCTTCCATTCACGCCGCCATTTCTGCCGCCAAGAACGACCTGATTCCGGTGGAGGATTTTCCGGCCAAGACGTATCGCGAAGAAGTCATTCGCCGCATCTATCAGCGCTACGAAGCGTTGCTGCGCGCCAGCAACGCCGTGGATTTCGACGACCTGTTGCTGTGGGCCGTACGCCTGCTCACCGATCACCCGGATGTGCGCGAGCGCTATGCCCGTCGGTTTGAGCATGTGCTGGTAGACGAATTTCAAGATACCAATCGGGCGCAATATGAATTGCTCAAATTGCTCTCCAGCTATCACCAAAACCTGTTCGTCGTCGGCGATGAAGATCAATCCATCTATCGCTGGCGCGGGGCCGATTATCGCAACGTGTTGCGCTTTGAAAGCGATTTTCCGGGCTGCCAGAAGATTCTGCTTGAGCAAAATTATCGCTCCACCCAAACCGTGTTGGATGCCGCCCGGGCCGTCATTGACCAAAACCGCAACCGCACCCCCAAACACCTTTTCTCGGAACGGGGGCGCGGGGCGCGCCTGATTTTGCATCAGGCCGCCGATGATTATGGCGAGGCGGCCTTCGTGGTGGATACGATTCAGCAAATGCTGCACAACAACGAAGTGCAAGGCCGCGAAATCGCCGTGATGTACCGCACCAACGCCATGTCACGCCTCATCGAAGAGGCCTTCTTGCGCGCCGGTCTGCCCTACCGCCTGGTTGGGGCGCAGCGCTTCTATGGCCGCCGCGAAGTCAAAGATGTGATTGCCTATTTGCGCCTGGTGCAAAACCCCAACGATGAGGTCAGCTTGCCGCGGGTGCTCAATGTGCCGCCGCGCGGCATCGGCGATAAGACGCTGGTTGCCTTGCAGCTTGCCGCCCGGCAAGCCGGGCTGGGGGCAGGGGAACTGTTGCTCAGCCTGGGGCGAGATGGAGATGCCTCCCCACACTGGAAAGCCTTCAGCGGACGCGGCGCCCCCTTGCTGGCTGACTTCGGTGCGCTGCTGCTCGGCTGGCGCAAACTGGCCCAAGAAGCTCCGTTGCCGACCCTGTTCGATACCATCCTGGCCCAAACGGGCTACCGCGCCTACCTGGACGACACAACCGAGGAAGGTCAGGAACGTTGGGAAAACGTGCAAGAATTGCGCCGCCTGGCCTATGAATATGCCGACAAAGGCCTGGTCGAATTTTTGGAGAACCTGGCGCTCGTTTCCGATCAAGACACGATCCCCGAACAAGCCGACGCGCCCACCCTGCTGACCTTGCACGCCGCCAAAGGCCTGGAATTTGGGCGGGTCTTCATCCTTGGCCTGGATGAAGGCTTGTTGCCACACAGCCGCAGCCGCGACGACCCGGAAGAAATGGCCGAGGAGCGCCGCCTGTTCTATGTTGGCCTGACGCGCGCCAAAAACCTGGTCTACCTCGTCCGTGCCGAGCGACGCAGCACCTATGGCTCTTACGAATTTAGCGAGCCCTCGCGCTTCTTGGAAGATATTCCCGAAGAATTGCTCCAATATAGCGGTTTGCGCCGGGCTGCCTGGGAACGCCCCCCATCCTCAACACGCCCACATGAGCGCACAGACACCCGTTGGGAATCGAGCTCAAGCGCCCGCACGCCGGTTGCCCCGCCAACTGCAACAAACGCAGCACGTTATCACGTCAACCAAAAAGTGCGTCACAGCACCTGGGGCGAAGGGCTCATCGTCGCCACACGCCGCACCGAAGACGGCGATGAAACGTTGGATGTGTTCTTCGAAAGCGTTGGCTTCAAACGCCTGATGGCCTCGCTGGCCAAGCTGGAAGTGCTCTAAAAAACGACTTTCCAAATTGCAAAGTACAAAGTATAGAAAAACAGCCTCATTTGTGTCACAATACAACCATGCAACACAAATGGATCGCTTGTTTTCTGTCTTTTTTGGCCCTCAGCCTCAGCCTGATCAGTGCGCGTGCCCAAAGCGACAGCGGGCCGCAATCTGCCCAGAGCCCGGCCATGGCCTATAACGAATTTGAAACTGTTTACCGCACCAACCTGGAGCGGCGCGCTCAGGGGCTGGCCCCGTTGCGCAGCAACCTGCAACTGACCGAAGCCGCACGCTGGTTTTCGTGGGATTCGGTCGAGAATCGCGCCGCCGACTATTGCGGACATCAGGACACGCTGGGGCGCTGGCCGGACGTGCGCACGCGCGACTTTGGCTACCTGGGCAATAGTGGCGCCGAAAACGCCTTTTGCGGCTACGTCACCCCGGCGCAAGCCGTGCAGGGGTGGATGAACAGCCCCGGACACCGCGCCAACATCCTCGACCCCAACTCGCGCGAGATCGGCCTGGGCTATTATCGCCGCGCAAGCGACGGGCGCGGCTACGTGACGCAAGATTTCGGTGCAGACCCAGCCTATCCGCCGCTGGTAATTGAGAACGAAGCACTCTATACCACCGCAACACAGGTCGCGCTCTACCTGTATGACCGACAGGTTTCGGGCGGGTTTGGCGGCTTTTTGCCCGCTCAGCAAATGCGCCGCAGCAACAACCGCTGCTTCCTCGGCGCCAACTGGCAACCCTACCAAACTGAAAGCAGCTGGACGTTGGAAGGCGGCAGCGGCTGGCGCACCGTCTATGCCCAAACTCGCGATGCCTTGGGGCGCACCGCCACCGTGCAAGACTCGATCTACCTGGGCGGCCTGCCACCCGAAAGCGCCCTCAGCGACGCAGTGTTTTCCAGCCAAAGCAGCAGTGTCACGCTCTATCAACTCGATGGCGGCGGTTTGCCGCAGATGCAGTTTAGCCTGGGCTGGGTGGCCGATGACAGCAACGAAACCTTCCATCAATGGTGGGGGGCAAGCGGCAGCACCATCAGCGACCCGCAAGCACTGGGCGGATCGGTATATCGCATTCCGAGCGGGGCGGGTGCCTTTGCCTGGGTATGGACGACCGATTTCACCGCCAATCAGCCGTTTGTGGCCTATGTGCGCCTGCGCGCCCCGGGCAGTTTGCCCCCCGGCGAAATCGGACGCATTTGGGTGCAGGCCGGGCAAGATGAATTGCCACAGCGCATCCTCTATGGTAGCGACCTGGCCGGGGGTGGGTTCGTGGAGTTTGCCCTGCCTTTCACCTTTCGCCCCACCTCGCAAGACCCGTTCCTGCTGTTTAAGTTCGAGACCAGCGGCAGTGCAACGTTGGATATAGACGCCGTCACCATTTTCAGCAGCCCGGTCACGGTGCAATCGCCTTATACCTGGACGGTGCCGGGCGGCAACTATCGCGGGCAGGGGGTGTGGGTACGCTACACCAACGGCAGCAACACCTTTTCGGAGTACGCAGAAGCCTACACCTGGTCCTCTCCGCTTTCGCTCTCAAGCAATCACGTCCGGTTCATTCGAGCCAACAACCTCGTTCCCCACCCTGTGCACATTGCTGTGCAGCAGCCCTGCGGCGCATTGGGCCTGCTATTGCAAGACAATGCCGCCTGGCTGACCGCAAGCCTGGATGGGGACAGTTTGCAGCTTGTTGCTGATGCCGATGGACTGACAGCCGGCACCTATTCGGCAACGGTGACGCTCACGCCACAAGTCAGCGGTGTGGCAGCACAAACCGTGGCCGTGGAGCTGTGGGTGATGGATGGCGATATACAGCTCCTGCACCTGCCAACAATTTTGCGCTGAAAAACGCAAACGCACCCAACCCCGGCAAAACGCTTGACAAACAGGCCAACTTGCTGTACAGTAATTCTGTACAGAAGGAGCACGCAATGACCATTCAAACAACCTATACGCAAGCCCGCGCCGGGCTGGCGAACTTATTAGATCAGGTGACACACAACCGCGAAGTCGTCATCATTCAACGCCGAGGAGAAGAAGAGGTGGCGCTGATTGCTGCCTCGGAGCTGCAAAGCCTGATGGAAACAGCTTATCTGTTGCGCTCACCGGCCAATGCCGAGCGCTTGCTCACCGCGCTGGGACGGGCATTGAAAAATGAAGTGCAGCCGCTCAGCGTGGATGACTTGCGGCGCGAGGTACACCTTGAGTAGAAAAGAGCGCCTGGCCGTCTTTCACCCCGAATTCATTGAAGACTTGCATTTCTGGGTGCAGACCGACCGGAAACTCGCCCTGCGAGCATTTGACCTGATCAACGCCATTTTGCGAGATCCCTTTGCCGGGACAGGCAAACCTGAGCCGCTTAAATACCTGGCTCCAGGGGCATGGTCCCGCAGGTTGACGCAGGAGCACCGCATCGTTTACCTGGTGCGCGAAGATCAAATTGACTTCTTGCAAGCCAGATACCATTATTAGCAAAAGGATGCCTCGCCCATGCCTCACACAACAATCGCAACAGGCATCTGCAACTTGCAACAATGGTATAATGAGACCGATTCAGTTTGATTTGTTGACCTGCCCCGACAGGTGCGAAAGGAGAAAAAATGTTTCGCTTTCAAGGTTGGGAACCGATTGTTGTTTTGCTACTCATTCTGTTGCTGTTTGGGCCAGGGCGAATTGCAAAAATCGCCAAAGAGCTTGGCAGTAGCATCACTGCGTTTCGCTCCGGTCTGAAGGGCGAAGACAAAAAAGACGAAGCAACCGATCACGACACAAAGCCGCAATAGTTTTTCGGCATGGAAATATTGGGTCTTGGCATTCCAGAGTGGCTGGTCTTTTTGGCATTGATCATTTTGGTCGTTGGCCCCAAAGACATGGTCTCGTTTGCACAGCGGGCAGCACGCGTCATTCGCAAAGCTTCACAATCTGAGCTGTGGCGTGAAATGCGGGCAACCGAACGTGAACTGCGCGACCTGCCAACGCAATTGATCCGCGAGTCCGGAATCGAAGAACTGCAAAAGACAACGCAAAAACTCCAACAGGAAATCGGCGGCAGCCTGAAACCCGGCAATGTTGAGCCGCCCGCCGCACCCAAACAAACAGAGACGGATGTATGACCAATTCGCCGCGCCTGATGGCCTGGACAGAGCATATTGAAGAATTTCGTCGCCGCCTGTTGGTGGCGATTGTTGCACTGATCGTCACTTCCCTGGCAAGCACAGCTTTCGTTCCACAATTGGTCGAATGGCTCACCCGTCCGGTGGGCGGAATGCAGGCTTTGCAATCCATTGAGGTGACCGAAAACGCCAGCATCTTCTTCCGCGTGGCGTTTGCCTCGGGGCTTGCTCTGTCTCTGCCGGTGTGGATTTATGAGCTATTGGCTTTTCTGTTCCCGGCCATGGAACGGCACGAAAAACGTTGGATTTTGATTGGGCTGCCGTTTGCGACGTTGTTGTTTGTGGGCGGGGTAGCATTTGGCTACTTTGTCATGTTGCCAACGGCCTTGCCGGTACTGCAAAGCGGTTTTTTGGACATCAAAAACGCCATTCGGCCCGAGAACTATTTCCGTTTTGTCACAAGCTTGCTGCTCTGGTTGGGGGTCAGCTTTGAAACACCGCTGCTGATCTTCATCCTCGCCCGGCTGCGCCTGGTGACGGCCGGGCAATTGGCGCGCTACTGGCGCTATGCCGTGATAGCCATCGCTTTGATCGCCGGGATCGTCACACCGACAACCGACCCGATCAGCATGATCGTGATGATGTTGCCATTGCTGGTCTTATACTGGTTGAGCATTTTTCTGGCCTGGCTGGCCGTGCCGCGCCGCAAAAAAGTCGCATGATCAGCGCCGTGGGAGAACGCGCCTTGCGCGTGCAGTTGGGAGAAGAAATTTCGCCGGACATCAACGATCGTGTGCTGGCCCTGGCACAGGCCTTGCAGTCTGCGACCCTGCCGGGCGTGTTGGGCTGGGCGCCCGCCTATGCCGTGCTGACGATTTATTATGACCCGGCGCTGCTTGGTTATGAGCAATTGCGCACGTGGGTGGAGCAGACCTTGCCACACGTGCAACAAACCGCCCCGGTTATCGGGCGGGAAGTATGCATTCCGGTGCGCTATGGCGGCGCAGATGGGCCTGACCTGGATTTCGTGGCGCGTCACACCGGCTTGAGTCCAGCAGAAGTCATTGCCCGGCACACCGCAGCGGTCTATCGCGTCTACATGCTCGGCTTTTTGCCTGGCTTTGCCTATTTGGGCGGCTTGCATCCATCCTTGCACACACCGCGCTTGCAAACCCCGCGCCCGCAGGTGCCGGCTGGCTCGGTTGGCATTGCCGGGGCCCAAACAGGCATCTATCCCTGCGCCTCACCGGGCGGCTGGCAGCTGATTGGCCGCACCGACGTGCAGCTTTATGACGCAGCCAACACCCCCCCTTGCCTGCTATCGCCGGGCGATCAGGTGCGTTTCGTGGCAATATGATCGTCGAAGTGTGGGCAGATGGATTTTTGGCCAGTGTGCTGGGCCTGGCCGACCTGGCACAACAACGGTGGGGATTGCCGCCGGGCGGGGCAATGGATGAAATGGCGCTGCGCGCCGCCAATGCCCTGGTAGGCAACCCACCGCAGGCGCTGGCACTGGAAAACGGCCCGGGGCTGCTGCGCCTGCGCTGCCTGGAAATCACACACCTGGCCGTATGTGGGGCGGGGCTGACACTTTGGCGCAACCAACAGCCCCTGCCATTGTGGACGACCTGTTTGGCCCGCCCGGGAGATTGGCTGGAATTGCGCCCAAACGGCACAGGCTGTTGGGGCTACCTGGCCATCAGCGGCGGGTTTGAGCCCACGCCAACGGTGCAAACCGGCAAACTGCTGACGGTCAAACGCCCGAGCACTCCGCCGCCCCTAGCGGGCAGCTTTTTGCGAACAGAACAGCGGCCAGCTTATAGCCAATCGCCGCGCCTGGGCCTGTTGCCCGGCCCACACCTGAACTGGCTAGAAGAAGACAGCCAACAAGCATTGTTTCACGGCAGCTTCACACTTGCCCCTAGCTCAAACCGCATCGGCTACCGACTGCATGGGCAAGCACCTTTGCGCCTGCGTCAGGCAGCTGATCTTCTTTCCGAAGGCACAGTGACCGGCGCAGTGCAGCTGCCGGGCAGCGGTGAGCCCGTGGTGCTCATGGCCGGACGTGGAGCAACCGGCGGATATGCACTGCCGGCCGTGGTCGCCGCCGCCGATTTGCCGCTGCTGGCACAGTGTTTGCCCGGCGCACAGGTGACGTTTTACCCCACGTCGCTTGCCATGGCACAAGCGCGCTGGCTGGACTGGCTCAACGCGCTGCCAAACAGCATTATCCCGCCAGAAGAAACCGACCTGGCCTGGATCTAAGCCGCACAATTTGCCAAAGCGCGATATACTTTAACCATGCGCATGGACATCAACTGTGACATGGGTGAAAGCTTTGGGCGCTACGCCCTGGGCTACGATGCCGAATTGTTGCCCCTGGTAACTTCAGTCAACATTGCCTGCGGATTTCATGCCGGCGACCCGTTGGTGATGGCACAAACGGTGCGTTTGGCCCGTCAGGCTGGGGTGGCCATTGGGGCACACCCCGGCTACCCGGATTTGCAAGGCTTTGGCCGCCGCAACATGGAGTTGAGCACCGAGGAGGTCGAGGCTCTGCTCTTGTATCAGGTGGGGGCGCTCGCTGCTTTTGTACGCGCGGAGGGCGCAGAATTGACACACGTCAAACCGCATGGAGCGCTCTACAATCAGGCGGCGCGGCAACCGACATTGGCCGCGGCCATTGCCCGGGCAGTGCGACGCTTCAGCCGCGATCTTGTGCTGGTCGGGCTGGCCGGTTCAGCATTGATTGCCGCAGGAAATGAAGCCGGGCTGAAAACTGCGGCGGAGGGCTTTGCCGAGCGCGGCTACACCTCAGCGGGTGCGCTGATGGCGCGCAGCGAGCCGGGGGCACTGATTCACGATCCGCAGCAGGCCGCCGCCCAGGCTGTACGTCTGGCAGAGCAAGGCATTTCGTTTGATGGGCAGCGCGTGACAGTCACTACCATCTGCATTCATGGCGATTCGCCCAACGCGCCGGCGATTGCACAGGCCGTGCGGATGGCCCTACAGGCAGCGAATTTTGAGCTGCGCCCCTTGCAGGAGGCATGAATGAGGCGCTCGCGAGTGATCTTCTTACTGCTGACTTTGGCGGTGTTGCTCCTGGCCGGGATGCTGCGCTTTGTCAACTTGCGCAGCGCACCGGGCTGGTATAGCGACGAGGGCGTCTTCATCCATTTTGCCACACAGCTGCAACAAGGGCACTGGCAAACCCATGGCATTCAAAGCGCATTTTCGATTCAACGGCTGCCGCTATTCCCGTATTTGTTGACCCTGGCCTTTTCGCTGAGCGGAGCCGCCGACATTGGTGTAGCACGCGCCGTTTCGGCCTTGAGTAGCCTGGCCGGGCTGGTGGTGCTGATGATGGCTGTGCGACGCATGGTCGGGCCGCGCCTGGCGCTGTGGGCCGGTTTGTTCGTGACCCTGCTGCCGTGGGTGGTGGCCTATCAACGCATGGCGTTGACCTATAACCTCACCGGCCTGTGGATGCTGATTTTTTGGGCAGCGTGCTGGTGGATGTTGAACGAGCCGCAACGCCCCGGCTGGTTGTTGGCAGCAATCAGCGCTGGGCTGGCTGTTTCGACGGACTATTTGGGGGGCGTGGCCGCCCTGGTGCTGGCCATCGTCCTTTTGATCTATCAACGCCGCCGTTTCTGGCCTGCGCTGGCCGTTGGGGCAGCAACCGTGCTACTGATTGCTTTGCCAGCGCTGCTGACCTCCGCCAATGCCTGGACAGAAATCCGCCTAACCCTGTTAGGGCGCGGAGAGGCCAGCAGTCAGAGCGGGCTGCTGAGCATCTTGTTGAACCTGGGGGAATTGTTCCGCCGCGAAACGTGGGTATTCCTCGGCATCAGCGGGCTGGCGTTGTTGCCCGACCGCCGGGCGCGCAACCTGGCCCTGGCGCTGGTCAGCCTCACCTTGCTACTGGTGACGCGTTCCTACACGCCGGTTGGCTACGGCTTTCATTACCTGCTGCACCTGTTCCCCTTCTTTGCCTTGGGGCTAGCCGTTTTCTTTGATCAGGCACTCTGCTTTGTGCGCACCCGCTTGTTGCCGGAATGGACCGCGGCACTGGAGCCATTGTTTGTCAGCCGTCCCCTGCCGGGTCAGGCGGTGCAGCGTGGCCTGCGCCTTTTGCTGGGCGTGTTGCTGTTTGCTTCCCCCTGGATCTGGATGATGCTGGCCGACGCGGCGATCGTCTTCTATAACACCCCCTTCCTGTTCACGGGCAATGACGAGCTGAACCTAACGGCGGCTGCCGATGCTGATCAGGTGGCAGCCTATTTGCGTCAACATGCGAACGCAAACGATCTAATCGTGGCCTCGCCGCAGATTGTGTGGGCCATGCCAGGGCAACAGACCGATTACATGGCAGTAGCTATATACGACGGCAAGGCGACAACACCGTTATCAATGACCCTGCGAACGCTGTTCCTCCATCCTTCCGGCTTGAACGATGTCGAGTATGCCATCCTCGACCCGCTGGCGCGCAATTTCGCCCCCAAGGTCGTGCCGGGAATGCAAGATTACATTACCGAAATTGAGACCTGGCCGCTGGTCTTCCAAAGCGGGGCGCTTTCCGTCTATCGCGCTCCCTGACCCCCCTCAACAGGAGCAAAGCCGATGAATCAACCCACCACGTTTGATTTTTCCTTTCCCAATGGGCGTTTGCGCATTCGCGTGCTGACGGCCCAAATTGTGCGCCTGCGTTGGACGGCCAGCGAATTTGCGCCGCGCCGTTCGTGGGCCGTCACCCGTCCGGATGAAGAGTTTGCCGCCCTGCCGGTGCAACGCGGCGAGGATGCCGAAACCATCTGGCTGGATACCGGCGCATTCCGGCTGATCATTGCCAAGGCGGACGGGCGGCTGCGCTGCGTGGATGCAAACGGGCGCACGTTTTGCGCCGATGCCATTGCCCCCGATCCGGCACAAGCTGTGCAATGGATTCGAAAGCAAGAGCCGGGCGAATGCTTCTACGGTTTTGGGGAACGCAGCGGCTGCACATTGGAGCGCTCCGGTCGGCGTTGGGTCAACTGGACGCGCGACCCGGCACACCCACATGGCCCGGATGTAGACCCGATGTATATCGCCATTCCGGTCTACCTGGCAGTGCGCCCCGGCCTGGCCTACGGCATTTATTTCAACAACACCTTCCAATCCGAATTTGATTTGCAACACGAATTGGTTTGTTTCGAAGCAAAAGATGGCGAACTGGATTGTTACCTGTTCTATGGCCCGCGCCCGGCACAGGTGTTGCAAGGCCTGAGCGAAGTGCTTGGGCGCATGGCCCCGCCGCCGCGTTGGGCCCTGGGCTATCACCAAAGCCGTTGGAGCTATGGCGACGCCGATGAGGTACGGCACCTGGCGCTCGAGTTTCGCGCCCGGCGCATTCCATGCGATGTGATCCATCTTGATATTGATCACATGGATGGCTATCGCGACTTTACCTGGGACAAACAAAACTTCCCCAACCCCAAAGGCTTGCTGGCACAGCTGCGCGCCTGGGGCTTTCGCGTGGTGACGATTGTGGATGCCGGTGTGAAGATAGACGAACACTATTCGGTCTTTCGCCATGGCATGGAACGAAACGTTTTCATTCGACAGGCAAATGGCGAGTTGGCACATGGCTACGTCTGGCCGGATGATGCCGCCTTTTGCGACTATCTGCGCCCGGAAGTGCGCGCCTGGTGGGCAGAACGCGTGCGTCAATGGGCCCAAACCGGCGTGGCTGGCATGTGGTGCGACATGAACGAACCGGTCATTTTCGACCGGCCTTTCAGTCAGGGTGGCGGCGGCATTGGCACCCTGCCGCTCGACGCACAGCAGGGCACGCCGCGTGAGCGCACGACCCATGCCGAGGGGCATAATTTGTTCGGGCTGGGCATGGCGCGCGCCACATGGGAAGGCCTGGCAGCTGCCCGCCCCGATGAAACGCCTTTCGTGCTGACCCGCTCAGCCTTTGCCGGAATTCAGCGCTGGAGCGCAGCCTGGATGGGCGACAACGACTCGTGGTGGGAGCATTTGGAAATGTCACTGCCACAGCTGATGAACATGGGCCTGAGTGGCGTGCCGTTTGTCGGCGTGGATATCGGCGGGTTTGGCAACAACGCCAGCCCCGAGCTGTTCGCACGCTGGATGCAAATTGGGGCGCTCTACCCCTTCTGCCGCGGACATTCTTCGGCGGGCACACAGCCGCACGAACCCTGGGCGTTTGGCCCCGAGGTCGAGGCCATCTGCCGCGCCGCGCTGGAATTGCGCTATCAGTTACTGCCCTATCTACAAGGCTTGTTCAACGAAGCCAGTCAAACCGGCGCGCCGGTCTTTCGCCCCCTGCTGTATGAATTCCCCGACGACCCGGTCACCTATTCCCTGCATGACGAAGTCATGTTAGGCCCGGCCTTGCTAGCCGCGCCCATCCTCCGCCCTGGTCAGCAGGCAAGGGCCGTTTACTTGCCAGAAGGCGAATGGATTGACTGGTGGAGCGGGGAGGTATTACGCGGCGGTCAACACATCCTGGCACAGGCACCGCTGGCGCGCATGCCGTTGTATCAGCGCGCCGATCAGGCGCTGCCCCTGGGGCCGCTGGTGCAATACACCGACGAGCTGGGCGGGTAAAGGGGTAGCTTTTCTGCTATCTGTCACTACTTAAGCTTTGTCGCACAGATCTCTACAATTGAGCGCGTTGGGTCTTCAGAAACCTGTACGCGCTCTGTGCTTTTGCAGAAAGATAGGACTGGGTGCATACAAGTATGGAGGTTTCAATTCGCACGTCCGATCAAGCAACAAGCGTGTGATTTCGCCTTGAATGACTTGCTTTTTCAAAATCGAACCATCATCCGCCAGACTAAAATAGCCTTTTTCGAAAAGCACATCGTGAAACCTGCACATACTAATGATATTTGTTAAATCGCCTCGCCCCTCTGGATCGTCTGCCCAGCGTGAGATGTGACTGGCAATCAGCATTCCTGCATCTTGAATGTCGCAGAAAGCGCATTGACACCCATAGTTTTCGAGAACTGCTTTTCGAATTCTATCTTGCCCCACCCTCTGACGCACCACAGCGCTCTGACTATCCGCTGAAACGATGCCAATTCTCAGTTTATTCTGCCGGATCGCAAAATCGAGTGCATCTTCTGGTAAATCCTGCGCTTCGACCTGTATGACAGAATCTGCCAGCAAATAGCTGCCGAAATAATCCATAAAATACAACACCCCCTCCTGGCGCAATACCAAAATTTGTGGATGCAGCGGATTACGCTCCACAATCACAACAGCACGTCTGGCTTGCAAAAAGCTATTGGCCAGCAGCTGCCCCTTGTGACTGAGCCTACAGATGAGGACGTGCCCGCGCAACCAACATAACCGTAACCGCTGCCAGCGCTCTGAAAAAAGCGCCAGCAGCGCTTTGATGGCCGCTGCAACGGTCAAAAGCGGGATGAGGAAACGGGCGGCTTGCAGCTTTCCGACGGGATGGGCGGCGGTAGTGCCCCCGAGTTGGGAATGAGCTGCAAGGTCAGGTAGAGATAATCCCAGCCATTGGCAGACCATGCCAGGCAGCATGGCGGGCAAAGCCCAGCATGCCCATCGCCAGCAAAAGCCCCAGGCCAGCAACAGCAAAGCCCAACCAAGCAAGGAAGGAAGGTTGATGTTTAGCAGTCATCTAAACTAAGTCAAACAATTCTTTCCAGCCATCCCATGAACTATAACGCCATTTAGAAGATGAACTTGTCTGTTCTGGCTTTCGGAAAACAAATAAATGTTCATGCATAATCAAGTAAAACTTATATCTTTTTGCACTGCTCGTCCAACGTGGAGCATGTGTTGTATTGTGCTGTGTTTTAATAATATCTTCTTTCAAAATGAAACCACTTTCAAGACATATTCTAAGAGTAAAAGTTGACAAGGGAATAAAATGCTGCCCCTTTCTGGTATCTCCCATCAGAATTGCACAAAATCTGCCTGGTTTCAACACACGAAACAATTCAGTAACGCCCTTGCGAAGCTCTTGAAAAAAGCGAGGTATGTTTGAAATGCTTGAAAGATCGTCTGGATTTTCGCCATCGGAGTACTTTACCAAATCCAAATACGGTGGATGCGTGATGATCATATCAATTGAGTCGTCTGCTATTTGCCGAAGGTTTCGCACATCACCAATAGCAACTGTTTGCTGTGAAGAATTTTCGATCGAAAAGGATAAACGTTGCTGCGTAATCTCCACTGCATGGGAATTGATATCGTATCCAATCCCATTTCTGTTCAACAATTTGCATTCAATAAGCGTTGTTCCGCTCCCAACCATCGGGTCTAAAATAATTTCACCCTCATTTGTATAATTAAGCAACAGGTTACGCGGAATTTGTGGGGCAAAATTGCCACGATAATTAGATTGATGGGTTGCCCAATCGCCACGCCGAGGAAAATCCCAAATCGTTGTCGTTTCAAGTTCAAATTGCTCAGGCTGCAGAGGATTCGGTTGTGACATTATGGGGCAACTCCTATTATTTGGCTAAGCAATACTTTCCTTGCATAAAACGCCCTTGAAACACTTCCATGACCTGGGCCTTTGGTGCGCGGCTGAATAAAAACCCCCATTCTGCCTGTTAGCGGAAGTTCAGACAACAACTGTTGTCGAATTAAATCATAATCCGCTTTGATCTGTTGATAAAAATCACTGTCATCCAAATCAAATTCGTGAACCCCATAAACAAAAGAATGGGGCTCTGAGCGTCCCTCATAGGTACGACTAACAATCAAGACCTTGCGCAATTTGTTAAAAAAATGACTATCCTCAAACGGCTTCTGCATCACCTCAACCGGATCTAACATACAAACAGCCATGGTTTCTTTAATTCTCAATCGTCCATGTCTATCATGAAAAAGCGGTATCACTTTTAATTCCCAGGATCCAAAATTAGGAGAACGAGAAGAATTGAGCGGAATGCCCAAAAATCGCTCAATGACATGCCCCGCCCACCCCTTATTCAAAGCACCATCCTCTTTGAAAACAGTAATATGATGAGCCTCTGCCCAGGCGCGCAGATCTTGACCTTTTAACAAACCAATCCGCTCTATAGCTTCTTTTCTATCCATAGTTTGTTATTACTAGCTCCTTCACCTTTCCCCGCTTCTGTCCATTTGCATTAATTGCTCTAGCCGCATCCAAGCGGTAAAGGTTGAAACCCTGATACAAAACCTCAAAAAAATCATCCTCACTATTGGTATTTTGTGGATCGGAATTACTCACCATCCATTGTACACCCTGCGAATCTAATTCACGGCATAAGAGAGCTAGGCGAATTTGTTCGCGATCGTCAAAAGATTGCCGTGAATAGGCAGTGAAATTGGATGTCTTATTCAGCGGACGGTAAGGCGGGTCAAAATAAACAAAGCTGCGTTGAGTTGCAAACTCCTTACATTCACTGAAATCACCTCTCCGGATTACTGCTTTTTGCAATAACTGAGATGTCAGAACAAGATTATTTGCATCACAAATGGTTGGGTTTTTGTAATCCCCAAATGGGACATTAAAATATCCATATCGGTTCACGCGAAACAAACCATTGAAGCAAGTTCTATTAAGGAAAATGACTTGGGCGGCGCGTTCTATCCACCCCTTGTTGAATTGCAAGAAATCAAAGCTGCTGCGCTGCGCGTTAAAGTCAGCACGCACCCGATAAAAATACTGACTTTTTTCTTGTTGGCTTGCTCGACTTTGATAATTACTTTCAATGCGTTTAAGCACCTCTATTAACTGGTCAACCTGCGTTTTAACAACCTTATAAGTTACAATTAACTCCTCATTCAAATCCCATAAATAATATTCTTGAAACCAATCTTTTTGGGCAACAAAAAAAAACACTGCTCCGCCGCCCAAAAAAGGCTCAAGATAGCGTTCAAAACATTTGTCAGATATGCCTTCAGGAAAATGGGCCAGCATTTGTTTAAGCAGCTGCGTTTTTCCACCCGCCCATTTGAGAAACGGCCTGATTGGGGTAGGTGCAGCGTAATTTAATGACTGAAATAGCAAACTGGGTTGGACCATAATGGACATATGTTTATTATATTCGAGTCTGGCAAAAAAAGTGCAACTGAGTTGTCTAACATTACTTGCCCTGATTGTCATAACAATGAAATATTGTACACAATGATAATTTTCTGGCTATAATCAATCTATCTTTGCTTGAGGAGGCACAAATGTCCAATGAATTTTTTACCCCCAACTGGGTGCAACATGCCATCTTCTACCAAATTTTCCCCGACCGCTTTGCCACTGCCCAACAGCCGCAAATTGCCAAACCCACCAACCTGGAGCCGTGGGATGCTGCCCCGACGATCTACGGCTTCAAGGGCGGTGACCTGATCGGCGTCCTGGAACACCTCGATTATCTGCAAGACCTGGGCATCAATGCCATTTACTTCACGCCTGTCTTCCAGTCCGCTTCCAACCATCGCTATCACACACACGATTATTTTCAGGTAGACCCGATCCTGGGCGGCAACGTGGCCCTGCGCCGGCTGTTGGACGAGGCGCACCGACGCGGCATGCGCGTGGTGCTGGATGGCGTGTTCAATCACTCCAGCCGCGGCTTCTTCCAATTCAATCACGTGCTGGAATGCGGCGCGCAATCGCCCTATGTGGATTGGTTCGACATCCGCGGCTATCCCTTGAACGCCTATGAAGGCAAGCCCAATTACCGCTGCTGGTGGGACTTGCCCGCCCTGCCGGAGTTCAATCATCAAAACCCGCAGGTGCGACGCTTCATTTTTGATGTGGCACGCTATTGGATAGAGCAGGGCATTGACGGTTGGCGCCTGGACGTGCCCTTCTGCATTGACGATGACAGCTTCTGGCAGGAATTCCGTCAGACGGTCAAGCGCGCCAACCCACAAGCCTACATCACCGGCGAAATCCCCTGGGATTCGACACGCTGGCTGCAAGGCGACCAATTTGATGGCGTGATGAACTACCTGTTCACCTATGCCTGCTGGAGCTTCTTCGGCGGCGAGAACATGGATCGCAAGCTGGTCGGGCATTGGTATCAGCACGGCCCGGAATACTTCTCGACCCAGGCAGCCGATTTTGCCGCCAACCTGGAAAAACTGCTCACGCTCTACCCGCGCCCGGCTGTGCTATCGCAGCTCAACTTGCTCGATAGTCACGATACGGCGCGCTTCAACAACATCGTCGGCGGCGACCGACGCTTGCTGCGCATGGCAACCCTGGTGCAAATGACCTACCCCGGCGCACCCTGCGTCTATTACGGTAACGAAGTCGGCCTGGAAGGCGGGCAAGACCCCGATTGTCGGCGCAGCTTCCCCTGGGATGAAGCGCGTTGGGATCAGCAGCTGCGCAAAGACTTTCAACGCCTGATTGCCTTGCGCAAGCAATATGTCGCTCTGCGCAGCGGCAGCTTCCGCACGCTCTACGCTGCTGATGGGGTTGTCGCCTACCTGCGCGAGCTGATCACAGAGCAATTCATCATCACCCTCAATCACAGCCCGCAGACCCTGCACCTCGACCTGCCGGTCAGCGGACTATCCGACGCCGGGTTGCGCGGCCTGCTCCACGGCGGCACAGCACGGTTGCACAATGGCCGCCTTGAGGGAGGCAGCCTGGCGCCCGAAAGCGGTGAAATTTGGCAGGTGCAGGCCTAAAAAGGTGACTTTTATCCAGATTGACAGGATAACGGCTTGCCGTTATGCTTACGGGCAGAAGATTGCATTGATTTTTTTTCGAAGGAGTAGACCATGTCCAAAACGATTGAAGACTTGAAAGCTGCATTTGCTGGTGAAAGTCAGGCCAACCGCCGTTACCTGGCCTTTGCCCAAAAGGCCGATCAGGATGGCCTGCCACAGATCGCCAAACTGTTCCGTGCCGCAGCTCACGCCGAAACCGTCCATGCGCTCAATCACTTGCGCGCATTGAATGAAGTTGGCAACACTGCGGATAACCTGCGCGCCGCCATTCAGGGCGAGAATCACGAAGTCATCAGCATGTACCCCGAATTCATCGCCGATGCCGAGCAAGAAGGCGAAGCGCGGGCGCTGAAGAGCTTCAAGTTTGCCTACGAAGTGGAAAAAGTGCATGAGGCGCTCTATCGTCAGGCGCTGAGCGAGCTGGAAGCCGGGCAAACCGGGCCCGATTTGTTTGATTATTACGTCTGCCCGGTCTGTGGATACACCGAACCACGCAACGCCCCGGAAAAATGCCCGGTATGCGGCGCCCCCGGTTCAAAGTTTGAGCGCATCGCCTAAGCCGTTTGGCTGTATTCTACTATGCACAGGCTGTGATGCTTAACAGGTCACAGCCTGTTGGTTTAAAGCTAGGGGGCGTTGCTTTTGACCATGCGCAGGGCTTGCCCATCCGTGAACAAGCGCAGCGATTGCTGCCCCGCAACCGAAACCCAGCCTGATTGGGCTTGCTGCTCTGGCAAGGTGGCCAAAATCACCTGCGGAGCAAACGCCTGCCAGGCCGCAACCATCGGCAGGTCATCCTTGCCAAGCAACACAACCCACCCGCCGGGCAAGATATTGGCCTGCCGTTGAAGGTCTTTGGGCGACACGCCGCCCGGAATCAGCAAGCGCAATTGCCCATATTCCAGCAACAGCGTCGCATGGGTGCTGCTGCGCGCCAACAAGTGAATTTGCAGACCCGGGTCAACTTGCAGGCCCTGCCCCGGCAAAAGCGTTTGCAGGGTGGTGCCTTGTTGCAAACACAGGCGCTGCAAGCGGGTCAGGCTGCGCCCGCTTGAGGGTGGCACTGTCAGCCAAACTGCCCTGCTGGGGTTGGTCGCTAACAAGTCACTCAGCCCATCCAGGGTCGTTGACCTGGAAGCCGTCAGGATGATCCCATCCAAACTGGGACGTAAAGGCGGCAAACTGCGCCCCAAGCGGGCACGCAGCGGCGGCGCCTCAGCTGCAACGTTGAGCAACACCTGCTTGCCGGTAGGCGTATGCAACAGCACCATCGGGGTACCATCCGCTTCCCAAATGGTCAGCTGCACCTCACCGGTTGGCGCCGTCAGGGCAGCCCGCACAGCAACCCCGGCAATCAGCAGCGCCGCGCCCAACTGCACGATCGGGCCCAGGCGTTGACGCAGCCCCTTCAGGCTGAGCCCAAACAACAGCAGGTAGAAAGCGATCACCAACCAGAGCGGAACCTCCCCCAAAGCCTGATCGCTGCCCGGCAATTGTCCAAGCCACTCGACAACCCGAATGGTATAACTGACCGGCAGCAAGGCAATCAACGCCAGGGCCTGCCCAAGCGGCAGCCACACCAACCCGCCCAACAAAGCCAGCCCACCCAAAATCATCACCAACGGCTGAACGGGCAAAATCAATGGATTGGCAAGCAACGTGCTGAGCGATATATGTTGGAAGTGATAGACCGTGACCGGCAAAGTGGTGACCTGAGCCGCCAGCGTAAACAGCACATATTCGCCAATCGGCCCGGCCAGGCGTTGAGCTGTATTGTGCGTCAGACGCCGTTCCAACAGGCGGATGAAGCCCTGTTGCAGCGGATCGGCATAGAGCACCAGCCCCAGGGTCGCCATGAACGAAAGTTGAAAGCTAGCATCCCAGGGCAACGTGGGGTTGAACAGCGTCATCACAGCGGCGGTGAAGCTGAGGCTGGTTGGCCCAGATTGCCGCCGCCCCAACAAATGCCCCAACAGACCCAAACAAGCCATCACCGCCGCCCGCACAACGCCCGCCGAACCGCCAACCAGCACGGTGTAAAAGAGCAGCGCCAGACCCGCCAACAATGCTGCCCAACCGCGCCGCGTGATGCGGCTAAAGAAGCTGATGAACAGCCCCGCCAGCAAGGTCATATTGAAGCCAGAGATGGCAACGATGTGTGCCGTGCCGGTGGCGCGAAAAGCCTCTTGCAGTGCGGGCGGAATGTCATTCTCCAGCCCCAACAGAATGCCAGAGAGCAGCGCCGCCTCGGGCTGTGGAAAAAGCTTCTCCAGGGTGCGCGCGGAGGTTTGCCGCAGACGATACAAAGCTGCCAAAATGGGATTGCCGGCATCGCGCCCCAGCAATTTGAGGCGCGGGTAATAGGTGAGGCTATACACACCCTGACGGGCCAGGAAATCGCGATAGGAAAAGCGCTCATTGCTGCCAGGCTCATCCAGGCTGCCACACACCAACAACCGGTCGCCGTAACGCCACTCGCCCGGGGTGGTGATGATCAGCAACTGTCCGCGCACAGGCCGCCAACCAGCAGCTTCGTCTTGCAGCGCTTCCGCGCGCAGGCGCAGATAGGTTTGGGTTGGCCGCTCATCAGGGTCAGAACAGATGAAGCCACTCACGCAGGCCCAGGTTGGGGCATTGCGCGAGCGATGCACCCAGGCCAAATCTGCTGAAGACCAAACCGGTTGCGCCAGTTGCCAACGCAGCCCGCCGAGCGCCAAAACAGCAAGCAACACACCAGGCGGTAACGGGAAGCGCTGCGACAGGCCACTGCGCCGCTGAGCACGCCTTGCCAGCCAGGTGAGAGCAATCCCGCCCATTGCCGCAAGACCCCAGGCCCAAGCAGGCATCTTCAGCCCCGAAGCCAGGACAACCCCACCCACCCAAGCCAGCGACAGCCACAGCAGCGGGGTCATCGTTCACGAACGCATTTTCACCCCTGGAATAAGCGCCGGGGTACGCTGCCGATAATCCCGATACGCATCACCAAACTCATCCAACAGCTTGCTTTCTTCCCATGGCAGGGCAACCAGGATGTAGAACAAGGCCCCCAGGGAGAGGCCCAACCAGGTCGTTGTCATGATTGGCATCGCAAAGAGCATGATCAGAGACAACGTATACACCGGATGACGCACCCAGCGATAGAGCCCCGTCTGCACCAATGCCGGGCGGCCCGGACGGTCTCGATTGGGCAAGAAGGCATCTAAGCCCAAGAAGGCCAGCGCCCCTGTCTGCAAAAACGTGATCAATAGCCCGGCAGCACAAGCACCTTGCAAGGCCAACAGGCCCCAGCTGAACGGGGCCGGAACGCGGTACAACACCGTGCCGGGGTGCAACAACAGCCAGAGCCCAATTGGCAAAAAGCTGAGCGCGGCAAACAGGACGAAGAACAAGCGATAAAAGCGCTGCCCGGCAACGCCCAAGCGGCGCGCCGCCCATGCCTTGCTACGCCGCGCCGCCAACAGCGAGTGCACCCCGCCATAGGCTGCCATCAAAAATAGCATGATCAACACATCCCACAGCATAGATTGATTATACTCAAAAATGCAACCACGCCCACCGAAACACCTGCCCTGTATCATTGCCAAAATGGCCTCATCGCTGACAAAAACAGCCCGGTTTGAATTGCCATCGGCAAGAGCTTTTTTGTCATTTTTGGTGTATACTTTAACATCATTCATCCTTAATTTCTGGGAGACAGAGGCCGCACATGAAGGTAACCGTTTCACAACAACATTTAGCACATGGCTTGGGGCTGGTTTCGCGGGCGGTTTCACCGCGCAACACCTTGCCCGTGTTGGCGAATGTGTTGATCGCCACCGATGAAGGGCGGCTGCGCCTCTCGGCGACCAACCTCGACCTGGGCATCACCTGCTGGATTCCGGCCCAAATTGCCGAAGAAGGGGCCGTGACCCTGCCGGCGCGCACCTTCGCCGACCTGATTGGCACACTGCCCAACGATGCGGTAACGCTCAACCTGAATGTGCGCACACAAACGGTCAATGTGCGCTGCGGCAGCAACTCGACCGACATCAAAGGCATTGATGCGCAAGAATTCCCGCCCATCCCCGTCCCTGACCTGCAAACCGGCGTGGAACTGAACGTGGCTGAGTTCAAAGAGATGATCCAACAGGTTGCGTTTGCCGCCTCCTCCGATGATGCCCGACCGGTGCTGCAGGGCGTGATGATGAATGTGACCGGCAGCGAATTGACCCTGGCAGCGACCGACGGCTTCCGCATCTCGGTGCGCAAGTCCACCCTGGCCGAGCCAGCCCAGAAGCCGATTTCGATCATCGTGCCGGCCCGGGCGCTGAGCGAACTGGCGCGCATTGCCAGCGATGGCGAGCAAACCCTGGTGATGAATGTGCCGGCCGAACGCGGGCAGGTCATCTTCCACCTCAAGAACGCCGAATTGGTCTCCCTGTTGATTGAAGGCAACTTCCCCGATTATCGCGCCATCATTCCACGCTCTTTCAAGACCCACACGGTGCTTTCCAAGGGCGAATTTTTGAATGCCTGCAAACAGGCCGAAATCATCGCCCGTGAAAGCAACAACGTCATCCGCCTCAACCTGACGCCCACCCCGGATGGCCCCGGCAAAGTGGAGCTTTCGGCCCAATCGGAAGAAACCGGCGCCAGTCAGATCAGCGTAGATGCCAACATCGAAGGCCCCGGCCTGCTGATCGCCTTCAATGTGCGCTTCCTGCGCGAGGTGCTGGATGTTCTCCGCACCCCCAGCGTGGTGCTGGAGACGAACGCCAACAACACCCCGGCCGTGATCAAGCCCGTTGGCGACGAAAACTTCACGCACGTGATCATGCCGATGCACCTGGGCTAACCACCCCCTCAACAATTGATCTTCTCAGGAGGCCCGTATGAGCCTGACCAATGCGCTTGCTCTGATTCCAAACGAGACGTTGGCGCGCGTCTATTTGGCATTGGCCCAATATCCCATCCTCAGCGAGCGCATTCGAGCGCGTATGCGGCGGGCGCTGTATGAGGGCAATTACATGACGCGCGAGCAATTCGAATGCGAGGTCAAACGCGTCTCGGTCAAAACCCAAGAGAACGAAGGCCTGCAAGACCCTTATTTTGAAGAAGCAGGCGAAATTTGGGAAGTGCGTCAGCAACATGTGCGTGACTTATTGACCGATGTCTTTTTCATCGAATATTTCACGTTTGAGCAGCTAGAAAAAATCATCAACGAGGTGTTGGCAGAAAAAGGGGTCATCTTCCGCGAGGTATTGTATGGTCACAACCCCGAACAACAAACCGTTGAACAGGTACTAACACAGGCGCTGCAAATTCAAAGCATGCCGGCGGATCAACGCGCCCGCTATGATGCACGCCTGCAAGAGTCAAAAGTCGTGCTGATTCGCTCGCTGATCAGCGATCAGCTGCCCTACATTCACATCGCCAAAGAATGGTTCACGCTCGAAGACCTGGCAGACATTCGCCAACGCAAAATCGGTCATGGCCGGATTGGTGGCAAAGCAGCAGGGATGTTGTTGGCCTACCGCATTCTGATGACGCAGGCTGATGAAGAACTGCGCGGCTGCCTGAAGAAGCCCGAATCGTATTACATCGGCTCGGATGAAATGTACTCGTTCATGGCCACCAATGATCTCTTTCACTGGAACGACCAAAAATACAAAAGCGAGCCGGAAATGCGGGCCGAATATCCACAAATTCAGGCCGAGTTTGAGCACGGGCGCTTTGCTGTTGACATCAGCGAACAGCTGCGCGACCTGCTCGGCAAACTGGGCAACGTTCCGCTGATTGTGCGCTCTTCCAGCTTGCTGGAAGATAGCTTTGGCACGGCCTTCCCCGGCAAATATGAAAGCGTCTTCTGCCCCAATCAGGGCAGCCTGGAACAAAACCTGCGCGACTTGCAATGTGCCATTGCGCGGGTATATGCCTCGACGCTCAACCCGAATGCGTTGCTCTATCGCCGCAGCCGCGGCCTGCAAGACTACGATGAGCGCATGGGCCTGCTCTTACAGGTCGTTCAGGGCGGACGGCATGGCCGCTACTTCTTGCCCCATGCCGCCGGGGTGGCCTTCAGCCGCAACCTGTATCGTTGGGCGCCGCAAATCCGTCGCGAAGATGGCTTTGTGCGCCTGGTATGGGGGCTGGGCACGCGGGCAGTTGACCGCGTGGGCAACGATTACCCGCGCCTGGTTGCGCTCAGTCACCCGACCCTGCGCCCGTCCAACGCTCCGAAGCAAATTCAGCGCTATTCGCAGCAATATGTAGATGTGCTCGACCTGGAAGACAACGCCTTCAAAACCCTGCCGATCAGCGAGGTATTGAAGCCTGATTACCCGCCGCTGCGCTACCTGGCACAGCTGTATGAAGAAGGCGACTTTTCCACCCTGCGTACGCTCGTCTCGGCCAAAGAGATGTCGCGCCTGGTGCTGACCTTTGACCAATTCCTGACGCGCACGCCGTTTGCCGAACGGATGCGCAGCATGTTACGCCTGCTGGAGCAGGCCTATCACAGCCCGTTGGATTTGGAATTTACCGTGCAGCTCAGTGCACTGGATACACCCCGCCCCAAACTATGCATTGCCATCTTGCAATGCCGACCGCAGAGTCAAATTCAGGCTGCCGAAGGGCGACTGCCAAACGATTTGCGCCCTGAAGACATCCTCTTTTCCACCCGGTTTGTGGTGCCGCGCGGCCACATCCAACGGGTAGACTATGCCCTGTTTGTGCCGCCGGAAGGTTATTTTGCGCTGAAAACGCCGGCCCTGCGTTCAGAATTGGTGCGGGCGATTGGACGATTGAACGCGGCCTTGAAGGACAAACATTTCGTTTGTTTTGGGCCGGGGCGTTGGGGCTCTTCCAACCCCGATTTGGGCGTTTCGATTGATTATGGCGACATCTACAATGCCCATGCGCTGATTGAACTGGCCGGGGAAGGGATTGGCCTGCCGCCGGAGCCATCACTCGGCACGCACTTCTTCCAAGACTTGCTGGAAGCACAGATTTACCCGCTCGCCATCTATTTGGACGATGCGGGCAACCGGTTTGAGCGGCGCTTCTTCTACGACTTGCCCGATCACAGCAGCGAATTCATCAGCGTTGCGCCGGAGATTGCCGGGGCACTGCGCCTGTTGCGGGTGAGCGACTACAGGGCCAACAGTTACATGCGGATTGTGATGGACGACGACGAAGGTCGGGCAATCGGCTTTCTGGAGCAAGAATAGAACTTCTGTTCTATCATCAACTGATGCGATACGAGCGCACACCGGCGATTTGATTGAGCGCGGCGCCAAAATCAGCGAAGAAACGCGGGTCATCCCGCACCTTGATGACAAGGTCCGTCTTGGATTTGCCTTTGAGCAGATTGTTTTCGACAATGACAGAATGCACCCGCCCACCAAACTGCTGCGCCAGGATCTGTAATTCCTGCTCAATGCCCGGGCGATAATCGGTAATGACGGAAATAGTCAGGATGACATAGGTGTGAATGAGGCGTTTCTCAATCACGTTCAAAATTGTGAGCACGATCAGCAACAAAAGCGTTGTGGCGATGGCGGGCAAATAATGTCCGGCACCGACGGCTAGACCGACCATGGCCATTGTCCACAGAGAGGCAGCGGTCGTCAGACCTTTGACGCTGGCACCATAGTGCAAAATGGCCCCTGCGCCAAGGAAGCCAATGCCAGAGACGACCTGTGCCGCAAGACGCGCCGGATCGCCATTGGGCACCAACGGACGGAACTGCATGGCAAGGTTGATCGAGATGGTCATGGCCAGGGTCGAGCCAATGACCAGGACAACATGGGTGCGCAAACCGGCCGGTTGCCCCTGCCGTTCGCGCTCCAGGCCGATGACGAGGCCAAGTGCCGACGCCACCAGCAGACGAAGGACAATTTCAAATTCGGGGATCATAGTCTTCTGATTATAGCGCAAAATGTTTCACGTGGAACATTGGCTTTGGCCCCGAGTTTTTGTTTCACGTGAAACAAAATGCCCCTGTTTGTCCACAGGGGCATTGGCTTCTTCCATCAACCAACCAGGCTCAAGCGCTCGGCGGTTCAACCGCAACCGGTTGAGGCACCGTCCAGGCGCGACGGCTGAGCAAAAGCAGCAACGCTGCCAGGGCAAAGCCCGCTGAGCCGATCAGCCCGGCAGTCGAGGGCCCCAAAATTGGGTTGGGTTGTCCCTGCACCGCGAACAACACGATCCCGGCAAAGCCATTCACCAGGCCATGCCCAATCACCGCCGGCCACACACTCCCAGCCCGCACAACCGCCCAGCCCAAGAAGGTGCCCATCACAAAGGTGAACCAGGTCATCACCACAATCCCCAACCAGGGCGCCCCGGCGTATTCCAGGCCGTAGTTGTGCCCCATGGCAATTATCGGCGCGTGCCACAGCCCCCAAATGACACCCATCAACAGCATGGCCTTGCGCGCCCCCAGGCCGATCAATTTCGGCTGCAAATAGGCCCGCCAGCCAAATTCTTCCCCCAAAATCGGCAACACATTGACGATTGGGGCAATCACAATCGCAACCAGCCCTTGCACAATCACCAACGGCCACAGCGCCATCTGCGGCATGACCTGCCCGGCCTGTGCCGCCTGCGCTTCCAGCATGGACTGCAAGGTGTTCAAGTTGGCGTCAAAATACTGCGGGAAGAGCGCAAAAAACAACGCCGCCCCCGCCAACAGCAGCAGCGGACTGCCAAGCCACACGATCAGCCAATAGCGCCAGCCCTGTTTGAAGTTGAGGCGCAGATACAGGTCTTGCCAGCCCTCATGCGTCACCCAGCGCGTCAACACGTGCGCCAGCGCTGGCGCTGCCATGTAGCCCGTTGCCAGCAGCACCAATGCCAGCGTCAGGCCACCGCCCAAATCGGGGCTATTTTGCAGGCCACCGGTCAGGGCAATCACCAACGCCACAGCCCAGGCAATGCCAAAAGCAAAGCCCAAAAAAATAGCGATTCGCTTCCAATCCGTCGTTTGCATGTCATTTCTCCTTTGGCTCAGGCTGCGCCAATTGGTTTTGCGCCAGCGAAACCATGCCGCTCAAGCCGCCCAAATTCATCGTATCCACGGCGCTGCTGGGCACAATCACCAGTGCGCCTTTTTCCTTCAGCCCCTCGAAGAGCATATTCATTGCCCGCAGGTGCAGCGCCGTCGGATTGTCGCGATAGGCCTGCGCAGCATCGGCAAACGATTGCGCAATCTGCTTCTCGCTTTCACCCAAAATGACGCGC
>ENA-UOYA01000743-UOYA01000743.1-activated-sludge-metagenome-genome-assembly--contig:-NODE-743-length-39130-cov-16.461190_pt1 | contig 39130 bp, 35 predicted proteins | sample MGYA00238163_ERZ764804 | MGnify/ENA primary metagenome ERZ764804 (study PRJEB28919, sample SAMN05720223) | activated sludge metagenome | isolation source: Anaerobic digester | place: Hong Kong...
CGGGCATCGGGTGAGGTTCGGGCGGTGGGCATGTAGAGGGAAACACACGGACCCTCGGTAACCGAAGCGAGTCTTTGAACGGATTCCTTGTCAAGGATTTCCATGAGCAAACCTCCTCTCGCGTTCGATTCAGAATCAAAGGAAGGAAGAGAAGGAGCAAAAAAAGAAAACGATGTGCCTCGCTAAAGGCTTGAACAATCATCGAGACAAGTATAGCATTGCCCGATTCCCCGGACAATGCGGGAGGAAAAGGAAAGATTTCCGTTTGACTTTTTTCCAGCGTTCCCGATAGACTCAAGTTATGAAAAAACCTTTTGACCGACTTGACTTTGTCTCATACCTCGAACATTCCATCCTGTCTCCCGGCGCCACGGAAACCCAGGTGCTGGAAGGATGCCGGTTCGCCGCTGAACAGGGAGTGAAGCTCGTCATGGTCCAGCCCTGCTTCGTCGAAACGGCGTCCGGGGCGCTCAGGGGGACGCCGGTCCTCGTGGGAGCCGTCGTGGGGTTTCCCCACGGGTGCGATCTCACCGACGTGAAGGCCCAGTCTGCCCGCCGCCTTCGGGCCCTTGGGGCCGACGAGCTGGACATGGTGCTGAACCGCTCGTTGCTGCGCTCGGGCCGGCTTCTCGAGATGGAAGCCGATATTCGTGAAGTGGTGGATTCGGCCGGAGGAGCCACGGTCAAGGTCATCATGGAAACCGGCGAACTGTCGGAGATCGAGATCGCCCACTGCGTGGAAGCCGCCCGAAGAGCGGGGGCCGATTTCGTGAAGACATCGACGGGCTTTTCCGGGAGCGGGGCCACGGTCGAGGCCGTAAGGCTTCTTCGCCGTCTCGCGGGGAAATCTCTCGGGGTGAAGGCCTCGGGAGGAATCCGGACTCTCGACCAGGCCCTGGCCCTGATCGAGGCGGGGGCCGACCGCCTGGGGCTGAGTGCGACGCCAGCCGTCCTGGACGAATGGGACAACCGGTTCGGCCATGCGCGATAGGCCGTCCCGGTTCGCAATCCTCGCCGCGTATGCGGCGATCTACTTTGTCTGGGGATCCACCTACCTGGGAATCCGTTTCACCGTAGAGACGATGCCTCCCTTCCTGAGCGGAGGCCTCCGTTTTCTTGCGGCCGGCGCTGCCCTGTTCGCCTGGGCCTGGCTCCGGGGAGCCGAGAGGCCCACGTTCGCAGGCTGGCTGAACGCGGCAAAACTGGCCTCGATCATGATCCTGCTGGGATACGGCGGGGTCATGTGGGCCGAGCAGGTCGTGCCTTCGGGGATCGCCGCCCTGATCATCTCCGTGGAACCCCTCTGGTTTTTCGTGCTGGACTGGCTGGTCTTCAGGTCGGCCCGCCCCCGGTTGAAGGAATGGGCGGGACTGGCCCTGGGTTTTGCCGGCACTCTTTACCTCGCCTTCGGGGAAGGGGGCGCCAGCTTCGAGGCCGTTCCGGGCTACCGCATCGGGACCTTCGTCATTTTCATCAGCACCCTCGCCTGGGTCTTCGGTTCCCTGCTTTCGCGAAAAACCCGGATCGCGGACTCCACCCTGCTCGGCACCGGCATGCAGATGCTCGCCGGCGGGATTTTCCTCACGGCAAGCGGGCTGGCACTGGGAGAAGGGAGCCGGTTCCTCCTCAGCCAGATCACCCTGAAATCCTGGCTGGCCCTGGCCTACCTGTCGGTTTTCGGCTCCATCGTCGCCTTCACCGCGTTCGTCTGGCTCCTGAAGTTCGAACCCGCCTCGCGGGTTTCCACCCACGCCTTCGTCAATCCCGTCGTCGCCGTCTTTCTGGGCTGGATCCTCGGCGGAGAACAGATCACCTCCCGGATGCTCGTCGCCGCCGTGGTGATCGTCTTCTCCGTCACCCTCATCACCCTCTCGAAAACGGAGGATGAGGTCAGACCCCAGGGCTAGAGGCCGTATTCCTTGAGGTCGAGGCCTTTCTTTTCGGCGAAGTCCTTGAGTTCGTCCTGGACGAGCTCGAGGGCGACGGCCACGATGAAGACGTCGTCGAGGTAGCCGGCCAGGGGGATAAAGTCAGGCAAGAGATCCAGGGGCGAGGCGAGGTAAAGGAGCGTCACGGTCATCGCCGCCACGGTCTTCCAGGGGAGGTCGATCTCCCCTTTCCACCAGCTTTTCAGCATCTCGAAAACGAGGGTGGCCTGCCTGGCCATGACCCGGACCTTTTCGACGGTCGACCCGCCGAGCTTTCGCAGGACCGGTTCCACCTTCTCAAGGGCCCGCTGGACATCTGACTTCGATACTTTTTCGAGGTCACCGTGAAACTTCTCTTCCAGTTTTTTCTGCTGCTGTTCGTCCAGTTCCTGCATCGGAAAGATCCCCCCTCGCGTTCCTGTCTTCCAGATCCTTTATAACCCTTTTCCTCACGTAGGGACAGGTGACCGCGGCCAGGGGGTTGTGTCCCAGAACCCGGTCCTTCACGGCCAGCGTCGTCACCGGCAGGCGGCACGTGCGGTAAAAAACCGTGTCGTGACCGACGCAGAGCCCCATGACGATGGCCAGGTCGCACCCGGCTCTCTCAAGCTGCTCGGCCTGCCCCGCCGGGTTGCAGGAAGCCGGCCCGAGTTCGGGGGACTCTGCCATGCCGAGGTCTGCCTTGAGAACTCCCCCGGCCTTGCAGCAGACGGCTTCCAGCTCGAATTCCCGGGAGAGGATTTCCCCCACCACCCGGGCCTCTTCGGCCAAGCCGACGCAGAAGGCCAGCCCGAGCTTCCGGTATCCCATCCTCCGGGCGAACTCCAGGATTTCTTCCAGTCGGTTCTTCACCCCGTAGAACTCGGCTTCGACCTCGCTGGCGACCCGCATGGTCCTTTTGATCGCCGGATCCGCGTAGGCTTCCGGCAGGGGTTTTTCAACGCAGGGCTTCCCGTCTCGGCACGTTCTTTTGTCACAGGCATCGCATCGCAATTTCCATTACCCCCCAAGTCCTTTTCTACTTGCTGAAAACGCCGATCAATCCTCCCGATACGAGAGCCGCCACCTCCGCCATGACCCTCGGGAGGGAAAGGCGCCCCGTCGTCACGAGAAAGCGCGGTTCCCAGACCGGGTGGAATTTTTCCTTGTATTGCCTCAGTCCGCGGAAATTGTAGAAATGTTCCCCGTACTGAAAGAGGAAGGACCCGGCCTTCGGCCAGATCATTCCCGTTTCCTCCTCCAGGCCCGACAGCGGAGCCATCCCGAGGTTGAACCACCGGAAGCCCTGGGCCTTCCCCCAGTTCATGATCTCCTCGAACAGATAGGTCATCACGTCCCGGGGAGCCCTTTGACCGTACCTCATGAGATCCGGGGAGAGCTCTTCCTGCCCCCCCGAAAGCCAGAGGTTGGCGAAAGCGATCACCTGCCCCTCTCTTTCCACGATCGCAACGGGGCCGCGGACCAGGTTTTCCTCCCGGAAGAACCCCAGCGAAAACCTTTTTTCGCGGGTCTTCTTCTCTGCCAGCCATTCATCGGAAACCTGCCGGATCTCTTCCAGCCGGTTCTTTACGTCGTCCGGTCCGAGGACGGAAAAGCGGCAGCCTTCCCGTTCCTCCATCTTCTTCCTGATCGCCCTGAATTCCTTGCCGGGTCCCCCTTCGAGCGTGAAACGTTCCAGGGGCACCCTTGCCTCTTCCCCGATCTTCAGGATCATCATCCCCATCTCCTGGTACAGGGGCAAAAAGTCCTGGCGAACCTCGTAGAACGCAGGATTCGCCCCTGACGCTTCCGCCGCTTCCCGGAAGCGCCAGGCGAGCTCGGGAACCTCCTCGGGGGGGCCCACGGGATCCCCCATGGAGATCCAGCTTCCCCCGCTGGCCCCGTACATCACGAAGGCCCGCCCGGATTGGCTGAACAGGAGACTCTTATCCCCGAGAAGGGCCAGGTGAGCGTCCGCCCTCCGGCTCTGCCTCACGACCGTTTCGGCCCGCTCGAGATCCTCGCGGGTCGCGAGGCAGGGCCTGATCCTCACGGGGCGCAGGAGCCCGTTCAGGCCAAGCGCCAGTCCCATCACCGACATCCCCACCGCTGAGCGCAGGAAGCGGGAGGCGCTTCCGTGAAGGGTGAACTGCCACCAGAGATCAGCCCGGTATTCGACGTGGCGGTGACTGAAAAAACCGAGCCAAAGGGTGCCCCCGAGGATCAGGGCGACGGCCAGCAGCCAGGATTTTGTCAGGGGGGCGCCGAAAAGAGCGGATTTCCGGTAGAAACTTTTCCGGCAGGGAAGAAGGGCAAGCAGGACCAACCCGAGAAGGACCGCCGCCTCGAAATCCAGGCCCCTGAAGAGAGAGAGAAGGATCCCCCCGGCGAGAGACGCGAGGGTCAAGGCGTAGGCCCCGTCCAGCCGCCTGGCCAGGCCCCTGGACAGGAAGAGGAGACCCACACCCAGGAGGCTGGCTCCGAAATGGGAGATCTCCACGACCGGGAGTGAAACGAGCGGAGCAAGGCTCGTCAGCCGCTCCTTTTCGGCCGGGATAGCCCCTTTTAGAAGCAGGATCGCCCCGGCAACGAAGACGGCTGCGGAGAGCAGTCCCGGGATGAGGGAGGTGAGGGGCGCAAGGCTTTCCCAGGTCTTGCGGATGCGGAACCCTCTCCCCTTCGCCTGGATCAGGGCTTCATGCCCGCCCATGAGGAGGGCGGCCGCCAGGAGGGGAAGGAGATAGTAGATGCCCCGGTAAGCGAGAAGCGCCGCCATGACTTGCGGGCCGGAAAGGTGTGGCCGAAGAAGCAGAAGCAGGGCCGTTTCGAAAACCCCGAGCCCTCCGGGCATCTGGCTGAGCAGTCCCGCGACCTGCGCAAGCATGAAAAGCCCCAAAAACCCGGGAAACCCCATCCCGGCCCTCGGGAGAAGCACGAAGAGCACAGCGGCGGCGAGGACCCAGTCTGCCGAGGACAGGAGGGCCTGTTCCAGGAGGGTCCGAAGCCTCGGGAGAGGGATCGAGCGGCTTCGCCACCGGACCGATTCTTTTCCGAGGGAAGCGGCGACCGCCATCGAGGCCAGAATTCCCAGGCAGGCAGCCCCCAGGGGGGCTGCCGAATGAAACGGCAGCCCGAGGCTCGACGGAAGGGTCATGGGCTCCAGGAGGAAAACGGCCCCGCCCACCGTCAGGAAGCCCACCCAGAAGGTGATCCCGCAAAAGGTCTGAACGGCCGCGACTTCAAGGGGAGAAAGCCCCCAGGCAGAGTAGATCCGGAGGCGTGCGCCGCCCCCGGACAGGAAGGACAGCCCCATGTTGTGCCCGAAGGCATAACCGACGAAGGAGGCCAGGGCCGTTTTTGAATAGGAAAGCGCCCGGCCCACAAAGCTCAGGGCGAGGGCATCGTAGCCGGTCAGGACGGTGTAGTCGAGGAAGGTTAGCCCCACTGCCAGGGCAAGAGCCCCGAGGGGGAGAGATTTGACGGAAGACCAGACCGCCCCGGGCCGGTAGGCCGACAACTCCCGGTGGAGGGCAAGCCCAGCCAGGACCAAAAGACCCGCCGCCAGGAAGGGAACGGCCTTCTCCAGCCTGTCGTGCCAGTTCGGCTCCCGCATTTTCCCGGCCGGCGCATTCCCGTTCATGGGCCCGTCTTCCTCCCCCTTTTCCGGTTTTGCCGCTCTAGGCCAACAATAAAGGGGATCCCCTCTCTTTACAAGGGATCCCCTTGGTTTGACCGTCTCAGGCGAACCTTGTCCGGCCAGGGGAAAGCTAGATCTGCTGTTTCAGGAATTCCTCCAGCTCGGCCGCGCTGGCCGCCCCGAGAAAGGAATCTCTCCGGTTCCCCTGGGCGTCGAAAAAGACGGTAAAGGGGACCTGTTTCACTCGGAAGCCCTTGAACAGGGCGTTCCCGGGATCGCCGCAGACTTCGACCCGGTTGAGCTCCCATTTTGAAACCACGGCCCGCAGCACGGATTGGGAGAACCCTCCCGAGGTCACGGCCACGATCCGGATCCCCTGGCCGATCGGCCAGCGGGCCAGTTTTTCCAGTTCTTTCAATTCGGTGCGGCAATGGGGGCAAAGCGGGCTGAAGAACACGAGGATCGTCGGGGTTCCCTGGAGGCTTGAAAGGCTGATTTCCGATCCGTCCCGGGCTGAAACCAGGGAGTTGGAAGGAAACGCGGCTTCCGCGGAGACTGCGAATGCCCCGAGAACCAGCAGGACCGCTAAACACCCGAAAAGAAACGTTTCTCTCTTTCTCATGGGTTCTCCCTCCCCCGGCCGCCTTTTCCCCCGGGGGAGAGAAAAAGGCGCCTTCGGAATTTTCCCGAAGGCGCCTTTTCGATCCCTTCCACCTTCGGCAGCCAGGCTGTCGTGCCCCTTGCGGGGGTTAGACCCTCAGCTTTGCGTCCCCGCCTTTCGGCGGGTTTGCCTTTATCGGGTGAAGACTTCTCACCAGTTAGACAATCGTACGGATGTTTTCATCTTTTGTCAAGAGCCGGAAAAACCCTAAAGCCCGAGCTCTTTCAAAACTTTCCTGAAGGGTTCCATTCCGCCGTAGCCTTTCAATTCCGTCTTCTTCTTTCCCCTGCTGTCGAAAACAACCGTGTGGGGCACGCCCCTCACGTTGAACCGCTTGAACAGGAGGTTGCCCGGATCCCGGTAGAAGGGGATCCTTTTCACGCCCCAGGACGCCCGGGTCCGCTCCAGCATCTCCGCGGAGAGGCTCCCCGGCGCCAGGGCCACGACGTTGGCGCCTTCAAGCCGCCGCATGATCTCCGAATCGTTTTCGAGCTCAACGAGCTCGGTCCGGCAATAGGGTCACATGGGCGTGAAGAAGATCACAAGCGTGGGCTTTCCGGCAAAGCTGGAGGCCTGGACCGCTTCCCCTCCCCCGACCGGCTCGATGGAAACGCCCTGGAGATCCCGGGAAGGCATGATCTTCACGAAAACAACGACCATGGAAAGAGCGATTCCCAGCAAAACGAGGAGAAACAGCCAGCCGAATTTCTGTGTCATCGAGGTCCCCCCTTCTTCCCTGCCCGTATCAGTGGCTTTCCCGCCTGCGGAAGTAGATCTGCGACGGCCCCTTTTCGGCTTCGCGCTCGATCTCGTAGAGGTCCTGGTGCGCTTCGATCATCTTGGAAAGCTGGGAATACCCGTAGGTTCGGGAGTCGAAGGCCGGATCGAGCCGCCTCAGCGCTTTCCCCAGGTCGGAAAGCGTCGCCCAGCCGTCGTCCTGCACGACCATGTCGAAGGCCTGGGAAAGGAGCGACCGTGCCTCGGCCGTCCGATCCTCCTTCTTTCGGGGGAGAGCCTCCTCCGCGGCCGGCTGGCTCCCGGCCGCGGCTTTCTTCCCGCCGGCAGCCTTGCCCTTTTTCCGGCCCGTTGTTTTCGCTTCAGCCGGCGCCTGGGGCTTCACGAGGTTCTCGGTGTACACGAACAGGTCGCAGGCCCGGACAAACGCCTCGGGGGTCTGCATCTTGCCGATGCCGATGACGAACTTGCCGTCCTCTCGCAGGCGGATGGCCAGGCGCGTGTAGTCGCTGTCGCTGGAAACGATGGCGAATCCTTCCACGTTCCCCCCGTAAAGCAGGTCCATGGCGTCGATGATCATGGCGCTGTCGGTGGCGTTCTTTCCGACCGTGTTCTGGAACTGCTGAACGGGCTGGACCGCGTTCTGCGGAAGGTGTTTCTTCCACGATTCCATCTGACGGCTCGTCCAGTCCCCGTAAACCCTCCGGATCGTGATCTTTCCGTACTTGGCAACTTCCTTCAGGACATCCGCCACCATGGAAGGCTGGGCGTTGTCCCCGTCGATCAGGACGGCAAACCGGATCTCCGGGCTTTCCTTCGAATTGTTCATTGGAGCGCCCCGCTTTCAACCTGTTGATTCATTACGCTAACTCTTTTATATCACAAAACATCCGGTTTCAATGTTTCAAGGGGCTTCCAGATTCGCCCGAAAGTATTCGATCCGTTCGACCCTTCCTCTCCAGTAGGGGAGTCTCCCGCCGGGCAAAACCCACGCGACTTCCCCCTCCGTCGGGATGAGCATGCCGTCACGCCGCTCGTAGCCCCAGAAACGCCCTTCCCAGGGACAATCCTCCGTCCGTTTGCCGACGGTCCTGGGCCTGGATTTGGCCCGCACCCTCTCGACGAGCCCGTCCGGGCCGAACTCAAACTCCAGCGAAACCGAAGTCCTGCCGTCCGTCAGCGTCGCCCTCGCGCGGGAGTTGTCCACGGGCTCCCACTTCAAAAAGGGACTGGGCAGCAGGACCGTCGGGTACCAGGGGGATTCCGCGAGAAACCGCAGAAGTTCCCCGTGGGCCAGTTCCGGGGTGTTGGGCCAATCCGCCACGAGAACCACCCCCCAGATCGCAGCCTTGAGAACCCCTTCTCCGGCCGCGTAGGCGTCCCTCACGAAAACGGGGACTCCGGGAGCCATCCGGATCCGGGCCTCCCAATCGAAGCCCGGCCTGTCCGTGACGACCTTCTGGTCTGAAGTGAAGGGCTTCCAGTTCTCGCCCGCCTCGCTCATGTTGAACATCCCCCGGTGGAAAATGCGGACGCCGGTCACGACAGGCTGCCCCTCGGCCAGGACGGCCCGAAGGTACCGCTGCACCGGGTCCGGAAGCCCCGCCAGGGCTTCTGACCGGAACACGGCCGGGCCGCCCTTTCGTTTCTCCGCGTCCAGCTTCCTTCTCAGGTCTTCCGCCGACCGGGCCCAGAGCCCCTGCCCCACGACCAGGGCCGCCCCCAGGGCCAGAACCAGCAGCGCCGCCCATCCTGCCGCCCTCATGCGCCGTCCCCTCCCTGGCCAGAATCGATCCATCTTTGCCATCATACGGTTTCCCGGTTCCAGAACACAAGGAGGAGGAAAAGAAACGGCAGGCCGCTTTGGGCCTGCCGAAAAGACCGATCCGTTTTGTGAATTCGTTCAGCTTCGAAGCGCCGTCCGTTTTTCGACCCGGTCTACCCCGTCCTTCCTCCAGTAGATCCCGATCCCGAGGTACGTCAGCACGATGGCGACGATGGGGTTCAGGTAGTTGAGCATGGCATACGGCCCGTAGACGAGGGGCGAGACCCCCAGGACCGAGGTCTGGTACGCCCCGCAGGTGTTCCAGGGAACCAGCGGCGACGTCAGGGTCCCCGCATCCTCCAGCGTCCGGGAGAGCATCCGCGGCGCCAGCCCGGCTTTTTCGAAGGTGGTCTTGAACATCCGTCCCGGGATGACGATGGAGAGGTACTGGTCGCCCAGGAAGACGTTCGACACGACCGAGGAGGCCACGACGGTGGCGATGAGGCCGCCGACCCGTTTCACGTTCTTGGTCAGGGTCCCGAGGAGGACCTCCAGGAACCCGCACCGCTCCATGAATCCTCCCAGGGTCAGGGCGCAGATGACCATGGATACCGACCACATCATGGACTGCATTCCTCCCCGGCTGACCAGCTTGGCGATCATTCCGGCGACGTCCTTGGCCAGTTCCGGGTTGAGGGCGCTCAACCCGTTTTCCGCGAGGATCTTCCCCGCGGCGGCCAGGTCCGCGGCGTCGGCCAGGTTCTGGCTCAGGGCGGCGCTGTAGCCGTTCTGGGCGATATTCCAGATGTCCCCGATGCTGACCCCCTGGAAAAGGGCGATAAAGACGCTCGTCAGGATCCCCGCGAAGATCCCCGGCAGGGCCGGCATCTTCAGGGCAGCGCAGGCAATGATGACGAGGGGGGGCAGAAAGCAGAGGGGGGAGATCGAAAATTCCGCGGCGAGGATTTGCTGGATGGCCTGGATGCGGCTCGTGTCGATCGTCCCCCCGGCAAATTTCACGCCGATAAAGGCAAGGATGGCCGCGACGATCACGTAAGTGGGGCCGGTGGTCCAGCACATGGCCCGGATGTGGTCAAAGAGGGAAGCCCCCGAAACGGCCGGGGCCAGGTTCGTGGTGTCGGAAAGGGGGCTCATCTTGTCCCCGAAGTAGGCCCCGGAGATGATGACGCCGGCGGTCAGGGCCACGGGAACGCCAAGCCCGTTTCCGATGCCCAGCATGGCGATTCCGATCGTCCCCGAGGTCTGCCAGGAGGAACCCGTGGCAAGGGAGATGATGGAGCAGATCAGGAGGGTCGCCAGCGGAAAGAACGACGGTTTCAGGATGAACAGGCCGTAATAGATGAGCCCGGGCACGATCCCGGCCACGAGCCAGATCCCCACCAGGATCCCGACGCTCATCAGGATCATGTTGGCCTGCATGGCGGCCATGATGCTGTTGAGGGCGCTTTCTTCCAGGTGGGCCCAGGGGATCTTCATGACGAACCTTCCCACCAGGGCGACGAAGATCGCCGCCGTGACGATCGGCATGTGGACTTCCGCTTCGACCTTGATCACCGCCCAGGAAATCAGGGCGGCAACCACGAGAAAGACTCCCATGGACAACCCCAGGCTGGGCTTACCGGCCTCTTTGGCTGCGTTTCCTTCCATTGCTTCGTTCACCTCCCGAAAATCAGGCCGTCACCTTGGCCATGACGGCCTCGTGATAGCCCGTGACGACTTTGGTGTAGCCGGAAAGTTCCCTGTCCAGGCGGGGATCCCCCGTGTCGACTCGAAGGGGTGCCCCCGCGAGGGCCGCCAGTTTTCCCGGGACCGCGGCCACAAGGATGTTTTCCTTTCCGACCCGTTTCAAGACCTCGGGGCTGAATTGCTGGTTGCCCCGGCCAAAAAGAAAGCCCTGTCCCCCGATGGGCGTCACGACGATCCGGACGTTCCCTTCGGGCTCCCGGGCGATGAGTTCGAGCAGTTGTCGCTCGCCGCAGTCTTCGGCTACCAGCTTTCCATCCTTGACCGCGTCGACCCCCAGGAGCGTCCCCTCGAAGCCCAGGGCTCTTTTCAGCTCTCGCGTGGTGGTCCCGGACCCGATCAGGGCAAGCGCCCCCGGTTTCAATTTTTCCAGCAGGTCCGCCGCGATGGCTTTCTGCAGGGCTGCCTCGCTTCTGGGGCTTCCGGATTTCAGCCCCTGCAGGTGCCTTCTGTCCGCGGGGACGGGCAGGTACCCGAAAAGCCTGGACCGGACTTCCCCCTTCCGGAAGGCTTCCTCGTCGATGTCCATGACCTCGGCCAGTCGCCGGGACGGCCTGCGGCCCCGGACCAGCGAAAGGACCGCCTCCCCGGCGTGCAGCGGCGTTGCCGCGTAGACCGCGGAGTGGATCTTCACCCCCGCCGGGATCCCCAGGCAGAGGACGTTCTCGCCCACCGCCTCCGCGATGTCCCGGGCGGTGCCGTCGCCTCCCGCAAACAGCAAAAGATCCACTCCCGATTCCGCCATTCTCCTTGCCGCTTCCTTCGTGTCCTCGGGCCCGGTTTGCGGGCCGACCCTGAGGCCGATCGCCCGGAAAGGCAGCCCCGCTTCGACCGCGGCGGTTTCCCCCATCAGGCCCGGGCAGGTGAAGAGGCAGAGTTCGTCCTTCACCGGCAGGAGAACCCGGAGGGCCAAGGCGGCCCGGGAAGGAGCCAGGGGAATTGCCCCCAGCTCCCTCGCCTTCGTGAGGCAGTCTGGGCCGTCGGTCCCTTTCAGGCCCACGCGGCCGCCCATCCCCGCCACCGGGTTGACGATCAGCCCCAGCCGGAACATGCGAAGCCCATCCCCCTGCCGCCTAGGCGTCCTTCGGCTGGAAGTAGCCGTCGAAACGTTTCCGGTACATGCGCCAGGTGATCGCCCACCGTTTCGGGTCCTCCAGGTAGTCGTGGTCCACGTGGTGGATGACGCTCCTGTGCGGCGCGTGCCGGAGGATTTCCGGGTCCGTGTAGGCTTCCTCGACGATCCGCTCCAGGACGGCCAGGTACTCGTCCAGCTCGTCCTTGGAATAGGATTCCGTGGGCTCGATCGTGAACGGCTCGGGAACGATGAACGGCTCGTGGCTGGTCCAGATGTGTCCGGCGTAGTCGAAGATCCGGTTCTGGACGTCGGCGATGCCCAGGCCGGTCTCCTCCTTCAGCTTCTGGAAGCTGTACCGGACCTGCTCCATGCGGTGTTCTCCCTTGGCGTAGGGAGGAGCCCCGGCCCCCTTCATCTTGAGGATTTTCTGGAAGACGTAATTGTTGTTCAGGGTGGCGACCCGGGCCACCTCCAGCAGCCCCTCGGCCCCCAGGTTCATGATCCAGGCGTAGGCCCGCACCACGGCCGGAAGGACCCCGTAGAAATCCTTCATCTTGCCGATGGTCTTCGGAACGTCGTAGTCCAGGAAATATTTCCCGCTTTCTTCGCAGAAGCCCACGAGCGGAACGGGCAGGTAGGGGGCCAGGTGCTCCGCCGCCCCGATGACCCCGCAGCCCGGGCCGCCGCACCCGTGGGGGGACGAGAAGGTCTTGTGGATGTTGAAGAAGCAAAGGTCGAAGCCGGCTTCCTTCGCCCGGGTGACGCCCAGGATCCCGTTGGCGTTGGCCTGGTCGTAGCTGCAGATCCCCCCGTGAGCGTGCACCAGGTCGGTGAACTCGCGGATCCGGTCGTTGTAAAGGCCGATGTCCTCGGGGTTGGTGATCATCAGCGCCGCCGTCCGGTCGGAAACGGCCGCCTTGAAGGCCTCGAAATCGGGTCGTCCCGTGACGGGGTCGGGGTAGATGGTGATGACCTTAAAGCCCCGGAGCTTGGCCACGGCAGGATTGGAGGGATGCGAAAAGATCGTCGTGATGATCTCGTCCTTTTTGTCCCTCAGGCCGTGGTCGTCCACCCAGGCCCGGATGATGGCCGCGATCCCCGAAAGGGCCTGGGAGCCGCCGCCGGGATGCAGGCAGAAGCGGTCGAGCCCGGAGATCGACTTGAGCAGCTGTTCGGTCCTGTACATGATTTCCAGGGCCCCCTGCAGGGTGCTTTCGTCCTGGAGCGGGTGGAGGTCCGCCACCTTCGGGGAACCGGCCAGGCGGTCGTTGACCTTCGGGCTGTACTTCATCGTGCAGGTTCCCTGGCCGATGTCGATGTTGAAGTCCGCGCCCAGGTTCTCCTGGCTGAGGCGCAGGAAATGCTTCAGCACCCGCATCTGCCCCATCTCGGGGAGGGCGGGCGGGGTCGCCCGGCGCATTTCGGCGGGCAGCTCCTCGAGGGCTTCCCTGCCGGCGGCTTCGACCAGGGGTCCGCCCTCGGGGACCAGGATGCCTCTCTCGCCGGGGGCCGACAGTTCGAAGATCACCGGCTCGTCCCATCGCGCCTGGTGAAAATCACGGATTTTTTCCTTCATGTCCATTCCCATCTTCTTTCCTCCCTTTCTCTTCCGCCCTAGCGCCCGGTCACTTTGGCCAGGGCTTCGGCGAGGGCGTCGATGTCGTCCTGGGTGACGACCTCGGTGAAGGCGTAGAGGGCCGCCTGTCCCAGTTCGGGAAAGGCCCCGGACAGGTCGTGGCCGCCGAAGATGCCCTTCTCCAGGAGCGCCTCGTTGATCTCCTTCACGGTCTTCCCGGTTCCATCGAAGTTCACGGGGACCTCCTTGAAGAAAGACCGGCCGATGGCGGGAACCCGTACCCCCGGGATCGCCCCGAGCTTCCGGATCGCGTAGGCGGTCCTGCCCATGCAGGCCTCGCCCAGCTCCTTCATTCCCCGGGGTCCCATGAGGGCCAGGTACACGGCCGCGGTGATGCCCCAGAGGGCGGCCGCGGTCCCGACGAACTCCTTGGCGTTTTCCCGCTTGGCGAAGGAGGTCCGCTCCCAGGCCACGTCCCCGAACCCCCACTCCCTGTGCGTGGTCGGGGCGATGCCGAAGAGACGGCTCGGGTACTCCTCGATGAACTTCACGTCGTCAGGCGCCCCGATGAATCCCCCGCGCCCGCCGCCCATGAACATGTGGATCCCCAGGGGCTGGATGTCCCCGCAGGTGAGGTCGGCCCCGTAGTTGCTGGGCGGGGTCAGCACGCCCAGGGAGGAGGGGTCGGCATAGACGACGCAGAGGGCTCCCTTCGAGTGGGCGGCCTCGGCGATCTCCCGGCCCCGGGTCTCGATGAACCCGAGATAGGAAGGGTTCTCGAAATACACGGCCGCCGTCTTCTCCGAGAGCTTCGACGCCAGGTCCGCCGGGTCCAGCAGCCCCGTGCCGGCTTCGTGCGCCACGAGGCTGACCTTCATGTCCGGGGTAAGGTACCCGCGGATGGCCGAAAGCCGGTCCGGGGAAGTGGTGTCGGCGACGAGGACCTCGTCGCGCTTCGTGATGCGGCCGGCCATCCGCAGGGCCGTGCCGGCCGCCTGGGAGCCGTCGTAGGTCGGGACGTTGACGACGTCCACGTCCAAGAGCTCCGCCATGAGACTCTCGTATTCAAAGAGGGCCTGGAAGCGCCCGTGGTCCTCGTAGGGTTCCCCCGCGTAGGCGGTCAGGAACTCGCTTCGGCCGTTGATCTCGTCGCAGACCGCCGGGACGTAATGGTTCCAGCAGCCCCCCCCGAGGAAGCAAAGCAGTTCTCCGCTGGTCCGGTTTTTCGAGAGGATTCCTTCCACGTGCCGCCGCAGGGCCGCCTCGGAAAGGAAAGGTTTGGGCAGGTCCAGCAGGCCCTTCACGCGCAGGTTTTCCGGGATGCACCGGAAGAACTCCTCGATGTCGCGGGCACCGATGCTTTTCAGCATCTCGGCCTGGACTTCGGGAACCGAGTTGGGAATGTAGGGGTGCACGAATTTTTCCGACATGTCCAGTCTCTCCTCCTTTTTCGAACGCATCAGGCGGTACCGCCGCCGTCGACCACGAGGACCGCTCCGCTGACCCACGGGGAGAGATCGCTCACCAGGAAGTAGACCGCCTTCGCGATGTCGATCGGCTGCCCCACCCGGTGGATCGGCCGGTCGGCGCTCTCGGCAAGCCATTTCTCGAGGTCCATTCCCAGCTGGCGCCCCTCGTCGCGCAGCAGCGGCGTGTCCACGTCGCCCGGGCAGACGCAGTTGACCCGGATGTTCTGGGGCCCATGGTCGATGGCCATGGCCCTCGTCATGTTGACGGTCCCGCCTTTCGCGGCGCAGTACGCCACGGCTTTCGGGCCGCCCTTGACGCCCCAGCCGGAACCGATGTTGACGATGCTGCCGCCCCCCTGTTCCGCCATGACGGGCACGACGTACTTGCTGACCAGGAAGATTCCCTTCAGTCCCACGTCCAGGACGAGGTCCCACTCTTCTTCCGTGAGGTCCACCACCGTCTTCCGCCGGATGACCCCCGCGCAGTTCACCAGCGCGTCGATTCTCCCGAAGGCTTCCTTCACCTCGGCCACGCCCTTCCGGCAGCTCTCTTCCGACCGGACGTCAACCTTGACGAAGCGGGCCTTCGGCCCGAGCTCACGAGCCGCGGCAGCCCCCTTCGCCTCGTCCACGTCGAAAAGGGCGACCGACGCCCCCATCTCCGCCAGGAAGCGGGCGCACCCCAGGCCGATCCCGCTGGCCCCCCCGGTGACGATTGCCGCCCTGCCTTCCAGGCTGAACCCTTCACAGCTGCATCCCATCCGTTTTCTCCCTCCTCTTCGTTCCGTGCGAAACCTCCTACGAATAGAGGCCCGCCGTTTCTCCCCCGTCGATCCGGATATCGGCCCCCGTGATGTACGCCGCCTCGTCGGAAGCCAGGAAAGCGTAGAGGGCGGCGATCTCCTCCGGCTCGGCGTGACGCTTCATGGGAATCCCCTCGTTGACTTTCGCCAGCATCTCGGGCGTGTACTCGGCCTTCTGCATCGGGGTGAGCACGTACCCCGGGCAGACGGCGTTGACCCGAACCGTCGGCGCCAGCTCGAGAGCCATGGTCTTGGCCAGCAGGATCACCCCCGCCTTGGAAGCGTTGTAGTCCGCGTACCAGCGGTGCCCCTCGGTGCCGTTGGAGGAAGCGGTCATGAGGATGACCCCGCTTTTCTGGGCCAGCATCCGGACCGCCGCCTCCCGCGAGCAGAGGAAGACCCCCCGCAGGTTGACCCCCATCACCCGGTCCCACTGCTCGGGCGTGATGTCCACGAAATCGGACCGCACGCTGATGCCCGCGTTCGCCACCAGGACATCGATCCCGCCCATGAGGGCGTCCATCTCGGCAAACGCCTTCGACACCGATCCCGGATCGCTGACGTCGGCGCACAGGCCGCCCTCGAAGGCCGGGTTCTCGACAAGGACCTTTTCCAGGGCCTCCCGGTTCACGTCGAGAACCGCCACCCTCGCCCCCTCTGACGCAAAGCGGACGGCAGTCGCCAGCCCGATGCCGCTGGCCGCTCCCGTCACCAAAACCCTTTTCCCCTTGAGTTCCTCGTACCGCGCCAAGGAAATCCACCTCCCGTTTCCATCGTTTTGATTGACAAAGAACCCGTTCGACGGTAGTCTACCCTATATTGGATTCATAGTATACCGTGTATTCTGATTGGAGGGAAGACCATGAAGCCGATCCTTGTCACCGGCGCACGGATCTGGACGGGAAACGAGTCTTTGCCCTTTGCCGAAAGCCTGCTGGTCGTAGAAGACCGCTTCGCCGCGGTCGGTTCGGAAGAGGAACTCCTGGCCCATCCCCGCTCGAAGGACGCTTTCCGGATCCAGCTGGCGGGCGAGGGGATCGTCCCCGGCTTCACCGATGCCCACATTCACCTGGCGGGGCTCGCCCGGCAACACTGGGAGGTCAGCCTGGAGGGCAGCCTTTCCCTGGAGGAAGCGCTCGGCCGGGTCCGGGAGCGGGCCGCTTCCGTCCAGCCTCAAGACTGGATCTACGCCGTGGGGTTCGATGAGACCCGGTGGCCGGAGAAACGGAAACCTTCCCGGGCGGACGTGGATGCCCTCGAACTTCCCAACCCCGTCCTGCTAAGGCGGATCTGCGCCCACGTCCACGTGGCGGGAAGCCGCGCCATGGAGCGGGCCCGGCTGTTCCGGGAATCGGGCGTCTTCCTGGAAAGCGAAGTCCAGCCTCTGACCGACGCCATGGCCCGCGAATCGCAAGGGAAGGCTCTTTCCGCCGAAACGCTCTTTCAGGCCTGCCGGAAGCTGGCCTCCTGGGGGACCACCTGCGTCCACACCTGCAGCGCGGGCAGCTACGGGCTGGAGGAGGACCTGTCCCTCTACCAGGAGCTTTTCGAACGCGGGAGCCTTCCGCTCCGCATCGTTTCCTACCACGACAGTCTCCCGAACTACCGGTTCAGGAGCGGGTACGGAGACGACTGGATCCGCTTCGGCGGGTTCAAGCTCTTCCTGGACGGTTCCCTCGGCGGTCGAAGCGCCGCCCTGACGGAGGATTACGCCGACCTGCCGGGACACCGGGGACAACTGAACCTGGAGGACGGGGAGCTGGCCGCCTTCCTGGAGGAGGCGTTCTGCCGCGGGATCCAGGTGCAGGTCCACGCCATCGGCGACGCGGCCATCGACCAGGCTCTCGACGCCTTCGAGGCTTTTGCCGGGAGAAAGAGCCCCCTGGAATTTCCCTTCCGCCTCAACCACGTGATTTCCACCCGCCCCGACCAGTTCGAGCGCCTGGCCCGGCTTCGCCCCGCCTGCGACATCCAGCCCATCCAGGCCGTCAGCGACATGGACATGGCACCCCTCCGGCTCGGCCTTGAGCGGAACCGCAGCGCCTACGCCTGGAAGACGCTGGAAAACCTGGGGCTTCTGCTTTTGGGTTCCAGTGACGGACCGGTGGACACCGCAAACTTGTGGATTTCCGTCGACGCCGCCGTCAACCGCCGGAAAATGGACGGCTCGGGGCAGACGTGGAAAGAAGAAGAACGCCTGAGCCTCGATTCGGCCCTTCGGCTTTTCACCGTGAACCCCTGGCGGGTCATCGGCCTCGGGAAGCGGATCGGCCGGATCGCTCCAGGCATGGCTGCCGATTTCTGCATCCTTGATCGCGACCCGTTCGCCATCCCCTCCGAGGACCTCCACCAGGTCACCGTCGAGGGAACCTTCGCCGGGGGACGCCTGACCTGGGACCGGGCGGGAAACCTGGGGCAAATGGAGTAGCAGGATTGGGCGGAAGCCTTTTCCGTTACGGTATGATGGGAATTGACGAACTCCCTGCAGGAGGAGGAAATTCCGTGAAAGGGCCCGAAATCTATTCGACATCCGCCGAAGCGGTCTACCGCCAGCTTCTCCACCTGATCTTCTCCAAGCAGCTGAAGCCCGGGCAGCGCCTCCCCGAGGTTCTCCTCGCGGAACAGCTCAACGTCAGCCGGACGCCGGTCCGGGAGGCCCTGAGGCGCCTGGCCAACGAGGGCCTGGTGACGCTGATGCCCAACGTGGGGGCCCGCGTCGTGACGCCGACGCGCCAGGAGATGCTGGACACCTACGAGGTCCGTAACGTCCTGGAATGCCTGGCGGTCCGGAGGGCAGCCGGGCGGATCACGGCCGTCCAGCTGGCCCGCCTGGAGGAGAAGATCGAGGAGGAAGCGGCCGTCTTCGCCGAGCGGGACCTGGAGGCCTACATCGAGATCAACAACGCCTTCCACCGGATCATCGCCGAAGCCAGCGGGAACCTCCCCCTGGCCGACACGATCGAAAACTACCTGGCCCGGACCTTCGTCTACATGGTCTTCTTCGAGAGCTACTTCGACTTCGACACCAACCCGAGCCTCGAGGAGCACCGGGCGATCCTCAAGGCCCTGCGGGCTCGCGACGCCGACCAGGCGGTCCTGCTGATGGACCGGCACATCCTCCAGGCGACGGAGGACCTGTGCCGGAAGGACCTGGAAGCACCCGAAACCGACATCCCCTAGGGCCCGATGAAAGGCCATCTCCTGGGCGTTTTCCTCGTCATCCTGGTGGGCCTTTTCGGCGGTGCGACCGGCCCCGTGGAGCGCTTCGCCTTCCAGGCCGGGCTGACGCCCCTTTCGATCAACGCCGCCCGCCTCCTGATTTCCACGATCCTCATCCTGGCCTTCGCGGCCTTCAGGCGCCCGGAGGCCCTGGCCGTGGACCGGCAGGAACTTCCCGGGCACATCCTGAACGGAGCCGTCGGGATCGGGGTGACCTATGTCGCCACGAACATCGCGTTCGTGCGCATCCCCGTCGGCCTGGCGATGATGCTGTTCTACCTGGCGCCCTTCTGGGTGATGATCGCGGCCCGCCTTTTCTGGAAAGAGCCGGTCACGCCCCTCCAGGCGGGGTGCCTCCTGCTGGCCCTGGCCGGGACCTGGATCGCGGTGGGCGGCATCGGCGGGAACCGGCCGGACCTTTTCGGGACCCTCTGCGCCGTCGCGGGCGGGATGGGATACGCCTGCTACATCCTGAGCGGCCGGTACGGGGTCGGGCGCAGGGAGCCGTTCAAAGCCTACATCCAGGCCTTCCTCTGGGGGCTCTTGGTCGTTTCGGCGGCCGCCCTCTTCACGGGAGAAGCCGGGACACTGCTGCACACCACCGCCCGCGGGTGGATTTCCCTGGTTGTCCTGGCCCTGGTCTGCACGCTCGGCGTCTACGGGCTGCTCATGGCCTCCCTCCGCTTCATTCCCGGGAGCGTGGCCTCCATCGTTTCCATGAGCGAGATCGCCTTCGCGGCGGGATGGGCCTGGCTGCTCTTCCGCGAGATCCCCTCCCCCGAGGTCGTGAGGGGGGGCTTGCTCATCATCGGGTCGGTTCTCCTCCTTGGTTTCGGAAAACGCAAGGCCGGCCCGCGCGAACGCGGACCGGCCCCGGAAAACGCGGTTTTCTCCCGCCCTTCTTCCTAGAGGGCCCCCTTCGAGACCCAGTGCGCCAGCCACCCGTAGAGGGAGAGCATGAACGGCACGCGCATGATGAACACCACGAAGGCCCCCATCGGAAGCACGGACCGGAGGGTCAGCAAAAAGCGCTCCGCGGGTTCTTTCCGGGCGATGTGCCCCAGGACCCCCTCGCAGAGAACGAAGGCAAAAAGGTAGAAAAACCACCGGTGTCCCGCCGAATAGTTGTGCATCGCCAGGATGGTGACGGTCGCGCAGTAGGCGGCCCATCCTCCCTGGATGTAGGTCTCCGCCGCGACGAACAGGACCTGGATCCCCTTCCCGAAAAGAGAGGAGGGGCTTTCCCCTTCCACGCCGAACGCCTCCCGCGCCGCCTTCACCACGGGGATGACAAGACGGACGTAGGCAATGGCGAAAAGGAACGCCGTGCTGATCAGGGGGATGAAAAAATGCGCGAGCAAGAGTCCTCTCTCCTCTCCGGCCGGCGTTTTTCCGCCGCGGGTTTCACGTCGTCCATTCTAGCATTCCGGCAGCGGTTCCCAGGCTCCCTCGTGGAGCTGCTTCATCACCGGGCAATAGATCATCCCCTCCTGGACCGTCTTGAAACAGGCGTTGCAGGAGATGCATTCCGCCGGCCGCAGGTCTCCCTCCGCCCAGCGGTTCACGAGGTCGCTTTCGGCGATCAGGGGTCGACAGAGCGAGAACAGGTCGGCAACCCCTTCTTCCAGGAAGCGGGCCGCCGTGTGGGGGCTCTTCAGGCCTCCCACCAGCGCGACGGCCGCCCGGGCCCCGACCCTGGATTTCACCAGGGCGGCGTGGGCCGCGAAGTACCCTTCGTCGACCCCTGCCCGGATCCCGAGCCGTGAATTCGACCTTTCGACCCCCACGTACCGCGCCCCGCCTGAAACCTCGATCCCGTTCGCCCCTGCCGAAACGAGCCTCTCCGCAAGGCGGGCTCCCTCCTCGGCCGTGTATCCCCCGTCCCGTTCCTCGGAGACGCTCAGTTTCCACCAGACCGGGAAATCCGGCCCCACGCAGGACCGCACCTCTTCCTGGACCGCCAGGAGGATCGCTGACCGGGAGTCGAAATCCCCTCCCCACTTGTCCGTCCGCCGGTTGAAAACGGTCGACAGAAACTGCATCAGCAGGTAGCCGTGAGCCCCGTGCAGCTGGACGCCGTCGGCCCCGCCCTCCTTCACGCGGCGCGCGGCCGCCCCGAAGTCCCGGACGATCCGTTCGATCTCGGATTCCCCCAGTTCCTCGACCCGGTTGCCGAACACGGGGTCCTTTTCCATCGCCGACGGTCCCTTGATGCTCCCCTGCCTCACGGCGGCCGGGTTGCTGACGGCCCCCCCGTAGGCAATCTGCACGATCAGCCGGGCCCCCCTGGACTGGACGGTATCGGCCAGCTTTCTCACGTCCTGGATCCGTTCGTCGGAGTCCACGTTCATCTGGCGCACCTGGGCCCGTCCATCGGGGGAAACGTTGGCGTAGCCGGAAATGATGCCCCCCACCCCCCCGGCAGCCAGTTCCGCGTAGCGGGAAAGCAAGGGAGCGGTCACCTCCCCGGAAACCTCCGTGCAGCCGGCCAGCCAGGTGGCGGACCTCAAGAAACGGTTCCGGAAGGCCATCCCCCCCGCTTCAACCGGTTCGAAAAGCCTTGCGATCGATCGTTCCATCGTTCATGCCTCCTTCTTTTTAAAAAACGGGCCAGGGCCCGGCTTTGCCTTCGTCATGACCCAAAAAGCCTGCAGGGCGAGGGCCGCGGCGAAGACCTCGAAACCCGCCGCCTGCCCCGCGACCTGCGCCACGAGCCCAACCAGGGGCGGACCCAGGAAGTTCCCGATGCCCCAGAACAGGAAATAGGCCCCCGAGATGGTTCCCTTGAGGGTATCCGGAACCGTCTCGTTGAGGAAGGCCATGGAGGACAGGTAGAAGGTCCCGAGTCCAAAGCTGAGGATCGCAAAGGCCCCGAAAATCCAGGGACTCGAGAGCACCGGGATGGAAGCGATGCCGGCGGCGGTCAGGATCAGCCCGGCGGCCATCAGCGGACGGCGTCCCCTCCGGTCGGAAAGGGAACCCGTCAAGAACTGCGAGGCGCAGACCGTGATGTAGAAAAGGGAAAAGTACACGTTCACGGAAGCCTGGGAAAAGTGCCGCGCCCCGATCACGTAGGCGGGGATCACCGTGAGAACGATCCCGTACGCCACGCCGTGCAGGGCGATTCCAACAAAGGCTTTCAGGACCCCAGCCTCCCGGGTCAGGATACGGAGAGTTGCCAGGTTCAGCGTTTGCCGGGGCAGATCGGCGGCGGGGCGGACATTTCCCAGGGTCAACCCGACGATGGCGGCCCCCACCGCACACGTGGCGGCGTAGAAGAGGAAGGGGGCCTGATCCGTCCAGCGCCCCGCCAGAAGAACTCCCAGGAGGGGACCGAAGGTAAGCCCCAGGTGGCTCGCGGCGTTGTAGAACCCGATGACCGTTCCCTTTTTCTCCGGGTACGCGATCGAAAGGACCGCGGGCCCCAGGGCCCAGACGGGGGCTTCCCCGGCTCCCTGGAAGATTCTTCCGGCGAAGATCAACAGGGCGGAAGGGGCAAAGGCGTATCCCAGGCCCACCAGGGCGCAGAGGAGGTATCCCCAGAAGAGGAACGGCCGGAACCCCCAGCGGTCGGCAAGGTTTCCCACGGGAACCTGCAGCAGGATGTACGACGCGGCAAAGGTGGAAGCCAGCATCCCGACCATGGAGGGACTCCCGGTGAGGGCCAGGATCTTTCCCGGAAGGATGGCCACGATGAGGCCGACACCCAGCATCATGACGAAGACGGAAGCGTTGAGGCCGAGAAGGATCCTGGAACGTTTCACGGCGTTTGCCCCCTCGAAGGAGGAATTGTTCAACAAACGGACCATTCGTGCCTTATTGTTCAAGGCTTTCCGGTGTTCTTCCTGGATATTTTAAAGCATCTTCCCCAGGGGTTGAAGGACCAGGCGGAATTGCAGGAGGGTTTCGACAAACGCCGGAACGGAAAGGGGGTGACGGCTGTACCGGAACAGGCGTCTTCCGCGGAAATCCTCGCTTCGTTCCCAGCCGTCCGCGGAAGAAGCCAGCGCCTCCTCGAGAAGGCCGGTCCTTTCCCGGAAACCGCGGATGGGCAGGACTTTCGCCCCCGAAGGCCCGAATTCACGGGAGAGGGCCTTCATCTTCCGGTCGAGGCCCGATTTCTCCACGCCCGCCACCACCGAAAAGGGCAGGCGCTGCGGGGCTCCCTCTCCCTGCCGGATCAAAAGCCAGGCTCCAGAGTCGAAATCCGTCCCTTCCAGGACCTTCCAGGGGATTTCCAGGGGACGCACGATTTCCTTCAGGAAAAGGTCCTCGTCCCATCCCGCCGAGACGGCGAAGACCTCGACCTTTTCCCTCGTCTCGAGAAACGCCCTGGCAAAGGCCGGGTCGGTGTGGTAATCGGGCAGGAAGTACCGGGTGTCCGGGCCCTGGGAGATCACGAGAACCGCCCCGCGGGAAGGCCCCTCGCCCAGTGCCGCCAGCTCGAGAAGGTGGCGGCGGCCCCGGTCGGTCACCGCGTCGGGGAACATGGCCATCGGCCCCTGGAAGAGCGTGCAGGACTTCACCTCCAGAAACAGCCGGTTCACGCCGCGCCCCAGGAGGAAATCGAAGCGGCTGTTCCCGCTTTGGACTTCGCTCTCGAGCACCTCCCACCCCTCGAGGCCCGAAACGGCACCGCGCCCGAGAAGGTGGCGCGCCAGGGCGTTGGTGCGGATCGTGTCCAGGCAGATCCACCTCCCGTTTTTGCGGGCCGCGACGACCTTGTGCTTCAGGCTTGGGCCTTGGGGAGCGGGAAGAAGGGCCAGTTCCGTTCCCGGGAAAAGGATCTCCCAGAGGCGGCCCGGGTTGGGAAGGTGGGCGAGGACCGGCTTTCCTTCAAGCTCGGCCTCCACGACAAAACGGTTCAGGCGGCGGAGGAAGGTCCCGGGGCAGGTTTTCCCGCGGGGAAAGGCCCGGAAGCGTTCAACGGTCAACGGAGGCGACCCTCGCGGGCTTCTGCCGGGCCCACTCCAGCAGGCGGCCGGCTTCCCAGGTGTTGATCACCCGCTCGGGAGGGATCCAGGCCCGCCGGGCCACGGCAACGCCGAACCGCAGAAAATCGAACTGCTCCGGAGCGTGCGCGTCCGTGCTGACCGCAAACAGGCACCCGAGCTCCAGGGCCCTCCTGGCCAGGGAATCGGGCAGGTCGAGCCGCATGGGGGAAGCGTTGATTTCCAGGGCCGTCCCCGTCCGGGCCGCTTCCGTAAAGATCCGGTCCCAGTCGGCATCGGCCCCGGACCGGCCCTTCCCGGTCAGGAGGCGGCCCGTGGGATGCGCCAGGATGTGGACGAACGGGTGGCGGATTGCCGAGAGGAACCTTCCGGTCACCTTTTCCCGCTCCCCCGAAAGGACGGAGTGAACCGCGGCGACGACGAGATCCATCTTCGACAGCAGATCGTCGGAAAAATCAAGGCTCCCGTCCGAACGGACCTCCACCTCCGTTCCGCAGAGGAGCCGGAAGTCCGCGGGGCACGACCGCTGCAGGGAACGGATTTCCCCGCATTGCCGGAGCAGGTCTTCGGGAGAGAGGCCCCCGGCGACCGCCAGCCCCTGGGAATGATCGGTCACGAGAAGATACTCCAGTCCCCTCCGGCGTGCGGCGAGCACCATCTCCTCCAGGGACGCCCTCCCGTCGCTTGCCTCGGTGTGGCTCTGCAGGTCTCCCTTCAGGTCGGACTCCTCGAGAAGGCGGGGAAGGTCTCCTCTCAGGGCCGCCTCGATTTCTCCCCGGCCTTCCCGAAGCTCCGGGGGAATCCAGGGCAGCCCCAGGGCTCCGTAGACCGCTTCCTCCTCGGCACAGAGCAGCTCGCTGCCGTCTGCCCGCTTCAGGGCGTACTCGCTCAGGCTGTATCCTTTTTTCAGGGCCAGTTCCCGAAGCAGGACGTTGTGGGCCTGGCTCCCGGTGAAATACTGCCAGGCGGTGCCCCATCGGGACCGCTCCACCACCCGGAGGTCCCCCTGCATGCCCCCGCGGAACCGGACGCTCATCTTGGTCGGCCCCCGAAGGAGAACCTCTTCCACCAGCGGGCTTGCGGCCAGGGCATCCATGACCGGCCCGGCATCGGAGGCCGCGGTCAGGAAATCCAGGTCCCCCACCGTCTCCTTCATCCTCCGGAGAGAACCGCCGGCTTCGAGGCGCTCCACGCCGGGAACCGTCAGGAGGCGGTCCCGGACGGACTGCGCCAATGCCCAGGCCTCGCCCAGGGGAGTCCGCACCGCGATCTTCCTCGAAGCCAGGTCTTCCAGGCCTTTCCGGATCTTCGCCTCCGATTTCGCGCCGAGGCCGGGCAAATCTTTCAGGCGCCCCTCGGCGGCCGCGGCCGTAAGCCCTGCGAGGTCTTTCACGCCGAGGCTTTTCCACACCAGCCCCACCCGCTTCGGCCCCATGTCCGGAACCTCCAAAAGCTCCAGGAGGCTTTCCGGGACTTCCTCCCGGAGGCGCTCGTAAAACCCCAGCCGGCCGGTGTCGATCAGTTCCTCGATTTTTTCCGCGATGGCTTCCCCGACCCCCGGAACCTGGCGCAGGGTTCCCTCCGCCCGGATTTCGGCCAGGGGCCGGCCGGCCTCGCGGATGTTCTCCGCCGCCCGCCGGTAGGCGTTCACCTTGAACACGTTTTCCCCCCGGATCTCGAGGAGATCCGCGATCCGTTCGAAAAGGGAGGCGATCTCGGCGTTTCCCGGGGCCTGCTCCATCAAGCTCCATCCTCTCCGGCCCGGGCCGAACGGCCGTAACGGGACATCCGCCGCAGGGCGTCCTCGATCTGCTCAGGCGTCATCCCCCGGGGCACGCCCACGCACGAAACTCTCCAGGTGATCTCGGCAACGAACTCCACCGCCTGAACCACGGAGAAGGCTTCCGCCAGGTCGGCCCCCACGGCCACCAGCCCGTGATGCGCGAGAAGGACGGCCTTCCCGCACCCGATCCCTCGCGCGGCGCTCTCGGCCAGGGCTTCCGTCCCAAATGCAGCGTAGGGCGCGCAGGGAACGGTCGGCCCCGCAACGGCAAGGAGGTAGTGGACCGGCGGGATTTCCCTCTCAAGGCAGGCGAAGGTGGTGGCGAAAGGGGAATGGGTGTGGATGACCGCTCCGATGTCCGGCCTCTCCCGGTAGAGGGCCAGGTGCATCGGCGTTTCGCTGGACGGTTTCCAGGGGCCTTCGACCTGGCGTCCTTCCAGGTCGACGACCGCGACATCCTCCGGGACGATTTCGAGGTACTCGACCGCGCTCGGCTTGACCGCCACCAGCTGCCGTGAACGGTCGATGACACTGAGGTTTCCTGACGTGCCCCTCGTCAGGCCCTCCATCAGCAGCATCCGCCCGTATTCCGCCACCAGCTTCCGTTCCCTTTCGAGCAGCAAGGCGCTCCCCCCTCCGGGATCCCCGCCTGACGGGTTTTTTTGATTTTATCCTTAGGAGGGGGTTTTCGGAAATTTTCCTCTTTCGCTTGCCCCTTTTCCGAAGTAGATCCAGCCGCCGAGAACCGCCGTCAGGGGGGCGACGGTGACGAGGCCGAAGCTTCCCACGAGCGTATGGAGGATTTCCGATGCCACGTACTGCAGGTTGAGGACGTTCTGGATCGGCGTTCCCTGGGCGATGAAGACCATGAGCATCGCGCTGAATCCTCCCGAGTAGGCCAACAGCAGCGTCGTCGTCATCGTTCCGATGACCGACCGGCCGACGGCAAAGCCCGACGCGACGGCCTGGGCCGCGGTGAGCCCTGGGTGCCGCGCTTTCATCTCGTCCATGGCGGCGGCGATGTCCATGGCCAGGTCCATGACGGCCCCGGAAGCAGCCAGAAAGATCCCCCCGAGAAAGACCTTGCCCAGGTCCAGGTTCGGGAAACCGCAATACAGGAGGGTTTCCGAAAAGGGCTTGACGGCCCCGTGGATCTGGAAGGCCTTCCCGAACAGGACCGAAAGCGCGGCGGTGACGGCGAGTCCCGCCATCGCGCCGGAAAACGCCGTGAAGCCCTTTTTGGTCAGCCCGGCGACCAGGAAGATGATGACCGCGGTCAGGACCCCCACGACTCCGAGCGTGAGGACGAGGGGATCCATTCCCTTGAGAAACCCCGGAAGGAGAATTTTCCAGATGGTCAGCGCCGAGAAAACGAAGGAAAGAAGAGCCGAAACGCCGGTCCATCCTGCAAAAGCCATCAGGAGGACGGAAAACAGGCCGAAAAGGAGCAGTTCCGTGTCCAGGCGGTAATGATCCACGACGTTCGCGTGAACCACCCGGTTCCCGTCCAGGTCAAGGACGACGAGCACCCTGTCGCCGGGAGCGAAGAGCTTGTCGAGCTCCATTTTTCCGACGAGCTGGTTGGCAGCCTCGGCCTCAATCCCCTTGAAGGGGCCCCGGAGAATTCTCACCTTGACCTCCTGGGTCCCTTCCCTCACGATCCCGAACCGGAAGACCCGGGAGTCGTCCGTTTCCAGGACCACGGCCTTTGCCCGGGCAGAAAGGCCTGACTCCTGCCGTTCGAACCCGGTCGGAAGCCACAGCAGGAAAAGGCTAACCAGGGCCAGGGCCAGCGCAAGCAGGGCGTGCCGCTTGTCTTTCATCGCTTTTCACTTCCCAACGATTCTTCTGAATCCTGGAGGGGGAAGCTCCGGGTGGAACTTCCCCCTCCAGGGAACTTCCTTGTCCAATGGGACTCCGCTTTACCTGGAAGCAAAACTCGGGTTGAAGCCCATGACCGCCATGATCTTCTTCGCGACGTCGGTGTTGTCGTAATACCCGCCGAAAATCTCCTGCCCGCGCCCGGAAACGAACACGGGAACCGGGACCCCGGTGTGAGAGTAGGAGGTCCAGCCGATCCCGGCCTTGTTGTTGAGGATATGGGTGAGGGTGATCGTGAAGGGCTCATAGCCGCCGTAGATGAGGTACGCGGATTCGTCGTCCGCCTTGGCCTGGTTTCCCGCCAGGCTCGCTCTGAAGGCCTCCTCCAGCGCCTTCATTTCCCGCGGAGAAAGGGCCAGGGCCAGTTCGTCCTTCGAGGCCCGGTCCCCCAGGTCCGCCAGCTTTTCCAGCGTCTTCTTGCGGGCCCCGTCCAGCTTTTTCAGGCCGAAGAAGGATTCCACCAGGGGGAGGACATCCTCGAGCCGGCCGTTGGCGGCCGTGTGGCTCTTTTTGTACGCCGCCAGCTTCGCGTCGAAGGCCTGGAACGACCCCTTCTGGGCCAGGAGCTTTTCAAAGAAGCTGTCGTACTGGGTTCCGGCAAAGCCGATGCTCATGCCGCCGCATTCGTGGTCTCCCGTCACGACGACCAGCGTTTCACCGGGATGCTTGCCGGCAAAGGCCAGGGCCTTCCGGACGGCCTCGTCAAACGCCAGGGTGTCCTGGATCGAGGCTGCCGCGTCGTTGGCGTGGCAGGCCCAGTCGATCTTCCCGCCCTCCACCATCATGAAAAAGCCCTTCGGGTTCTCCAGCAGCTCAATCCCCTTTTCCGTCAGCTCCGCCAGGGACATGTCGGATCCGCCCCGGTCCATCGCGTAAGGAAGCGCGGCGTCTTCGTCGAGAACCGGATTGAAGACCAGGACCTTGCCGGTCCCCTTTTTCAGGTTCAGGAAATCCCTCTTGTTGTTGACCAGGAAATACCCTTTTGATTTGGCGTACTCGATGCTGCTCGGCTGGTCCTTTTTCTTCCCCTGGGGCTGGACGAACCCGCCCCCGGCAAAGTATTCAAAACCTGAATCCGCCAGCTGCCTGGAGATCTCGTAATAATCCTTCCTGGACGGCTGGTGGGCGTAAAAGGAAGCCGGGGTGGCATGGTCGAGGGAAACGCTCGTGACGATTCCGACCTTGAATCCTTTCTCGTGGGCCATTTCCGCGATGCTTTTGTAGCGGATGCGCTTGGAAGGATCCATTCCGATAACGCCGTTGTCGGTCTTGTAGCCGGAAGCCAGGGAAGTGGCCGCCGGGGCGGAATCCGTGATGTAGGAATTCGCGGAATAGGTCGTCGTCATCCCCTGCACGGGGAGCGAGCTGAGCGCCAGGCGCTCGACGCCGGGCTTCCTGGATCCCGTTTTCACCTCGAGCATCGCTTCGGCCGCGTTGATCTGCGGGATTCCCATTCCGTCGCCGATGAACAGAAACACGTACTTTGCCGGTTTGCCCGACCAGGTGTTGACGGTTTGGGCAAACGCCCCCGCGGCCGCCGTGCAAACCAGCGCGGCCGCCAGGCTCACGAGGACCAGTACCCGCGACAAACGATTGCTTCTCATCGATCTTCGACCTCCCTGCCAGATTCTTTCTCTGCGGGTTTTTTATAGAACAGGACGAGTAACAGCCAGGTTACCGGTTCGGCACAACTTGGATTTCGTTGTAAACTGGCAGGAGAGAATCCAGACTGGAGGTCGGTTCCCATGGCGGCTTTCCGCATTCCCGAAAAAACCCGGATCGGACACGTGGTGCTCGGCGTCACGAACCTGGAGGAATCCCTCCGCTTCTGGAAGGACCGGCTCGGCTTCCGCGCCGAGCCCCAGGAAGGGGAGAAGGCGGCCCTGCTCTACCCGCAGAAGGGAGCCGAATGGCTCCTGGCCTTAAAAGAGGACGCCCGTTTACCCCAGGACGAGCATTCCACCGGCCTTTACCACGTGGCCTTCCGGCTGCCCTCGAGGAAAGACCTGGGCCGGCTTTTCCGGTCCCTGTCCGAGGCGGGAATGCCCATCGGCGGACTGAGCGATCACGGCGTCAGCGAAGCCCTGTACCTGGAGGCCCCGGACGGAATCGGCGCGGAGTTCTACATCGACCGGCCCCGCGAGGCCTGGACCTTTTCGAGGGGGCAGCTGGTCATGGTCACGAAACCTCTCGAAAGCCGAAGGCTTCTGGCCGAGGCTGAGGGCCCCTGGGAGGGAATGCCGGAAGGCACCCTCGTGGGGCACGTCCACCTCCGGGTTTCGAACCTCGACAAGGCAAAAGCCTTTTACAACGGCCACCTGGGGCTGTCCGTGACCCAGAAGAATTACCCCGGGGCTCTCTTTTTCGCGGCGGGCGACTACCACCACCACGTCGGGACGAACATCTGGGACAGCCGAAACGCACCCCCGCCCCCGCCGCAGGCCGCGGGCCTGCGGCGCTTCTCCCTGATCCTGCCCGCCCGGGAGGACGTGGAAAGCCTGAAAAACCGGACCCTCCAGTCCGGCTATCCCATCGAAACCCTGCCCGCGGAAGGCGGCTTTCTCCTCCGCGACGCGGACCGCATCGCCGTGGGCATCGAGGCCCTGCCGTGAGCGAATTCGGCCGGAGGCTCTCCCTTCTCATCGCCGCAGCCTTCGGCATCTTTGCCTACTCGAACGTCTACTATTTCCTGGCGAACCTTCTGGGCTCCCGCGGGGTTTCCCCCCAGGCCGCCGGGGTGGCGGTCAGTCTCTTCTACGTGGCGACCACGGTGTTCCGGCCGGCCGGGGGCTGGCTCGTGGAAGGGTTCGGGCTGCGCCCGACGCTGGTGGGCGCCGCTCTCGTTGCCTTCGCCGGCAGCGTGGGAATCGCCTTTGCCGGATCGAACCTTTCCCTGGTTTTCGCCTGCCGGATCCTCATGGGCCTCGGCTACAGCGCCTTCATCGTGGCCTTCACCGCCTACCAGAACCTGTTCGTCCCGCCGGAAAAGCGCGGCTTCGCCTTCGCCCTGATGACCGCGGGATCCATGGTTCCCCACGTGTCCATCATCCCCGCGGCGGACTGGCTGATCCGGCACGGACACGTCGCCGCCTACCTGTCCCTTTCTCCCCTCATGGCGCTGTTCTGCGCCGCCCTGGGAATCGCCTTCGGGAAGGTCTCGCTCGCAAAAGGAGCCTCCCGCAAAGAAGCCTGGGGATCCTACCGGGACCTCTTCTCCCTGGCCCCGGTCCGGGCCCTGCTGGCCTCCATGTTCCTGCTCTCCCTGACCGACTCCATGGTGCTCTGCGTCGGCGCCCTCCTGGTTCCCCGGGGGCTCGTTCCCTCGGCCTTCCTGGTGTCCAGCGCCGCTGCCGCCCTGACAGTCCGCATCGCCACCCTGCACTTCGTGGACCGGATCCCCCGGCCCCGCATCGCCGCCCCGAGTTTCGGCCTCATGGCCCTGGCCATGGCGATCCTGAGCCTGATGCGTAGCAACGCCGGAGCCGCGCTTTGCGGGGCGATGTTCGGCCTGGGAGTCGGCATGGGCTTTCCCGCCCACCTGGCCATGGTGGGGGACATGACCCCCGAGCGCCTGCGCCCGAAAGCGACCGCCATGGTGTGGTTCGCCATGGACTCCGGCTGGGCCGTGACCCCCTTCGTCTTCGGGCTTCTTTCCCCGGTCCTGGGAGACTCGCTGGCGTTCGGGGGGTTCGCGGCCGCCATGCTGGCGGGGGCCGCCGGGGCCTGGAGGTTCCTCTGGAGGCCGGTTTTAGCCGAGGAAAAAAGCTGAGGGAAAACGAAAAAGGAGCGCCCGGCACCGGTGCCGGGCGCTCCTTTTTTTCTCTTATTCTTCCGTTGCGGGATTTTCCGCGGCTGCCCCTGCCCCCGCCTTCCCGGCCTCGAGCCGCTCCAGCTCCTCTTCCCGTGCCACCGCCCGGGCGATCAGTCGGTTCATGACGGCGTTCGTGACCCGGAGGCTGATCCACCAGGCGGCAAAAAGCTCGGCAGCCGAAACGGCGAATGCCGTCACGCTGATCTGGCCGATGCGCAGCTCCAGGCCCGGCGCGAACCTCCGGGTGAGGACGTTGAAGGCGACAAAAACCCCCCAGAGGATCGCCAGCAACAGGAACTGGCGCATGCAGCCCAGGCGGGCCGCCGCTGAACTTCGTCTTCCCTTCAAGCGCAATCCCTCTTTCCGGTTTCGGATGTACTCCTATTATGGAGGTCACGCGCCCGCCGTTCAACTCCAGGAGTGCAGTTTGGAGTAGAATTCCCTCGGTGGGAAGAATTTCCGGAAGGAAGGATCACCATGGAGTTGCCCGAAAAGGGAAACGAAGCCGAAAAGGAACAGTCCGTGCTGGAGAGCCTCAAGGAATGGGTGTCCGGGATGCTGTTCGGATCCTTCGTCGAGATCGGCACCCAGGCGATCCGCAAGGAAGCCTTCGACATCAACGACAACCTCATGCTGCTGCTGTTCGGGGACTTTCTCGGGATTCCCAACCCGATCTCCTACTACACCCTGGAGCTTCTGCCCTACGTCGCCGAGGAGCTCGTGCCCTGGGAAAGGCGCATGCAGAACCGCAAGACCATCGTGGCCGAAAAGGCCGGCCAGTACGATTTCGGTTAAGGAGGTCCCCATGACGCGACCCGCATACCGTCCCTTCAGCTTCTTCGGCGGCAAGGGGGGAACGGGCAAGACGACCTGTGCCGCCGCCCGGGCCCTGGCGCTGTCCGAGGAAGGAATCAAGACCCTTGTCGTTTCCACCGACCCCGCTCACTCGCTGGCCGATGCCTTCGACCTTTCGATCGGGGAGGAGATCGGCCAGATCGCCCCGAATCTCTGGGCCATCGAGATCGACGCCGAAACCGAGGCCCAGAAGTACATGAAGGGGATCCAGGAGAAGATGCTCCACATCGTCAGCCCGGTCATCGTGGACGAGATCAAGCGCCAGATCGAGATCGCCTATAGCTCGCCGGGGGCCGAGGAGGCCGCCATCTTTGACAAGTTCATCGAGCTGATGGAACAGCTGAATTCCCCGTACGAGGCGATCGTCTTCGACACGGCCCCCACGGGACACACCCTGCGCCTGCTGACCCTGCCGGAGATCCTCGGAGCCTGGCTCGACCACCTCCTCGAGAAGCGCGCCCGGGCCGTCGAGCTCATGAGCATGGTGGCCAAGTACGACCGGGAAGTCCGGCAGAAGCTGGAGTCGGATCCCATCACCGATATCCTCGGGAAAAGAAAGGCGAAATTCGAAACCGCCCGGCGCATCCTGACCGACCCGGCCCTGTGCGCCTTTTATTTCGTCCTGAACGCCGAGAAGCTGCCGATCCTAGAAACGGAGCGGGCCGTCCGGCTGCTGACGAAGTACGGGATCCCCATCGGGGGGATCCTGGTCAACCGGGTGATCCCCGAAGGCGCGGGGGATTTCCTGGAGAAGCACCGGCTTGCCCAGCAGGGCTATCTCCGCCAGATCCGCGAAACGTTCGCGAGCCTGCCCGTCACCGAGATCCCCTTCCTTGAAACGGATATCCGGGGAATCAATGAACTGGATAAAATTACAGGACTCTTGAAAAATCTTTAGTTTAGCATGACAATAAAGGCGATCGACCGGGAGGTGATCGCCATGGGAGGAAACATGAACCTCCGCAGCCCTGCCTTCGACGAGGGAGGACCGATCCCGGCAGTTTGCGGCTACAAGAAGGGGAACGTATCGCCCCCCCTGCGCTGGAGCCTGTCGCCTGCCGGAACGCGCAGCTTCGCCCTCCTCGTGGAGGACCCCGATGCGCGGGGGTGGGTTCACTGGATTGCCTGGAACATCCCGTTCTCGGCCTCGGAGCTGAAGGAGGGCGTGCCCCCCACGCCGCAGCTTCCGGACGGCACGAGGCAGGGGCTGAACGACTTCGGAAAGATCGGCTACGGGGGCCCGTGCCCTCCTTCGGGCGTCCACCGCTACACCTTCCGCCTGATGGCCCTGGACACGGTCCTGGACCTGCCGCCCGGGTCCGAGCGCTATGACCTGATGAAGGCCGTGGACGGGCACGTCCTGGAGGAAACGCGGTTGACCGGAACTTTCTCCGCCAACTCCTGACCGGCGAAACGCTCCGCTTTCCCTGCCCCCCGGCATGACGGGGGGCACTTTTGCGCTCGGGGTTCCCTTCGCTGCCGGCTTTTCAATCCGGGTTGACATCTGTCACCATTTTTGAAAAATTGTGATAGCATAGAGCGGCTTGGAGTATATCGTCGACAAAACGCAGGATTTCATCAAACAACCCGGTCCCTTCGGGGAACCGATTCGAAAAACACGGGAGCGCGGCTCCCAAAGGAGGTCCGGTTCAATGGCAACAAGGCCAATGCACACGCTTGACGGCAACGAAGCAGCGGCGTACGTGGCGCACAAGACCAACGAGGTCATCGCCATCTACCCGATCACCCCATCCTCCCCGATGGGCGAGTGGGCCGACGAATGGTCCGCAAAGGGAATCAAGAACATCTGGGGAACCGTTCCGCTCGTTTCTGAACTGCAATCCGAGGGCGGCGCCTCGGGCGCCGTTCACGGAGCCCTGACCGCCGGGGCCCTCACCACCACCTTCACGGCCTCGCAGGGGCTCTTCCTGATGATCCCGAACCTCTACAAGATCGCCGGAGAGCTGACGAGCACCGTCTTCCACGTGGCGGCCCGCACCGTTGCCACCCACGCCCTCTCCATCTTCGGCGACCACAGCGACGTCATGGCCGTCCGCGCTTCCGGCTTCGGGCTGCTTGCGTCCAACTCCGTGCAGGAAGTCATGGACATGGCCCTCATCGCCCAGGCCTCGACCCTCGAGGCCCGCGTGCCCTTCATCCACTTCTTCGACGGCTTCCGCACCTCCCACGAGGTCAGCAAGGTGGAGATGCTCACCGAGGACGACATGCGGGCCATGATCGACGAGGAGCTCGTGAAGGCCCACCGGGCCCGCGGACTCTCGCCCGACCGCCCCGTGATCCGCGGCACCGCCCAGAACCCCGACGTCTTCTTCCAGGCCCGCGAAGCCTGCAACCCCTACTACGACAAGGCCCCCGAGATCGTCCAGCGGGCCATGGACAAGTTCGCCTCCATCGTCGGCCGCCAGTACCACCTGTTCGACTACGTCGGCGCTCCGGACGCCGAGCGAGTCCTGGTCATGATGGGCTCCGGGGCCGAGACCGCCCACGAAACCGTCGACTACCTGACGGCCCGCGGCGAGAAGGTCGGGCTTTTGAAGGTCCGCCTCTACCGGCCGTTCTCCGTGTCGCACTTCCTGGAAACCCTCCCGAAGAGCGTGAAGACCATCGCCGTCCTCGACCGGACCAAGGAATCCGGCGCCATCGGCGAACCGCTCTACCTCGACGTGGTGGCCGCCCTGAAGGGCCGCCCCGACGTGAAGATCTTCGGCGGCCGTTACGGGCTCTCCTCCAAGGACTTCACCGCCGCCATGGTCAAGGCCGTTTTCGACGAGGCCGCCAAGCTCGAGCCGAAGAACGGCTTCACCATCGGCATCGACGACGACGTGACCTTCCGGAGCCTGCCGTACGACCCCTCCTTCTCCACGGAGGACCCGAAGACCGTCCGCTGCCTGTTCTACGGCCTGGGCTCCGACGGCACCGTGGGCGCCAACAAGAACTCCATCAAGATCATCGGCGAGGACACCCCCAACTACGCCCAGGGCTATTTCGTCTACGACTCCAAGAAATCCGGGTCCATGACGGTTTCGCACCTGCGCTTCGGCCCCAACCCGATCCGCGCGATCTACCTCATCGACCGGGCCAACTTCGTGGCCTGCCACCAGTTCGCGTTCCTGGAGCAGTACAACGTCCTGAAGTCCGCCGAGAAGGGCGGCACCTTCCTCCTGAACAGCCCCTACGGGCCCGACGAGGTCTGGGATCACCTGCCGAGGACGATCCAGAAGGAGATCATCGACAAGAACCTGAAGTTCTACGTCATCGACGCCGTCGACGTGGCGCAGAAGGCCGGCATGGGCGGCCGCATCAACACCGTCATGCAGACCTGCTTCTTCGCCATCAGCGGCGTCCTCCCCAAGGACGAGGCCATCGCGGCCATCAAGCACAGCATCGAGAAGACCTACGGCAAGCGCGGCCCCGAGATCGTGAAGAAGAACTTCGAGGCCGTGGACTCCTCCCTCGCCCACCTGCACGAGGTGAAGGTGCCGGGGACCGTCACCAGCACGTTCGACATCCGGCCGCCGGTTCCCGCCGAGGCCCCCGAGTTCGTCCAGAAGGTCACCGCGAAGATCATCGCCGGAGAGGGCGACAGCCTCCCCGTGAGCGCCCTGCCCGCGGACGGCACCTTCCCGACCGCCACGACCCAGTGGGAGAAGCGCAACATCGCCCTGGAATGCCCCTCCTGGGACCCCGAGACCTGCATCCAGTGCGGCAAGTGCGTGCTGGTCTGCCCCCATGCCGTCATCCGCTCCAAGGTCTACGATCCCAAGCTCCTGGAGAAGGCTCCGGCCACCTTCAAGTCCACCGACGCGAAGTGGAAGGACTTCCCCGGCATGAAGTACACCGTCCAGATCTCCGTCTCCGACTGCACCGGCTGCGGCCTGTGCGTCCAGAACTGCCCGGCGAAGAACAAGACGGACGCGTCTAAGAAGGCCATCAACATGGTTCCGCAGGTCCCGCTCCGCGAGACCGAGAACGAGAACTGGAAGTTCTTCCTCTCCATCCCCGACATGGATCGCGAGAAGCTGAACAAGGGGACGGTGAAGGACGTCCAGCTGCTGAGGCCCCTGTTCGAGTTCTCCGGGGCCTGCGCGGGCTGCGGTGAAACCCCCTACGTGAAGCTGATCAGCACCCTTTACGGGGATCGGGCCCTCATCGCCAACGCCACCGGCTGCTCCTCCATCTACGGCGGGAACCTGCCGACCACCCCGTGGGCCGTCAACGCCGACGGGAGGGGGCCGGCCTGGTCCAACTCCCTCTTCGAGGATAACGCCGAGTTCGGCATGGGCATGCGCCTGGCCCTGGACAAGCAGTCCGAGTACGCCGTGGAGCTCCTGAAGAAGCTGGCTCCCGAGATCGGGACCGAGCTGGTGGAGGCAATCCTTGGGGCCGACCAGGGAACCGAAGCCGGGATCGCCGCCCAGCGCGAGCGGGTGGCGGCCCTGAAGGCCAAGCTCATGGGCATCCCGGGACTCGATGCCAAGGACCTGCTCAGCCTCGCGGACGTCCTCGTGAAGAAGTCCGTCTGGATCGTCGGCGGAGACGGGTGGGCCTATGACATCGGCTACGGCGGGCTCGACCACGTCCTGGCTTCCGGCAGGAACGTGAACGTCCTCGTTCTCGACACCGAGGTCTACTCCAACACGGGCGGCCAGATGTCCAAGGCCACCCCGCGCGGCGCCGTCGCCAAGTTCGCGGCTGCCGGCAAGCCGGCCGGCAAGAAGGACCTCGCCATGATGGCCATGAGCTACGGGAACGTCTACGTGGCCCGGGTCTCCCTCGGGGCCAACGACGCCCAGGTTCTCAAGGCCTTCCAGGAAGCCGAGGCCTACCCGGGCACCTCGATCATCATCGCCTACGCCCACTGCATCGCCCACGGGTTCGACCTGAAGATGGGGCTGGAACACCAGAAGGCCGCCGTCAACTCCGGCGCCTGGATCCTGATGCGCTACAACCCGGCCCTTGCGGCGGAGGGCAAGAACCCGCTCATCCTCGACAGCAAGGAGCCTTCCATCCCGCTTTCGGACTACATCTACAGCGAAACCCGTTACAAGATGCTGACTTTGAGCAACCCCGCGGAGGCCGCGAAGCTCCTGGCCGAGGCGGAGGCCGACGTCAAGGCCAGGTGGCGCATGTACAAGCACCTCGCCGCCATGCCCGTCGAGTAGGACGCGCAGCACGGGGGAAGCCCAACCGGAAGCAACCGAAGGGCCCGGGATCTTCCCGGGCCCTTTCCTTTTTTCGAACCAGGGGCCGACTCGTGAGAGAATAGGGAACGGGAAACGAAATCCGTGCCGTCCTTTCGCTCAGCGGCCTTCGGAAGGGAGAGCCGTCCATTGGAAAAAGAACCTCGGACCAACCTGGAAGACATCGCTTACCGGAAAATCCGGAGCGCGATCCTGGCTCGCGGCCTCAGGCCGGGTGCCCGGCTCGCCGAACCGGCCCTGGCGGGAATGACGGGAATGAGCCGGACGCCGGTTCGCGCCGCCTTGCGGCGGCTCGCGGCGGAAGGGCTGGTGACGATCACCCCGAACCAGGGAGCCGTGGTTTCCGCTCCTTCCGCGAAGGACATCCGGGACGCCTACATCACGAGAGAGCCCCTGGAAGCCCTGGCAGCCAGGCTGGCCGCGGAAACCGCCGACGAGAGCGGGATCCTTCGCCTGAAGGAAGCCGCCGAAAAAGAGGTGCAGACCCTGCGGGCCCGGAACCTTTCCGAGTACATCGAGGCCAACAGCGAGTTTCATCTCACCGTGGCCGGGATGTCGGACAACAAGCCCCTCGTGGCGGCGATCCAAAGCTGCCTGGCGCTGACGAACGTCTGCCTCGCGTTTTTCGACCCGTTCTACGAGGTCCAGGTGGAGGAATCCCGGTCGAACTGGGAACACCGCCTGCTCATCGAGGCTCTCCAGGCCAGGGATCCCTTCTGGGCGGAGGCGGCGATGCGGGTCCACATCCGCTCTTCCTTCGCCTACCTTGACATCGCGAAGATCGAGCGGGAGATGAAAGCCCAATGAATCTCATCGAGCGCAGGGAAGGGATCGGGGCCGCCGTCGACATCGGGAGCACCAGCCTTTCGGCCCGGCTGGCGGACCTCGCCTCGGGGGAGATCCTGGCGGAAAGGATCGTCCCGAACCCGACAAGAAGGTGGGGCCTGGACGTGGTGCGAAGGCTGGCAGAAGCCGCCAATCCCCAAAAGGCGGCCGAGATGGCGCAGGTCCTCCGGGGCAGAATCCAGTCGCTGGTTTGCGAACTGGCCGAATCGGCAGGGTGCTCCCCCCTGGAAACCGACGAAATCGTTCTGGTGGGGAACCCGGCCATGCATGCCCTGTTCTGGAACCTTCCGCCCGACTCGCTCATCCGCGCGCCGTTCGAGCCGGCGGACCCTCGCCCCCGTGAAGCCTGCTGCTTTGACCTGGGGATGCCGGCCCTTCGAAAAGCCAGGCTGACCTGGCCGGCCCTGGTTGCAGGCTACGTCGGGTCCGACGCCCTGTGCGCGCTGGACGCCGCGCTCGAAACCCCGGGGATCCGCCTCCCGTTCCTTTTGGTCGACACGGGGACAAACAGCGAGGTCATCCTGGCCACCCGGGGACGGATCCTCTGCGCTTCCGCCGCGGCCGGCCCGGCCCTGGAGGGGGGAAACCTCTCCTGCGGGATGGCCGCGGAGAAGGGGGCCATTCACTCCTTCCGCCTGGAAAAAGGGCGGCTCGTCCCCTCCGTGATCGGTGATTCCCCGCCGAAAGGCCTCTGCGGAAGCGGGCTCGTCGACCTGGTCGCGCTGCTCCTCGAGGCGGGAGGCATCGACGCCTCGGGGACCCTTTGCCCCGAAAGCGCGCCGAAGGCCATCCGCGAACGCTGCGAGAGACAGGGAAAAACGCGGACCTTTGCCCTTTTTCCCGGCTTTTTCGCCCTTTCCCAGCCCGACGTGCGGGCCCTCCAGCTGGCCAAGGGGGCCATCGCCGCCGCGGAATCGATCCTCCTCGCGGAGGCGGGCATCCAGGCGGCCGACCTCCAGGACATCCTCATGGCCGGGGCGTTCGGGAACGCCCTCGACCCGGTTCATGCCGGACGCATCGGGCTGGTCCCGGAAACCGGCCGTCCAGCCCGGGGCATCGGCAACGCGGCGCTGCAGGGTGCCTTCCTCTACCTGGTCGGACCGGCGGCCGGGGGAAGGCGTCACCAGAACCTCCTGGAACGGATCACCCACGTCCGCCTCCACGAGGAT
>ENA-UOYA01000745-UOYA01000745.1-activated-sludge-metagenome-genome-assembly--contig:-NODE-745-length-38947-cov-7.587704_pt1 | contig 38947 bp, 32 predicted proteins | sample MGYA00238163_ERZ764804 | MGnify/ENA primary metagenome ERZ764804 (study PRJEB28919, sample SAMN05720223) | activated sludge metagenome | isolation source: Anaerobic digester | place: Hong Kong...
TCGCAGAGACGTTGCTGGATATCTGAGAACGAAAGGAATGAAAACGCATTGGCACGATACAATACGCTTGCAATGACTGAGAGATATCCGCATTGTAGAAATTCGCGACGATTCATACTTCATACCGAATTAAGAAGCTGATATTGCACCATTGTTAAAATGGCATCGATTCGGGAGCTTCGCCTGGAATGAGTTGCTCTGCACGGAACCCGGCGCTGTTTTCAAAACGCGCATACTCTTTTACAAAATGGAGTTCAACAGTGTCAATTGGACCATTGCGCTGTTTGCCAACAATGATTTCTGCAAGTCCTTGTGTCGATTTGTTCTTTTGTTCTTCGATGCCGTACATCTCAGGGCGATGCACAAAGATTACAACATCGGCGTCTTGCTCGATGGCGCCAGATTCACGCAAATCCGCTAACGCCGGACGTTTATCGGAACGAGCTTCGACGGCTCTGTTGAGCTGCGAAAGCGCAACGACAGGAATATTGAGCTCTTTTGCAAGAGCTTTCAGCGAGCGCGAGATGCCAGAAATTTCCTGCTCACGACTTTGAGCTCGTGGACCTTGCATAAGTTGCAGGTAATCGATTACAATCAACCCCACATTGTGTTCTGCTTTTAACCGACGCGCTTTCGCTCGAAGTTCAAGAATGCTGAGCGCCGGCGTATCATCAATAAAAATTTTTGCTTTGTAGAGTCGTCCAACGCTGGTGCTTAGTTTTCGCCATTCATCTTCAGGAAGTCTTCCCGTGCGTACTTTCTGAGCGTCCACGCGCGCTTCAGCGCACATCAAACGCATCACAAGTTGTTGCGCGGACATTTCGAGACTAAAAATTCCAATTGGAACATCGTCCATCACGGCGGCGTTTCGAGCCACAGAAAGCACAAATGCAGTTTTTCCCTGCGATGGTCGCCCAGCAATAATGATAAGATCAGAAGGCTGAAATCCACCCGTGAGCGCATCGAGATCGATAAATCCAGAAGGAACGCCTGTAACGCCGCTATGTTTTCCGTGGATGCTCTGCAGTAAGTCCATCGTTTTATGGACAGCCGAATCCATCGAGACGAAGGATTTTTTCATTCGTTGTTCTGAAATATCAAAAATATTTCGCTCGGCTTCATCGAGAAGCTCTAACGGATCTTCCGTCTCATTGTATGCGCGATTTATAATTTGCGATGACGTTGAGATAAGCTGGCGCATGAGAGCTTTTTCGAGTACAATATGAGCATGGTACTCAACATTTGCAGCGCTCGTAATTTTAGAAGTAAGCTCAGTGAGATAGTACTCTCCGCCAACTTTTTCGAGTTCACCTCTTCGGCGCAATTCTTCACTCAGCGTAATAAGGTCAACGGGTTCGCTTCGCTCGAACAACGCAATCATAGCTTTGAAAATACTTTGATGGGCAGGTTTGTAGAATGCCGAGTCGTCGAGCACTTCAAGAGCTTTTGCAATTGCTTCCTTTTCCAGAAGCATAGCGCCAAGGATTGAGGCTTCGATATCAATTGCCTGCGGCGGCACATGACGATCGCTCTCAGGCATTTGCGATGGAAGATAGCCGCCAGTTTCTCGGTCGGTGGAAATCATATTGTTGCGTTGAAAATTTTTCATTGCCATCTCATTAAAATCTCTTCAAATGTACAGAACTCCTTGCATCAATTCAATCGCTAAAGCGCTGGTGCAATAAAGAGACCAATGCAGTAGGTGATAAGCGCTTCGCCTAATCCTACAGCGGTCATTTCTGCTCCGCTCTTGAGCCACGATCTGCCAGTAACAATCACCTTTGATGCACCAACAATAAAGTGTGCGGCAGTGCTAATCACAAATGAAATGATCAATCCTTCTGTGCCTGTCCAGAAGAAAAATGGAAGCACCGGAATGATTGCGCCGAGTGCAGTGCTCAGCGTTGCGCTGAAAGCTGATTTCCATGGATGCGGAAATGTTTGTTCCGATAATCCAAGTTCCTCATGCGCCAATGTTTTCAAAAAATGTTCTGGTTGCTCAGCCAACTTTGCTGCCATATTCTTCGCTTCTGTTTCCGAGAAGCCTTTGAGCTGATAGAATAATTCCAGCTCTTCTATTTCTTCAGCTGGATTTTCTTTGATTTCTCGCTTCTCGCGTTCCATTTCCGCTTCGTAAACTTCGCGTTCCGATTTCGTGGCAAGGTATGCGCCGCTTCCCATCGATAAAGCAGAAGCGATAGCAGCAGCCATTCCACTCAAGAGAATAAACTCGCTATTCACCGATGTTGCGCCGGCAACGCCGCTCACGACGCCAAACGCCGCGCCCAATCCATCGTTGACGCCATAAATTGCCTGTCCAATCCAACCACCGGCTGTAACATGCCAGCGCTCTCTTCCAAGAATTTTTTCGAGCCTATGTTGCGGAAGTCGAGCGTCGACAGGCGAGATTAATTCTTCGAGTACTTTTGCATGCGCTTTTTCTTCCGTTTGAATTGTACGAAGAGCTTCGCGTTCACTATCTTGTTCAGATTGTGAAATCAGCGTCTCGTAGAGTCGATCTGCATTGGATTCTCCTTCTTCTAATAATTGTAATGCGGTATTGAGCGTACTGCGGAGAAGAATGCGGCGACGAATTTTCTCAAAGGGTGTTTCTGCGTAAGCTCCGACGGAAACACCATATCGTTCCAATTGTTGAGACCATTGACGCGCATGGCGTTCTTCCGATTCAGCAAGTCGTTCAAGAATTTTTTTTCGTTCTGTATTCATTTCACGTTCTGCAAGCGCGCGATAGTTCTGAGCGCTCTTCATTTCATCGCGCCATGCTTTTTTTATGTTTGCAATAAATTCTTTTTGACGATTCATCGTTTTTTCATTTTTAAGAAGATATAAGTAGAAATTTATTGCTCTTTCTGTTTTAGTTCGTCATATAATTTTCGGAAGCGCTGAACATCTTCCCAGCAAAGGCGTTTCCAGTTCGGATTCCGAAGCAATGCGGCTGGATGATATGTTACCATCAGTGGAATCCCGCGATAGTCAAATACTTTTCCTCGAAGCTGGGCAAGCGATGTATTTGTCTTCAGGAGAGCTTGTCCTGCAATGCGACCAGCGCAGAGAATAGCTTTTGGATGCAGAATCTCGAGTTGTTTTACAAGATACGGTTCGCAGAGAGTAATTTCTTCCGGCAATGGTTCACGATTATTTGGAGGTCGGCACTTCAAAATATTGCAGATAAACACTTCTTCGCGATGGAAATGGATAGCTTCAAGAATTTTATTAAGCAACTGTCCAGCTCGTCCAACGAATGGCTTGCCTTGTTCATCTTCATCGGCGCCAGGCGCTTCTCCAACTACTACCACTTCAGCCTGAGGATTGCCAACGCCAAATACAAAATTTTTCCGTGAAGCGCCGAGACTGCACTTTGTGCAAGTTCGAATCATCTCATTTAAAGTATCGAGGTCTTCCGCTGTTGTCCATGGTTCCTGCGGTAATGAAAACTCTTGAGTTTTCTTTTTTGCTTTTGGCTGCTGAAAAGGCATGCCAAAAAGATCCTCTGGTTCAACTTCGTTCGGTATTTTTGATGTCGGTTTCATAGATTGATTCGTTGATTCTTTCTGTAGTTGTTTTGATGGAATAAGAATTTCGTCTGAATATAATTCTTTATACTGCTGAAAGTAACGTTCGATCGATTCTATTGCTTTCGCTATTTCATTCTTCTGTAAATCCATAAACAAGAACGATATTCTCTTCTTTTCAAAAATAGATGTATTGTGGACGACAAAACCTAATTGCTTTTTTAACTATGTCAATGTACCAAAAAAGAGAGGAGTTACAAGAGTGTTTTAATTTTATCAAGAATTTTGTTCGCTACATCGATTTTGGGAAGCTTTGGATACTCAACAACTTCGCCGTAGCGATCGATGAACGTAACTGTATTCATATCGGAACCAAACACTAAATTCTTTTTGTTGAAGGAATTCAAAACAATAACATCAAGATTTTTTTTCTGAAGTTTTTCCCGAGCGTTCGCTAACTCATCTTTTGTTTCCAGCGCAAATCCAACCGTAACCAGTTTCTTCTTTTTCTTGCCAATCTCCGCGAGAATATCTGGGGTTGGGTTGAGCGTGAGCTGAAGTGAAGATGAGGCAGAGGATTTCTTGAGCTTGTCTTTTGCAACTTGCGCCGGCATAAAATCCGCAACAGCAGCAGACATAATGAGCGCATGCGCTTTCTGCACATTGTTTCGCACAGCTGTAAGCATTTCCTGAGCAGATTCGACATCGATTCTTTTTACGTTCCGTGGAGTTTCAAGCGACGTTGGTCCAGAGATAAGAATAACTTTAGCGCCGCGTTGCATTGCGGCGGTTGCAATTGCAAATCCCATTTTTCCGGAAGAGCGATTCCCAATGAATCTTACAGGATCGATTGCTTCGTACGTTGGTCCAGCTGTAACAACAATAGTTCGATTCTTGAAATCTTGAATGCTCTTATCGAGGATGTCGGATATTTTTTCGACGATTGATTCAACTTCTGGCAATCGTCCTTGTCCATGGATACCGCTTGCAAGTTCACCAGAAGGCGGCTCCTCCACATAGTATCCACGCATCTTCAATGTTGCGAGATTCCGTTGTGTCGCTTCATTGATGTACATATCAACATCCATTGCAGGCACAAGGAGAATTGGTTTCGGGGTCGCTAGCGTAACAACGGTAAGAATGTTATCCGCAATTCCGTGCGTGAGCTTTGCAATCGTATTGGCTGTTGCAGGCGCGATAACGACAATATCCGCCCAATGCGCCAATCGCACGTGGCTTACGCTGATATTGCTATCTTCAGGACTTTCAGTTGCCCAAAGGTCTGTATAAACAGGATGTTTACTTAAAGCCGAAAATGTTACCGGAGTAACAAAATGAGTTGCAGCTTCCGTCATCATTACTTTGACGTCAGCGCCTGCTTTAACAAGTTGACGCACGAGGTAAGCAACTTTATATGCAGCAATTCCGCCGGTAACTCCAAGGAGAATGCGCTTACCGTTGAATGTTGACATTACGCTTGCTCAGCGCTTGGTTCTTTTGAGAAGAAATCAGGTTCTTGTTTGTAGTAGTACTTCAATTTCCGTTGATGAAACTCTTCCAGCGCAATTTCTGTTGGCTTCGGGCGCTTCTCGAATTCTATACTGATCTTCAATTGGTCTGGATTTGCAATTACAGTATCAAGATCTTCTTCGGACTCTTGCACTGGAGAAAGCGCTCGAATTGTTTCCAGACGCTGCGCCAATTCTATTTTTAAGTCATCGTGTATTTGCCGTGCGCGCTTCGATGAAATAATGATGGCTTCATAAATGTTTCCTGCAATATCGAGGATTTCAGAAATTTCAACAGGTTTTACTGACACTGTATGTACTCCTTTTCTTTTATTGAATAATTTTATGCTACACTTTATTTTTCAAACTTTCACCGAGAATAATTTTCTCAACGCGATCGATTGCTTCCTGTAAATCATCATTGACAACAACATAATCAAACTCTTTCTGTAAACCAAGCTCCATTGAAGCTCGTTCGAGACGTTTTTTGATCGCCTCTTCGTTTTCCGTTTGCCGTTTGATGAGTCGTTCTCGCAGCACATCTAAACTCGGCGGTGCGATAAAAATGAGCACAGACTCTTTTGGAAAATGTTTCCGAATCGAGAGAGCTCCTTTTACATCAATATCAAAGAGCATCGATGAATGGTCCCGAAGAGCTTTTTCAACTTCTCTCTTCAACGTACCGTAGTAATTTCCATAAATTTCTTCCCACTCGATTAAATTTCCTTGTCGTATGTACTCTTCAAATTCTTCCCGTGTAAGGAAGAAGTAATCTCGTCCATGGATTTCACCATTTCGTTTCGGACGTGTCGTTGCCGAGACAGAAAAAAGAATTTCAGGATGTCGTTGAAGAATCGCTCTTGCAATTGTTGTTTTACCACAACCGCTGGGGGCAGAAATTACAAAAAGTTTCCCTTCCATAAGAATCGTTATTCAATGTTTTGAACTTGTTCGCGAATTTTCTCTATCTCTTCTTTGATAGCAACAACGAGATGCGCAATTGTAGCGTCACAAACCTTTGAACCAATTGTGTTTGCCTCGCGATTCATCTCCTGAAGTAAGAAGTTAAGCTTTCGTCCAGCGGACTCGCTGTGTTGCAGCGATTCTAAGAAAAATTTGTTATGACTATGGAATCGAACACACTCTTCGGTTACATCAAGTTTATCAGTCAGTAACGCAATTTCCAACTCGAGGCGTTGCTGATCCATGATGGATGGGTCGTTTACGAGCAACGCGATCCGTTCCTGTAAACGAATTCGTTCTTCGGGAATTCGATCTTTCGAAAGCTGCTCAATTTGTGTTATCGTTTCATCAATCCATGCGATGCGTTGCGCTAGATCCTTCTCAAGCTCTTGTCCTTCTTCTCTCCGCATTGTATTCATTGCTTCGAGCGCTTGCTTCAATGTCTCGACGGTTAAATTCCATTCCTCGAGCGCTGTGTCGTCTTCTTCTTCTGGCTCGAATATTTCGGAGAAGTGGAGAAGATGCTCGATGGTAATTTTTTCTCGCAAGCCGATTGACTTTTTAAGTTCATTCAGTAACCGATATACTGCTTTTGCAGCGTTATGATTCAGAGTTACTGGAATTGCGCCGTCGTTCTCTCGTTCTATTTTTATTGATACGTTCACACTTCCACGATTAATGTATGCCCGAACAATTTCTTTTACTTCGCGATCGCGCGAGCTGTGCTGCCGAGGCAGCCGAGCCGCAACTTCCAGATATCGATTGTTGACGCTTCGCACTTCTACGGCGGCTGTAATTCCATTTCTGGAATTCTCGGCTTTTCCAAATCCGGTCATGCTTATAATCATAGAATATCCTTTTTGAACTATAAAAGGTACGGAAAAAATGAAGTTAGGGCAAGAATTAGTTTCCCGTGTGATTTTACAACAAGAAGGAATACAAAGACAATAAAAATTTACAAGAATAGCAGTGTTTCAACTATCCATGTTTAATGTTATGGCAAAAAATTGTATACTTGTAGTAGAACTACATCGAAAATATAAATTTATGACAAAAGCATTAGAGTTATCTTACTATATCGAGGAAAATAAAGAAAAACTGAATCCTCTGCTCATTCTTACGCACGACTATCCAGATCCGGATGCACTGGCGTCGGCATACGCGTTACACTATCTTGTTCAGAAAGCAGGCCTTCGCTCAAAAATTGTTTATGGCGGAAATATTGGTCGCTCAGAGAATCGCGAGATGGTACGCCTGCTAAAAATTCCCGCGTCGAAACTTCGTTCATCCGATTTTCGATTCTATCCAAACATTGCACTTGTGGATACGCAACCTGGATTTGAGAATAATTCATTTCCGAAAAAAAGGCATGCTGCAATTATCATTGACCAACATATTGCTTCACAAACCCCGGAAGCTGGTTTTGTCATGATCGATACAGAAGCTGGTTCGACATCGGCATTGCTGGCGCGCGAATTATTAGCAAAAGGTTTTGACCTTTCGACAAAACTTGCCACTGCACTTGTGTATGGTATTCTCTCCGACACACTCGATTTTTCCCGCACAACGAATCGTGAAACAATTGATACATACTTTGAACTGCTTCCGCTTGCGGATATGAAACTTCTTGCACGTATTCAAAATCCTTCTCGACCGCGACAATTTTTTGGAGAAATGCTGCACGGAATCAGAAATGCACAGATTCGTCAACGACTGGTTGTTTCCCATCTCGGAGAAGTTGGAAATCCCGATCTCGTTGCTCAGATGGCGGACTTCCTTTTAACCTGTGAAGGAACTCAATGGGCATTTTGTACGGGACGATACGGAGATTATCTCCATTTTTCCATCCGAACGAATTTAACAGATGTCTCAGCAGCGTCGGCGCTACGAAGCATTGTTGATAATCCACGGTCGGCTGGTGGATATGGACAAGTTGCTGCTGGAAAAATCAAAATTTCTGATCCTAAAAATCCTCAGGCATGGGAAGAAGCAGAACGTACCCTGGTGGAGCGTCTGACAAATAAGTTGAAATTGAAAAAGAATACTCACTTTCAGCCGCTGGTTCGCTCGTCGAAGGAAAAATCAAGTGAAAGGAGAGATGCCTATGCATGAACTATGGGAATCTGTAGGAATTACTGGGCTCATTGATATCGTTGTCATGACGATTATCATCTATTCCATCCTTGTATGGTTCAAGCGCACCCATGCGGCATTTGTTGCACTTGGACTTTTTATGGTCGGAGCGGCTTACCTGATTGCACGCCAGCTCGGACTTATGCTCACTACGACGATGTTCCAGGGATTCTTTGCTATTATTCTTATTGCGGTTGTTATTATTTTTCAGGAAGAAATTAAAAGATTCCTTGAACAACTTGCGAGCAGAAGTGTTTTAAGGAGGAGATATCGACGGCGCATTTTAAGCGATTGGCAGAAGAATGTGGATATCATTGTAGATGCAGTTCACTCTCTTGCGAATGACCACATTGGAGCGCTCATTGTGATTCGAGGGAAAGATCCAGTTGTTCGCCATCTCAATGGCGGAGAAGACCTTGATGGAGAATTAAGTCAACAACTGCTTGAAACGCTTTTCATCCCTGGCTCGCCAAGCCATGACGGCGCTGTCATTATTGAAGAAAATAAAATTACGAAGTTCTCTTGTTATCTCCCACTTTCAAAAAATTTGCGGAAGCTTCAAAAAGCCGGAACACGGCACGCTGCTGCTTTAGGAATGGCTGAAGTAACAGACGCATTCTGCATTGTTGTATCTGAAGAGAAGGGAACTATCTCGGTTGCGCGAAATAACGACATCACTGTTATGCGCGACGCTGAAGAACTGCGCTCACGACTGGAAGCGTTCTATCAGGAAGTAACTCCTTCAGCGAATGTAAAGCCGTTGAATAATCTCTTTCGGCAAAATTACCGCGAGATGATCATAGCATTGGTTTCCACCCTTATACTCTGGTTCTTCTTTGTCCATGAATCTAAAATTGATTACCGAACATACATCCTTCCAGTAGTTCTGGAAAACATTCCATCAACGCTTGTAGTAAAAAGTATTGAACCTCAAGAAGTTGAAGTAACATTTTCAGGTCCGCGCCGTCAATTTCTTGTCTTGAATGAAAAATCACTGAAGATAACAGTTACCATTTTCAATGGAAGAGAAGGTACTTATCGGCGAACAATTACAAGATCGAATATCGCTTTTCCAGAAGGGCTTTCCGTCGAGTATATTCATCCGCAACAAATCATTATCCAATTGAATAAGAAGGAATAAACATTTCACCATTCTTAAGGAGTTTCCTATGGTTCAAACTAAAAAGGTTCGATATGGTATTATAGGATTTGGTGGATTTGCTGAACGAGTTATTGCGACGGCAATTCTCGAGTCGCCGAATTCTCAACTTGTCGCTCTTCAGAAACGTTCTGCAGCTGAAGCAAAGGCAAAAGCCGAGAAGTTCAACGTACCTCTTGTATTCTCTTCCGCTGAGGAACTTGTTCGGCATTCAGATGTAGATGCTGTGTTCATTGCCTCGCCGAACGCTTTACACGCGGAACAGACAATTCTTGCAGCGCGAGCCGGGAAACACGTCCTTGTCGAAAAGCCAATGGCAATGAATAGCGCTGAAGCACAAGCGATGATCGATGCTTGCAAGGATAACAATGTGAAATTGATGGTTGGCCATATGGTGCGTTTTTCCCCGGCAATTCAGTGGCTTAAGAAGTTGGTGAAAGCGGAAACGCTTGGAGAAATTCAGTACGTTCGCACCGAGTATGTCTATAATGCGCGGTTCTCGAAACGAAAATGGCTCTATGATAGAAAACTCGCAGGAGGCGGACCCTGGTTTGATATCGGCGTCCATTGTCTTGATACGATGCGATACGTACTCGAAGATGACGTAGTTTCTGTACGGAGTCATATGCATCCGACACCAACGGAAGAACGCACCGAGGGAACATTCATTGGAGCGCTTCAGTTTTCCAAAGGAACAATTGGAAGCATTACGTGTTCATTTGAAGTTTCATTTGGTCGTTCGATATTCGAAATTGTTGGCACAGAAGGAACTGCGGCGCTAACCGATTTTACATTGAGCGACCGTGATGTTAAAATCGTCATAACCGGCGGAAAGAATGGCGCGCCCGAGCCTCCTGACGTTGAAAGAATTTTTGTGCCAAATCTTTACGAACGGGAATTCACCTTGTTTTCGGATGCCATTCTTGATAACATCGAATCCCCAATTCCAGGAGAAGAGGGATTAAAGAATCAACTCGTTCTCGACGAAGGAATCAAAGTGTAAAGAGTTGATCTCAACCATACATTTTGTTAAGCTTTGTCATACAATTTAAAAGCACAGAAACAAATGCCGATAGCTCGCTAATTAGCTATTTGCTTATTGCCATAGTCCAACGAATGGTATAAAATTTCACTATATTTCTATGCTTAATTTTCTTGACCGATTGTAGATTTGCTTCCAATTCGGTGCGCTTGACAACACTTCCTAATTTCGGTACTTTGGAAATGAAATGAGTAGTAAACAAAGAAATATCGCAATTTTGGGCTCTACGGGTTCAATTGGTCGCAATAGTCTGGTTGTGCTTGGCGAATTGCCAGAACAATTTCGAGTTACATATCTTACGACCAATGTAAACATCGATCTTCTAGAGGATCAAATTTCCAGGTTTCACCCTCGTGGCGTGGTTGTCTTAGATGAACAGCAAGCGCAACGTCTTCGTCAACGGGTTAGCAATGTAGAAGTACTATCTGGTGTCAAGGGACTTCTTGAAGTAGTACGTCGGGATGATGTTGATATCGTGCTCAATGCTCTTGTTGGTTTTGCAGGACTCAAGCCAACGGTCGAAGCAATACAACATCGAAAACAAATAGCGCTTGCCAATAAGGAGACGCTCGTTGTTGCTGGCGCAATTGTAACAGCTCTTGCAAAAGAGTACAATGTTCGGATTCTGCCTATCGATAGCGAACATAGCGCTATTTTTCAATGCCTTGTTGGAGAGGATAGAACACAGCTTAAGCGAATTATCCTTACAGCCTCGGGTGGACCATTTCTCAACACGCCAATTGAAAAATTTCATGGTATTACTGTTGAAGAAGCGCTGAAGCATCCAAACTGGAAAATGGGAAATAAAATAACGATTGATTCTGCAACGCTGATGAATAAAGGTCTGGAAGTAATCGAAGCATACTGGCTGTTTGGAATTCCTACCGAGAACATCGATGTTGTTATTCATCCACAATCTATTATCCATTCGATGGTTGAATTCATCGATGGTTCGATTAAAGCACAGATAGGTTTGCCAGATATGAAAATTCCAATTCAATATGCCCTTACCTATCCGGAGAGAATGCCGCTGAATGTACCGCATGTCAATTTTCCAAAACTTCATGCAATGACGTTCTTCGAACCTGATCGAACGAAGTTCCGCTGCCTTCAACTTGCCTATGATGCGCTTTCCATTGGCGGCACAGCGCCTGCAGTGATGAACGCTGCCAATGAAATTGCAGTGCAGGCTTTTTTAGAGAGGAAAATTTCATTCGATACAATCCCTCAATTGATAGAGCAAGCAATGGCAGCCCAAGCCAACCACCGTACGCTAGAAATTGAAAATACCATTGAAGCCGATATTGCCACACGTAAATTTGTGAGAACTTTAGTGTAAATTTTTTTATTACTGTTAAAAAGAGAAAGAAAGATTCTATGGAAATTGTAAGCATGATTTTTTATTTCATTATTACTATTGGAGTTCTTGTACTTGTTCATGAATTCGGACATTTTATTACAGCAAAGCTCTTCAAAATGAGAGTCGAGACATTTAGCATTGGCTTTCCGCCTCGCGCCTTTGGGAAAAAGATTGGTGAAACAGATTATTGCGTTTCGTGGGTTCCAATTGGTGGATATGTAAAAATTTCTGGAATGATTGACGAGAGTCTCGATACAGAATTTCTAAATCGAGAGCCTCAACCTTGGGAATTTAGAGCGAAGCCGCTCTGGCAACAAGCAATCGTACTCTCTGCAGGAGTACTGATGAATGTGATTCTCGCTATCATAATTTTCTGGGGGATAATTTTTTATCAGGGACGCGTAATTTATCCTGTAACTGAAATTGGATACATCAAACCAAACAGTGTAGCAGAAAAAGTTGGTTTCCAGGTACACGATAAAATCATTTCTATTAATAATAAACCGGTAAACAAATGGGATGATATCGAAAATCTCTTATTTACTGAAAATCTTGCTCCGACTCTCGAAATACAATTCATTCGAGGAAATGAACCACAAGTAATAAAAATTCCGCAAGCAGAGATTCCCAATATGGTCGATGAACGATTAGGAATTATGCCTGTAGGACTTGTGCCAGTGATAGGAGTTGTGGACAATGGAAAACCCGCTGCAAAAGCAGGAATGGCGGCAGGTGATACAATCCTTGCCGTTAACGGGAATCCAGTTCACTTTAGTGCGCTATCAGAGATAATCCAAAAGAATGCAGGGAAAGAAATTACAATCACGTGGAAACATCAGAACGAAATTAAGGAAGCTAAGGTTACCCCTACCGAAGAAGGCAGAATTGGCGTTATGCTGGAGATGGGATATACAGGACCGCAAGTTCACGAAAACTATGGCTTGATTGAAGCTCTTCCGATCAGTATCCGAGAAGTGTATGGAACAACGAAGCTCTTTTTAGTCAATATATCTCAAATTATTGTAGGAAAAGTATCGTTCTCCAAATCAGTCGGCGGACCAATCAAAATTGCTCAGTTAGCAAACCGCTCAGCAGAAAGCGGAGCTGTATCATTCCTTGGATTTGTAGCATTGCTCAGTGTAAGTTTGGCGTTGTTGAATATCTTACCGTTTCCCGGTCTCGACGGTGGGCATTTGATGTTTGTACTATTCGAAGCAATTTTCAGACGTCCTGTACCTGACAAAGTCAAAATTGTTCTTCAACAAGTTGGAATTACGCTTTTACTTGTGTTAATGATATTTGTCATCTATAATGATATTGTGAATTTTTGATACATCTCACATACGTGATCTTTCTCAAGGGGAAATAGAATGTTGAATACTACTTTAAAGATGCATTTATAAATTATATAAGGAGGTTTCCTATGGTTCACGCCAAAAGTTTTGGAAGACTGAACACACTTCTGTGTGGGATTTTCTTGTTGTGTTTCAATGGCTTGGTTGCTCAAGAGGTAATGCCTATTAATGTTATCAATAAGGTAGACATTACCATTAATGCACCTGACTATCAAATGGCTTATCTTGCAGACTTCATTGATGTCCGCTCTCAAAAGTTAAGTCCAACCATTTCAGGCGTTTCAATTGATATTGATGTAGTTGACCCTGCTGGTGGAACAGGCGATCTGTTTGTGGAAGCAGAAGTAATCGTTCAATTGCAAGGCGATCCAAGCAGCGATGTACTAGTCCGAGGAAGAACGAATAAATTCAAAGTGCCAGGGCATCGTACGTTATCGGCACGCGATTTTGCTAATGAGTCTGCTACACAAGACATTAAGGTGCTTCATGATGATTTCTACTATGAGAACACAAAACTGAGAAAACGTCTTGAAGATCTTGCGCAGACGACAGTAACTATACCACCTGGCATGTACAAAGTGGTAATGAGAGCAAAAAATTCCCGCGGCAATGTGTTAGGCTCGGCAGAAAAAACAATCGTTATTAGTCAAAGTAATGTCGAGGAAACCATAGTTGAAGTTATCGAACCAACTCAAGGGAGTGTGCTCTCGACCTTAACTCCCACCTTCGTATGGACGACAACTGCAAATGAAGTTATTGTTCGCGTGTACGAAGTTGGACAGGGACATCGTTCGATGCAAGACGCTGTTTCTGCAGCCCATCCATGCCTTGTGCGAAAAGTAACAGGAACAACAACGCTTATCTATCCAGCTGATGCCGAACGAAAATTAGAATATGAAAAAGCCTATGTCGTTCAAGCGAGCGCACTGGTAACAACGAATCGCGGTGTTGTTGAACGCCCAAGTAAGCCAATTCTCTTCCGAATTACCAACGATCGAATCGGTGGAATTCTGGATAAATTCTTTAGCAGTCAACCTTCGGAGGCGGCCTCAACATACACTCAACTTCGATCAGAACCGTCGAATTGGGTTCCATGGCAATCTTATGGAGTTATGATGCTCGATGGTAAAATTATCACAGCGGAAGACCTTGAAACGCTCTTGACATCATTGAGTCAGCAACAAGGTGCGAATATTTCTATCAGTATTGAGAACCGATAGAGGAGGGCATGACAATGAAAAAGCTAAACATGTTATTTTTGATGATTATAATTTCCCCATGGTTGGTTCTTGGACAAAGCAATCAGAAAGAAACAAAGGATATCACTGCGTACATTGTCAAAGTAATTCGCGATGTTGATATGCGTGCGCCTTCAAAGAGCTGGGAAAAAGCTGTTCCATTGAGTCAATTGAAATCAGGGTATGAAATAAAGACAGATAAAAACTCTCTTGTAATGATTCTCTTTGCCGATCAATCGAAATTGATTGTTCGAGAGAAATCTATTGTTACAATTCGTGGCGAAGTGCAAGGAAAACAGATTATAAATCGCGAAGTTCATATGGCTCAAGGAAATCTCTTATTCAATGTTAAGAAGGCTGAAACAGAACAATTTCGTTTTTCTACTCCAATATCTGTTGCTTCGATACGTGGGACACAAGGGAGTTTGAGAACAAGTGGAAGTGAAGATAATCTTATTATCAGAGAAGGATTAGCTGAATTTACAAACCTATTAAGCGGGCGAAGAATGAATGTAGGCAGTGGACAAAGAGGTACCGCTGATACGTCTGGCAATTTACAGGTAGACGCCGCAAGCGAGGATGAACTGTCGGACATCGATCAAGGCCAGAATATTCAAGAAGAACAGCCTGACAAAGGAGAAGGGCAGCAATCGACTCTGCCGGGGGTAAATTTCAGTAAACTCAAATCTACACAAGATGCATTTGTAAAAATAAACCTCGATCAAATTAAGGTTGTCAACGCTGCTGCTGTCCATTTCTATCATCGGAAAATGAATGAGCCAGAATTTATTGATATGCCGCTCACTATTGCGGGTAGACAAGCAACAGGAAAAATTGAAGGGAAGTATATTCAATATCCGAAACTTGAATACTATTTGGTTTTCACGTTAGCGGACGGTTCAACGATGACAATGCCAGAAGGAGGTTCAACAACTCCTGCGGCTGTCAATGTAGAGCCAATTCATCATGAATTGCGAATTCCAGGGCAAACTGGATCTCTTCAAAAGAAAGTACTCATAATCAAATGGGATGAATAAGCTCTGTGAAAATCTAAAATGAAAGAATGATAAACGGCGGATGATTACATCTTAGAGGCGCCCGCCGTTTTATTTGTGTGCGGAATATTTTCCAAAAAAATTTCAACAATATTTTGTGGGGTGCATATGCTTTTCAAGGTATGGAAGTACTTTTCTATTCTCTTATTTTGTGTTGTTTGTTTACAGAGCGATGCGCTTTATGCGCAGGGGAGCGCTTACATAAGCGAAGTACGAACATCGCAAGCAAAAGAACACGAACCTCTTTCCGTGAGCATTCGTTTGACACAAAGCGCTCAAGTTCAAAAAGCGCAATTGTTCGTTCGTGGATTCGGTGAAAGCGAATTCAAGGAACTCGAGATGTTCCTTTCTGGACGTGTTGCTGTTGCGACAGTTCCTTCTAAACTGGTTACTGCTCCTTTTATTGAATACTATATTATGATTCAAATGCCGGATAAAGTAGCATTCTATCCAGCAGAAAATCCTGAAGGGAATCCATTAAGAATTACCGTAGAAACGGTTGACCCAAAAGATGCAGAAATTAAAATGTTAAGCCCTGAACAGGGAGAAACCGTTGCAGCAGAAGATTTAGTTGTTGCAGTCTCATTGCTCTATACTTCCGATGCAGTCGACACAAAAAGAACACGTTTATACCTTGATGGAATTGACGTTACCTCCAGCGTAATTATTTCTGATGAGGTGATCCTCTTCAATCCAACTGCAACGGGTAAACAATTAGAGTTGGGCGCGCACTCTATTACTATTCAACTTTATGATACGACTGGAAAACCGTACTATACAAAAACAACATCTTTCAATCTTTCGACTGCTACCGCTCTGGAAGAGAGAGAACGTTCGTTTCAGTACAATGGCAGCGCTCAGTTAGAAGTTCGCAACGAATACATTGACGAGAATTCGACAACGTTTATTCGTGGCGATATTCAGGCAAACGGCTCGGCAAAACTCTATTCAGGGAGTCTTGATCTTCATCTTACAAACGAAGATAAATCTACTCTTCAACCACAAAATCGTTATCTTGCCTCTTTTCAAGCATCAAAGTATGCAAAGGTTCAACTTGGGGATGCCTATCCGGTATTTCCTTCGCTCTTTGTCAGTGGAAAGCGTGTACGTGGAGTTTCAGGTTCATTAGCGCTTGGCTTTTTCAATCTCGATATGAGCTGGGGGCATACTGAACGAAAGATCGAGGGCAAGGTTATCGGCGACACAACGTATGTTGATTCATCTACAGCTGCGAGTCGCCCGAAGGAGTCGCTTCCTATCAGTGGTTTAACCTATAGACTCTTTGAACCTGGAACATTTACACGCTCTTTCTTAGCAGTTCGTCCGAGCTTTGGAAGTGGAGAAAAATTCCAGATAGGTTTTAATTTTGTAAAAGCAAAGGATGACATCAATTCTATTCGTTATGGTGTTTATCCGCATGAAAATATTGTTGCAGGAACCGATTTTGTTGTTGCATTCGATAACCAGCGTATACGATGGACTACGCAAGTTGCTATGAGTCTCTTGAATAATGATATTACCAGTGGAAACCTTTCCGATGCGGCGATTGATTCCATTAGCGGAGTTTATGATACAACAAGAACTCCTTCGGAGCTCAAGGATGCTAAAAAAGACGCAGACGACTTGAAAAAAATTGCATCAATTGGAAGATCAATCATTACTATCAATGAATACCTCTCGCCACTCGATCCAATTAACCATCTGCCTTCAACTGCAGTAGAGTCTGAACTTTCGCTTAACTATTTTAACAACTACGTACGTCTCTTTGCATTTCGGCGCGGAATATCATACGTTTCTTTTGGTAATGATTTCGTTCAGACCGATGTGGAAGGAATAAATCTTTCTGATAGGATTCGATTGTTGAAAAATAAATTGCTCTTAAGTGTTGCGTATGAAATGAAATCCAATAATACTCTCCACGATGAATCCGTTCCCACGACAGACTTTAACACACTCTCAACATCAGCTACAGTTTTTCCCGGCAGACGTTTACCATCCTTTACGCTTGGATATGGATTCTATACAAGAAAAAATGACGTTGATCTTTCAGAATATTATCGACTAAACAAACCACTGCTCAGAGAAAGTCGCCTCCCTGCTGATTCTGCAACTGCGGCGCTCTATCGTTCTCTCTATGTGTTTGCTCCTGATGATAAAATGTTGAATACCGCCGATGAAATTACAAACCGATACTACATTGGAATGAATTACGATTTTTCTTTTTATGGCAGGCAAACGTTCACCGTAACGGCGTCTATTGCTCAGAAGACCGATAAAACCTTCTATCATCGCGACCAGGATAATCTGAATGTTTCTGCATCTCTTACTTCTCTTTACAAAATTCCACTTCAAACAACAATTGGACTTGCCATCAGTCAGAATACTAGCTACCTCGCCCAACAGGATTCCGTTGGAGCTTATCTTCCAACGAAGATAGAAATGCCTTTCGATTATCAATCACTTACTCTCAGCGCTCGATATCGTTTGTTCGAAAATACATTGAACATTATTGGAACTTACTCTCCATCATTTGGGGATTTCCGTCGAACGCTTATTCAATGTGGCGCTGAGTATGAACCAATTGAACATCATTTTGTAACTGCAGAGTTTTCATTCCTTCATTATCCCGGAAGGCCAACCGATATTGTTGCAGGAATTATCTATCGATTTCTTTTTTAACATTTTACCAGTCCATTAAGAGGAAAGCTTACTATGACAGCATACGACTTTAAGAAAAAAATTCTCCCGCAGTTCATTAAAATTATTGTTGGCCTTGGACTTGGGGCGATAGTGCTTCTTCTCTGTGAAGGATGGATCGTCGATATTCCATTCTTAAACGATATAGATTTACTGACAATTGATTTACGATATCAAAGTAGATATAATAAAATTGGAAGTGAACGCGATCTTAAAAATAGAGGCGATGTAGTCATTGTCGGAATCTCAGATGATGATTTAAAAGGAATGGTTGAACCTTTTCCTTTTCCGCGCGATTACTACGCTCATGTCGTTGAGAATTTAAACGCCGCAGGCGCTCGTGTGATTGTATTTGATATAACGTTTGAATCACCCGGAAAAACAGCCTATGGCGATAGTGTTTTCCGGGCAACGCTACAACGATTCCCGAATGTTGTACTTGCAACAAAAGTTGAGACTCAAACAGCAATTCAAAAAGCCCTTGTACGTTCAACGGAACCATCGTATGATAATATTTTCTTCAATGATGCAAAAAATATTGGGGTCGTGAATATCCATAAAGACCGCGATGACATCTGCCGATCATATTTTCCAATGCTCGATGTACGAGGTTGGCTCACGCCAACTCTTGCATTTGCCGCTCTTAACACGGCATATAATCTTCCCCCTCTTTCTTGCCCTTCTATCACGCCGGAACATTTTGTATTTCGTGATCGAACCATCCCAAAATATGATGAAACAAGTTTTCTCCTCAATTACTATGGTCCAGTACAAACCTTCCGTTATGTTCCATTTTCTCAAGTCATCGATGATTCTTCTTTTCAAACAAAAGACGAACTGGAATTAGGAGAATCAATTGATGCATTTGATGAGGGAATGAAACAGTTGTTCAAGAATAAGATTGTTATCATTGGCTCATTGATGGCCGAAGAACGCGACTACCATAACGTCCCACTGTATGTGGAAGAAGGTGGGAAGAAAAACTATACGATGCATGGAGTAGAAATCCATGCAACAGCTATTCAGAACGTTATTGATAATTCTTTTATTAAGAAAATGGATGCAACAACCGAGAGAATCATTGTTCTCGTACTGGGACTTTTTTCATTTCTTGGTTTTGTCGCTCTAAAACAGATACGGACACGTCGGGTTTGGTTGATTGAAATTGGAACATTCATTGCTGTTCTCCTCCTCATTGGCGTCGTCGTTGAAATTTCACTCCTTGTCTTTACATCCTCACAAATTCTCATGAATGTTGTTAATCCATCTCTTACAATTGTATTCGCATACGTCGGAGCCGTAGTGTACCAATATTTAATTGAACGAGAACAGAAAGCTCTTATTAAACATGTTTTTAGCCACTATATCAATCCAGCAGTTGTCAATGAATTGGTTGCAAATCCAGAGAAGGCAAAGCTGGGAGGTGATCGACGAGAACTCACAGTCTTTTTTACAGATATTGCAAATTTCACAAACATTGCTGAACCGTACCACAACAAACCAGAACAATTGGTAGAAATTCTCAATGAATACCTCGATGAAATGACCCGGATTATACTCAAATATGATGGTACACTCGATAAATATGAAGGCGATGCAATCATGGCATTTTGGGGAGCGCCGTTGCCTCAAGATGACCATGCTTTGAGGGCTTGTATGGCGGCGATAGAAATGCAACATAGATTAGCGCACCTGAGAATGAAATGGGCAAAAGAGCGCCGCCCTCCGATTGAATCAAGAATTGGAATTAACACAGGAGTGATGATTGTTGGGAATATGGGCGGCAGGGACCGCTTCGATTACACCGTGATTGGCGATAGCGTTAATCTTGCATCACGGTTGGAAGGCGCAAATAAACAGTACCAATCGAAAATTATGATTAGTGAATTTACCTACGACCATGTGAGAGGCAAAATTACGGTTCGGGAATTAGATCTAATTCAAGTAAAAGGGAAATCCCAACCTGTGAAGGTATTCGAAGCTCTTGGACCTTCGCCAATGGAAATGACTCCACAACAAAAAGAGTCATTAGAATTATATCACGAAGGTCTACGATTATATCGTGAGCGAAAATGGGACGAGGCAATTGCCTACATGGAACAAGCGCTGGCGCTTGATAAAACATGTTATGTCGCTCAGCTCTACATCGAGCGCGCACAACTCTATAAAATTACTCCGCCGCCCGATGATTGGAATGGCGTATTCATTATGACGATGAAATGAGAACAGCGAAATTCTGTTGCAAATTCACAATGATGATGGAAACAAAAGAGAAGAATTTTTCGCACCCGAAATATTACTGTCTTGGATGAAAAGTGCGATGTACCTCTTTCAAATACTCACGATCGATATGAGTATAAATTTGAGTTGTAGAGATATCGGTGTGTCCTAACATTTCCTGAACAGCGCGTAAATCAGCTCCACCTTCTAGCAAGTGTGTTGCAAATGAATGGCGAAATGTGTGTGGATGAACTTCTTTTTCGATTCCAGCTGCTTTAGAATATTTTTGAACTAACCGGAAAACCATCGAACGTGTAAGTTTGGTCCCACGTACACTGAGAAATAAATAATCCCCCGATTTATTTTTCGATACAAATTGAAGCCGACTTTCTTTTTGATACCGTTGAATCCATTCTAAAGCAGAGCGTCCAATTGGTACAAAACGTTCCTTTGACCCCTTCCCAAAAACCAAAAGAAATCCATCGTTAATGAGTAAATCGGCTTGCTTGATATTTATCGCCTCCGAAACACGCACGCCTGTGGCATAGAGCGTTTCAAAGAGCGCTCGATCTCGAATACCTAAAGGAGTCGTAATATCTGGTTGCTGTAGAATCCAGTCTATTTCTGAAATTGTTAATACAGATGGTAAGGTTTTTGCTAATTTAGGCGCATCGATGAGTTCTATTGGGTTGTCTGAAAGAATCCCTTCCCCTAGTAGATATTTGTAAAAACTTCTCAAAGTAGAAAGCATCCGTGCCTGAGAACGTGGAGAGAGATATTGACTCTTAAGATGGTCGAAGAAAGATGCAATAATTTCTGGTGTGCTATTCCGTGCATCGTTAACTGAACGACGTCCAAGAAAAGTTATAAAATGCGAAAGGTCGAACGAGTAAGATTGAAGCGTATGAAGTGAAACGTTTTTTTCTAACTTTAGAAAAAGTAAAAACTGTTCTTTCTCTACCTCAAGAGGAGAAGAAACAGAACTCTGCTGGTGAATCTTTTTTTGCATATCACAATACTTGGAGCTTTCCCACTATTGTAGAAATTACTTTGCATCTTTTGTCTTTGGAACTTCAATATCGAAAGCCTGGTCAAGGTGTGTAATTTTCAACAGCGACAAAATTTTTTTCTGGACGCCGATAATCTTTACTTTCCCTCCATTTGCCCGCATCTTTCGTTCGGCAATGAGCAGTGCGCTCAATCCACTGCTATCGCAAAACTCAACATCTGATAAATCAATATGGAGTTCTTTTGTTTGTGGTTTGCAGAGAATGAGAAATTCTCCCTTTAATTCCGGAGAAATATTGGAGTCGAGCCGTTTCTCTTTCAACTTGAAAAGTACAGAAGATCCATTTTGTTTTGTTTCGTACTTCATACTTCTTTCCTCCTCACCTAAAACATATCAAGACATTTAAGGAAATTTCTATACGTTGCAACCGTATTGGTTGTTCCATGAGTCTGTACCTGTAAATTATAAAAGTGATCGCTATACGGTTTTACAAATCCAATACGAAGCGGAGCATTCGATGTCTTACACAAATATGCGCTGGGCAAATGCAAACCGAGATTAAGATCAATCACTACATCAAAAGTATTCAAAAGAAGTTTCGATTGCAAGCGTCGACGAGGAATATAGTACCGTGAAATATCATCATTCGTATAGAGAAATGTTTTTACGGGAGGAGCAGGGGCGAGGTGGAACAGGAGGTCTTCGCGAATAAACAATGTAAGGCGCTCATAGGAGAAGCGATGGAGGAGGTAACGAATAAGGGATGAAGTGGCTTCCGGTTCTATTGGAGTTTCTGGGAAGAGAATCAATACGCGTTGTGAATGTTCTAACGCTTCTGTAAAACGAAATGCACGGTCGGAATGATAAGACAATCGCAACCGTGCATACTGTAATCCTATTTTTGTACGGAGTACTTCAAACATGCATTTATTTGTTCTTGTATCGATCCTTTAGCGCCTCTAGCATGCGCTTAACAAAATTTTGGTCGAAGAAGTAATAGCGAACCTCAAGTCCTGCACGTAGAAAGCTATCATTTCCATTTGTATCATCGCCATTGTAGTATTTTGAGTTTGTATAGACGTATTCCCCTTTTATAGTAAGAGACCAGAATTCATTGATGAAATAGTCCAATCCTCCGCCGCCGCTATAGTGAACATCGAAAGTGTTTCCACTACGATATTTACCATCTTTCGTGTGTGGATCATAAAAAACAGCCGCAGCTCCACCAAAGATAAAAGGATTGAATGAACTGGAAGGCGCCATATCGAGACTCAAGTACCCTGCGCTGTACATATAATCTGTCGAGACAATATTCGATTTCCCAATTGGTTGCCAGCGTAATTTCCCCATACCAACATTTGCACGGATGCCAAGATATTGAATTGGAGAATAGAAGAGACTAGCTCCACCATCGCCTCCAAGTTTAGCCTCTGAGTTGCCATCCCCTAAAAAGTAGTCTGCACTGCCGGCTACTCCGATTCCAAGTTTTCCACTTCGCGTCTGGCAAAAGAGTGTTGTTGTGAAAAGCATTAATGCCAGTAGAATAATAGTACTACGTTGAAATGAGCGCATAGAAGTTCCTCCATGTATGGATGATTATACTATATCATATTTTGAAAGCATTTTCAAAAAATCATCTTCGTTCAGAATCGTTTTCTGCAGAGCCTTTGCCTTCTCTAATTTAGACCCCGCGTCTGTACCAACAATTACAAAATCCGTTTTACTACTAACAGAAGAAGCAACTTTACCTCCTAGAGCTTCAATTTTATTCTTTGCTTCTTCACGAGTCATTGATGCCAATGTTCCAGTCAACACAAACACTTTTCCACTCAATGCTGTGGACTGTGAGCGAGGGAGCTCTTTCTGCTCAAATTGAACGCCAGCTTTTCGAAGTCGCTCTACAATCGTGCTGTTATGTTTATTTTGAAAGAACCGAATAATGCTTTCAGCAATTTCAGATCCAATGCCAGGTACTGTCATTAAATCTTCTTTTGTAGCATTGATTAACTGATCTATTATACAAAATTTTTCAACAATTCGCTGTGCTACACTGGCTCCGACGTGTCGAATTCCTAATGCATAAAGAACACGGTGGAAAGGCTGCCGCTTACTCCGTTCGATGGCTTCCAATAAATTAGTTACTTTCTTTTTTCCCCACCGTTCTAACTGCTCTAATGTAGCACGTTTTGAGGATAAATCATAGAGGTCAGCGCAATTTTTTACAAGTTGGTTCTCTACAAGTTGGTCCACCACCGCCTCTCCAAGTCCTTCGATATCCATTGCTCCGCGACTTGCAAAGTGTTCTATCCGACCTTTTACTTGAGCTGGACAATCGCTGTTTTCACAATAATAATTAGCCTCGCCTTCTGGTCGATAGATAGGAGAAGAACAAACAGGGCAGGTTTTCGGAAATCGGTATGGACGAGTGTTCGGTGGACGTTTTTCTATCACAACAGCTGTTACTTTTGGAATAACATCGCCGCCTTTTTCAACAACAACCGTATCGGAAACGCGAATATCCAATTCTCGAATATAATCCTCATTATGAAGCGTTGCGCGAGAAACCGTCGTTCCGCCTAAAAAGACAGGTTCAAGCTCGGCAACGGGAGTAATTGTTCCTAACCGACCAACCTGAAGACGGATGGCTTTGAGCTGCGTTGTTGCCTTGCGGGATGCAAACTTGCAGGCAACTGCCCATCTTGGACTTTTTGCAATAGCTCCCAATTGTTCTTGTTGGCTGAGCGAATCTACTTTAGCAACAACTCCATCAATATCGAATGGAAGGTCATCGCGATGCTCTTCCCAATATTTCCAATACGCTTCAATGTCTTTGATGGTTGGGCATATTTTTGTTTGTTCACTTGTTGGAAAACCAAACTCTTTCAATAGTTGAAGGCATTCTGAGTGGTAAGAAACAGATATATCTCCACGTAAATAATATGCAATAAAATTTAAAGGACGCTGAGCAACAAGAGCAGGATCTTGAAGCTTCAAAGTTCCCGCAACGGAGTTCCTTGGATTTGCAAATGGTTTTTCACCAGCGAGTTGACGTTCTTCGTTCATTTGTTCGAAATCTTTCCGGTTCATATACGCTTCGCCGCGCACTTCCAGATAAGGAGGGGCAGGTTGTTTTGAACGTATACGCAATGGTATCGAACGGATAGTTTTCAAGTTCTGTGTGATATCATCTCCTTGAACTCCATCGCCGCGAGTTGCGCCAAGAGTAAAGATTCCATTTTCATAAGTCAAGCTAATTGCAATTCCATCGAATTTGAGCTCGCCCACATATCTGTAATCCTGTGTCCCTAAAAGTTCACGTACACGCCGATCAAAATCATATAACTCCTCGGCATTGTAGGTATTCGACAGACTCAACATCGGTACACGATGAACAACAGTTGGAAATTCTTTTAGAGGCTGTCCGCCAACGCGTTGAGTTGGAGAATCTGGTGTACGCAAATGTGGGTATGCTATCTCTAATTCTATGAGGCGATGCATGAGCTGGTCATATTCCTCGTCGGAAATAGTAGGCTCAGCGAGTACATAGTACCTGTAATCGTGCTCTCGAATAATGCGGCGTAACTCTTCTACTTCTTGTTCAACACTGGAAGGCATAGAAATTTTATTATTCCAATGATTGAAGTGATTTTGCAGTTAAGATTTTATTACGCACAATTGCTCCAGGCTTTCCAAGCATTCCAAGTTCTTTTCCATTGAGTTTGACTTTGGCAGCGCCGGCATTTCCAAGAGTAAGAGAAAAAGATTTTGCTGCCTTGAAGGTATGCTTTACATTTGGAGGAAAAAGATATTCTCTTGCGATTGAATCATCGATAAACATTCTCAACCAGAGCGAATCTGTTGTAATAATTTCGAGAACAAGGCTATCAGATATAGATGGAATGGTGGGTTGAGGCGTTTGTTTCACAATTGATTGAGGAGCTTTGCTCGTGGTAAGTTCCGCTTCTTTAACAACTTCTTCGAATGCAATCTCAGGTTGAATATCTGTTTGATTTTTATTTTTGGATAACAGGAACCAGACCATTGCAAACACGACAATGATGACAGCTATTATTTCGATGGACTTGCGAGCAGAATTTGTCAGACCGTTATTCTTGGGTGTTGCCGGTACCTGTTGTGTAGACGCTGTTGGGGAAGAAGATGATGTAGTCGAAGATTTTTGAATGTCAGAAGCTGCTTTGATTTCGTCGTATTGTTGCAATACAACAGCGGGGTCCAGCTGGACCATCACTGTGTATTCACGCAAAAATGCTCGAACATAAGTTGCTGGAAGTATATGAAACTGACCATTTTCCAACGCCTCTAAAAATTTTATATTTATTCGCGTTACAGTAGCTATATCCGCTAATGAAACTTCCTTAGCAAGCCGCTGTTGACGCAACATATTGCCAAATTCTTCAAATGTCATAAGCTCTTATCTTGTGGTATGAATTATTTCCTCCCCATTTCTTTAAAAATGGTAGTAATTATTTCTTCCACTTTCAAGCTGTAATATGTAGAAATAGAATTAACTTGCAAAATGAATAGTGAAAAAATACAAGAAACAACCAAATGTTGCAACAATGGAGACGGGAAACATGCACTAGAGTGGCAATCAATTGCTACAGCAAGAAATACTTCGGCAGATACGCGAAGCGCCATCGGAACATGTTCAATAAAAAGCGCTACCCGACACAAGACACAAATTCCCCTTGTAATTTCATAAAGGAACATTTACATTTGTAACGAATAACCTTTACATATAATAAACTTTAATCAATAGGAGGAATTATGCGACATTGTTCACGAATCCTTATTATCACTACAATTTTTACAGCAGCATTTGTCGTAACGGTACAGGCGCAAGATTTGCAGGAGCAAATTCAAAAACTTTCTCGAGATGCTGTGATAGGATATGTCTCCCCATTTCTTAACCATTTTTCTGCCGATCTTAATTCAGGCTATTACCATTCTGCCGATCTCCACAAGGTATTAGGATTTGATATTGGCGTGAAAGTCTCTCTTACGTTTGTAAAAGATGGAGATAAAACCTTTATCTACAACCTGCCAGAAACTTTTACAGTTCGAGCCAACGAAATCGATCCGAGTTATCCTTCAGTGCCAATTACATTTAGACGAGGAATCGACTATCCGGAAACTATTACATTGAACACCGCTCTTGGTTCAAAAGAATCTACTCCACTAATGGTGAGTCGTAATTTCAAATTCGGAATTGGCAACGGAGATTCAATAACCATACCTGTCAACAAACAAATTTTTTCATTCCCTGGTGGATTTGATATCCCTTCAGTTCCGCTTCCTGTTCCTCAAGTTGCTATTGGATTGCCATTAGGATTTGAAGTGATTGGACGCTACATACCTCCAACAAAAATAGAAGATGCCGGTAAGTTGAGTTATTTTGGATTTGGCTTGCGCTATGACGTCGATCAGTGGATTCCTCTATGCCCAGTTGATATTGCGGTACATTTTACAACTCAGAAACTAACATTCAAATCAACTTCGGATAAAGATATTTTTACTGCAAAAGGTGTTGCCTATGGATTGGAAGCGAGCAAGAGTATTTTGTTTGTAACGCTCTATGGAGGATTCCAATTAGAAAAAGCTACAGCTACATTAAACGATTATGACTATCTTGATCCAGCAACAGGGAACACCGTAACTGTAAAAGGCTTTGATTTTACTGGAGATAATAAATCTCGTTTCAATGTGGGACTTCGATTTTCCTTATTTATTCTCGATATCAATGCAGAATATAGCTTTGCAAAAGTTCCTGTAGCAACACTTGGCGCAGGTATTTCCATCCGATAATAAGATTTCTTCTAAAAAGGCTGGCAGATTTATCCCAGCCTTTTTAATTTCTCCCAAAAGTTTCGTATCTTATAGATGCCTCCATTAAAAGAGGCATTTATTTTTTATCGTAGGTTTGTTGATTTACTCTCAGTACTTTCTGCAGAAGCGGAGAGGCTGAGATATTTTTTTAGGTATAAGATACAATGATTACAAGAGATCAAATTCGAAATATTGCAATTATAGCGCATGTTGACCACGGAAAGACAACGCTTGTTGATTATATGCTTCGTCAAACAGGAACATTTCGTGCAAACCAAAACGTTGGCGCTCGCGTGATGGATTCCAACGAGTTAGAACGAGAACGAGGAATCACAATTCTGGCAAAAAATACCGCTGTCCTTTATACACACCCAATAACTGGAGTCGAGTATAAAATTAATATTGTCGATACGCCAGGGCATTCTGATTTTTCGGGCGAAGTTGAACGGACATTGAAAATGGTAGACGGAGTTCTCCTCCTTGTCGATGCCGCTGAAGGACCGCTCCCAGGAACAAAGTTCGTTCTAAAGAAATCGCTAGAACTCAATCTTCATCCGATTGTTATTATCAACAAAATCGATCGAAAAGATGCTCGTCCCCACGAAGTACTCGATGAGATTTTTGAATTGTTTCTTTCGCTTGGCGCAACAGACAAACAATTAGATTTCCCTACGCTTTACTGCATTGCAAAGCAAGGAATCGCAAAACGGGAATTGGAAGATAAAAACTCTTCGCTCGAACCGCTTTTTGAAACCATTATCGAACGAATTCCAGCGCCAGATGGCGATATCGATGCGCCATTTCAAATGCTTGTAACAACCATTGATTATAATGACTATCTCGGTAGGCTCGGTATTGGAAAAGTAAACCGTGGCGCCATTCGGCTTGGATCGCCAATGAAAGTCGTTCATCGCGATGGCACAATCGAAGATGCTCGCGTAACAAAGATTTATACTTTTTACGGTTTAAAGCGACTCGAAGTTGAAGAAGCTGGAACAGGCGACATCATCGCTATCGCTGGGATGGAAGATGTTGATATTGGCGAGACGATTGCCGATGCTGTTGATCCAAGTCCTTTGCCATTTGTTTCGATTGAAGAACCGACGCTCTCGATGAATTTTGTCGTCAACAATTCCCCTTTAGCTGGATTGGAAGGAAAATATGTTACAACACGGCATCTTGGCGAACGATTAGCGCGTGAACTTCGCTCGAACGTCAGCTTGCGAGTGGAATTAACAGATTCGCCGGATGTCTTTAAGTTGAGCGGACGAGGCGAACTTCATCTCAGTATTTTAATTGAAACGATGCGACGTGAAGGATATGAATTTCAAGTCTCGCGCCCCGAGGTAATTTATAAACGCATCGATGACATTGTGTGTGAACCGTATGAGCAGGTTATCATTGATGTGCCGGATGAGTTCGTCGGCGTAACGATGGAAAATATTGGCTCACGTCGAGGCGAGTTGCGCAACATGATCCAAAACAAAGGAAACACACGATTAGAATTTCTGGTACCAGCACGAGGCTTGATTGGCTTCCGTTCTGAATTTCTTACACAAACAAAAGGCACCGGCATTCTCCATCAAACATTCTATAGCTATGAACCACACAAGGGTGATATTTCTACACGCTCACGAGGCGCGCTCGTTGCGCTTGAAGATGGCACAGCGGTGCCGTACGCAATGTGGAAACTTCAGGATCGATGTACGTTCTTCATCGAGCCAGGGACGCAAGTCTATGCAGGAATGATTGTTGGTGAAAATTCCCGCGAGTACGACATGGTCGTCAATGTGTGCCGAACAAAACAACTGACGAATATGCGAGCATCGGGCTCAGATGAAGCTGTACGGCTTGAACCGCCGCGACTTCTGACGCTAGAACAAGCAATCGAATGGATTGCCGATGACGAATTAGTGGAAGTTACTCCGAAATCAATTCGCTTACGAAAGAAAATACTCGACCACAACGATCGAAACCGATATTCCCGAAAACAGGCAGAAACAATCGAAGCATAGGTTCGCTCATCATTCGTAGCAGTGAACGATAGGGTAAAAAGAATTGTAGTGGAATAGAAACATTTCTATGCTGGATGAGCTTTTACAACAACTGCAATCTACCTCGACATTTTCAAAATTCGAGAATGAGCTTCGCCAGCTCACTTCAACCAATCCTATTACTATTTCTGGAATACGCGGTTCTCTTCTTTCCCTGTTTACTGCTTCCCTTCATCAACAGTACCGTGGCGTTGTTCTTGTAGTTACATCAGAGAAAGATCGAGCGGAAGAAATCTACGATGATTGTACACGAATCCTCGATGATTCTTCCGTACGCTTATACGTTGCGCCGCCAAACCATAAATCTTACCAATTAGATATTACAGCGCTGATTGCTAAAATCGAATCACTCCTTGCACTCTCGCAATCATCGAACATTTTACTAATTGCATCGGCGGAGGCTCTCACTGCGCGCTTGCCATCGCCGGAACAATTTACTTCGCACATCATCAAGATTTCTGCTCAACATGAATATCCTTTTCAAGATTTGCTGTCGCAACTGAATGATTTTGGATTCGAAAAAAAAGATTTTGTGGAAGAGTACGGCGACTATGCTGTACGAGGTGGAATTGTGGATGTGTTCCCTTTCATTGGCGAACATCCAATTCGATTGGAATTTTGGGGAGATACAATTGAATCAATTCGGGAGTTCGATGTTGTTTCCCAGCGTTCCATTCGTGAGCTTTCGGCAGCCGTCTTTGTTCCCGATATTTCGAACCTTACCGATGAGCGCGGAAATCAACCAACTTCCATTTTTGATTATTTGCCATCGAACACTCTTTTATTCATTGATGGACCTGTGCTTTGTCAAAAAGAAGTCGAAGAGCTGCAGCTTGAGGGATATGCATCCACTTTTTCATGGGAAGCGCTTGAGGAAAGTATATCACAGCGCCCTCGCATTCTTCACACTTCCTTCGAACAAGGATCGAATGGAAGCATTCAATTTGGTTCATCACAGCATCCGCCAATTCAAGGAAGCATTCGGCGACTCATCGAACAAATTCGGCATTACAACGAGCAGCAGTACAATGTATTGATCCTTGCAGATTCAAACGACGAAGCGCAACGTCTCGAAGAGTTAATCGAAGAAGAAGTTACAAATCCATCTTACAATGAAGATTCTCAACGACTGAATGGATCTGCTCAACTGCAATATAAAATTCATTCGGAAGCGCTTCACCATGGATTTATTTTTCCTGATGTCAGACTTGCTATTTTCACCGAGCACGAAATTTTTGGTAGGCGGAAGCAGCGCAAACTTTCCTCTCGAAAGCGGTTCCATGGAATTTCTCAAAAGGAACTGGTACAACTTCGGCGCGGGGATTTTGTTGTGCATCAAGACTATGGAATTGGGAAGTTTGCGGGGCTTCAAAAATTGCGCATCAATGGCGTCGAAACAGAAGTAATGAAACTTCTCTACGATGGACGAGACACATTGTATGTCAATCTTAACTCCTTAAACAGAGTTCAGAAGTATTCATCGCAGGAAGGGCATGTTCCGAAGCTGTCGAAACTTGGCACACCGGATTGGAATCGGTTGAAGGCGCATGCACGCAAAAAGATTAAAGACATTGCCCGCGATCTTATCTTGCTCTATGCAAAACGAAAGCATGAATCAGGATTTGCCTGCGCGCCAGATGCACACTGGCAAAAAGAACTCGAAGCTTCCTTCATCTATGAAGATACGCCCGATCAGGCTCGTACAACGGAAGAAGTAAAAAGAGATATGGAAAATCCGTCGCCGATGGATCGACTTATTTGTGGCGATGTTGGGTTTGGGAAAACCGAGATTGCCGTGCGTGCAGCGTTCAAGGCTGTAATGAACAACAAACAAGTCGCCGTGCTGGTGCCAACGACAATTCTTGCTCAACAACATTATCAAACATTTCGCGAGCGTGTCGAGCGGTACTCGGTTCGTGTTGAAATGATTAATAGATTCAGAACCAGGAAAGAGCAAAATGCTATTCTCGAAGCGTTGAAGGCTGGTTCTATTGATATTCTAATCGGAACGCATCGGTTGCTTTCGAAGGATGTTCAATTCAAAGACCTCGGGCTTCTCATTATTGATGAAGAACATCGCTTTGGCGTTGCAGCCAAAGAAAAATTACGACAGATGCGAGCAACGGTGGATACATTGACCTTAACGGCAACGCCCATTCCTCGCACGTTACAATTTTCGCTTCTTGGCGCGCGAGATCTTTCTCTCATTACAACTCCACCCAAAAATCGACTTCCTATCCAAACAGAAATCGCAGAGTTTGATACGAATCTCATTCGTGAGGCAATACTAAAAGAATTGCATCGCGGCGGGCAGGTATACTTTGTTCACGACCGTGTACAGAATATTGAAAACGTACAACAGATGCTTCAAGCGTTAGTGCCGACCGCTCGCTATCGAATTGCCCATGGACAAATGAAAGGACATGAACTTGAACATACAATGCTCGATTTCTTTGATAAGAAATTTGATGTATTGATTTGCACAAAAATTATCGAGTCGGGAATTGATATTCCAAGCGTCAATACAATTATTATCAACCGTGCAGACCGATTTGGTTTAGCCGAATTATACCAGTTGCGTGGACGCGTCGGTCGTTCGAATGTTCAGGCGTACGCATATCTTCTCACGCCGCCGTTCTCGGTATTACCACATCAAACACTCCGTAAATTGCAGGCGCTGGAAGAGTTTACTGAGCTTGGTTCAGGTTTTAACCTGGCAATGCGAGATCTAGAAATTCGTGGGGCGGGTAATTTGCTTGGCTCTGAGCAATCGGGTTTTATTATGGAAATGGGATTCGAAATGTACCAGCGCATCGTTGATGAAGCGGTGCAGGAATTAAAAGAGAAAGAATTTTCCGATCTCTTTCCGGAACAGCGTACCGTTGCAAAGAAAAATTTGCCAGAAACAGTGATTGAAGTCGATGTAGATGCGTACATTCCAGAAATCTATATAGAACATGATTCCGAACGGCTCGATGTCTATCGAAGGTTGTATCGAGTTTCTACAAATGGCGAGTTACAGAATCTTCGTGCAGAGCTGCGCGATCGCTTTGGTGAATATCCTGAAGAGGTAGAACATCTTTTCAAAGTCGTTGAAATTCGAAAAAGCGCTGCAGCTCTTGGATTTATAAAGGTAGAGCTTCAAGACGATACCGTTACGCTTCATTTTCCACCATCAGATGTTACAACTTTTTATGAAGGTGAAGCTGCGCCATTCCAACAACTGATGAAGAAAATTCCGGAACTAAAATCGTATCGCTGCACACTCAAACAAAACGGGAAGCAATTGTATCTTGTTACGCATATTCCTCATCGCGCATCGCCGAGTGAACGGCTTGAAGAAATGGAATCATTCCTTGCAACGTTAAAAGAAGGAATCGTGATCTAATCAGTTTGATCGGATTGCTGGATATGTTCTACAATGATTGACGTAGAAAAAGTTTAATATATCACAACTTTATTTGGAATTCCCTAACATAATAGCCGATACACTATCGGCAGAAACTCCGAGAGATAGTAATTTATTCTTCTCTACCAATGCGGCTTTAGCATTTCCACTCGCCACCAAAGCTCTCAATTTCTTTATTCTTACATCAATAACAGCAGGGAAATATTGTAAGATATATTCATAATCGGAAATTGCATTTTCATACGATCCTGATTTTGTGTACGCATCGCCTCGAAGCACATAAGCAAAAACGTTTTGCGGATTCAGTGTAATAACAGATGAAAAATCTTCGATTGCTTTATCAAAATTGCCTGTGTTCAAGTATAATAATCCTCGATTGTAATAAAATTCTTCGTCAAAAGGATCGAACGATATTGCAATGTTAAAATTTGCCAGCGCGTCATCGGCTTTTCCTTCTTCTGCAAGCGCTGTTCCGAGATTACAATATCCTTCTGCAAATCGAGGACTCATCTGGACAACTCTCGACCATAACGAAGTACTTGTTTTCCATACATCTATTTGCTGTCGAGTTCCAATTCCCCAATAGACAAAAGTTCCAAAAATCAATCCGATGATTATCCATATCCATTGACGATTGCGATACGATTCCCAGAGTTTAGAAAGTGCATATCCAACGATGAGCATAATTCCAAACAAAGGCACATAGCTAAAGCGATCTGCGACGTATGCTTTTCCAACTGGAATGAATTGGGAAACAGGAAGTAACGATAGAACGTAAAATAAAAATCCAAATACAATAAAACGCTGAGATCGAAAATAACGATAGAGTACATATACAATGATACCAACAACAAGCGGAGAGAGCCAGAATAATAGTGGATAACTTTCCCCAACAATTTCAGGGTATGGATGCATTGGGACCAAATTGAGTGGGACAAAAAATTTCAGGCAGTAAAAAATTATATTGTAGGAAACAAGAAAAATCGATTTGATGATATTGAATGAGGGATCTTTCGGAGAAGCTCCACTTGAGTACTGTGCAAAAATAGCGATGATACCGAAAATAAGCGAGAGAGCAAGTAGGGGTAGAACGTTTATGACTTGCTCTTTTGTAATTTTTCCATCTTCGTAGTAATCATAGAGTAGGAAAAGTAGCGGAAGCGTTACAGCCATTGCTTTCGAAAGTAATGAACAGAAAAAGAGCAGAAGAGTTGCTAAGTAGAGTAAAGATTTTTTCGAAGAACGGAAACGAATGTAGCACAAGAATGAAAGCAACATAAAGAATGTAGAAAGTACATCCTTCCGTTCTGCAATCCATGCTACCGATTCGACACGCAGGGGATGAATGCCGAAAACCAATCCGACAAATAAAGCAATGAGGATATTCTTTGAAATGTATTGTGTCAGCAGCGAAATAAAAAAGACGTTCAATGAATGGAGTAAAATATTCGTGAGGTGAAAATAATACGGCGACAGACCAAACAGCTTATACTCAATTGCGTATGAACATAATACCAACGGGTGATAATGATTCACAGAATAGGAAGTAAACATTTTTGCAATTCCATTCCATGACAAATCTCGAATGATAGGATTTTGTGTTACAAGGAAATTATCATCCCAATTTGTAAATGAGCATTGTGTCGCCGGAAAGAAAACAAAAAATGTTATAAGAGCAGCAAATCCTGCAATGAGATATTTTGTTATTTGTTGATTTGATTGAATCTGCAAAATTTGATGGCTCAAGGTTTTCTTCCGGATTTGTTTTCATCAATAATAGAAAAAAATAAAATCATATACTGAAAAAAATTGTAAAGGAACATTCTGTTCTCTACATAAGCTTTTATAAGCAGACTTTTATACTGGATATACCCTAAATAGGGTATTAAATATCGATGTAAATACAATTTCTAAGAAAAATTCACCCATTCGGGTGATTGTATTGCAGAAGATGAAAGTTTTAATTGTTCTCAACCTTGCTGAACAATTTAGGCAAAGGGCAAATCACTACACATTCTCTCATCCTCCCGGGGGAAGGATGTGAAGAATGAGTTGCCCAATGACAAAAAGCAGGCAAGGAGAAAATACCACACTGCATCTACGGGCAAGCCAATACTACCTACGGCTTGCCCGTTTTTTTATCAGAGAGAATAAAGCATAATTTTTATCCAAAATTGCTCAGAAAAATGAAAGTAGCAAAAAAATAACATAGATACGGGGCTACAGAATTTTTCTCGTACAGATTTTGTGTCTCTTCTCAGAGACAATTTGTTTTTATTGAAGAAGTTTAACCCAGATTATGCAATAACGGTAGCAATAGAAGTATAAGATGAAGTAAAACAATAAAATTGGCGAAAGAAAAGGAAACCAAAATGGTGGGTTCGATACGGACTGATATCCACCTCAGCCACCGTCAGAGAATCGGTTGCCGAGTAGCCGTAAGGCGTATCGAGGCAACAATCTTTTTCGCAAAATCATTTACTTGAAATAGTTTGTGTATTATTAGAGCTTAAGTTATTGGCTGATGAGTTCAGAAATTTTGAATTCATCTAAAAATATTTTATGCCGATTTGGATCGTAATTAACGCCGCCTATGATAATCATAAGAGAATCAGAATTCGGGGAATACAGATTCAGTTCGTCGCGCAATGTATCAATGACATGCCTCCATTGTGCATCAGTATTCATTAACAAACTGAATCCATTGACTGAATCATTCAATGCAATTTCAACTGAAAGCAATGTTCCACCTTCCCCTTTTGCCCAAAAGTCAAACACCAGAATTCTTTGATTCACGATTGATTGATTTTTCAAAATTCGAAAGATATAGGGTCCACTAATCGAATCATTTTCAATACACAAAGAATATTTGCTTGAATTATCTGGCACATCAGTCGAGAATGAAAAATACTTATTATATGAACTATCATAATATGACCAGCCGCGCAAAGAGCCCATACCATTTTCTTCAAATGAATCATAGAATAGTACATTAACAGAACTGTTATTTGCTCCATCCGTTGCTATAGGATTATCGTCCTTTTTTGAACAATTCAACGAAGTTAACAAAACCAGCAGAGAACACAGATAGACAAGTTTTTTCATACAATAACTTTCTATTTACAAACATCTGTTATAAAATTATCCATTTACTAATACAAAATTTGCTATTGTGGTTATCGCTCAGGTTTTGATTTACTTGCTTCGGCATACACGCAAGCCTTGATCGGGACCTTTGCCATTGGCTTCAAAACCACCTAGATAAGACAATTCGCAGCAGAATTCAGCTCCAAGCCATCCGCCGCCTTTCCAAATCTTTCTTATAGGCTCATCGTCATTACTTTTATACCATTCCCAACACCATTCCCGTACATTCCCTGACATATCGTAAAGACCTAACTCATTGGGTTTTTTAATACCAACAGGATTCGTTTTATTGTGATTTTGTTCTATCACAGGCCATGACCAATATTCTGTTAAAAATTTATCTCCTGAATTTCTCCAATACCAAGCAACTTCATTTATATCATTGCTTCCGCTGTATAGATAATTTTTACTCAACTGACCTCCACTTGCAGCATATTCCCACTCTATTTCTGTAGGCAGTCGGTATCCATTTGCTCCCGAATTGATTGTTACAATCCACTTCACATCATCGAAATCATTATCATTACCTGGATCTTTTTTATTCTTCTCAATTTGATAGTAAGGTTTTAACTCCTCTTTTTGACTCCTTCGATTGCAATACTCAATACAATCATACCAACTTACCATTTCTACTGGCAGGTTATCGCCTTTGAATTGTGATGGATTATTCCCCATTACCTCAATCCATTCTTTTTGAGTTATCTCGTATTTACCAATATAGAAATTCGACACCGATACATTTTTTCCGTAGTAGTTTGATCTATTGTTCTTAAAAGTACCGCCTTTAACCAATATAAAATGTTCAGGAACTTTTTGCGAACATCCATTACCAAGAATCATTATTGTCAGTAAAAATAAATTTAACCAACCTCTCATTGAAACGACGCCTTTAATAATTAAGAAAAGATAAACGATACGATGTTCTCTAGTGCAATTTTTATAATACAGAAAGCCTTTCGTTTAATTGAGAAAAAATCATGATAAAAATTTCTGGCTTGAGTTGATTTATTTTGTATTCAAAAATAACCTCTATTTGAGGTTACAAAATTATTTTGGGTTCTTCAAAATTTACAGAATTTCAAAGCGCTTATTACCAGCGCAGTATTGTTTATATTTTTACTCTTCTGAATTGTTTAGTGAAACAGAAAAGGCCGGCGGCTTTGAAAACCGGCCGGCCTTATAAAGATAACAAATGATCAAAAGAGTTTTTTCAATACATAGAACCGTACCTATCACCACACGGTTGCATTGATATATCCACTTTTACCACCCCACGCCTCCAATGCAAATATCATGTAATTGTAACTTCCAAAGCCCTGTCCGCCTTTACTCTTCCAATTGTTAATATGGTTGGACATAGTTACTGTGCGGTTCGAACCAGTTGACGCGCCGCCCCAGGTATCTTTGTATTGCCAAAATGTTGCAGTGCCTATAATAGAGGGTGCATTGACTCGCTGCTGCTTATAAACGCTGTAAGAATGTCCATCGCTGGTTACAGAATTTATATATGTTCCGCCTGTTACAGAGCCTTTCTCCGCAACGTAATATTCAATAAGAGGATTTGTCGTCCACCCATAGACACCAACAAAATTATAGCTTCCACTTAGAGCGCCGATGTTATAGTTGACATTTCTAGCAGAGCCTGGATTCCAACCTTTACCGCCAACTACATCGGTTACATTGCTATAACTAATAGCAAAATTGCCGGCATACGTGCCTGCACTGGGGAATGTTATGCTTGCTGATCCACCTTCCCGATATAAGGACCAGAAGTAACCATGGTCCCATCCTGTACCGGCAGTCTTTTTTAGTGAAGTTACTGATAATTCATTCTGAGTGTCTTCAGTTGCTATTGGTTCAGTCGGTTGTTGGCATCCCCCAACAATAACCATTGCTATCGTCAGTATTGTTAATGTACATATTGATATTTTATGCAGTTTCATATAATAATACCACCCTTCCTTCTTTAAAGTAAATATGTTTGTGATTTTAAAAATTACTCTACAAAAAAAGAAATTATACAAAGAGGAATTTTAGGTGGACTTAAACAATGCAAAGTTAATGGCTGCGCATAGTGAACGTAGCGTATACCACTAAGACTTCTTGAGCTAAGGTTAAATTGCATAAATGCAACCTTTCGTTACGGCAGATAACGAAACTATATCCCTCGGCTAAAGCTATCAGAAAAGCCACAAGAACAGATGATGGAGACCCTTCTCCAATCTAAAGAAGTACAGAGGAAAAAGTTCTGGTTTGCCTCCTGACCAACTCTTGAAACACACGGAAGATTCTATTGAAGCAACTAATGTTCATAGAAATAGCAATTCATTCTATTGTTAAGGCGCTTATTTATTGCGCCACATTTTGATGAGGTGAAAAACAACACTATTCAATGCTTCGGTAAGGGAAAGGAAAGGCCTTTTTGTGAAGTTGCGATCAGAATTTAAAGCAAGTTGCTGAACGTACTCTTTACTATACTTAAGGCTCATACTCATTGAGATCCTAATTTTGCAATGAACTCAATTTATTTATATAGCAAACTCATTTATCAATTATTAAAAAACCTTATAGGATTATAATAATTTTTTAAGTAGAATAAAAGCACTTCGAAAAAATTTGTTAATCAAAGTATTCATTAAAACAGCATAAGAAGAATTTTTTATCTGGACAATCTCTGTGGAATTCCCACGCAGATTTCGCGGATTTTTGCAGAGATAATTCAAGAAAAAAGAGCGACCATTTTTAAGAAAATCTACCAGCATTGGACAATTTTTCTTAAAGGATAGATAAAAATGGTAAAAAATTTATATCTGAATCTATGGCCTTCTTTCCATATCGCTTTTTATCAAATCTTCTAAATTATAGATCGGCCGTTCTATATTGTAAGGAATTGGCAAGCCATTAAATTGCTGAAAATAAAGCAGGCATGCATCTTTCCATACCTGAGCATTTACGCATTGTTCTCGAAGTTTTCTCTGAACATGTACAAATCGTTCTGTATCTACGTAAGACTGAACTTTATCCCATGTTTTTTGAAATTCACGTACCTGATTTACTCCTTCATTATAATGATAGCATAGTTCATTCCATAGGGTACGGCCACTGTTCATTACATAATTCCATGGTAAATGATGGAACCACAATAAATAAATGTCAGGACAGGTTTTAGGATTGGAAAATATTGATTGTAGCGGTTCATGATACTGACTTACGGCATT
>ENA-UOYA01000746-UOYA01000746.1-activated-sludge-metagenome-genome-assembly--contig:-NODE-746-length-38880-cov-5.477038_pt1 | contig 38880 bp, 77 predicted proteins | sample MGYA00238163_ERZ764804 | MGnify/ENA primary metagenome ERZ764804 (study PRJEB28919, sample SAMN05720223) | activated sludge metagenome | isolation source: Anaerobic digester | place: Hong Kong...
CTGAATTCCGGGGTTGCTGTTCATAGCATGCGCCTTTCAGGCTTCAGGTTGTCCCTCGGAGGAAGTACCGAGCGGTTAGCTATCGAAGCACCCCGGTGGCCGCGCTTAGCGCCTTGCCACCGGGGGCTATCGCCGGCCGGCCGATCAGCCGGCGACAAGCGTCCGGGCAGCGGGGCAGCACTTCACGAAGCCGCCTTCCTCTGCGCCGAATTGGTACTGCACGCACCAAGCAGTGGTGCCGCCGATGTACTGCTCCATGAACATCGGTTTGCGGGAGACCGAAGAATAGGCCATCTCCCAATTGCCCGCCGCTGCGATGAAGCTGCCGGCCACGAAGGGCGTGCCCTCGCCGCCGAGCGTGCCGCCATTCGTCGGATCGGGCAGGCAGTTCGAAATGCGCAGGCGCTCGCGCACATCGTCCGGGCTGTAGGTCATCAGGCCGTCGCCGAAGATGAAGCGGCCACTCGTATCGACCGCCGAGGCCAGATAGGCGAAGACGTTCTGATGCATCGTCGCGATGATCGGGCCGTATTCGATCGGGGCCGAAGCGAAGAAGCGGCGGAAATCCTGATGGTTGAACTGGCCTTCCGGGGTGGCGATCTTCGTGAAGCAGTCGCCGGTCAGCCAGCCGAGCGGCTCGTTGATGCCATCGCCGGTGATCAGCGCGCGATTGCGATTGATGCGATGGCTGCGCTCCGCCGCCCGGAACATGAACTCGAGGATCGGATAGTTCGCCTCCTGAAGAACCTTTTTCTGGAAGCAGAAGACGCCGCGCCAGTCGAAGGTCTTGCCGTTCATCCAGCGGATGTTGCCTTCCGGGCCGAGCTCGGCGTTACAGACCGCATCGCAGGAATATTTGCCGATGGCGCCGTAATCGACGATCTGCGGGAACATGAAGGTGCTGCGCGAAACCGCGACGTTGCCATAGAGGTCGAGCAGCGAGGCGCATTCGATGTTGCAGTCGACCTCGATGCCGAGCATTTCCGGCGCGAAGAAAGCGCTGTCCATCGAAGCCGCATCGAAAGCCTTGCGCTCGTCCTGGGTCAGGCTGCGAATGGCTTCCTGCTTCGTGATGAGGCCGACCTTCATCATCTTCTGGGCGGCGCTGCGAAGATCGGCCGCCTTGACGAGGTTGTCGAGATCGGCCTTGAAATCGTCCTCGTTGCCGTGCTTGTGGATGAAGGCGCGGCGCTGAAGCTCGATCGCGGCTTTCCGATCGTTGTCGGCGAGGTCCTTGCCGCCCTGAATGAGCGGGGCGTTCAGCTCCTTCTTGACATCGTCGAGCGCCTGCGTCAGCGCCTGCGTGCCGGAAACGAGCTCGGCATATTCGTCCGACATCTTCTTCAGAAGCGCGCGATCCTCGTCGGACATCAGCTTCTTCTCGACGCCGCCGAACTGCGCCGTCAGCTCGGTGTACTTGGTCTCCATCTCCTGCTTCGACTTGGACAGGGCGGTGGAGATGTCGCCCATATCCTTCGACAGCGCGGCAAGCATCTGCTCCGCCGTCTTCGCATCATCCTTACGGAGATGCATGCCGGGCTTGATATGGGCGAAGGCGCCGGTGGAGAGGACGGCGGAAGCCGCGAGGCCTGCCATCAGAAAGGATCGGGTGAGCTTCATCGGGGGTACCTTTTGTTGGCGATGTAAGGGCTTTAAGAAGCCAGGGTGGCCTTCATCTGCGCCGCAAGTTCGGCCAGCTTCTGGACCTTCTCAACCGCCAACACGGGCGGGGCGGAAATTGGCGGCGGATCGGCCTGCGATCCTGCCGCCTTGGCCGCTGCGAAGAGCGCCTTGACTTCCTGAGTCAGCCGCTTCGCATCGTTCCTGCTTTTCGCCAAGCCGGAAGCAATCATCAGCTTCTCGAACTCGGCAATTGTTTTGATGGGCTCCTCGCGGCCCTTCACATAGACCATTCCGGCAGCTTCGTTGCCGGGAAAGGGGACGACGCTGACTTCATAAAGATCGCCCTTGTCAATCCGAAGCCACTCGCGCTCCTCCGCGTCCTTCTCGATCGCATATTTTTCGAGCAGGAAGCCGACGCTGAAGGAAAGGCCCTCCACCATCTTCGCAGCTTCATAGGCGTCGCGCGCATAGCTGATGCCGAGATTGAGCTGCGCCTCGATCCAAAGGTCGCCGTTCCGGTATTCGAGCTTTTTGATGACGCCCGCGACCTTGTTCCAATCATGTCCGATCAGAAGCTTGATGCCTTTCGGCCCCAGCAAGCCCCGGCTGTCGATCGACTCCTGGAAAGCGCCGGGGACGATGCGATGGCGGTAGCTGTCGAGGTCCTTGGTCGACGCCCATCCGGCAACGAAGCCATCCGGCAAGTCGTCGCCAAGCGCCTTGAGCTCTGCCTGCGATGCAGGCTTGAACTTGACGTGAAATGTCTGATCCCGGTCGACGTCCGCGAATGACTCCGGCGCGTCCTTGGTCAGATACAATTGCATGGAAGTGGCCTCATCCCCGGCAGCGCAATTGCGAAGCTTTGGCGCGACGATAGCTGCTTGCGAAAAGGACGCAAGGCCCTCAAGAATAGATTTTCGCACGGTTGGGCTCCTTATTTTGCCACCGGGGCCGGGGCCGGGGTTGCGGGCTTGCTGATCTTCGCTTCTTCGGCAAGTTGACTGCGCTGCTCTTCGGTCAGCTTAGGATATCCGGCAAGCTCGCGCTTTTCATCCTTAGTCAAGAAATCGACATCTTTAAGCTTCGCAGACCTGCCGACGCGGCTGTCCTGAATTGCATCGATGCTGTCAAGATCGAAGCTGATGCGGGCGCCGGGTGGGCAAAGGGCGGCGGTCAGCCCGGTGGCGATCGGGGTGCAATAGCACGGGATGATTGTATCTTCCCAGAACGATTGCCGGCTTTCGATATAGTTGCCGGCGAACTTCGCGCCATCCGCAGCGCCCATGCCGACAAGCGAAATCGGGATGCCGAAGGCGCCATAGATCATTCGCGCCATATCATCCAGGGGCATCTTCGAATGAATATCGGACAAATCATTGTCGAGCTTGTCGACCTTGATTTGCGTATTCGAAATGAAAAGGACGTTGCCGGCATCTTCGCCGTCAATCTCGCGCTCCGCGATCTGCTGCTTGATCGCATCTTTTTGCGGCTCGGTAATGGTCTTTTCAGCCGAAACGATATACTTCGAATTCGGATGCCCGGAAGCGGTGTCATAAGCCCGCTGCAAAAGCATTTCGATAATCTCGGACGGCAGCCCGATCGCGCCTAGCGCGTTGATATTGCGATCCGACTCGTTCGAAGCAGTCAAGTTCGGCGTGAAGATTTCATAGACATAGCCTTTATCGAGCTTATTGCTTCGCTCGGCCTGCTTGCGCGTCGGAAGTTTCTCTTTATTCTTTCCGTCGGCAGAAGTTCCGTATTCGTATTCTTTGATGATGCCGCGATTATCGGCGATGCTTTTGACCCAGCGCGAGTCAAGCGGATAAATGCCGTTCGGCTGCTTATTGACGCCGGTGCCGACCTTGAAAGCGGATCGGCCATAGACCGCAAAAGTCAACGTCAACCAATAGCGAAGCTGATCGGGCGCAAGGGTATCATTTGGCGAAAGCAGAAGATTATTTAGCGCTTTGATATCGGTCGCCTTGGCCTGCTCAGATGCAGTCACATTCGGATCAACTTCGGCATACCAGCGAACCTGCTGGACGCTCGAAGCAAGCTTATTCAGCGCCCGAAAGACAATCGGATGCTGAAGCGCGCGCTCGGCGGCCAGGGCATTTTCATACTTGATCGTGGGCCGCTTTGTGCTGCCCCACAGCGCCATGATCGGATTGCGCGGGGCATCATTCGGATTGCGCTGCGGCGCGGCCTTGAAGAGGCTTCCAATCAGGGGCAGTTTCATCTTCTTCTCCGACCGCCGAAATTGATCCGCAGAACGCCGCCGTCGGCCGAAGGCGCGGGATTGGTTTGCGCGTCCTCGGTGGCATAGCGCAAGGCGTCAAGCAAATCGTCAAGCACTTTAACCGGGGCGTCAGTGCGCTTCTTAGTCACGCGATCGATAGCCCAGGAATAAGTCCGGGCTTCCTTCGCGATAAGCGGGCAGTCCGGGTCAATAACAAGCTGATAGCCCTGAAGCCAAGTGATGCCGGCTTTGACCGATCCGGGGCCTTTCTTCGCGGCCACGCAATTGAAGCCGTCGAAGTTAAGCTGCTCGATTGTTCCCGGCTGGCTGCTATCGCAGACAATTTGATCGGCGCGGGTATCGATGACGCTGTCAATCGCTGCATGAAAGTGCCGCATTGGAACGGAAAGCGCAGCTTCGCGGGCAATATAAATCTGCTTGCTGTGATCGAGCACATAAGCGCGCAAGATTGCATGCGGATGCGCGCCGCCGCTGCTGAAGTCCATTCCATATCGCGGGTCGATATTTGCAGGGACTTCGACGCGGCCGATCATCACGTCCGAATAAATGCGCCCTTCATAATCTTCGTCATATTCGCCGAGCCAAACATGGCGGAAGCGGGCCGGATTGGCCTGCTCCATGTGCCACATTTGCTGCGGCATTTCGGTTTGGTAGAACCAAGGATTATCTTCGATCCCAACCCGGCAGATATAGCTATTCGGCGGGGGCTCGAATTTGGTGCCTTCCGGCGCTGCATTGCCCCGGAAAGCATTGTCGACGGGATCAGTCGTGAATTCGGGATTATACGACCACCAAATTTCCGAGCCGGGCTTTCTGATTGTCGGCTCAAGGATTTCCATCGATCGCGCGTTGATGGTATTTGCTTCTTCAACCCAGCAGATATCCGCGCCCTCAAGCGACTTCGCGCTTTCGGGGTTTCTGTCTAGACCGATGAAGATAAATCGGGCGCCGGTCTTCTCGTTGACGATCTCGCGCTCAAGGAACTTAAATTCCCCAACAAGCCCGAGCATTCTGATCTTGCTTTCGATCAATTCTTTAACAGAAGTCCTGATCGAATTTTGATACTGACGCGCGCAAACGACAAGAACATTATGCTTGCTTGCGATGATGGCAAGCGCAGTCGCGATAGCATGTGATTTACCGCTTCCGCGCCCGCCATAGAATACTTTGTGCCGATACTTGCTGAATAGCGGCATATACTTTTCGCCGAAGTAGACCGGAACAGGGGCGCCAAGCGGCGGCCCCCCATTATCCCCGATCCCCCTTGCGGCAAGCTGCGCCATAGATCAGACCTGCGGCCGAACGACAGGCGAATTGACCGGCGCGCCGCTTACCGGGGCGCCCTGCGCGCGAACAACCCGCGCGCCCTGCGTCTGCCCTTGAACAGCCGGGCTGGAAGTCCGGACGACATTATTCGCCCCGGAAAATGAAGGCTTTCCGCATCCGCATCCCATCGCTTATTTCTCCTTCGGCTTTTCGCGCGCAATGCGCTGGTTGACATTCGCCGCAATTTGCGACTGAAGCGCCATCGGGCTTGCGCCGCGAAGCAGCTTCGCCTTCGCCCCCGGCCGCGCCTGCGGGGCAATGGCGGAGATCATCAGCCGCCGCTTCATAGCAGTGCCCAGGATAGCGCCCCGGCGATGAGAAGGCCCATCAGGAAGCCCGACCAGCCGCCGAGGATAAGCCCGCGCCAAAGCAAGCAGCACGGGCAGGAAGTATAGAGCTTTGCCGTGACTTCCGAAGTCCAATGCCCCGGCGAATTGCACCAAGGCTCGAGGAAAGTCAGGCTTGCCCACGCAAGAAAGTTGCTGAGCCAATTGTCGGCCCATTCATCCGGCGACACTTCGAATGTCGGGACATCTTCCGGCCGATATTTGAAAGGATTATGCATCGCGGTTGCTCCTATTAGCCCGATCGCGGATCATCCGGCAGCGGGGCAGAGGGCGGCGCCGGGCTATCTGCCACCGGGGAAGCTGCGACCGTCGCGGCGGCTGCCGCTGTGGCCGCCGTGGCTGCTGTTGCGGCGGCAATGGGGACGGCATCGGCAATCGCCCCGGCAACATCCGATCGCGTCAGCGCGGGCGGGATCGACTCTGCGATGGTCAGCGCCGTCCGAAGCTGATCGACTTTTTGCTGGATCAAGGCGCCAAGCGCCATCGACGCCATACTCGAAAGATTAGCGGTCCAACTCGGATCGAAAGAAACGTCCTGCCCGAGAAAAACCTTGACTGCGACTTGAACAAAGCCGAGGCTGATCGAAGCGAAAACGATCAGGGCACAGACCAAAATTCCGGTATAATCGCGCATCAGCGCGGGGGATTTATCGGTCATGGCGCTTCTTTCGGAAGGCTTGGAACCCTGATTAGCGGGATTGCTTGCCATATCGTCCCCCCATGCGGCATTCTATAGCTAATCGCGCCGCGAATAGAAAGCCCCGCCGCATTATCGAATTCAGGCGGAATTCTTACGCAAAGATTGGTGTAGCTTGGCCCAAGGTTGGATACATTGGGTTGGTTCAAGATTTGATTATCCCGCTCCTTTGTTACAAAGGTCGGGAATTCTACGTTTGTTCCATCGACGACAATGGACCATGAAATCGAAACCGGGAAAGCGAAACGGACTTTATTCCAGTGCCAAGTCCAGCAAAGGCGCCCCGGCGACCGATCATCTTCGCCGATCTCAATCGACTGCTCGGTCAGGACGGGGAAAAATCGCGCTTCGATCGAAGGGAAGCAATAAATAAAGAATGCGCCCCAAGCAGCCGCAGTGCCCCCATAAATGGTGGCAATCGCGGCGGCTTTGGCGACGCTCCGCATTATTGCTTTCCGATCTTCATTTGAATTCCAAGCCAAATAACACCGAATAAAGCAGTAACTAAAGAAGTAACTGCAACGCGAATGCCATGGCGGTGGATTGTTTCTTTGAGCTTTCTTGAGCTGCGCAAAGCCGCAAAATCTTTGCGCAGTTCGACTAAACTTTTTCGATCCTTTGGGTCCAAGTCGAAAACACGATCGATAAAGTTGTTAAGCACTTCCTCAGACGCAGCCCGCGCGATATCTTCAACTTCATCACGTGTGATGACAATTTTTGCCATCTGGGCTACGGCATTATTTGCCGCAGCCGTCGCTATTCTTTCCAAAGTCGGAATATCAGTATAGACTTCCGACTTGGCGTGTGAGTCAGCACTCATTTCGGCGCAATCCCCTGCCCCCAAAGGCGGAATTATCCCTGGGCAACCACGGCCGCAGCGATGATCGCGGCGACATTGCTGCCCGGTGGCAATTGGCCGGGGATCGGCTGCGCGGCGTTAGCAGTGCAGGGGGCGAAGCAAGTGAGTTCCATTGTCTTAGCCTTTCTTTTGCCTTAGATACGCAGCGGGGGCGGCAAACCTACCACAGCACGCCGGCCCCCGCTGCCTCAGGCCCTTTTGACGCGCGGCACAAGGGCTCGCCGCCAAGGGAGGAAAGCTGGTGGTTAAGCCAGCCGCCCGAGAATAGGCTCACGCTCGATCATCGCGCCTTCAGGCCGCTCCGGCGCCGGCAAGAACTGCCCGGAGGGCACCGGCATAATCTGAAGGTTGACCGTGGTGTGATTATTGTTATTCTGTTGAACATTGACTTGCGTTGCAGGCTGATCTTGCGCAGCGTCATGTCCAATGAGCTTCAGAAGCTTCATAACGGCATCTGCCTTGTCATAAAGCTTGAACGAAATCTTTTCGACATAGCGGGCATCTTCGCCCTTGCCTTGCCGAACAACATCGACCTTGATTTCTTTGACCGCAGCCATCAAAGCGCGATCATGGACCGGCAAAGAAACGTCACCGTCCGAATTGATATAATCGGCCATGTTCGAAGTCGCAAGCGGGATAAGCTCGCGAATTAGCGCCGGGGCCTGAATTTTGGCGCGGGCGGCGGACCATTCGAACCACGCGGCAAGCGCTTCGACCATATAGGGCTTGCGCAGAAGTCGCGCCGCTGCCTGATTGGCTGCCTTGTCCGGCTCATCATCCCCGACAAGGCGCGCTTCCCGCGCAGCGGCTAGGCCATCTTGTCCGTGGGTGATATAACTATCGAGAAAAAACCGCTGCTTGTGCGTCAGCTTATTGAAGCGATGCTCATTCAGCTTATTCGTTGCAGCGACAAGATCAGCTTCGCCCGGCACCGCGTCATAGCCTTCCGGCAGGCCCTGGCGCTGCCGCGACAGGCCAAATTGCGGATTAGGAATGGTGGCGATCGGCTGCATAGCGCAAGGCATCCCATGCGTCCGCTTTATGCGCAAGCCTTTTTGCTTGCGCCGAGCTAGATTTCATGCAAGCTTCCGCGAAGAAGCCTACCACGCCTCAGCAAATGCCTATGATAGACGCGGCCCTAATGCCACCGGGCAGGCTTCGCGCGCCTATGGGCCGGAGACATCTATGGGCCAGAATTCCCCGGACAGGGTCGATCCTGTCGTCGAGCGGACGCGCAAGCTTCTGCATGATCGCAGCCAGCTCGGCATCGCCAAGTATGGCACGACATTGGCGGAAAATCCCGCCGAATGCCGCGAAAGGCTTCAGCACGCTCTGGAAGAAGCGCTCGATCTCGCCAATTATCTCGTTTGGCAGATTATGAAGATGGATGGCGAGCTGTGACAACAATCAGCGCAAAGCCAATCCTTTCGTCGCAGCTCATCGGGCATCCGCATCGCCTCGACACCATCCTCGCGACTTATCCGCGATGGATACATGCCGAAGGGCGCACGCATCGCGCGCTTCGGATCGCGGAAGGCCTCGAAGTCCTTCCGCCGACGCCTTCGCTGATGGAAGACCCTTTTCTCAGCCGCAATGCCGCATCATCCCGCGCGATCCCCGTCGCGAAGATGATCGATGACATTCTTTCCGATCCGGCTGTCCCCGTCTTTTGGGGCAAGAACGTCGCCGGCATGCAGGCGAACGAGGAGCTTCCCAAGCATCTCGCTTCCAAGGCGCGGGACATATGGCTCAGCAGCATGCATGCGGCGATTGCGCATGCGCGCGCCATGGTCGCCCTTGGGATCGATGATGCGGAGCGGCCGATCGGCGCGCATAAGCAAATCGTCAACCGCATGCTCGAGCCCTATATGCATATTCGGGTTCTGGTCAGCGCGACCGAATGGTCGAACTTCCTGGCGCTGCGCATTCACGAAGCAGCGGAGCCCCACATCCAAATGCTTGCGCGGGAAATCAAGGCTTGCCTCGATCTTCCGGCGATGCAGGAATTGCGGCCGGGCGAATGGCATTTGCCGTATGTCGACGAAAGCGACAAGAATTTTGCGCGCGATAATTTCCCGCAAAATCAGCTCGACTACCTGCGCAAGCTCAGCACTGCCCGCTGCGCTTCGACAAGCTATCTGACCGTCGACAGCAAGCCGATGCTGCCCTCGGTTGCGGAAGCGCTTCATGACAAGCTCGTCGGCGCTTCCCCGCTGCATGCTTCGCCGGCTGAGCATCCGGCGCAGGCGGACGAGAAAGGAACTTTATTCAACGCAACTTGGCGCAATGCGGGGCAGCATCGAAATTATGTTGGCTTTCGCCAATACCGCGCTATGCTGCCGAATGATACCCTCTAGAACAAGGACAAATAAATGAGAACCGACGCAGTCCCGGACCTGAACGACTTCCTCGCCTTCACGGTCGAGGGCCTGAAGAAGCGCCGCGCGATCATCGCCGATCAGCTCGAAGCTTTGGACCGGCTTATCGCCCTGAATACGACGGCTTCGCTCGCCGAGCCGCTGCCCGGCGACGCCGATCTTCCTTCGGCGCCGACCGAAGCCCTTTTTTCGCAATGGAAAAAGGACATTGCTTCCGGACGGCCGAAGATAGTGCCGCAGGAAGGCGCAGCGCAGCCGCGCGACCTCGATGAAGCAAAAAGCGCCTAGCGAGGGAAATCTGATAGCGGCATTGCTGCTTATCATCATGCTTGTCTGCATGGGGTTCGGCGCATATGTCGTCTATCGGATTAACGAGTGCAGCCGGCTAGGCTTTCAGCCGGTCGGCTGCCCTATAGTCATTCAGATGGGTCGCTAGATGGACCGCGAAAATAGGGCCGGCTACGTGCTGCTTGCTGTCATATGGATTGCCGCGTGGATTTCATGGAAATGCTGGCATCATATGCGGCAGCGCAGCTCGTCCTGGGCAGGCCCTTCGATCGCGCTAGCGCTTAGCTGGTGGCTGATTTGGCTTTATTTGAAAAGGCGCGCAAATGTCTAGCCCTCTCCGTAACATGTTCGATCCTTCGGGCAAGCCCCTGAAGTGCACCCATTCGCGCAAATCGACAGGCATGCTTTATCGCATTGTCGAAATGGGCGTTCGCGACTTGACTTCCGGCGAACAGGTCTATATCATCGCGAACAATCAAGGCTACGTTTTCAGCCTTCCGGCAAAGCAATGGGATGCGGAGTTTCAGTATGTCCCCGGTGGTCAATAAAAGCAGAACCGCCCCGCTGATCGCCGCCGAGGCCCGGCGCCGCAATCGCCGCAGCCTATGGGCGGCGCTTGGGGCCGGCGCCGCCATTGCGGCCGTATGGCTGATTGTGCTATGGCCGGCCTTCGCCCATGCCGCGCCGGGCAGCAAGGAGCAGAAGCTTCTCAACGCGATGCTGAATAAGCAGCATCCGGACGGAAAAGGGCCGCGATCGTCGCCGCGCGGCAAAGGTTATTACAAAGGCCTCGGCGGGCAGTGGAAAGTTCGGCCTTAAGGGTTGCCACCGGGGCCGGGGCATGCCAACGTCTTTCATACCACAGCACGAAAGACCTTCCGATGCAACTTTCAGCAGACATCACAATCCTCGGCGGCCTTCAGGTTCGCGTCAAGGCATGGGCGCAGCGCGCCGAGCCGGACGTCGGTATCTTCAGCGACTATATTGAAGATTTCGAAATCACGGACGTCTACGGCTCGCGCGGTCGCAAGCCCTATAAGGGCAAGTGGCTCGACAAGCGCATCGATCGCGCTGAGCATGAGCGCATCTGCGAAGCGATTGCCGAGGCCGAGCTCTGATGTTCGAAGTCCGCGCCTATATCGGCCCATATCGCGAAAGCGGCTTCACATCCTATGCGGATGCCGCCCGGCGCGCCCAGGAATTGGCGAACAAGGAGGGGCAGCCCTTCGTTGTGAATGAAATCGTCCTTCGCTGCATCATCAAAGCGGAGAAGCCCGATGCCTGATGCGCGCGACGCAGATACTCTTTTCCCGCTTTCGCAGCGGGATAAGTTCATCATTCTCGAGGGCCTTAAGCGCCTTCGCGAAATGGTAAGCAGCGGCCGAATTTCTTTGACCGGCGCGCAATTCGCCGAATTCGAAGCAGACATAAACAAGCTGGAAAGGCTTTTGCGATGAAGAAAATCAACCGCATCGAGCGGGAAGATATCGCTGCATTGCGCCGCGATTTTCTCGATTACGAGCACATGGACAATGTCGCTGATGAATATCAGCGCATCAGCAGCAAAAGCGCGATTTATCCGGGCCAGGGCTCGCCCCTCGGCTTGGCATATTGCGCGCTGAAGCTGAATGGCGAAGCCGGCGAATTCGCCGAGCATTGCGGCAAGGCCATGCGCGACGATGGCATGATGAACGGAGTCTATTTTGACGGCGGCGTCGTGCAATATGATGGCACAGGCCCGACCCCGGAGCGCCGGCAGGCTATGCTCAAGGAAATCGGCGATCAGCTTTGGTATCTCGGCGCCGCAGCCCGCGAGCTCGGGGCGACGCTTTCCGAATGCATGGTCATGAACCTCGAAAAGCTTTGCGATCGCACTGAGCGCGATGCATTGCGGGGAAGCGGCGATGATCGGTAAAGAGCACACTGTCAGGGCCGCGCACGGCGACAGCAGCGGCATGCCTTCGGCTTTTCCCGTCAACATCAAGGGGCCGGATGGTCGCTATTCCTGGGAAGGGCAGTCGAAGGAATGGCATGACCTGATCCCTTCGCCCGGAAGCGCCCGCGAATTCCGCGCCTTGCTTCGCGGCAGCGACAAAGGCTGGTATTGGGAGCCCGTTCGCATGCTGCCGGCCGATGATCCGATGCGGCGGCGCCGCCGCTGATGGCCCGGCCAAGCAATCCGGAGATCATTGCGGAATTTCGCCGCCTGCTCACGGATGGGGCGCGCGCCCGCTTCCAAGGAATAAAGGTCGACGCCTATTCCCCCGATCTGCTAGAGCTTACCAAGGAATGGCGCGCCGATCTTTGGCGCAAGCTAAATGAAGTAGAGGAGCGGATGTGTCCGAAGCCCCCAAACTCGTGATGTTGACGCATGCGGAGCGCCAAATCATCGCCGCCATGATCCGCGAAAGCCAGCCGACTGCCCGGCGCTATATCGCTGAAGTCTGCCCGCTGCTGCCGATCCAGCAGCGAATGGCGATCATCGAAAGCGCCCGCATTGCCGATGCGCTTCTGGAGAAAATCAAATGAGCCTTCGACAAAAAGTCATCGCACTGTGTTTGGCGAATAAGCACAAAGAAGTCAGCGAAGCTGCGTTCAAGTCCTGGATGAATAGCGGCCTGATCGGCACGGTGTGGAAGCATTTTCGCACCAAAAACAACTATATGATCGTCGGTTTCAGTTATTGCAGCACTGCCGACGAATGGGCTATTCAATATATGCGGACGGACAATTTCTTGCCTTTCACGCGTCCGATAACAAATGCCTTCTCAGAAGTCAATGACGCGACTTCTGAGCATTTCGGTATTTGGCGTTTCGAGCAGGTGGAATAATGGCAGAATGCAGCCAATCGCTTCGCAAGCAGGGAAAGCCCTATCCGCGAACCTGCGCTGTCTGCGGGCTAGGCCCGTGCCGAATGTTGCAACCGGGGTTTGAAATGAAAGACATGCGCGATCCTTTCACGTCTGACGAGCTTTTGGCTTTGACGGGGAATGCCGAAGCCCAGAAATTCATGATGCAGGCCGCGACGCAATGGACAGTCGGCCAGCTTCGCGCAGAAGTTCGGCGGAAGTTTCTGCTTCCCGCGCCGATCAGCGAGCAACTTGACAAATTGCTTGCCGGATGGGCGCAATCTGAAATGGGCATGATGCAGCTCAGCGCAACGCATCGCGAAATTATAATGGACGCAATCCAAGCGCTGCGCAACGCCGAAAAGACAACCATTCGACGCCCGGTCGAAGATTTGCGGCAAGAGCCCTGGCGGGCTGATCGCGATGGGCGCGGCGGCAGCCCTTACCGATGGGTCATCCTTTGGGCGCCTTCCGGCTACAATACCGTCGAATGGCGCTGCGAAGTCGGCCGCCGCGCGCCGCCAGATGAAAAATTCGCCGGCAAATTCGTCACTCATTCGGGCGAATGCTTCACCGATGGCGGCGAAGATGCGACCCACTTCTCGGAGCTTCCATTCGATGCTTGATAACAGCAATAAGCCGAAAGAGTCGTCGATTGACTTGACAAAAGCAACGCCTGCCGGCGCCTTCGCTGAGCTTCCGATCGGCGGCCGATGGTGCATCATCGCAGGCGAAGAGCTTGCGCTTCCTGTCGGCCGCCCCTTCGAATGGCGAGGCAAGTGGCTGGAATGCGATATGAAGATCGGCCGGGCCTATGATTGCCGCCGCGTCGAAGCCCCGCTGCCGGCCCCGGAGCCCGATCCCCTGCCATTCCCCGCCGAAGCCGGGCCGATCCTGCTCACAAGCGAAGAGCGGCGCGAGCAATCGGCGGCCCAGGGCTTCACCGGTGATGAATGCAAAGACTGCGGCAATTTCACCATGGTCCGCAATGGCACCTGCCTGAAGTGCAACACCTGCGGCGCGACGACGGGCTGCTCATGATCGAAATCTTCGTCTTCGGCAGCAATCTCGCGGGGCGGCACGGCAAAGGCGCCGCCCTTCATGCGCGCCTGAAGCATGGCGCCCGATATGGCCAGGGCGAGGGCTTGCAAGGCGCAAGCTATGCGATCCCGACAAAGGGCTTCAGCTTGGAAACGCTGCCGCTTTCGATCATTCGCGAAAAGGTCGCTGCATTTGTCGATTTCGCTCGATTGCACCCCGAAATGGTCTTTCAGGTGACGCCGATTGGCTGCGGCCTTGCCGGATATGCTGCCGCAGACATTGCGCCGATGTTTCGCGATGCGCCCGGCAATTGCAGGCTTCCTTTGGCTTTCGAGGAAATCATAAATTGCGGATCGTAGTCTTCGGCGGTAGAAACTATTCCGATTGGGTCGCATTCTGCCGGGCGATGGAGCCTTATCGCGGCTATGGCGAAGCGCTGACCATCATTAGCGGGCATGCCACCGGGGCCGATCAGATGGGTGAGCAATGGGGCCTGATCTATCGCGCGAAGGTCCTGACCTTCCCCGCCGATTGGCGGCCGGGCGGCATATTCGATCGCATGGCGGGCTTCCGGCGCAATCAGCAGATGATTGACGAGGGCAAGCCGGATCGCGCGATGGAATGCCCCGGTGGCAATGGCACGGCGGACATGCATCGCCGCCTTGTCCGCGCGGGCATTCCGATTGAATATGTGGTTAAGTCTGTTGCGTCGCTCTTCGATTGATGCCATGGTCAGCGCACCACAGCACGGAGCTTCAAATGACCAGCGCCGCTGCGCTTAAGAGCGCATCTTTCGCCCTGAAGGCTTTCCTCGAAAGCAAGCCTGTCGGCTATTCTTTCACAGTCGACAGTCTGCGCGAAGACTTCATGACTGATCCGACCACGACATTGCAGCTTTCGCGCGGCGCTGTCAGCGGCTTTGTCAGCAAGGCATATTCCCGCAAGGCATTCACCCGCGCCCGCGTCGGCACGGGGCATATCCGCAAGTATGCGCTTGTCGACGCATCTCTGATTTTCGTGAAGAATAGGCGCAGCATCGGCAAGGCGCCGGGCACGCATCCCGCAAAGCCCTTCAAGCAGATGCCGGATAGCGATGCGCCTATGCCGCAGCCCGAGCCGGCTGTAAAGCCTTCCCTGCCCGGCCTGGGCGGCGGGCAGGGCGGCGCTTCGATGAAAGGGGCGCCGCCGAAGCTGCATGTCCCCGCCGATATCTCAAAGCGGCTAACGCGGGATACCATGCTCGGCGCGATCCGCGAAATCGTCGATGCCCATCTCGCCGCCTTCGAGGCCAATCGGCCGGCGATCGGGATCGAGGAATTTCTGGCGAAGCATGATCACGACATGATCCTGAATTATTTCAGCACGGACGAGCTCCTTGCTGAAATCAAATCGAGGACGAACGGCACATGACCCATCGCCCTAATCCCCGCGACCCGCGCCATCAGCAGCAGCCGGGGCCGAAGCAGACCATCGTCAAGGTCCAGACCGCCGCGCATAGCTGCAAGCAGGTGCCGGACGTCATGATCTATGCAAAGGGCCATGCCGGGCAATGGCACGGACCTTCGCTTCCTGTCTATAAACTGATGGGCGGTCCCTTGCGCAAGAGATACTTTTTTGCTACAAGGGTAGGGACGCAGTGGAGGCTAGATGGTCTAGCCCCGGATCAGGACTGGTAGTATGAACCGCATGAAGCGCCGCCGCAAGCCGCAAGCTAAGCCCGCCCCGCGATCCAAGGCGCAGAAGCGCGCGGCGCTGATGCCTGCCACCGGGATCGATGCCTTCGCCGCCTTCCGCCAATACTATGGATCGCATCGGCGGGGCAAGAGCTTTGTCATGCTTCAGCACATGCTCGATATGCAGGCGCAAGGCCGATTGGTTCACGCAGTTGTCGCTCAAGACGGCGATTTGCGGGTCATTGATTATGGCGAGCTTGAGCGCCGCGCTTTGGCGCATGTCGACTTGAATTCGCTGCGCGATTATCACCTCGAGCGCGCTTCCGAGAAGTTCGGCATCGACGCCAAAGATGTCACGCCCGAACAACGCGAAATCGCGAAGGCGGAGAACTTCTTCGACCTTTACAGCGGCAAATGGCCCCCGGCTATCGCTAATCAAAAGGAGCCCGGCGATGAATAAGCCAGTCATCATCTGCGGCAAATGGGAACGGACGCCTTGGTTTCTCCGCCTTTTCGGCCGCCCCGATTATCGCCGCAATATCTGCATTGTGGACGAATTTAGTGATTTCGCCTGGCGATGGCAGTATGCCGGCGAAGACCTCCCTGGCGCATCTGCCTGAAGGAAAAATAATGACGCTTTATCAGAAAATGATTTATATTCTGCCGGAAGACTCGGTGGAAATCATGCCCGGCCCACCGCTTGCGTGGCCTATTCCGCCTTTCGGCACGAACCTTTTCAAGCTGCCGACGACCTTCATGTACAACACCTATGGCGGGGCCGGCAGCTATGCCGCCTTGGCGCAGGGCCTTGTCGGCATGATGGCGGCGGATGCGAATTCGCCATGGGGCAACTATTCGAATGCCGGCTATCGCATCTTCACCAAGCCAGACGGCACGATGGACGTGCTTCCCTTCATGGAAGCGATGTCGGCTCTTTCTGTCTATGGCGAAGCTGACGAAGGCAAGACGCAGGCGCAGTTGCTCGAGATCGCGAAGACGCGCCCGATCGAGACGCGCTGCGGCTTCAACACCGCATTCGTTCGCGGCTGCGCCCCGACCGTCGGCATCACGACTCGGCAAGTTCATCTGATGAATGTGACTTCGCCGAACTATTTCGCCGACGGCCATGTCCTGCTCGAAGCGAAGGAAGACGGGAAATGGAAGGTCTTCGATACCCCGAATAAGCTCGCTTTCGAAGATGCATCGGGCGAATTGCTGTCGCTTGCCGATGTTATCCAAGCCGGTGTCGAGAATTGCACGCGCCGCAAGCTTTCGCAGCCGCGCGTCGGCCGCACCGAATACACGCGCAATCCGAATTGGATCAACGTCTTCTTCGAGGCGCATTTCCGCAATGACGCTCTGACGCTGGATTGGCTGATGCGCGTCTATCAGGTCCCCGGAATGGCGATGCCAGGCGGCGGCATCGAATGGGGGCTTTCGCCGGCCCTTATCGGCTATAAGTCCTTCATCGAGAACTATCCGGGGACGAACGGCTACTGGACCGCGATCCCGCTCGCCGATTGGATCGACAAGCACTATTGCTGATTGACTTGTGAAAGGCGCAGAGGTTATGAACTTTGAAAACCAAAATGAAGGCCCCTGCGCCTTTGATGACTGCCAGGCGCCCGGTCGCTGCGATGGGCGAAACTGCTTACGCTATCCGGGCACGATCCGGCTTGAGCCGGAAGAAATCGAAGAGGCTGAAAGGCTTCAGCGGATCGCAGAAAATGTCGCATATTGTCACCAGCAAGCAATATTTTGGCGGGAATATTCCGCGATCGGCTATGAGGTTCTCGCGGGAATGCAGGAAGTTTTGCCGAAGTATGAAAGTTTCGGCAAAGGCGAAGTCTACCGCGCAAGAATGAGTCGCCAAATGGCGGCTAATCGCGTTCGTTATGGCACATCCGAAGATTATATGCGGATGGCTGAAATTATTCAGGAGACTCAGTATTCAGGGGATTTCAGCTAATGATTATCGCGGTCATTCTATTAACGACGAGCGCCTACTTGACTTATCGGTTTTTGCGCTTCGCCCATCGATTTGGTATGCTCGATGAAAGCATGCCAAAAATCGCTATTCGTTTAATGTCTTTTTTGATGTTTCTTTTTCAAGTCTTGACTTGTGTCGGGCTTTCATGGATTGTTCTTGATTTTATCGACTTGATTAGGAACAATCCATGAGCGCCCGCGCCCGCGATGAATTCGCCCGCCGCTTTCGCATGCTGCGGCTTTCCCTTTTCCCGCCTAATCCAATGTGCAGAATTGCGCCGCAGCTATCAATTGTCATAGAAATGCCCCGCCCGCGCTATTGCGAATGCTGCAAGCTTTACGCTTGGTGCACTTCTGAAATGGCCGCTTATTCCACTGCGCATGGATTTCTGTGCGAAGATTGCGCGATCGACAATGAAAAAGAGACGGATCACGCCTGGGCTTCATTCTATGGGAGGGGCTAAGCTGCCGGCCGGGCAAGATCAGCAAAGCAGGCTTTAGCTATGGCGAATAATCCGGCACCGATGAAGCTTGGCGGGCGCATTACTTTCAAAGAAGACCAAGAAGAGACGTTGGACGCCAACGTCGGCTTTCTTGTTGTAGGCCCCGATAAAGTCTTGCGGCAGCGGCCTTTTGGCTGGACGCCCGGCGCAGGCCCGCAAGGCCCGACCGGCCCGCAGGGGGGCGCAGGCCCGCAAGGCGCCACCGGGGCAATAGGACCGACCGGGCCGCAGGGGCTTCAGGGCGGCCAAGGCCCCACAGGCCCCACAGGGGCGGCTTCGACGGTCACCGGGCCAACGGGGCCGACCGGCGCGGCATCCACGGTCACAGGCCCCACAGGGCCGACAGGCCCGCAAGGAATTCAGGGCACCACCGGGCCAACAGGACCGCAGGGAATTCAAGGCGTCATCGGGCCGACAGGGCCGACCGGACCAACCGGCGCGGCTTCAACAGTCACGGGGCCGACCGGGCCGCAGGGCGCAGCATCGACCGTGACCGGCCCCACAGGACCGCAAGGCATTCAAGGAATTCAAGGGCCAACCGGGCCGACCGGACCGCAAGGCGCTACCGGGCCGACCGGCCCCCAAGGGGCGCAGGGCGTCACAGGACCGACCGGGCCGCAGGGCATTCAAGGCATTCAAGGCCCCACCGGGCCGCAGGGCATTCAAGGCCCCACTGGTCCGCAAGGCATCCAGGGGCCAACAGGACCGCAAGGAATTCAAGGCCCGACAGGACCCCAAGGTCCCACTGGCCCACAAGGCATTCAAGGACCAACAGGACCGCAAGGCGCAGCATCGACGGTCACAGGGCCAACAGGGGCGCTAGGGCCGACAGGCCCGACAGGCCCATCCGGCGCAGGCGTCCTTGTTATTCTTGCGTCAGGCGATGCGGCAGGGCTCGCGTCTGTGCCATTGCCGCTCGGCACGACCTATCGCCGCTTCCTGCTTAAGCTTCGCATGTTCGAGCCGCAACTAGCAGGCGCGTATCTTGGCTTGCGGGTCGCAACTGATGGCGTTCCGACTTTCATCGCGACATCATATAATTTTGACGGCACGGTCTCACAAGGCGGGGCGGTCTCTGCGTGGTCAGGCGGCGGCGGAACAAATGAGTTGCAGCTAGGTGGCGGTGTCACGATTGCGGGCGGCCAGATTAGCGACTATGATATCGAGTTCGAGAACAACGGCCCTAACCAGGTCAGCCCGTTCTTCTGGCGCGCTCGTATCAGAATTAACAGTCCTGTCGCAAACAGAACAATCCATGCAGGCGGTGAGTATGTTGGCTCGGCACTTCGCCTGACGCACATCCAAGTATTGTTTTTTGCAGGCTTGATTAATCGCGGTAAATATACTCTTTATGGATTGTCAGAATAACAGGCAGGGAAGAAATGAAGATCGCAGTCTACGCCATCGCAAAGAATGAAGCGCAATTTGTCGATCGCTTTATGCAATCGGTCGAAGGCGCTGATTATGTCGTCGTTGCTGATACCGGAAGCAGCGACGATACCATCGGCAAACTTGCCGGATGGGGCGCGCGGGTCTATCCCATCTGCATCAGCCCTTGGCGCTTCGATCTTGCCCGCAATGCCTGCCTTGCCTTGGTGCCCGCCGATGCGGACGTCTGCATCAGCCTTGATATGGACGAAGTCCTAGCCGAAGGATGGCGCGAAGAAATCGAGCGGCTTTTCAAGGATGATGTGACCCGCTTGCGCTATCTTTTCGACTATGGCGAAGGCATCATCTTTTACCACGAGAAAATCCATTCGCGACATGGCTACCGGTGGCATCATGCTTGCCACGAAAGGCCGGAGCCCTATGGCGATAAGCCCGAAGTCTGGGCAAATTCGGAAAAAATGCTTTCCATGCACTTCCCCGACCCTAATAAAAGCCGGGGCTTTTATCTGCCCTTGCTTGCGATGTCGGTCAAAGAAGACCCGAATTGCCCGCGCAACGCGTTCTATTATGCGCGCGAGCTTTACTTCAATGGGATGAATGAGCCGGCAATCGCCGAAATCGCCCGCTATCTCGCCCTTCCCGGCGCATCCTGGCAGTATGAAAGAAGCTACGCCTATCGCATCGCGGCGAAATGCTTCCTTGCGATCGGCGCGGCCGATCAGGCAAAGGCCCATCTGCTCCTTGCGGCGGCCGAAGCCCCGGATACGCGCGAGCCTTGGTGCGACCTTGCGCTGCTCGCCCACGATCAAGCACAGTGGGCGGAATGCTTCGCTTATGCGAGCCGAGCGCTATCTATCACGGCGCCGCTGATGATCTATACCCGCGACCCTGCGGCTTGGGGGCATTGCGCGCATGACCTGCTCAGCATTGCGGCCTATCATCTCGGCTTAAATGACCTTGCGCTTCAGCAAGCGGCTATTGCTGTCAGCCACTCGCCCGATGATCCGCGCCTCCAAGCCAATCTAGAGCTACTTGAAAAGCTGCGCAGATAGCTTTAAGGTAAGCAGCCGATTAATTAGCCGATAGGTCTAAAATGCCCCGCAAGTTTTGGGACGAAGAGCGCATCGCGCGCCTGAAGAAGATGCATGCCGAAGGCGCGTCGTATTTGGACATAGCGCGCTATTTCGATTGCACCCGATCGGCCATCGCCGGGGTCTGCCATCGCTTCGGCCTGGCATCCGATGCGCAGCCCCGGCGCCCTAAGCAGGCGATCCGGGCGGAGGATAAGGCCCTGCCGCGCAATCAGCCCGCGCCCGATCCTGCGCCAATTGTGGCCGCCCCCGCTGAAGACGAAGCCCCGCGATCCCGGCACGCTTTCCCGGCCGCTGTGGATATCGCCGGGCCGCTTCCCGCTGAAGCTGTCATTTTGGCAACTGCGCCCCTTGTGCACGGCCTGCCCGGCGAATTCATGGTGACTAAATTCGCCATTACAGACGAAGAGCCATCTGTGCGAGTCGTCGCCGAAGACGAAGAAAGCATCACCATTGCGATGGACAATGCGCAATGGGAAGACGCAAACGGCAATCCGATCCCCGATGATGCGGTGCCTTCGCGCGGCATTCTTCTCGACGAGCTTCAGCCTTATAGCTGCCGGTGGCCATTGAATGATGGCGGCCCCTTCCGCTTCTGCGGCTGCCGCAAGCTTTCGCTGAAAGGGCCTTATTGCGCCGAGCACGAAAAGCGCGCGGGCGGCGGGCAGCCGAAAATCGCCTGGAATGCGAAAAACAAGTCCGGCCTGTCAATGCGAAATGCAGTCGGGCGAATTTAGCTGTTGCATTCTGCCACCGGGGGCGCTACGGTCGAGCATCGAATAACGGAGAACCGCGATGCTGATCCTCAATTACGCCTCCAAAAAGGACCTCAAGGCCGCGATCGGACAGCCGCTGAATGCGGTCGATCCTTCGCCTTTTAACAAGGGCGAGATCGCGGCCGACGGCAAAGTCTACGGCAGCAACCGCCCTTCCATCAACAACGCCATCCCCAAGGGCAGCCGCGAGTTCTTCGCGGAGGTGACCATGGCGGCCGGCCTGATCGCGAAGGTGGCGTGATGCCGACCGAAGGATATCAACCGAAACCCGGACCCAAACCAGAGCCGCCAAAACAGGGCAGTGCTGTCAAGCGGCAGGTCGGCACGATCGATCTGACTCCGAAATGGGTCGGCGTTCTGCCCATGCTTCTTATGGCCTTCGAAAGCGGATCGCCGAAGGGCCGCGCGATGGCTTTGGACGAGCTTCGCTTCATGGCGATGGTCGCCGATGCCGGATCGCTGACCGAGGAACAGCGCATCGACCTTATGGCGAAGCGCAAGTCGATGGAGGCGAAGGATCATGGCAAATGACCGGCCCCCGTGGGATCGCGACGTATCCTTCCCCATCGGCGAGCAGACAAGCATGCTTAGCCCGGCCGGGCGCAGCGCCATCGCTGCGGCTGAAGCGCATGCGAAGCGGCGCAAGCGGCCATCTGCGCTTGCAATGACTCGCGCACAATCCGACTTGCGCGGCAAAGCCATCGAGCAGGCAATCCGCTCCCTGGAGCGCGCAAAAAAGGCCGGCCCGCAATCTTTGTGGGAAGCCGCCCCCAACATCGCCGCAAAGCTTCGCAAGGCTATAGGGATGAAGGCCGATGGCTGACGACGCCCCCATGCTCGAGCAAATCGCGCAGCGCTTCGACCAATATGCCGGCGATCAGCGCGCCATGATCCGCAAGGGCTTCGTCAAAAGCGGCCCATCGGCCCGTGCCGCAGACATTCGCGCCTGCACCTATGAAGACGCGGCGAAGGAAATCCGCGAGCTTGTGACCGCGCAGAATAAGGCCGAATATCAGGTCGCGGTAAACAAGGTTCTCGACGATTTCGGGACTTCCCAGGTTCTTCGCGATGATGTATCCTTAGCCGTCGTCGAGATTTTCTTCGGAAAGGTGAAATCCAATGGCGGCTAGCGATACGATCTTAGGGCGCCGCGCTAATCGCAGGGCATTCGATGCCGGGCAGCCTTTCACCGTCAGCGCATATCGGCGCGGGGTCTGCTGCGCCTATCTGCTTTCCCGGCCCGGCCTGCGCTCGCGTTTCGGCTATTGCGGCCCGGTCCGCTTCACCGATCCGGGCAATCTGACACCCGGATATCGCGAAAGCGTCGGCTATCGAATTCGGGTCATTCCGAAAAACAGGAGGCGGTAATGGACCTCGGCAATCGCGCCATCGTTCTCGGAACGACCCTCGGCAAGGAAGCTTTTCGCAAGACGCGGGAAGCCAATAATGACCTTGCGAAGCAGCGCAAATATTTCGTCGTCAATGCTTTCCGCATCGGCGCCGGGCACCACACACGCTATGAGCGATCCGGCCCGATCTATTATAGCGAGCCGGTGGTCAATCCCTATAATATGCCGCAAGGGCAATCGACCGCCTATCGCATCCGCGTATGGCCGGGCGGCAAGCAGCACAAGGCGAAAAGTTGATGAACGCGCACCAGATCGGCCCGCATAGCTTCGGCAGCCCTATCCTTCAGGGCGCCGGGCTCCTGCTCGAAAGCATCGATCCCGGCCGGATCGTCGAATTCAGCGCGCCAACCGGCAGCGGGATTTATAAGGTCCTGGCCAAAGCCGCGCAAATGATGGAAGGCGCGACATATGTCTTCCGCATCCCCGAAATGGGCCATCAATTCGCGCGCGAGCTTCAGGCGATCGGCGGGGCGCCGCAGGCCCATATGTGCAGCTTCAGCCATGCCGCCTTGCATCTCGAAATGACCGCCCGCCTGTGCGGCTTTGTGATCTTCTCGCAATGCATCCGATGGGACGGGATCGCCAAAAGCGTCGCCGAAGAATTTTGCGCGCATGGCTGCATTGTGGTTCGGGTGAAATAATTCCGTAACGCCGCTGGACATCTGTATCGCCTTGCCCTAGACATGACACATCAGCAAGGAGATACGCCATGACCAAGCGCACCCCGAAGAACCTCACCAAGGCCGCCGCCCTTTCCTTCGATGAATGGGTCGGGCTTCAATCGGGCCGCATCCGGACGCTTTCCTTCCATCGGGCGACGATCAATCGGGTGGGCACGCGCTTCGTCATGGCCGGCCCTTCCGGCCAGCATTCCATCGAAATGTCTGAAAGCGATCTTGAGCGCACCAACGCGCACTGGACGAACTTCGCGACCCATTCCGCGAACCTTTGGGGGTAAGATGCTTCTGCATGAAATCGAATTCGACAACAAGGAGCCGCTCTATTGCGGCCCCTGGGCAATCGCCGCTGCCACCGGGCTTTCGCCGCAGGCCATCGTCGAGCTTATTCAGGCCCAGCGCCTGCTAGGCCGATCGGGCTTCCGCGAGCCCATGCGCGCCAAGCGCGCGGCCAAGCCCGGCCCGGTCAAGTTCATGGACTTCTACGAGATCGAGGGAACGCTGAAAGCGATCGGATACGAAGTCCGACATTTCAATCTTCCGCATCGCATCAAGGTCTGGCAGTTCATCGAAGGAATTGCCAAAAATCCGGCGCCCGGCCCGATTATCTGCCGGATCGGCGGGCATTTCTTCGCCCTTTCCGGCTGCGGCCGGCAGCTTTGCGACAGCCATTCGCATCAGCCCGAGCCGACCGAAGGCAAGCGCTATCATGGCGCGAGCATCACCCACGCGTTGACTATCGCCGGGTGATCTGATATACTATTGCAGTCATCAACCGCGACAAGGAATAGTCACATGCCTACTCCGATGAACAGAGCAACCTCTTCTGAAATTTTAGACGTATTCCTTGCGTCTACTCTAACAGAGCTTCACTCGACTGATGTAAATTCTATGTTGGTCAAGCTTTTCCCTATGATCGAATGCAACTGCAGTACCACTTCTGCGGCGCTTGCCGCGCTCTGCAATAGCGGCAAGCTAATTCGATCAAAGAAGCAGGGGTATAGCTACTACCGTCTTAGTGGGCCGGATGACACCGCCAAAGCAACTAAAGGTGGGCAGCGGCCTACAAACGTTGCTAATGGGGCGTTTATCCCACCGAAGGAAACAAAGGATCATTCAGTATTTTTACTTGCTTTTCTTGACCACAATAGACAATTTCGCGGCTTTTCAGTATCTAAGCTGGCTGATGCACTTATGAAATATAAGCGCGAAGCCCACCGCGATGATGCGCTTCATCAGGCAAGGATTTTTATTAACTACTTGAAGATTTACCACGAAGATTGTCTTCTTGTGGAAAGGCATGGAAAAAGTGTTTATTATTCCATCTTCGACTTCGAAAGCATTAAACTAAACCATGAATTTCCAAAGATCGATCCCACGTCTAATATATTCGATCGGCCACCTTTGCTCGAAGTGAAGCCTTTGGCCGTCGTTTCCGATCCGCCGCAACAAGAGCCTATCCCGCCTGCGTCGCTCCCGATGGGAGAGCCGTGGCCCCCGGTGGCCTATGATGAAAAGGCCGAGCTTCTTACGAAGGCCGAAGCCATTCAGGCATGCAATAATCGAATGGCGTCAATTGAAGAACAAATTTCTTCGCTTGAGAAGTGCCTGATAGCCGAAAAGGCTACGCGAGAAAAATTGGTCAATAGCCTCTGACCTCGCTGGACATTGTCGGCAGCTTCCTTCATACGAGTGACATCGAAGCAAGGAGCTGCCGCTATGCCCATCATGCTCACCCGCAAATCCCCGCTTTCCGGCAAGGAGCACACGATCGAACTGCCGCTTAGCGAAAGCGAATTCAGTGATGCCCACTATAATTGGCAGGGCCGCCGAATGCTGATCCAAGACGCTTTCCCGACGCTTTCCGCCGAGCAGCGCGAATTCATCATGACCGGGATCACCCCGGAGGAGTGGAATGATGCCTTCGCGGAAGCGGAGGAAGAAGACACGGATCACGGAGACGGTCGGGGCAACTTCGAAGCTTTCTGATGCCTTACCCCTTTCGCCACTTCCCTGCCACAAGGAGCCGCCCGATGGCCGAATATAGCCCTTCCGTCCTTTTCAGCGTTCGCTTGCTGATCCTTCAACCGAAATGCGCGCCGCTGAAGGTTCGCCAGCAGGCGGACTTCCACTTCGATAGCAAGGAAGCCCGGCTCGACTTCTTGACCATGGTCTTCGACTCGAAGATGGATGCAGAAGTCGCCGATCAGTGGCAGCATTGCCCGCCGCATCGCGAGCTTGCGGACGCCGCCTTCGAACGCGCCAAGCAAATCAGCGAAGGCGACGTTCTCGAAAAATCTCGTCCATAGCGCTGGACAATGCTGATGCGATCCTTCATACAGGTCACATCAGCAAGGGAGATTTCAAATGACCAAGCGCCTGAACAAGACCGACCGGATCGAGCCCTTCAATGGCGAAAAGAACCTCGCCCTTCATTGCGGCGACGAAACGCTCCTGACCATCGAAGCGGTGGCCGCCGCTTATCCCGACGCAACGACCATCCGCGTCACCAAGCGCAACGGGCAGGTCAACGTCTATCGGACCAAAGAAAGCTGATCCGGCCCGCCCGCCCCAAGCCGCCTGGCCCCGCGCTAGGCGGCTTTTTCATGCCCGGCCCTTGGCAGGGATAGCCTGGCTAGGCCGAAGCGGCTGTGCGGGGCGCTGTGCCCCGGCGCGGGCGATTGCGGATAGGCCGGATGCCCATATAAGGCCCATGGGGCCAATCGCCGGCCGCGCGCAGGGCTTCGCGGGCCTTGTGAACGGTCTTCACGCCGCAGCCTAATTCCTGCGCAATCGCGCGCAGGCCCTTCGAATACCCCGCCTTGCGAACCGCCGCTATATGCTTCGGCGCAAGCTTGAACGCCGATGGCTGCTTGACCGATCCGCGCGGAATGCCGGATAGCTTCTGAAGTCCGGTAACGACAGTCGAATGGTCGCGATTGAAGTAGCGGCCCAGCTGCACGGTCGAATATGCGGCGGGATTATGCCACCGGGCTATGGCCCAGATCAGCCGCCGCGCCTTGACGCAGCGCGCTTCTTTTCCATGCCCGATAATCTCCCCGTGGCTGCACCCAAATCGATCGCCGATGGTCGCGGTGAGATTTTCCAAAAAAGGTGTCATTTCTGCTGGACTTCCTTTGTCGCGTCCCATAGACGACAATACATCGAATTCAAACCAACGGAGCAAGCTAATGACCGCCGCGATCTTCGAGAAGACCTGGACCGTTCGCGCTTCCGCTGCCAAGGCCGCGCAGCGCGCCGGCCTCGCCAAGGGCAGCTACGAAATCATGGAGCATCGCCACGATAAGGGCCACTTCTATATCGCCGATTTGACCGGCATCGATGACGAGGCCGCCGCCGAGATGGAAGCCCAGGTCCTGAAGGATTGCGGGCAGGATGACGGCGCGGCCGGCTTGGACGGCGGCTTCGAGCCTTCCGGCGACATGCTTGCCCGCGAAGCGGCCGAGCGGGTTGCCCGCCTCGAGGCTTCCGCGAAAAACAAGCCGGTCAAGATCAAGCCCGCTCCGGCCGCCGATCCGATCAAGGCAATCACCGCGCCGCGCCCGGCGAATGCGACCAATCTTCCGACGCCCCCGGATTTCAGCAAGCCCTCGCATGCGCCTTATCGCAAGCGCCTGGCCGCTATGATCGCGATGGCCGAAGCCGGCGATGACGTCGGATTGGCGGCCCTGACCTTCAAGGTCGAGCGCAGCAGCCAGAAGATCATGGCCCGCTATCGCGACGCCTGCCTGAAGGCCCTGGGGCGCTGAAAATAAGAGGCGAAGGGGACTAGACATCCTCTTCACCTCTCGGTATACGAACGACATCAGCGAAGGCATCCCGCCTTTCGCACCCCGGAGGGCCTTCGCCATGAACGACTTTTCCAAGAAGACCCTCGCCGCCCTCGCCCGCAAGGGCATCACCCTCCTCGGCTTGACCGTCATTCCGGGCGCGGGCGACCTGCCTTTCGCTTCCGGCGAGCGCGGATATCGCATCTCGGATAACGGCTGCGGCCGTATCCTTTCCTTCGCCCAGATGATGGAGGCTGCCCGATGAATTCGCTTCGCATGTATGTCGAAGGCGCGACAGGCGAAAAGCATCTTTTCACCTGCGCGGCCAATCGGCCGGGGCAGGCCGAAGCCTTCCGCAAGCACGCCGCTTGGTGGCTGCGAAGCGGCTATAAGCAGACCCCGGTGGCCCGGCAGCCCTGCTTTCCATGCAAGGTGGTTGTCGAGCCTTATCAAGATCAGACCGCCCCCTGATCTCATCGCCCTATTGGCGGCATCGGAAGCGCCCGCGCGGCTTCGCACTGCGCGGGATCGATGTCGCAGCCGATCGCGGCGAAGCCAAGGGCATTCGCCATTGCGGGGACGCTGCCCCGGCCGCAGAATGGATCGATGATCCGGCCGCAGGATGCCCCGGCGAATTCGCAGGCGAAGCGCGCGGCGATCATCCCCATTGCGTTCGGATAGACCATCGCGCCGCGCTGGATCACATCCGGCGATGCCGCGCCCGGCTTGCCCTTGGCGCTGAAGGCCATCAGATGGGTGTAGCCGGGCCTGTGGATATCCACCTTGCCTTCATCGCGGCGAAGCACGATCTTGTGCCAAAGCAGCCGCAGGCCGGCATGCTCGGCCGCCTGCATCAGCAAATAGGGCTTCGATAGGATCGCGCCCCCCGCCTTGCGGTCTGTCTGGTAGAAGATCGCGGGGGCATCATCCCGCGCAAGCTTCATCGCATAATAGGCGCCGCGCCGGAACCAGTCGCGCCATTCATCGTGGCTTGCCCCGATCTCCTCCGCATCCGGCAGCGATGTCACCACCGCGCCGGGGCTGATCGGGCCGCGCATCCATTCCAGGGCATCTGCGCAGATGATCTCGCGGCTAGGCATCCGTGAGAACTTTCTGATTGCCGATAAAGGCAAGCGCATCCTGCATGCTTGCCACCGGGGTGACGCGCGGCAGGGCGCCGAAGACCGTCTCGAAGACGTCGCCCGGCTGCACCATGATGATCCGCTTGCCCTGCGCATAGGCATAGCCGAATTCGACATATCGGCCGCCGCCCGTATTCATGCTGCGATAAGGCTCGGCGATCATCAACAGAATATCGGCCCGATCGACATCCGCAAGGTCCATCAGCGCGGCGGCTTGCTGCCCTTTGCTTTCCTCACCATTGTCAATCCATTGCGACGTGCATTCATGGCCCATCGCGCGAAGCTGCTCGACGACCGGGCGAAGCTCATAGCGCTTCGCATATTTGGCTGCGATGTATATTTTCATGTCTGACCTTTCAAAAGATCATGCGGCTTGAGCGACTGCAAGCGCGCATAGGTTTCTCGCATCTTTTGCGTGATATCAGGATCGGCGACATGAGCGTCGATAAAGGCCATGGCGGCTTGCAGGGCGACGGCAACAGGATCGGCGGCCTTCATCTTCATTATGCCGGCGACAATCGCTTCGGCTTCGTGCAGAAATGTCGGCCCGGCGAGATGCTCTTCGGCGGGCATGGCACCGATGGGGCCTAGCGTCTCGACGGCTTCGCGGATCATCCGCATAGCGGCCCAGGCGTCCTGAAGATTAGATAAGCACGCATTGCGGCCACGCAGAATGCGGGCGGTTTCGTCAGCACTCGGAAATATATCGGTCATGAATAAGCCCCGATCTGATGCCCCAAGGTATAGCCATCTTCGCCGGCCGGATCATCCAGCGATTTATCGCCGAACTTGCTGGCCGCCCCGCGATGCTGCGCGATCAAAGGCTTGACATAGCGCGGCATGTCCGCAGCCGGAAATGCGCCTTCCAAGGCGCCGAGGCAAAGATCGGAAATGACATCATCGCGGATGAAATGCGGCAGGCTGCGCGGCACGCATCGATCGGCGGCGGCATAGAGATCGTCGGCCAGCAGCGCGGCGCGCATTTCCTCCGCATGCCGATTAGCTTCGTGGATGGCCGATCGCGACTTAGCTTTGCGGGCTTGCTTCGCGGCGTCCTTCAGCCGCAGATAAGCGCGGCCATTCTCCGTCGCCCGCCATCGGGCAGAAGCAGCCCGGCCCGCATCGGATCGATTGTAGCCGCGCTGATAGGCCCGGCGCCTTTCAAGGAAAGCGAGGAAGTCCTTGTTGCGCTCATAGAATGCGGCCTGATTGATCCGCCCGCGCTCGCGCTTCCTTTCCAAGCGGATCGGGTCCGCCTTCAGCTTCTCGCGATAGATGCGACTGCGATCCCGCTTCGATGCAAGCTGCGCAGGCGTCATTGATCCGTCCCCCTTTGCAAGCCTTCGCTTTCGTTGATCCGCGCCGCAGCGATCTTGCGGTCGCCCTTGACGAAGACAAGCACGTTCTGATGGCCCTTGACGCAGCATCGGGAAGACATGAATTGCTTGTCTGCCCGCATCGCCGCCGTGCCGGTGGCAGTTACTAGGATCATTTCGTTATAATAGGCAAGCCCTGCCGCCTGAAAGGCCGCGATGGTATCGCCGACGAAGTTATAATAAATGCCTTTCTTGTCCCGCACTTCGCCGATGACGAAGCAGGCGAAAGCATCCTGCCGCAGCATCATGCAGCTTTTGCGGATGATATCGAAATAAGCCGCCCGGAATTCTTCATAACCTAGCGTCGAAAGGTCCTTCGGATCATCCGAATAGACTTCCAGGTCGGCATAGGGCGGGCAGCTAAAAATCATGTCGAAAGGCGCGGAAATCTGCGGATAGCCCGCGACATGCTGCAAAATATCCCGGCTGTCGCCGCAATGCCATAGCGGCGGATGGGCCGCGATCAGGCCCCGCAATTCGTCATCCCATCGCGCCGCATCGGGGATTTCCGATAGCTGCCGCTGATTGGCGGCAATCTGCTCCGCGCGAAGATCGCAGCCGAAGTAATTCCTTTCGCTTAGGGCAGCCACAAGCCCGCGCACGCTGCCCCCGGCGAAGGGATCAAGGATGCGCCCGCCCTTGGGGCAGAACCAGCGATAGGCGCTTTCCGCAAGCACCGGATCAAAGATGGATGTGCCGTTTGCCAAAGGCGCGCCATCATGCGCGGCATCGCCCGGCTTGCCGTTCTCCTTGATCCAATCGGTCGTATTAAATGCCTTTGCCCCGGCTTTTTTGGCGGCCCGCTTTTCGGGATCGGGCTCGAGCATGGTATCGGACATCTTCAGCAGATTGTCGCCCCGGCCCTCCTCCGATCGGAAGCCTAGCCCCAACCATTCGCGCTTGCGCTCAGCCCAGGCGCCGCCGCGCGCATCGAGGACGCTAAATGGCGGGATCACCCATTTCCCGTGCAGCTTCGAAGCAGGCGCCGCCAAGGCATCGCCATAGAGGCCGACCTGCTGGCCGGGCTTGATCCTTGGCGCCATCAGTCGTCGTCCCCTTCATTGATCGCGGCTATCGCCCGATCCATTCGGGCTTTCGCTTTCTTAAGCTTTTCTAGGGCTTTCGCAACCCCAGGGTTTGCCGCAAGGGCTTCTTTTGCCCGGTAATATCGCTCGACATCGCCTTTTTCTTCCCAGAAATAGCGAAGCATCCGGGCGTCTGCGCGGGCCTGATCGTCCGGCATCACATCCCCTTCCGGCGCTTGGCGATGGCGGGCTTGACCGCATCCTTGGCGGCCCGGATTTCGGCGCCGCTGCGGCCGGGCGCGAAGCGGGCCTTCAGGGCTTCAATGCCGGCCGCGACAAGCGCTTCAGGATCGCGGCCAAGCTGCCGCTGAAAGTCCGGCCGCATGATGCCCTCGCGCCCCTTGCGCACGGCGTCGCACGCATCCGGCCATGATCCGGCCAGGCAGAGCGCGCCCTTCCAATCTTCGGCGGCCATCATGGCTTGCAATTGCGCGAGCTTGGTCTGCATGGCGAAATCTCCAATTCGATGACCCTTATATCGGCCCCACCAATCCGGCGCAAGCGAAAAATAATGTCATTTTCTTGTCGAAAGTGCTGGACATAACCGACGGGTTCAGGCGTACTACGGACATCAGAACGGAGAACGGCAATGACTTACACCGGCGCAATCAAGATCAAGAACCTCAAGACCAGCGAGATCACGATCAAGCGCATCGACATTGCGCACGACAATGACCGCGCCCCGATCCGCCAGGTCATCCGCGCCCTGCCGGGCGGCATGGAGTGCCTCGAGGCTTGGATCGAGCTGCGCGGCATCTACATTCAGGGCGTCGCCTAATTGCCACCGGGGCCGGCATCCGCCCGCCCGATCAAGGAGCCCGCTATGGACACTTCCGCCCCTGCCAAGTCTTCCGCCGAAATCCTCCGCCTGATCGGCTGCCGGCAGCTTTCGCTTTATCGCTGCGTCGGCCAGGGCTACTGGTACTTCATTTTCGACGATCTTGCCGGCACCGGGGTCTATGACACCGAAAGCATCTACTGCATGCGACTGAACGACATGAGCATCGCCCGCTGGGTCGATGCCGGCCGATCCTTCGCCCTGCGCTGCGGCGGCGCCTGCCGCTAGCCCCCCGGCGCGGGCATAGCCGCATAGGCAAGCGCCATCGCAAGCGCTTCCTCCCATCCATACGCCACGCGCAGCCACGCCCCATGCGCGGCCATGGCTTTTCCGAATTCGACCTGCTCGTCCGAGCATCCGCCATTCGCGTGATTGCGCACAGCGGGCACCTTGAATTCGATATAGCCGAAGGGATGGCCGCCGCGCGGGAAGGGCAGGCAGACGTCCCAGACGCCTTTGCGGGCGCCCGATGCCTTCATGCGCGATGCGACGGCGATGTTGCGCTCGCCCCCATTCGGAATCGCATGCACCCATTTGAATTCAGGATGCGCCGCCCGATGATCGGCCAGGGCCGCGAAGAATGCCGTCTGAATGGCCTGCTCTGTACCCGACTTAGCGAGCTGCTCCGGGGTGATCTTAGCCATTGCGTTTAGCCCTTTCGGCCTGAAGGTCGATGATTTGCCCGAATGGGCCGGGCGGCAGCGCTTCGCGCATCATGCCCGCTTCAGCAGCTAGGCATTCCATCTGCCCGATAGCCCGCGCCTCAAGGTCGGTAATTGAGCAGTGCGCGCACATGGCGTTGCCATGGCCTAGCGTCGATTTGATCCAGCGATGCCGCATGCTATTTCAGCCCTTCCGCTATCTGAAGAATGTACCCGACATAGAACGCGATGATGTGGGTCAGCATCAGGGCGGTATACTTCATGAACTTGAACATCGATTTTCTCCAAAAATGTTGTCTTTCGCTATGGACAAGGACAATGTCCTCGGGCATACGTAAGGCATCAAATCGGAGATAAATCAATGGCTGACGTTTTCACCGCCGCAATTGAAGACATCCGGGACGCATTGATCGCAGGCGTCGACGAAGACATCGCCGTTGCCGATGCTGCGACCGATCATGGGGTCGTCCCGCACGCGCTTCGCAATCGCGCGATCAAGGCCCTGGGCGATCTTTCGCTTGTCGCTTCTGCTGCCGCCGATAAGGCCGGCAAGCTTCGCGATGAGCAGGCCCGCACCGAAGCGGCCCGCGCCGAAGCGAAAGCCAAGGCCGCCGCAAATGATCGCGCCCTCGGCATCGCCATGCTCGAATGGCTCACCGCCAACCCGAATGCCTTCCGCTGAGGTCATGGGATCAGCTTTGCCCCGGCCTGCATCATCTTCTGGAGAAGATCGCCAAGCTTGGCGCTGGTCACATGCTTGACCGGCGCCTGCAAATCCTCGCGCGCAGCAACCGTCGACATTCGGATGATGCAGCCCTTCGGCTGCCCGGCCTCATCGAGCCAGAGCTCCATGCTGCTGATATGTGCGACGTTGAGGATTTTCGGCGGCTGCTCAGGCAGATTGATGTTGATGAAGTTCATTGTCATTTCCTTTCGCGGTTACGGAATTTTTCGTCTGCTTCAGCCTGCCACCGGGATCGCCGATTTCGGCTAGGGGGAGGCCGGGGGCCGATCAGGGGGAGGAAAATCCCCCCTGCGGGAAATCCTTATATTTCATCGGCTTAGGCGCCTTTCTCATAGGCTAGGGGGAAAAGGGGAGGGGGTCGCCCCCAGGGCCATGGAAAAATCCATATATCAAAGAAAAGCCCCCCTACTCCCCCTACGCTATATAAACCCATGATTTCATTGATTTTCTTTAGGGGGGAAATCGCTCCCCCTAGGCCCCCCTGCGCCCCCTAGCGAAGCGGCACCCGATAGCAAACCCCACGAAGCAGCCCCTTCGTATATAATTCCGAAAGCGGATCAATCTTGACCAGCAATCCCGCTGCTTCTGCCGCCTTAATCGTCCGTATCATCATCTCGGATGCGCCCACATGTCGATTGTTTTTGAAGTTAGGGTTAGTCTTGCAATTATCCCACAAGAAGTGATGCGAAACGATACAATGATCTTTCATATACTTCGTTATCAGGGATGACTTGCTATTCGTGACCGCCTGCTCCGCCTTGCCCATCAGATAGGCGACCCGATTTGCGTCGCCCTCGCCGGTGGCATCGCTTTCGAACATCTTCAGCAAATGCATTCTTTCCCGATAAACAAGATCGATTGCATACGCCATCTGCTCGCCGCTGATGATCGGCATATCGCTGCTATTCTTCAAATCGGCGCAGGCCATCAATGCGCCATAGACCCATGCGCGAACCAGCGATCGATTGAGAAGCTGATAGCGCAGAAGATCGGCCTTCATATTCAGCTTATCGATGACTTCCGCTTCATACTGGTCCGAAAGCGCCTGCGCCTCCGGGCTGAAGCGCACCCGATCCATCTCCGGCTTTACTTCGGGGCCGGCTAGATCGGCCACAGCGGCCCGCGCAAGGGGCATAAAGCGCTGAATGATCTCCGCATCCAGGGCATAGGCCATTTCCCTGTTGCGCGGCCCCCTGCTTGATCGGCTGCAATCGAAGACATCGAAGCGATTAAGGAGGCCGTCTTCCGCATCCGCTTCGGAAAGCGCGCGATAGAACTTATCGGGCTGCCCTTCGCCGATCAGGCTGACAGTCGGCGAATAGACGTCGCCATGATTGTCCTCCTCCTTCGCATATGCCTTGCCTTTGATGAAGGATAGCGGCCCGGATTTGGTCCTAAGATCAAGCAGGGCGCGGCGGACGCCCGATGCATGCAAATCATCGCCCTTCGATGCGGCTTCGAAGAAGAATGACATTTCCGCCATAAGGCTGAGCTGCTTCGGCTTTTTCGATAGGGCCTTATACATCGCGGTTTCAGATGAATAGCGGCTAGGCCCGATATATTCCTTGATCCGGCTGAAGCCGATTGTGGATTGATCCCGGCCTTCCAGGCGCGCAAGGTCTTGGAAAAGCGACATTGCCGCGTTATTCAGCGTTTCCTTGCCCGACCCGGTTTCCGCAAGGCACATGATAAAGAGGTTCAAGCCATTGCCGTTGACATGCCATCTGCGTCCCGCAAGGCCGGCCACCACCGCGAATGCTGTGGCGATGGCCTGCGTCTGATTTGGATAGGGCGACATCCGATAAAGATTTTCGGCAAGGCGGCCGACATTATCATAGGGATAATTCATGCTGAAGCGCGGGGCGGTCGACAAATCGGCTTCGGCAATCTCCTTGCCCGATCCATCATCGCGCAGCGCCGGCCTTTCGGCCGGGATCGGGGCCGGCGCCGGGGCGCTGCCGGCTGCCGCCGCCGCTTCGGCCGCTGCGGCGCACAGGGCGGCCCATTCGGCATCTTCATCAGCCGGGGGGCTTGCCACCGGGGCTTCCGGCGCGGGCGCTTCAGGCCGGGCATACAGCGCCGCTGTCGCCTCATCCTGCGCGGCCCTTTCCGCAGCCCGCGCGGCGAGCAGGCGATCATTGGCCGGCCGGCGCCGGGCTAGCTCCGGGATGAAATTGCGGTGCCACTTCCTTACTCTATTTTGCGTGCGATCCGCATTCCATTCATGGCCTTTAATCGCCTTGCTCCCCATGATCCACTCGAACATGCGGGAAGGATTGGCTTCGATCTTATCGGCATCGCCAATCAGGCGCATCATGCTATCGCTATGCCCTTCGGCGCAGACTTTTCCTTCCATTAGGAAAGCATACGATGCCTTATTGACCTTCCCGAGCCGGGCCGCGAATTCTTCGAAAGATTGGCTTTCGACCCGCCCATGCGAATGATGCAATTCGCCGGCAAGCTGAAGCATTTCGGAAGACAAGGCATCGGCATCCGCCTTGACGGGCTGAAGATCGCCGGAAGCAGAATACTTTTCGATGATCGCGGCGGCGATATCCCCGCAATCATAGATATCGTTCTGCGAGCCCGGCGCAAGATCGCCGGTCAAATGGATGAATTGCGAATGCGTGAAGATGCTGCCGCAGAGATCGAAGTTCATCCGCTGAATGGGGCGCGATGAATAGCCGATGATGTGCCATCCATTGCCGGACATCGACCTTTCGATATATGTTTTTCCGGCGAAGGCTGCGAGGATTTCCTCGTTGATGGCGTCATACTTGACCTGAAGCAGCGCCTTTTCATGCGCCGAATATTCCGCGAATTGCTTCTCCTGAAGCTTCTTCGCCGCGCTATCCAAGTCGAAGCAGAAAAGCCGCTGGCTTTGATCCATCAGGAAGGTGACGCCCGCGATGGCGTCGCGATGCTTATAGGCGGCATTCCGCGCGCTATTCAAATCCGTCAGATGCTCGCGCTCGCGCTGCGCAAGGGGATAAAGCGCCCGGCCGGCATCCAGGAGCAGCGCGGATTTCGGCCGCATCGGCCGCTTATTCCAATCATACAGGGCCAGGCAATGCGGCAGCTTATCAAGGTAAGCCGGCAGCGCATTAAGCCATGCGACCTTATTCTGGATAATCTCGGCTTTGCGGTCTTCGAGCGATGGCATATTTCGGCTTTCGCGGGGGTTGCTTAGGCGCCCCGCGCGGCTTAGAATGCCATTTGCGGGTTGCTTGGACTGCGGCGCGCGATCCTCCCTAGACTTAGGGCCTAGCAGGGGCGCAATTCTGCTAGGCCCTTTTTAGTCCAGCAGATTAAACAAATCGACCTTTCCCTCGACGAAGCTGACGCCTGATTTCTCAATGGCTTCAATCAGCTTGCACATTTCCGGGTATTTCGGGGCGCCCCCGCGCTTCTGCATCCAGCGCTTGATAGGCTCACAATCAAGCCCGTGCTTATCGCACCAAGCTTGCCGGCTGCCTACGGAAAGAAAGGCATGCGGCAAGGCCGCAAGAATGGCGTCAATCGGCGGAAACCGCATTACAATGTAGCCCTAAATTAGATGCAAATCAGGCGGCGAGCCTAGCCCCGGCAGCCTTCGGATTGCAAGCGAATTTCGCAAAAAATTCCCCTTGCATTCGAAAAAATGGACTGCTAAGGATGATGGCACCACAGCACGATTTCCCCGGAGCATCCCCATCATGGCTAAGAAGCCGATCCTTGTCGTCGCCAAGCTTCCCGAGACTGAGCAGGGCATCTTTTACACCACGCTCGACAACTGGTACAAGGCGAACGAAGCCGCCGCCGCAGCTATCGCCGCCGAGAAGAAGGCCCGCGAAGCCCTTGCAGAAATCGCCTTCAAGGACGCGACGGAAGGCACCAATACCATCGAGCTCGGCTTCGGCAAGCAGCTCAAGGTCGAATGCCGGATCAACCGCACGATCGACAAGGCGCAGCTCGAAGCGCTGAAGGCTTTCGCGGCGGACGAAGCCGATCAGGCCCCCGATGCAATCGCGCTGCGCAAGCAGGTTGCCGCGCTTCTCGAGGAGCTGATCCGCTACAAGCCCGATCTTTCGGTCACCGCCTTCAAGGCCCTCGATGCCGATCAGAAGAAGATTGTCGGCGATCTGGTTACGGAAAAGCTCGGCAGCTATGGCGTCAGCATCCATACCCCGAAAGCCTAGCGCCCATGGCCTTCCATAAGACCGATGGGCCGCGCCCGCCGAAGATCAGGGATCGCAAGCGCGCGGTCCCGCTCGACGCTGATGGCGCGCCGGTCGAAAAGGCGCCGCCCGGCCCCGGCCCTATTGCCATGCGATCGATGCGGGAAGGGCTTTATTCCCCGGCCCTATTCGCGGCGCTTTCGATTGAGATGACAAAGCGCGCCTATCACTCCCGCGAAGGCGATCTAGCAGAAGAGGCCGCAGAATAATGGCATTCAGCATAAAGGACGCGAAGCCTATGTCGCAGCTATCTGACAATAGCGGCGCCAAGGTCCTGCTCTATGGCCCGCCCGGCAGCGGCAAGACGCCAAGCGTCATCGCAGCCCCGCGCCCCATCGTCTGCTTGACGGAAGCCGGCGCGCTTAGCGTCAAGAACATTCCGCTCGCCAAGAATATTCCGGGCGTGCCGCTATTCAGCCCCCAGGCAATTCGCGACTTCTTCGCTTGGTTCAAATCATCGACCGAAGTCCGCCATTTCGACACCATCATCATCGACAGCTTCAGCCAGCTCGCCGAAATTCTTGTCAAGGAATATCTCGGCGGCAAATCGAAATCCGGCGCCAAAGTCGACGGCAAAGCCGCCTATGGCGATATGGCCCGCGAATGCATGGAATACGCCGAAGCGATGCACTATCGCATGGGAATCAACATTATCTGCATCGCGAAGCAGGGCGTCTTTCAAGAAATGGGCACGGATTTCACCAAGCCCGTCTTCCCCGGCAAGGACCTCAATGTCCGCATGCCGCATCTTTTCGACGAGATCATCCATATCGGGGTGCACCCGGAATGCGGGGTCGTCGATAAATCGACGTTGCAATGCCGGGCTTCCTTCAATATTCTAGCCCGCGATCGGAGCGATACCTTGGCGCAATATGAGCACGCCGACTTCGCTTCGCTCTTCCAGAAGATCAAGGCAGGCATCCCCTTGACGCCCGCTTGATAGCAGTCCGCAGCAATCCCAACCGGAGACTTCAGATGGCAGAACTCAATTATACCCCGATGACTTTCGACGCGGATGCCGTCGACCCGAATGGCGGCGGGCAGGACGTCCTCGAGACCGGCATCTATGATGTCGCGATCACGAAGTCGCCGGAAGTCAAGGCGAAGCCGAAGGACGGCGACGACGAGAACACGCAGCGCTACTTCATCGCCTTCAATCTCCAGGTCCTGACCGGCCCGGCGAAGGGCAAGACGATCATTGCCCGCGTGACTTCGCGCAGCCCTTCGGATGATGCGGTCCGCATCGGCAAGGGCGACATTTCCGCCATCTGCTGGGCGATCGGCCAGAAGAAGCTGCTTCAGGGCACCAATGAGCTCCACGGCAAGCCCTTCAAGGTCAGCGTCGAGAAGGTCGAATATCAGGCCGGCAAGTTCAACAACGAGATCAAGGGCTATCTGAACCGCGCCGGGCAGACCATCGCGGACATGAAGGATGGCGCTGCCCCGGCCGCTGCCGTCGGCGGCCCCGCCGCTGCGGCCCCGGCCCCGGTGGCTGCCGCCGCGCCTGCGCCCGCCCCTGCGCCTTCGCCGGCCCCGGCAGCCCCCGCGCCCGCAGCGCCGGCCGCCCCGGCCGCAGCCTTCCCCCCGGAAGGATGGCTCGCCCATCCGACGGCGCCCGGCTATTTCTACAAGGGCGACGAAGTGCTGACGGAAGCCGATCTGCGCGCCAAGGCGCCCGCCGCCGCGCCGGCTGCGCCTGCCGCCCCGGCAGCGCCCGCTGCGCCTGCGGCCCCGGCCGCCGATGCCGCCGCAGCGGGCGGCGTCCCCTCCTGGCTGAACGCGGGCGGGCAGTAAGAAGCAATCAGGCGGATTTACAACCCGCCCGATCAACCCCGGCAAGGCTATCCCC
>ENA-UOYA01000747-UOYA01000747.1-activated-sludge-metagenome-genome-assembly--contig:-NODE-747-length-38874-cov-6.780288_pt1 | contig 38874 bp, 24 predicted proteins | sample MGYA00238163_ERZ764804 | MGnify/ENA primary metagenome ERZ764804 (study PRJEB28919, sample SAMN05720223) | activated sludge metagenome | isolation source: Anaerobic digester | place: Hong Kong...
GTTCTGAAATACGTTTACAGTAAAGGTAAACAAAAACAGGACGATACCTGTTAAAACTTAACGGGAAATTCGCACTTCTAATTTAAACTTAGCAATTCGCACTTGTTGGTTGACTCTGCAAGATTGAATTTACGAAAAGATAATTTTTACATTTCAAAAATAATTGTACCTTTGCACACGTTTTAAGGAGAGATGGCAGAGTGGTCGATCGCGGCGGTCTTGAAAACCGTTGAACCGAGAGGTTCCGGGGGTTCGAATCCCTCTCTCTCCGCAATAAAAGTAAGTTCAAAAGGTCTAAAAAAGTCCTGTAAAATTGAAATTTTACAGGACTTTTTTAAATTCTCTTCGTGACAGTTATCCACATTTGGAAGCACCACAGTTACGGCATTTTAGGCATCCTTCCTGATAAATTAATGTTTCCTGTCCGCAAACCGGACATTTTTGTCCCTTTGCTTCGGTATCATTCGGAAGATACTTCTTCAATGCACGTTCTACTCCACTTTTCCACGTATTGATGGTTTTGCTGTCGAGCTCCAAACCGGATACCAATTTTATCACCTGATCGATAGGCATACCATAGCGCAGTACGCCGGAGATGAGTTTAGCATAATTCCAGAATTCGGGATTAAATTTGCTGTCCAACCCTTCTATGGTAACCTTATAGCCTCTCCGATTTTTAAATTGAAAATCGTAATGTTTTCTTCCATCATTATCGTAGGCTTTAATGATTTTTCCGCTAGTAACATTCTTGGGCACCAAAATTCCATCATCCTCATCGTTGATACCGGTAAAAATTTCGTAAGGTCTTCCATTAAGCAAACCAATAAAAGCGATCCACTTTTCTTTGTTATTCTGAAATCTGATTACATCGGCATCAAGCTCAATAGGACGATGAGTAACAATTTGAGGTAATTCGAAACAATTCTCTTTTTTGCCTTTATCATCATCATTGGAAACTAAAACTCCTGCACGTGAACCTTCCCGATAAACGGTGCATCCTTTACAACCACTTTTCCACGCTTCCATATACAATTCGCCCACGAGCTCTTCCGTAACATCGGCCGGAAGGTTAATAGTCACACTGATGGAATGATCCACCCACTTTTGTACCCTCCCCTGCATGCGCACTTTCTGCAACCAATCCACATCTTTCGAGGTAGCTTTATAATAAGGTGATTTGGACACCAAATCGTCAATCTCTTCGTTGCTGTAAATTTTTGTAGTGGGGTAGCCTTTTGCTTCCATCCAAGTAACAAATTTGTGATGAAAAACAACATATTCTTCCCATGAATCGCCGTTTTCGTCTACAAAATCTACATGAGCGTCCACATCATTGGGATTAACTTTGCGGCGGCGCTTATAAACAGGCATAAATACCGGTTCGATACCCGACGTTGTCTGCGACATTAAGCTGGTTGTACCGGTTGGTGCAATGGTAAGACAGGCAATGTTTCGTCTTCCATATTTCACCATATTTTCATACAGGCCTGAGTCTGCATTTTTCAATCGATTGATAAAAGGATTGTTTTTTTCTCTTTCGGCATCGTATATCGCAAAAGGGCCCCTTTCTTTTGCCATTTCAACCGATGAAGCGTAAGCATTCAAAGCCAAAGCTTTATGCACTTTTTCGGAAAAATCGGTAGCTTCTTCGGTACCATAACGCAAACCAAGGGCTGCAAGCATATCGCCTTCGGCAGTAATACCTACCCCCGTACGACGTCCCTCTAATGTTTTTTTACGTATTTTTTCCCACAAGTGGCGTTCCGTACTTTTTATTTCTTCCGACTCGGGATCGCTGTCGATCTTTTCTAAAATCATGTCGATTTTTTCGGCCTCCAAATCAATAATATCATCCATGATCCGTTGAGCTAATTTTGCATGTTTGGCAAAAAGATCAAAATCGAAATAAGCATCTTCTTTAAACGGGTTAACAACGTATGAATAAAGATTGATTGCCAATAAACGGCAACTATCATAAGGACATAAAGGAATTTCTCCACAAGGATTCGTAGATATGGTTCTGAATCCTAAATCGGCATAACAATCGGCCACGGACTCACGAAGAATAGTATCCCAAAAAAGTACACCGGGTTCTGCCGATTTCCACGCATTATGAATTATTTTATCCCACAAATCACGAGCTTTTATTTCTTTTGAGTATTTTGGATGATCCGAATCGATGGGGTATTTTTGCTCGTACATCCCATCATTTGCAACAGCCCGCATAAATTCGTCGTCTATCTTCACCGATATATTCGCTCCGGTAACTTTGCCCTGTTCCATTTTTGCATCGATAAAATCCTCAGCATCGGGATGTTTTATGGAAACACTGAGCATCAAAGCACCACGACGTCCATCTTGGGCTACTTCACGCGTAGAGTTCGAATAACGTTCCATAAAAGGAACAAGCCCTGTGGAAGTTAAAGCCGAATTCTTTACCGGTGAACCCTTAGGACGAATATGCGAAAGGTCATGCCCTACACCACCTCGACGTTTCATGAGCTGCACCTGTTCTTCATCAATGCGGATAATTGCCCCGTAAGAATCGGCCATTCCCTCAATTCCGATTACAAAACAATTTGAGAGAGAGGCAATTTGATAATCGTTCCCGATCCCGGTCATTGGGCTTCCTTGAGGAATGATGTATCTAAAATGATCAAAAAGATCAAATAATTCATTCTCAGTTAAAGGATTAGGATACTTCTTCTCGATCCTTGCAACCTCCCGCGCTAAACGCCAATGCATTTCTTCAGGCGATTTTTCGTATATTTTCCCCTCGCTGTCTTTTAGGGCATATTTGTTTACCCAAACTTTTGCAGCTAATTCGTCGCCTTCAAAATAATCCAAAGCTGTATTGTATGCTTCTTCAAAGGTGTATATTTTCTTTTTCATTTTCATTGTGGAATATTGTTTAGATTGTGGAATATTGTTTAGATAATGAATAAGTTTGCACTTTTTTGCCGGTTGTTTTTGTTGTTTTTCCCGATGCTTTTCTCTACAAAGTTATGAATAAATCGTCAACTATTATCTGTTTTTTGAAAAAATATTTTTTCAAAAATTTCCAATTTATATTTTTATCAATCTCTTAATCAGTACTTTGCATTTTATATAAACAAAAAAGTTTTCCATTGATTAAAATTTGGAGCAATTTTAAATTTACTAAATGATTCGAAACGATAATTTATTGACATATAAAGATGAAAAAACAAAAATCACTTTACAAGACGTACTCATTATGTGATTCAATTTATAGAATAAGAACAACATGAGTGCATTATTTATTTTCATTCTGAATTGCCTATGGGAAGTTTAATTTATTTTTCCGTGGTTTTCAACCTGTAAGACAAAAATAATGTGTATTTTTGCATTTAATTTGCTATACATATTCATATTATTTATAAAGTGTTCTGTTATAATGAGAAAATGGAGAATAGAAGATTCTGAAGAACTATATAACATCAATGGTTGGGGTAACGATTATTTTTCGATCAACGAAAAAGGCCATGTACAGGTAACCCCAAATAAAAGAAATGGTAACAATATAGACCTTAATGATTTAATGCGGGAACTCTATTTACGTGATGTATCATTTCCCGTGTTGGTACGTTTTCCTGAAATCTTGGATGATCGAATCGAAAAAATATCCAACAGCTTTAAAATTGCATCAGAGGAATATGAATATAAAGGACAGAATTATCTTATTTATCCTATTAAAGTAAATCAAATGCGCCAGGTGGTTGAAGAAATCGTCACCTGCGGCAAACGCTTCAATATCGGACTGGAAGCAGGGTCTAAACCTGAGCTTCATGCCGTATTGGCTATTAATGTCGACAATGATTCACTCATCATTTGTAACGGATACAAAGACGAGAGCTACATTGAGTTGGCGTTGCTGGCTCAAAAAATGGGGAAAAAAGTGTTTATTGTGGTTGAAAAACTCAATGAACTCGATCTCATTGTAGAAATCTCCAAACGCCTGAAAGTAAAGCCCAATATCGGAATCCGTATAAAATTGGCAAGTTCGGGAAGCGGAAAGTGGGAAGAATCGGGCGGAGATGTCAGCAAATTTGGACTGAATTCAAGTGAAGTGCTCGAGGCCATCGAAATACTTAAAAAGCATAAAATGAGCGAATGTCTGCACTTAATTCATTTTCACATCGGTAGCCAAATAACCAAAATAAGACGCATCAAAACGGCTCTTCGAGAAGCTGCCCAATTTTATGTGCAACTGCACAATATGGGCATCAATGTCGAATTTGTTGATGTGGGTGGCGGTTTGGGCGTAGATTACGATGGCACACGTTCATCATACACCGAAAACAGCATCAATTATTCTATTCAAGAATACGTAAACGACTTGGTTTTTTCTTTCGTGGACGTAGCCAATAAAAATAACATTCCCCATCCCAATATCATTACCGAATCGGGACGTGCCTTGACTGCCCACCATTCAGTCCTCATTTTTGAAGTACTCGAAACAGCTACGCTTCCTCAATGGGACGAAGAAAAAGAGATTCAGCAAGACGATCATGAATTGGTGAAGGAGCTTTACTCCATCTGGGATACGCTTACACCCCCACGTATGCTGGAAGCATGGCACGATGCCCAACAAATTCGTGAAGAGTCACTCGATCTGTTTAGCTTGGGATTGCTCGATTTGAAAACACGCGCACAAGTGGAAGAGCTCTATTTTTCTATAGCACGAGAAATCAACCTCTCCATCAACCGCAGCAAACACGCTCCCGAAGAACTTAGGCAACTTTCAAGTTTATTGCCCGATAAGTATTTCTGTAACTTCTCGCTATTTCAATCTTTACCCGATTCATGGGCAATCGACCAAATTTTTCCGATCATCCCTATTCATCGGTTGGACGAAAAACCGGATAAAATAGCCACATTACAAGATATTACTTGCGATTCTGATGGCAAAATTGCCAATTTCACCTCACAAGATGGTTTTCATGCTTCCTATTTGCCCGTCCACTCATTGAAAAAAGACGAACCGTATTATCTGGGCGTATTTTTGGTCGGAGCATATCAAGAGATTCTTGGCGATCTCCATAACTTGTTTGGTGATACTAATGTTGTACATGTTCTAACAGATGAAAACGGATATAAAATTGATCAAGTAATTGATGGTGAAACCGTAGCCGAAGTGCTGGACTATGTTCAATATAATCCCAAAAAACTTGTTCGAACGGTTGAAACGTGGGTAATGAGCTCGGTGAAACAAGGAAAAATATCGGTTGAAGAAGGAAAAGAATTTTTATCTACTTATCGTTCGGGATTATACGGATATACTTATCTCGAATAAAAAAAAACCGATTTTCCATACCGATTTACTTACTATAAATAAGGTGGGAGTTTTTGAATTCCCACCTTTATTTTTTCCCAGCCGTTGCTAATTCATCACATTTCCTTAATTAATTCATACCTGGGCACTAAGGCTTTCATTATAACCCAACCGATCAGATAAGCAAAAGCACATATACAAAAGATAATAAAATAACCGGCATTAATACCTTCGAATCCCAAAAATTTCAAATTGGTCTCGATAGAATAATCGAACAACATACCCGAACCCTTGTTTATCAGAAATGAACCTACTCCACCGGCCATTCCCCCGATACCTGTAATGGTAGCCACCGCATATTTGGGGAACATATCTCCAACCGTTGAAAAGATATTGGCAGACCAGGCCTGATGTGCGGCACCGGCAATACCGATAATCACTACCGGCAACCAAACCGAGACATGTCCAAGTGGCTGAGCAAAAAGGACTAGTAACGGGAAAAAAGCAAAAATAAGCATGGCTTTCATACGCCCGGCATAGGGATTCATTTTCTTTTTATCCACAAAATAAGTGGGCAGCCAACCCCCGATAATCGATAACATAGTAATCAGATAAACCAAAAAAATATGTGGTGCAGCTTCCGTAGAATCTAACCCATAAACTGCACTTAAATAGGCAGGTACCCAAAATAATAAGAACCACCAAACCCCATCGGTCATGAATTTTCCAACAGCAAAAGCCCATGTCTGCTTATGCCGAAAAGCTTGTTTGAAAGAAGCTTTTTTCCCGGTATCTTTTTGTGTTTCGGCACCTTCCTCGTTATCATCCTGTAAGATATACATTAGCTCAGCCGGATTTACTCTTTTGTTTTTTTCCGGCTTTTCATAAACGAATACCCATACCCCCATCCACAAAAAACCAAGTGCACCTATAACAAGAAATGCCATTTCCCATCCCCAGGCCTTAGCAATGAATGGAATGGTAACCGGTGCCAACAAAGCGCCAATTGTTGCTCCGGAATTGAAAATACTGGTAGAGAAAGCTCGGTCTTTTTTAGGAAAATATTCGGCCGTAGCTTTAATAGCAGCCGGAAAGTTACCTGCTTCTCCTACAGCTAAAATTAATCGGGCAAAAACAAACAAAGAAACACTTACAGTGACGACTTTGGACACATCGCTAACAGCCGCTATAGCATTTAAAGCTCCTTCGAAACTAAGAGTCCATTCCCCTGCAACAATGCCTGCGGTGGCTATTCCGCAAAAGGCATGAAGAACAGCACCAAACGACCAAATACCTATCGACCACAAATAACCTCTTTTTGTATCCAACCAATCGATAAATTTACCTGCAAACAACAGCGCAACCGCATAAAAAATCGAAAACAAACCGGTAATTGTACCATAATCATTGTTTGTCCAATGAAATTCAGGTGCAATAAAATCACTCCATGTTAATGAAAGCACCTGTCGATCCAAGTAATTGATCGCAGTAGCAAAGAATAACATGGTAGTTATTACCCAACGATAATTGGTCATTTTAACCTTTCCTTCTTGCAAATTATTCATGATTTTATGATATTAATAATTGATTTATTAGGGCTTTTTGTTGTTCTCAATGAAAGTAAGACAGTTTTTGCATAAATTGGCAATGAATTTCCAATCCCGATTTTTTATCACTTCTTTAGGAAATAGATTGGAACCCATTCCTACACAAGCAACACCCGCTTTAAACCATGCCGAAAGATTTTCTTCCGTCGGTTCAACGCCGCCGGTAACCATGATTTTCGACCAAGGCATGGGACCTTTGATGTTTTTCACAAAAGAAGGTCCTCCAACATTTCCTGCGGGAAATATTTTTACGATTTCTGCTCCCATTTCTTGAGCATAACCAATCTCTGTGGTTGTGGCACATCCGGGAGAATAGGCAATCTGCCTCCGGTTACAAACCTTAAATATATCGGGATTCAACAGCGGTCCAACAACGAAGTTTGCACCCAATTGAATGTATAAAGCTGCTGTAGGGGCATCTATAACAGAGCCGACGCCCAAAATCATTTCAGGACATTCTTCTTCCGCCCATTTAATGAGTTCGGAAAAAACTTCGTGCGCAAAATCGCCCCGATTGGTGAACTCAAAAACTCGGACACCGCCTTCATAACAAGCCTTAACCACTTGTTTGGCTGTTTCAACATCGGAATGATAAAATACAGGGATAAGCCCCGTGTCAATCATCGTCCGATAAACTTCTATTCTTGAAAATCTTGCCATTATTTTACGTATTATTCTGCGATTAGTTAAAAAAATCATTCATCGAACAACTCTTCCCGAAGTATCGCCTTTCATCAGCGTTTCTACTTCTTTTACCGATACCAAATTAAAGTCTCCGTAAATAGTATGTTTTAGACAAGACGCCGCAACTGCAAAATCAAGCGCTTTCTGATCGTCGCCGGTATATGTAAGCAATCCATAGATTAATCCGCCCATAAAGGCATCTCCCCCTCCTACTCTGTCAACAATATGAGTGATATCGTATCTTCTGGATTGATACAATTTATCGGAATACAAACATCCTCCCCACGTATTATGGTTGGCGTTAATGGAACCTCGAAGCGTAATGATTACCTTTTTTGCATGGGGAAATTGCTGCATCAGCTGTTTGCAAACCGATTCAAATTGAGCAGCATCTATCTCTCCCCCTGTTTGCTCGGCCCTGAATCCTTCAGGTTTTATACCAAACACCTTTTCGGCATCTTCTTCATTACCCAAAATAATATCGCATCCTGCTACCAGAGCCGGCATAATCTCAGAGGCCTTCTTACCATATTTCCACAAATTTTTTCGATAATTGAGATCGCACGATACGGTAATGCCCATATTGTTTGCTGTTTGAATGGCTTCTAAACATGCATCGGCAGCACCCTGCGAAATGGCCGGGGTTATTCCTGTCCAGTGAAACCAGCAAGCATCTTTGAGAATTTCTTCCCAGTCGAACATCCCTTTTCCTACTTCTGCTACCGCCGAATGAGCACGGTCGTAAATCACCTTCGAAGGACGGGCAACCGCTCCTGTTTCCAAAAAATATATCCCCACACGGTTACCGCCACGTATAATATTTTTAGTTCCTACATTCAATTTCCGCAGCTCCGAAATGCACCAGTCTGCAATTTCGTTTTCAGGTAAACGGGTAACAAATTCAACAGGAATACCATAATTAGCCAAAGATACTGCCACATTAGCTTCCCCGCCGCCAAAAGTAGCATTCAGAGTTGAAGATTGAATAAAACGGCTGTATCCCGGTGTTGCCAAACGCAACATGATCTCTCCAAAAGTAATAACTTTTTTCTGCATATTATTGTATTTCAATTTTCAAAGGTTCAACCATTTTATTTTTCTGCATTTTTAAATAGGCAATCCACGCATCAAATGTATCAAATCCGGCTTTACTCCATCCACCACCCGCATAATAGACGTATTCCGAACCGGGTTTGTAACTATTAATTCCCAACAAATGTCCTTGAGAAACCTTAACAGACAAAAAGCCCCGTGGATTAATAACACCCGTGTAAATAATTCCGTTAACACTGTCTTCGGGTAATTTATATGCCATTATTCCGTTTTTTGTATCTACAAACGTTTCCTCTTTACTGTCTTGTACCATCACAATCCCGGTTGCCACCTGTATCTCCGAAACCGTACTATCGGTAGTAAATATATTTTTAACCTGATTGAGATGACTATAAGCATCGAGCGAAATGAGGCGTGTTTCAACTACTTCCTTTCCACCGGCATCATAGGGTTTATACTTTAACCGAAAAGAAATGCGCAACGGTCCCTGATCCAAGATTTCATAGGCGGTAAAGTTACGTCCCAGACACAACGTATCGTTTACATAGGGTGCCGTCATACCTAATCCGAGTGTTCTTCCTACTTTATACATATCTAACCCTTCACCATGATCTTCGTGATAAGAAGCAATACCTGCAAGATCATTTTTATACCATTTGTCGATAACCAGCGAATCGGTTCTTTTAACCCAAAAATCCATACCGTTGCTGATTTCGCCTGTAGCTTCCAATGCCGGGCCGTAAATCCTGAAAGCCACACGATTATTTTCCCATGCAAAATCGTCCTTCCGTTCGGGAACAAAACGTCCGTAAACCATTGGAGCAAACGTTTGTGGTTCGCCCTTTTTTATCTCGTATATTGCCCTATTCCCTGCTTCAACATCGGCAAGAAATATTAATTTTAGATTTTTGCCTGTTCCTTCAGTTATAATCTGATAGGGAATTTGTTGACCAACGCTGTCTAAAACAATGATTTTTTGATTGTCTGTTAACGATAATTTTTGATAAATACTATCCCACGGAATCTCAACCATTTCGTGTTGACGATCAAACGAAGAAGAATTGGTTACCGTAACAATAACCACTGACTCTTTTTTATTGCATGACGCAAGAATTCCCAATAAACAAAAAAGGATAACGAATCGTTTCATATTCCATTTTTTAAGAAGGTTGCTTGCCAATATAAGCCAATATTCCACCATCGACATATAAGATATGCCCGTTCACAAAATTAGAAGCATCCGATGCCAGGAAAACAGCAGGACCTTTCAAATCCTCTGTAGTACCCCATCGGCCTGCAGGCGTCTTTGCAACAATAAATGCATCGAAAGGATGACGCGAGCCATCGGGCTGACGTTCGCGCAATGGGGCGGTCTGAGGTGTTTCTATATACCCCGGGCCAATACCGTTGCATTGGATGTTGTATTCACCGTACTCCGAGCAAATATTGCGCGTAAGCATCTTCAATCCACCTTTTGCTGCAGCATAAGCCGAAACGGTTTCACGGCCTAATTCGCTCATCATCGAACAAATGTTGATGATTTTTCCGTGTCCTTTTCGAATCATCCCGGGAATCACTGCTTTGGAAACAATAAATGGTCCCACCAAATCTACATCGATTACCTGGCGAAATTCTTCCGCTTTCATTTCTATCATGGGAATCCGCTTAATGATTCCTGCATTATTCACCAAAATATCGATTATGCCAATCTCTTTTTCGATCTTGGCGATAAAATCATTTACGGCATTTTCGTCCGTCACATCACATACATACCCATGTGCTTCGATTCCTTGTTCTTTATAAGCGGCCAGCCCTTTATCTACCAGTTCTTGATTAATGTCATTAAAAACAATAGTAGCACCTGCTTCTGCATATGCCGTTGCAATAGCAAAACCTATTCCGTAAGAAGCCCCTGTTATGAGAGCTATCTTTCCTTCTAATGAAAAATTTACCATCTTCTTATATTTTTTCTGATTAAATTATTTTAAATCCTCAATTTTCGAAAAATCCTGATCCCCATAATCCAGATTCTCACCGGCCATCCCCCAAATGAAAGTATAATTGCATGTAGCAGCTGCCGAGTGAATCGACCATTCAGGCGATAAAACGGCTTGCTCGTTTTTCATCCAAATATGGCGCGTTTCCTGAGGTTCGCCCATAAAATGACATACCGCCTGACCTTCTTTTACTTCAAAATAGAAGTAAGCTTCCATTCGACGCGAATGCACATGTGCCGGCATCGTATTCCAAACACTCCCCGGCGCAAGCTCTGTCATTCCCATTTGCAACTGGCAAGTAGGAAGCACCTGATTAACGATCATTTTATTGATTTTTCGATGATTTGAAGTTTCAAGTGACCCCATTTCTGCTACTACAGCATTGTCTTTAGTAATTTTTTTATCGGGATAATTGCGATGGGCAGTTGCCGAATTAAAATAAAATTTGGCAGGATTACCCGCATCCATACTCTCGAAATATACTTCTCTGTCGCCCGATCCAAGATACAACGCTTCTTTGTAATCCAGTTCAAAAACGTCGTCACCGACTTTAACTTTTCCTTTTCCTCCCACATTATAAATCCCAATTTCTCTACTGTGAAGAAAAACCGGCTGCTTAAGAGGGTCGATGGCTTCGAGATGCAATGTTTCGTTAACAGGCATTGCCCCACCAACAATCATTCGATCATACATGGAATACACCATGTTCACTTCATCTTCCGAAAATACATTTTTTATCAGAAAATCTCTCCTCAATCTTTTTGTATCATACGATTTTGCATCTTCGGGATGCGCTGCATAACGTAATTCATAATTTGTTTTCATAATCCATCGATTTTTATTTTAGATTTACCATTGAATACCATTTCAAACGTTTTTATAGGATGGCAGAGCGCCATTCTTCCCCATTGTCGATACAAATATATAATAAAAAACATTTTGTGCTCGAGCACAAGTGATAAATTTAACGAAATAAGAGTTTTAAAACAAGGTTTTAGCGAAATTTATTAAAACAAATATCAAAAGATTATTTTTGTAAAAAGAACCGAATCAGAAAGGATACCCGATTGCAAAATGAAAAGCAAAATCCCGATTAAATTTCGGTTTGAATATTGTCCACCGCTGCCCTTCCGGTAATGCCGGATTGTGCGCTTTCATCCCAAAATCGAAACGAAGAAGCAAAAAATTAAGATTGAGTCGTAGCCCTATTCCGTAAGCCACTGCTAATTCTTTATAAAATTGATTCCACTTAAAAAAGCCACCTTGCTGTACTTCGTAATCTTTTATTGTCCAAATATTTCCGGCATCGACAAATGCGGCACATTCAAACAATTTAGTGAGCGATCGTCGATATTCGATACTCATATCCAGCTTAATATCGCCGGTTTTATTCTCAAAATCGTAACCCACAGAATCCCGATTATATGTCCCGGGGCCTAATGTTCGCGTACTCCACCCTCTCACACTGTTCGCCCCTCCCGCAAAATATCGTTTTTCAAACGGCAACACAACCGAATTTCCATAAGGATAAGCCACACCTATAGCAAAATGGCCTGCAATCACATTCTTTTCGTCAATAGGTAAAGTAGGGGCGAAATCAAAATCTCCTTTCACATACTCGGCATAAGGAATTCCCCATATCTCTTGACGTCCGTCTCTGTTTATTTTGCTTCCTCCCAAGGCACCCGCCAAACGAAACAAATAACCCGAAACCTCTATCCCCGAACGAATTCTAAAAGGATAGCGCGGAATATTATCAGAAGTCACGTTTGTGTAAGATATATTACATGAGGTGAGAGCGATGAGTTGATCTTCATAACTATATCGAAGGATAGGATTGCTTTCGTCGCTCAGATACTCTTGCCGAAATTTCTCGGAAACCCAAGGCATACGAACATAATTGATATCAAGAGGTTCAAGAGAATAGGCCAGTTTTCGATTAAAACTTGACCATTGCAAACGGGAAGAAAGATTTAAAAACTGCCGCAAATACTCGGGTCTTTTTTGAAAATTTGCGCCCAGCGAAAATTCGGTTGAACCCGAAAAGCGGTCTCTTATTCCGGAAAGCATAGAGGGTAACACTAAGTAGGGGATAGAAAAAAATGCCTCAGCTCCGTATTCGTAAAAACTTTGATCAACGAGATTAGAACTATCCGATGCCGTGATAAATTCGTAAGCTCCATTCAACCGAATCTGAAATTTTTCACCCCCTTTAAAAACATTTCGATGTTCGTACGTTAAATTAGTGGCAACCCCCAAATCACCGGCAGAGTTTGTTCCGTCAATCCCCCATTGCATATAATGCACATTACCGGGAATCAATGTAATATAGGTATCCAAAAAATTGGAATCGTTTGCAACACGAGGTGTTAAATTAATCAATGTCTGACTTACGGCTCCCAAACTATTTAATGAAGAATAAGTCCTTTCCACAATCCTTTCCGAATACAATCTCCCAGGTCGCAAAAACGTATTATGATAAATTGCCTGGGGCAATAAAAATCGGTCTTTAGCCGATACAATATGTAAATTACGATATTTTAGCGTATCCACCAAACCGGATGTTGAACTATCATTAAGCAACTTGGCCTCAATACCATTAACTATCGTAACATTACCGATGTGATATGGCTTATAAAACATATCATCAGCAGGCTTATTCAAGCCTAGCGTCAGATCAACCTGATGATTTCCCACCGTAGTGTCAGCCAAGAAGTGAAAATTATCCTTCGAAAAATTGAAATAACCTCTATTTCTGAGGGTTTTGGCCATATTTACCCTTCCTTTTTCCAACACTCCCAAATCAAAAATATCACCTTCTTTCGCAATATCGAGTTTTTTTTCCCTGGCCAAAATATAGTGGATAGTGCTATCCACCAATTGCAATGTGTTATCATAATGCAAAATACGATAAGGTTCATGACCCATAACCTCATACGTTACATTGGCTTTTTTGTCTTTTTTTATAACAAAAGTATCTACTTCAGCTTTCAAATACCCTTTGTTGTTAAGTTCCATGCGAATCTGCTCGGCAGAAATAGCCGTAAGACGCTCGCTATACAAAACAGGAGGTTCACCCCACTTCCGCAATTGGCGATCGATCCATGAGGAATCGTTTTCTGCAAGATTATATAAGTGTAAACGCACCCGGCCAAAAACAGGAACAGAAGAATTGGGCTTCTGACGCAAAAAAGATTTCAAATGCGACTCACTAACGGTTTTCGTGTCAGTATCGATATCAACCTTGTTCAGCAGATAACTTCCCTCCGGCACTCGCTTGGTTACATCGCAGGCAACCAACAAGAAAAAGACAAACAGACAAGGAATATATTTTTTCATTTTTTCATCCCGGTTTACTTGTTCCCATCATCATTTTCATCTTTCCTCGCAAACCTGAATCGAAACAGATCACTAAACGTTTTCCCTTCTTTGGTGATAATTATCCCCACTCCTTGCGTAAAAGGCGCCCGTTTATAGTACCTTTCGTTTGCATGATTGTAGGCTCTAATCATAAGCCAATTGTTTATATCGTATTCTGCTTCAAATTCTCCGATAAATGTTTGTTGGCCGGCCAACGTCCCCACGTCTCCATAGCTCAAATTGGTGGTAATCCGCAATTTGTCATTCAGTAATCGAGTTGAAACATCGACTCCCATCCGGATATTATCGAATTGAGTGCCGTTCGTTTCCAAATTGGTACTGATACTCCAATTGTCGCTCAAGGCACTGGCAAAAAGGGCATCCAACCCACTAGTCAACGCACTTGCAGCTACCGAAGTGAACATGGTATTACCGATGGCAACATCCGGAGTGTTTTCTGCAGGATAAAAATTGCCGGTGGTTACCAAATAAGCAAATTGCCTGATCTTTGCTTCTTCTGTACTGATGAGGCTTTTCACTTTTTGCTGCACATCGGTTGAAGCTTCCGGCAATTCGATATCGTACCTGAGATTCATTTTTTGAAGGTTGCCCTGGATCTCGAGCAACGCATTAACGGGTACTCTTGTGGTTGGCAAATTAGAATTGTAAGTAAAACTTTCACTCAACGTTGCTAAATTGGCATTCACCTGATTGTAAGCAACCACATTAAATTGAATATTTAGTGGATCACCCAAAAACGTCAGCGTACTCCCCTTGCGTAAATTAAAGTCGATGGACTTAAGACTTTGCAGATTATAATGTACTTTACCATCTTGAGCAACATATTCTCCATAAATACGGATTGGCGGATCAGCATTGGAAAGGTACATAACGTTCAACTTACCATTGCCGCTGATGGTGATGGCATCGCCTGTGGTGGGATTAATTAGCACTTTGATATCGAGTTGTGGATCCAACTCGATATTGCCACTGATGTTTATAGGAAATCCCGAAGATGTTTGCCCAACATTCCGCTTTTCATCTTCGGTTCTTCTAAGAAAACTCAGCGAATCGACTTCCTGAGGTGTGTTGATGTAAATAATTCCCCGATATTCGGAAGCAGAAGCCGTCTGCGGAAGTTCAATCGTCATCCGCGAACGACTCTCGTTCCATAAATTAACATCACCGTAAATACCTTGCGTTCCACCGATCAAACTAATATCGCCACTCAATTTCAAGTTGCCGTACACCATCATATCGGTTCGGCTCTCGTTGTTTAAAAGCAAAAAATCGTTTAATTTCATTCTCACCCGATACGACATACTTCCAAAGTCGGACTGCGTAAGTTCAAGATTCACTACAGCTGCATGCCCGTTATTGTCTCTCACGATCAGATTATCAAAACCGATATTGTTCCTGTTTACCTGAATCGTATCGGATATGCTATAGGTCACATTGGTTTGGGCCACTTTCATTATTCCATTGCTAATGCCGAGCCAACCATCGGTTAAAGGTTGAGACAATTTTCCTCCGATTTTTACTTCTGCATTTATTATACCCTCCAATTCGCTGAAAATGGATCGCGCAAAAGGTTGAACCCATTCCAGAGGAAAAGTATCGATTTTAATGGCAACATCCATCGAATCTTTTTTTCCTGTAGGAATAAAACCGGCAACATCAAGATACTTATACTCATTATTCATTAAAAAAGCATTCAAATTTAACCCGGCTTTCAGTTTATCCCATACGCCATTAACCCATAATGTGCCAATCGTATCGTTATGCAATTGAATATTGTCTATTCTGAAATCTTTTGTAAATAATTCCGGCTCGCGCAATGCCTGAGAAAGAATAATTTCGCCATTTAATAATCCTTTTATATTGGAAATATTAAAAGCAGTCAACAAATTGGCCAATTCGGTATTATGAAAAAAAACGCGGATGCTGTCTTCCCGATTTTTCGAAGCAATTCCTCCGATTCCCATCAGCAACATTCCTCCCTGTGAAAGAACAAAATCATTAACCACTATAGAATCTTTTGCATAAATGACGGTAGCAGGATGAATGTTGATAGTTTGTTTGTTAAACAAAATATCGGTTGGAAATATACGGATATTGGCCATAAAATTTTCTTCATTTTGACGAAGGAAATTCAAGGCAACTTGCATTTCACCATTCGCATCGGTAACATTATTCCGGATATCGAAAAAAAGTCGGTTCATTACCGAATCGAGCTCTGCTTCCGAATTTAGCCTCACATTGATATAGCCGTCGTTTTGTACCAGATAACTATTCACATTGACATCAATTCCGTCGGAAAGCGTATTTTTCAAAACGATTTTGGATTCTCTTATGTCGTTTTTACCGAACATCAATCGGGGCAAATAAGCATTCAGTTGAAAAACATTTTGCTTAGTCATATCCACCATTCCGGTAATAGATGCCGGTTCTACGTTATAAAATGGCAATGAGAGAGCATAACAAAGATCTTCGGTATTTTTTATAGAAACATGAAAACGAAAGCTATTGGCTAAGCTATCGATGGTATTTTTATTTTCCGGAAGTTCAATAAGCGATGGTAAATGATGATGTAGAGCAATCATAAATTCGTTTCCGAGGGTAGAAAAACGATATTTCCCGGCGATTTCCGCTTCGAGAAACGAAGAGATCAACCGCATCTCCTTTCCCGAAGTAGAAGAGCTGTCCGTTGCTTGAAGATAAATAGAACCGGGATTATAAATAAAATTATCGTCATACAACGACAAGTTGTCAATCGTCACCGCTCCAACCAAATCATCCATCGTCAAGCCGGCCAAATGTCCCTCGATATCTGCCGAAAGATAAGGATTTTCCCAACCCTTTCGGGTAAACAAGGGAGCCAAATACAATTTCCCGATAGTTCCTGCGAGACTAATTTCTTTTTCATTTCCAAAACTAAAATCGGCAGTAAGATCCAATTTGTTTTGTTCGGAATCGGTAAAAATCTTTGCTTTCACCCTTTTATCGGAATACATTCCGTCGAGCTGCACATTTTCATACCGATATTCTTTGTACAAAAAAGATACAATGGCACTATCTGCAGCCACCATAATAGGGCTGCCTTCTTTTTTCTGTACACGCGTATTTGTTTTTAAGGAAACATGATTTATCCCCGGTTTTTCTCCTATAATATTAGCCAATAAGATATTGTTTGTACTAACAGCTGTTTCGAACAAAAAATTCTTGAAATTCTTATCTCCACCACCGACACCCGATAAAACCACATTTCCTTGAGTTGTAAAAACAATACCCTCATAATTAAATCTGCTCAATTTACCCTTTGCCGTAAGGTGCATGTCCATGTTTCCGGTTGCCTGCAATTGCTGCGGTGTTACATACTGAGGCGATCCAATACGGATAAACGCCTCAAGATCATCGGGAGAAAATTTCAATTTTCGGATATCGACGTTGATATCGGCACTGTTATATTTGCTATAATCGGCAATCGATGCACGTATATCAATTTGTGTTTCGTCACCGTAAGTCGTAATCAGTTTTTTTACATTTATGGATGGTAGCTGTCCTTCTGCCTCGGTTTCAAGAGTAAACGATTTGGTAAGATGCGACAATCGGGGTGTAAAAAAGGCCATATCTTGCGGATCGATGAATTTGCTTTTTAGTTTAGCGGCAAATTTTTTCGCTTTGGTATCGTAGCCGGCATCGGAAATTTCCAAATCGGAATTATTTAAAACTATAGCTATCCGATCGCTCCAAAATTCGCTATTCTTGGAACGCACCTTCCCCTGAAAACGATTTACAGCTAATCCGCAATGCTCCTCAAATTGCAAGCTGTGCACACTCACCTCGAGTTTTTTTGCATCGATAGAGGGTGCGGCTATCCGCGCATTCAGATTTTTCACACGAATATGACGGGTATTAAATTTACCCGGCGTCTGGGGAGCCGACAATATCTCATAACTTAACGTACCGTTTTGAAGCTTTATATCTTGAAAATAGATACGGAAAGGATTTGGATTGGGTTTTTTGGGCTTATCGCTTTTGAAAGCATCAGGAAGAAACTGAAAGTTGTAAGGAGATGAAGGGGTTTCACGATATACGTTGGCGACAAAATTTTTCAGATTTATCGATTGCATCCCTAACTCGTTATGCAACAGATCCAAAAAATTAGCCCTAACTGTCAAACTCTCGGCATACAATAAGGTATCTTGTTTTTGGTCTTCCAAATAAATATCCGCCAGCTCCACACGGTTGAAAAGTTTGATGCGTATTTTGCCGATAGAAACTTTAGTCTTGATAATGGGTTGAAGTTTTCCCAATGCAAAATCGGCAGCTCCTTTCTGCACCGCAGGAATGCTGAAAGTCAAAAAGAGCAGGATATTCAGGCAAATAATCGCTGCAACGATGTAGGCAAGTATTTTAACAATTTTTTTAGCGATAGCGCTTTTACTGTTTTAAAAAATTCCCCCTTTTAATTTGCAAGTATACGAAAAAATCGGCCAATTCCTTTGTTCTTAACCGTTTTTTAGAGTGAAATCCGAAGAAAACAATAACGAACTATCGCCATAACTCAAAAACCGAAAATCGTGAGTTAAAGCATACTCGTAAATATTCCTCCAATCATTACCCACAAAAGCTGCAATCAACAGCAAAAGCGTACTCTGCGGTTGATGAAAATTGGTAACTAACCCATCAACAAAATGAAACTTGTAGCCCGGAACTATAATAATCTGCGTTGATGAAATTAAATGATCTGCCTGTTGACGGTCAAGATAATCCAACAAATTTTTAAGTGCCTGCTTGGGCGACACCCTTTCGTTTTCCTCTTCATACGGCTCCCATTGCGTAACCGTTAGTTCATGGGGGAGCAGATCAGGATTGAATTGTAATTTTCTGCCCATATAATATAAACTTTCCACCGTACGCATGGAAGTGGTGCCTACCACAATCAACGGGTTTACATTTTCATACAAATCGGCAATTGCTTTGCGTGAAACCGAAATACATTCGGTATGCATCTCGTGGCCGCCTATGATTTGGCTTTTCACCGGCTTAAAAGTTCCGGCACCCACATGCAGAGTAACCTCATCGGTCTTTATTCCTTTCCTATGTAAGGCATCCATCACCTCATTGGTAAAATGGAGTCCGGCTGTAGGAGCGGCCACCGACCCTTCGATACGCGAATATACCGTTTGATAAGTTTCGTCGTCACTCGTTTCTGCCGGCCGATTTAAATAAGGAGGGATGGGTAGTTTACCTGCTATTTCGAGCAGCTCCGAAAAAGTAACGGAAGGATCATCCCACGAAAACTCGACCGTTACCTCGTTTTCACGCACTTCTTTTTTTTCGGCACTCAAGGTAATTATCCCTTTCTCATGAACAATCTTCAGCTGTAAAACCCCCTCTTTCCATCGTTTGGCATTACCAATCATGCAATGCCAAGAACAGCTTCCGCGCTGCTGAAAATTCAACGCATAATCCGAAGGCTCGGCCGGCGATAAGCAAAATACTTCGATTTGTGCTCCCGTATCTTTACGAAAAAGCAAACGAGCATGAATCACCCGCGTGTTATTGAAAATCATGAGGCTGTTTGAAGGAATATATTCAGGCAACGACGAAAAAACCGAGGAAGAAATGTTACCGCCGGCATAAAGAAGAAGTTTAGAGCTATCCCTTTTTTCGAGCGGATATTTCGCTATTTTTTCTTCAGGAAGAATATAGTTGAAGTCAGTAATTTGGAGTTGTTCTATTTCGATCTTTTTCATTTTTTAGCTTTCTCTCGCTGGAAATTTTTCAACTAATTGTCGCGATTATTCAGCAAAATTAGTCATCTTTGCAATTACGACAAAAAAATAAAAAGGTTACACAAATCAAACCGGGTAATCATAATCGAAATAAACAATGACTAAACTGCAAGTTGGAGATACTATTCGTTTTTTAAACGCTGTGGGCGGCGGAAAAGTAAAAGGATTTTTGAATAAACAAGTGGCAATTGTGGAAGATGAACACGGTTTTGATATTCCTGTATTAATTTCCGAATGTGTGGTCATCGAATCTGCCAAGGAAGAAAAACTCGAAACCGGGGAAATTCCCAACGAAGTTGAAAATGAAAAAACCGGCATTTCTCCTGCCACTGAAATCAGTATAGAAGGCCATAAAGAAGGGGAAGAAACCCCTGAAGGAGAAAAAATCACCACATGTCTTGCCTATCTGCCAATCGATAAAAAGAATCTCTCGACCACCTCCTATGAATGTTATTTTGTTAACGACAGCAATTACTATTTGTTTTTTACTTACCTCTGCCGCGAAAATAATGCAGCTTGGAAAACCCGGTATAACGGAGTAATCGAACCGAATACAAAAATTTTTCTGGAAGAATTCGATAAATCGCAACTCAACGAAATGGAAAGGGTGTGCGTACAATTTATCGCTTTTAAAGCAAACAAACCTTTTGAATTAAAAAATCCCTGCTCGGTAGAATTACGTATAGATCCGGTGAAATTTTACAAATTACATGCCTTTCGCGAAAACGATTACTTCGACGAAGATGCCCTTGTGTATTACATCACCCGAAACGATTTACCCGAACGCCCGATGACTATTTCAACTGAAGAAGCAGAACGCTTATTAAAAGAAAAAGAACATACCGACAGAGAACCCCTTCGCGAACAAAAAACCACAAAAGCAGATAAAGAGGCCATCATTGAAGTCGATCTCCATATCAATCAATTGCTTGATTCGACGGCCGGAATGTCTAACGCCGAAATACTGGACTATCAGTTGCAAAAATTCAACGAGGTTATGCAGGAAAACCTTCACCACAAAAATCAACGAATAGTGTTCATTCATGGCAAAGGGGAAGGCATATTGAAAAGTGCCATTTTAAAAGAGCTGAAGAGCAAATATAGAAAATGCTATGTACAAGATGCCTCGTTCCAAAAATACGGATACGGTGCTACTATGGTTATTATTAAATGAATTCGAAAACACAGAATTACGAAAAAACAAAAGGAAATGAAAAAATCAATCGTATTTTTGTCGGCTTTAGTGGCCATATTATTTTTCTCGGGATGCAATATCTGGAACCAGATAACCGGAGCCTATAATCTTTCGCAATGCGAATTTACTTATAATTCTGTCGATAATATTCAATTGGCCGGAATAAACCTGGGTAACGGTTCGGGCATGTCGTTAGCCAATATGGCCTCCATTGCCACCATTTTAGCAGGAGGTGGAAATCTGCAGACCATCCCCTTCAACATGGCACTAAAAATGAACGTAAAAAATCCCAACAAAGCCGCAGCCTTTCTTAATGCACTTGATTATACGATCGAAATCAACGATTTGGAATTCATAGCGGGGAAAATGGATATTCCCATCCGCATCGAACCCGAACAGACCACTGTTTTGCCGCTTAACATAAGCGTAGATCTCAAAAATCTGATGAATCGATATTCCCAACAGCGGGTTGCCAATGTATTGAATTCTTTTTTGGGCATCTCGCCCGACGAAACAAAAGTTGTTGTTAAACTATGGCCGAAAGTGATGGTTGGCAAAACACCCATCAAATCTCCCGCTGCCATCCCGGTAGTGTTCACTTTCGGAGGAAAATAGAAATCACCTATGAATTTAATAAACCTAAAAATTGCCTTTATTGCGGTGATCACCATGAGGTCTTTCCGTCCTCTTTAAAGGAATATTCATTCCCCCTGTAGATTCAAGCCAATCAAACAACTCATGATTCAATTCTTTTATCGATTCTTGATGCTCAGGAGATCCGATTAAATTATGAATTTCGTCGGGATCGTTCTGCAAATCGTAAAATTCGTTGGTATCCCATCTGCCATGATAATAAATATATTTGTACCGATCGGTACGCACTCCAAAGGTAGTGGGGGTTTGTGGAAAATCATACTCCCAATAATATTCATAAAATATTTTATCGCGCCATGGAATATTTTTGCCGAGTAAAAGAGGGAGAAAAGACTCGCCCACCATTTGTGGAGCTTTCTTTAATCCCGCACATTCCATGAGGGTTGGTGCGATATCGATATTCTGAACCATTTGCTCAATAACCTGTCCACCTTGAAAAATTCCCGGTCCCCAAACCAACATGGGCACCCGTACCGATTCTTCGTAAAACTGACGCTTATCGATCAGTCCGTGCTCTCCCCAAGCAAAGCCATTATCGCCCATATAAATAACGATCGTATTTTTATCCAAACCGGTTTCTTCCAAATAGTTTAAAATAGCACCGATACTTTCATCAACGGAACGAAGCGTTTCACAGTAATTGCGGACCTCTTTTTCCCATGGTCTTCCGTGATACGAATAATCAACACCATGCCAGCTTTCTCTCTGATTTTTCACCCAGTCGGGCATCATGTTTTCACCATAAAAATCTTTCCCCGAAGCGGGTTTGCCCGTTTTTGGATCAATGGTTGGCGGTGTAGCTATTCCGTATTTCGGAATATTGAAAGACGGCGGGTACACTACCGGCTTATCCTGATAACATCCTTTATGTCTTTTGGCAGCTTGAAAATTATCATGAACACCCTTATGTGAAAGATAAACCATAAAAGGATTATGGGCATCGTTTTGTTTTTTTATGAAATCGATAGCATGTTCGGTAAGTAAATCCGTCACATAGGTGCTGTCTTTATATTGAATCCATTTCCCGTTAACGTTGATGCGTGGATTGTAGTATTCGCCCTGTCCTTTAAATGACTCCCACCGGTCGAATCCCGGCTGGGGATCTCCTGAGTCGTTGCCCATATGCCACTTACCGAAAAAACCTGTTCGATATCCTGCTTTTTGCAGGTATTCGGGGAAAAAAACAAGCCCATCCGGTAACGGAGCGGTGTTATCTACAACTTTATGTGAATGAGAATACATTCCTGTAAGAATAGAAGCCCGACTGGGAGAAGATAAAGAGGTCGTGACAAAAGCATTTTTTATCCATGCCCCTTCCTTAGCCATCTTATCCATGGCGGGAGTTTCCAGCCAAGGTATTTTGCCGACAAATCCCATATAATCATACCGGTGATCGTCAGACAATATAAAAACGATATTCACCTTTTTGTCTTTTAAGGGTTCAGAAGACGATAAACCATCCGCTCCCTGTAGATGACTTGTGCTTAAAGCACACAATGTCGGAAATATAATTTTACAATTCATAATACAATAGTATTATTGATGTTTTTGATGTTTCATTTCAATGCAAATTATCACCCCAATAATTCAAAGACATCCCAGGATCGATTTGTTTTCTGATGAAAACCAGCAGATATGGGATTTCCCGAATCACCTCAATCAGTCACCGATCATCCAACTTGAATGTATCGATGAGGATAGCTCCCAACACAAGCCCAGGGATCTTTCGTAGGTACCCCAAGCGATTGCTTCTGAATAAAGGTGAACCAGCTCCTACCCTGGAGGTACTTAAAAAAGAATAATCTCTCCGGTTTATTTTATCTGATTCTATCTCGGCTAACATCATTGCTCTCCAGCATGGACTTCATTAAATCATGTAAGCCATTTTTTCACACTGCATGTTTTGCTATTACAGAAAAAAAATTATCCCTTTACTAGTAAAATAGTCTATGAATTTATAGTTTTTGGAACTAGCAAGTACAAAATTAATAAAGTTTTTTATACCATGTTATTTTTCTGGTAAACTGACATACTTTTGGAAACTGTATCCATATAGAAAATAAATGCATAATCAACTTGCTACTTCTTCATAACATAAGCTCGGAAAATTTTATGCCGAGCCTATGTATTTGGAATCACATTACATAAAAAACTTAATTCTTCTTGCAATTCAATTTAATAGTTATAGGAGTATAAAGAGATGTTGAATTTTTTTTCTAAAAAAACCGAATATAACTTTTTATCAACTTGTTCAACATCTAGCTGATTTAAGCCATTGTTGTCAAGAAGATAAGCAGATTCAACAAAATAATCATCACCAATTTAACTCAATTATCAAAATTTTGATACGAATAATGAGGGAAGGACTAAGCATGCTAGCAAAAAACAGCTATCAAGAAAAGAATAAAAAGGTCTTCATAGTAGGGTTTCAAAAATTCCCTGAGTTTCTTTAAGGCAATCCCCATTTGATTCTCTACCGTCTTCACCGAAATGCCCAATTCTTCGGAAATTTCATTGTAGGTAAGTTTTTTTTCTTTGTGCAAAATATAGATTTCACGGCATTTTTCGGGCAGACTTTCCACTGCTTTCCCTATGATTTCCCGCATTCGGCGATCTTCGTCCCCATCCGTAAAAATTTCATAAGATGCATTAGACTCTTCCGATAGTTTTTCTTGGATATTCAGTCGGATTTTCTCATTACGCAAATAATTCAGACTTTTATTTTTCGATGCTTTCAGCAAGTAGGATTTTATTGATGTCTCAATGTGAATATCTTCTTTTCTATCCCAGAAATATACATAAATATCCTGAACAATATCTTCAGCCGTTATCGGATCGTTCAGATAGATATTGACGAAGTTGCACAAATCGGTATAGTATTTTTCGAAAAAGAAGCGAAAAGCCTCTTTGTCTCCATCCACCATCCGTCTAAAAATGAACTGTTCCTCGTCGTTGATGTTTTTCATTTCAGCCCGTTTTATAACGTCTAATGATACTTGTTTATTTTTTTATAAAAATAAAAATGCTGTGCGAACAAATATCACAATTTTTTTTGAATATTACTACTTATTCGGAATATACCCTCTCAAAACAACATATTTTTAACACAAACCTTACGCATGGAACAACAAAACTTTACACTTGTGATGTGAATTGGTTACACGTATTCTTTTTAGAAATGAACCGATTTTTCAGTAAAAGACAGACAACCGTGAAGGGTTCAACACAACCAACATACAAGCTACAACATATTTGCGATCAACGAAATAATAATATACGCCAAAATGCCGGCTGCAATGCCAAGAATACCCCACAAAGCAATAAAAGCAATCATGAAGAAAACAAGCAAAATCTGTTTTTCGTTCCCTTTGAATTTAAATGCAGTGATTTTGAAAGAAAACATAGGGATATGGGAAATCATCAACAACGACAAAACAAGAATAAATCCTAAAGTTAAATAAAGCAAAGCCCCGTTCACAGGTGCGATGTGTTGGACACCATAACAATAACTAATCCAAAACAGGGCATTGGCAGGAGTAGGCAACCCAAGAAAAGAAGAAGTCTGTTTTTCATCCAAGTTAAAATTTCCAAGGCGCAATGCCGAGAAAACCGGTATTAAATAAGCCATGAAAGGGATATACGGAGAAATATCCGTTAAACATGGAGGGTAAACAGAGAAATTGCGCAACAAAATAAACACAGCCGAAGCAGGAGCCACGCCGAAACTCACCACGTCTGCCAACGAATCGAGTTCTTTGCCGAGAGGGGAAGTCACACCTAAAAGGCGTGCAGCAAATCCGTCAAAAAAATCGAATACAGCCGCAATGAACACCCAAATCACAACACCCGAGAAATTTTCGGAAAAAGCCATCACAAGGGCAATACATCCCGAAAAAAGATTCATCATGGTAAACGCATTGGGAATATGTCTTTTCATTCTAAAATAAATTTACATGATAATTTTCAATTTGCACACCGGAAAAATTTTTCCTTTCCCGCAAATTTAGCCCGATTTATTGCAAATTGCAGAAAATAATAGGATAAATTTACTTTAATATGGAAATCCCGACAAAAATACCACTTTTTAGTTGTAAAAGAATAAAACATCCATTAAAAGAAAAAATTCAAAAAGCTAGCTTGAAACACGTACTTTTGAACTGCAAAAACCATAAATCCGCAAGAAATCATTACCTTTGCACTTCAAAATCAAAAAGGTAATGTTTAAAGAAATTTTCCTTACCATTATTCATCTGATTGCTTCGCCTCAAAGTGCATGGAAGGTCATTAAAATGGAAGATGAGGATCAACAGGATTTTTTAAGCAAATTCCTTCATCCTGTTTTTGGTATTATTGCACTGACGTCATTTATCGGAGGGCTCTGGTTCACACGCGACGGAAATGTTGAACTGGCATTAAAAACCACAATTGTCAATATTATCACGCTATATGGAGGATATCTTGTTACTGCATATATAGTGAATGAAATTTCATCGCGATACGACCTTCAAAAACAACTATTCACCTACCGGCGTTTTATAGGATATTCATCGGTTGTGATATACAGCTTATACATCATTATGCCGTTCTTTTCGGATTTTTTCATCCTCTGGATTTTTTCAGTCTATACGGCATATATTGTATATATTGGAGCAGACGTTTTCTTCGAAATAGCAGAAAACAAAAAGAAAAAATTTACGATTGCTGCTACCGTGCTGATATTGTTCATTCCATTGATTATCAATGCAATAATGAATTTTCTTATTAAGTAACGACAATGAAACAGGCAACTGTCAATATAAAAAACAAACGTGCCACCTTCGATTACGAGCTGGTAGAAACCTACACTGCCGGAATTGTCCTGACCGGAACGGAAATCAAATCGATTCGCCAAGGCAAAGCCAGTCTGGCAGATACCTATTGCATATTCGAAAAAGGAGAACTTTGGGTGCGGAACATGTATATTGCCGAATATTTTTACGGCACATATAATAACCATAATGTGCGACGCGACCGTAAACTGTTGCTCAACAAAAACGAACTGCGTAAACTGATGCGGTACACAAAAGAACCCGGATTCACCATCATTCCTACCCGATTATTCATTAACGAAAAAGGGCTGGCAAAGCTCAATATTGCCGTGGCAAGAGGTAAAAAGCAGTACGATAAACGTCAGTCTATCAAAGAAAAAGAAGACAAGCGTTCAATGGAGCGCGCATTTAAAAAATACTGATTGTTTTGCTTTTGAAACGTGTAATCAAACAACGTTCTAATTAAACCGGTAAGTAAGCGTAAAAATATGAATTTCTATAAAGAGGCAGTTCTCCCAAGTTTAAAAAAATCGGGACATACTTCCATTTGGCTGCTTAAAATTATCCTTCCCATATCGCTGGTCGTCAGATTCTTGGATTACTACGGAATCCTTGCTTATATTGCCGATTTTCTCAATCCAGCATTTCTTTACCTGGGATTACCGGGAAGTACAGCCATTATTTTCATCACCAGCATTTTTCTTCCCCTCTATGCTCCGTTAGCGATCATTACCTCCATGTCACTCACTCTTCGCGAATTAACCATTCTTGCCCTGATGTGTCAGATTTCGCACAACCTGCCCGTAGAGTGTGCCATTCAGGCTAAAACCGGCACATCATTTTGGTCGATGGTTACCTTGCGGATTTTCATGAGCATTATGGTCGCCGTCATCCTCAATCTCATTTTACCCCAAGACATGGGTATGCCCATATTTGCCCAAACCAATGCTGCAGCGATGAATTCCATTGGCGATGTGCTTATTCTCTGGTTGAAAAGTTCGTTACAAATCGCCTTGCTCATCCTTGTTATTGTCACCACGCTGAATATAGTGTACAAAGTGCTCGATGAATATCATCTGATTGAAAAACTGACAAAAATAATTGCACCCATATTGAAATTTTTCGGTTTACCGACCAACACCGGTTTCCTCTGGCTTATCGGGTACATCGTGGGACTGTCTTACGGGGGAGCACTGATGATGGAACAAATGAATGAAGGAAAAGTAACAAAATCCGACGCCGGATTGTTAAATTATCACCTGGCCATTTCGCATTCCATTATCGAAGATAATTTACTATTCGTAGCATTGGGTGTATCCATCTGGTGGATTTTGGGTGTACGCTTCACCGCTGCCGCAATCGTGGTATGGCTGCGAAGATTGTATCTCCGGTTAAAAATAAAATGGCTATACCCGACTGTAAACCTGAAAATTGAAAAACAAAGATAATAAGATGAATTTCAACGAAATATTGCAATCGCGCATCCTTATTCTCGATGGAGCAATGGGAACAATGATTCAGCGTTACAAGCTGACCGAAGCCGATTTTCGGGGCGAACGCTTCGAGAATTTCCCCGTGTTGCTCAAAGGGAACAACGATCTGCTCTCGCTCACCAAACCCGAAGTGATTGAGGAGATCCATCGTGCCTACCTCAAAGCAGGAGCCGATATTATCGAAACCAATACGTTTAATGCCAATGCCGTTTCCATGCAGGATTACAAAATGGAAGATTTGGTAAGGGAAATGAACCTCGCGTCGGCACGACTGGCTCGCAAAATTGCCGACGAGTTTTCAAAGAAAACACCCGACAAACCCCGCTTTGTTGCCGGTTCCGTGGGACCTACCAACAAAACTTCCTCCATGAGTCCCGATGTAGAAAACCCAATGTATCGGAGCGTAACTTTCGACCAAATGAAAGCAGCCTACCAAGAGCAGATGGAAGCTTTAATAGAAGGCGGCGTGGATATGCTTTTCATCGAAACCATCTTCGATACACTCAATGCTAAGGCTGCAATTTTTGCAGCAAAAGAAATAGCCGAAAAAACGGGAAAGGAAACTCCATTGGTCATTTCGGTTTCCCTGTCCGACAAAGCCGGTCGTACCTTATCGGGGCAAACTCTCGAGGCTTTCATTACCTCGGTAAGTCATGCCGAACCATTGGCCCTCGGACTGAATTGCTCTTTCGGTCCGGAAGAAATGTTTCCATACCTGAAAGAAGTAGCCCGCATCTCTCCCTTTTTTGTTGTTGCTTTTCCAAATGCAGGATTGCCCAACCAACTAGGCGAGTACGAGGAAACCCCCGAAAGAATGGCTGCATCCATCAAAAAGTTTATCGACGAAGGTCTGGTAAATATCGTAGGAGGATGTTGCGGAACCACGCCCGACCACATTGCTCAATACGTCGATCTCGCAAAAAACAAAACACCCCATCGACCGTCACCACGACCACATCACCTTTATCTTTCGGGACTCGAAGAATGGGTAGTTTCACCCGAAACAAATTTTGTAGTTATCGGCGAACGGTGTAATGTTGCCGGATCGCGCAAGTTCCTCCGCTTGATTCGCGAAAAAAAATACGACGAAGCCCTAAATATCGCTCGTAAGCAAGTGGATGACGGCGCCCGGATACTCGATATCAATATGGACGATGCATTGCTGGACGGTCAACAGGAAATGACAAATTTTCTCAACCTACTGGCCTCAGATCCCGATGTGGCAAAGGTTCCACTCATGATCGACTCATCGAAATGGGAGGTATTGGAGGCCGGTTTGAAATGTACGCAAGGCAAATCCATCGTGAATTCCATTTCTCTAAAAAACGGAGAAGCGGAATTTCTGAAGACGGCAAAAAAAATACAAGCCTATGGGGCTGCAGCTGTGGTAATGGCTTTTGACGAAAAAGGACAAGCCGACAGTTTTGAACGTCGCATTGAAATTTGTGAGCGGGCATATCGCCTGCTTACCCGTAACGGTTTTAAACCGGAAGATATCATCTTCGACCCTAACGTACTGGCTATTGCCACCGGAATGGAAGAACATCGCAACTATGCAGTAGATTTCATCGAAGCCGTAAAATGGATCAAAGCCAACCTGCCTTATGCCAAAGTCAGCGGTGGAGTGAGCAATCTCTCGTTTGCTTTCCGAGGAAACGACTATATCCGCGAAGTCATGCATTCGGTTTTCCTCTATCATGCCATTAAAGCGGGCTTGGATATGGGAATCGTAAATCCGGCACAATCGGTTATCTATGAAGAAATACCGGAAGAGGTGAAAACGCTGGTAGAAGATGTTGTGCTCAATCGCCGCGATGATGCAGTGGAACGACTGATGGAATTTGCCGAAAAATTAAAAAGGGAGAAAACAGCCGAAACCGAAACCATTAAAACCGAGGAATGGCGCAATCTCCCGGTGGAAGAGCGGCTGGTTCATGCCTTGATAAAGGGAATTGACACTTACCTGGAAGAAGACCTTGCCGAAGTTCTTACCCTTTATCCCCGCGCCGTTGATATTATCGACAAACCATTGATGAAAGGCATGAATAAAGTGGGCGACTTATTCGGTGAAGGGAAAATGTTTCTTCCCCAGGTTGTAAAAGCGGCACGCACAATGAAAAAAGCGGTTTCCATATTACAACCTACCCTCGAAGCCGAAAAAACATCCGACGGAGGATCTCGTAAAGCCGGAAAAATACTGCTGGCAACCGTTAAAGGCGATGTTCACGATATCGGCAAGAATATTGTTTCCATCATCCTTTCGTGCAACAATTACGAAATAATTGACCTCGGCGTAATGGTCCCACCCGAAAAAATCATCGAAGCCGTTCGTCACGAGCAACCCGACATTGTAGGGCTGAGCGGCCTTATCACACCATCGCTCGAAGAGATGAGCATCGTAGCCGAAGAAATGGAAAAAGCCGGTTTTCATATCCCCCTACTTATTGGCGGAGCTACCACCTCAAAACTGCATACTGCTCTCAAAATTGCTCCGAAGTACGAAAACGGAGTTGTCATCTATGTCAAAGATGCATCGCAAAGTCCGTCAACGGTGGCCGGTTTATTAAGCCCCATCACTAAAAACGACTATATCGAAAAAATTCGCAACGAATACTCGGCGCTTCGAAAAGACTACTCCGATAGAAAGACAGAGCTAGTTCCCCTGAAAGAAGCCCGTAAAAATGCATTCCGCATCGATTGGGATAATTTTACGCCTCCTGTTCCTAAAATAGTAGGGAGAATGGTATTACCGGTAATAAAAATAGAAGATATTGTTCCCTATATCGATTGGAAATTTTTCTTTCACAGTTGGAAGTTGTCGGCTAAATTTGCAAGCATCACCAACATCGGTATGTGTGGTCACTGCCGTGCTCAATGGTTGGCAACATTTAAAAACGAAGATATCCAAAAAGCACAAGAAGCCTCTCGTCTCTATGACGATGCAATGGAATTGCTTCACAAATTCATCGATCTGGATGCCGAATATAGTAAAGCCGTATTCGGTTTATACGAAGCCTTTAGCGAAAACGATACGGTTTTTATTGGCGGAAAAGCTTTTCCTTTCTTGCGCCAACAAAGAAAAAACGATAAAAATGAGTATCTTTGTCTTAGCGATTTTATTGCGCCGCGATCCTCGGGCAAGAAGGATTATGCCGGTATTTTCGCTGTCACGGCAGGAGCGGGGGCTGAATATCTGTTGCAAAAATATCAAAAGGAAGGAGATGAATACACGGTATTGCTCATGAAATCGGTACTCGACCGCCTTGCAGAAGCCGCTACAGAATGGTTGCACGAAAAAGTAAGAAAAGAATATTGGGGCTATGCACCCAATGAAAAACTCACCATTCCCGAATTGTTTTCGGTTAAATATCAGGGCATTCGTCCGGCTGTGGGTTATCCCTCCATTCCCGACCAATCGATAAATTTCTTGCTGCACGATATGCTCTGCTCCGACGAAATAGGCATCACGTTGACGGAAAACGGCGTCATGTATCCCAACGCCTCGGTTAGTGGATTTTTCTTCGCCCATCCGCAATCCCGGTATTTTGCCGTAGGTCCTGTGTCGGATGAACAGCTCGAAGATTATGCCGGACGCAGAGGAATGACTAAGAATGAAATCCGTAAATTTTTATTGGCAAATTTAGAATAGAAAAAAAATGAGAAGTTTTGGAAGCGACAACAATTCGGGTATACATCCGCGCATTTTGCAAGCCATAAAAGAGGCCAATGTCGATCATGCCATAGGGTATGGTGATGACGAGTGGACACGTAAAGCCGAAGAAGAAATAAAAAAACTGCTGAAAAAAGAAGACGTACAACCCTTGTTTGTTTTTAACGGAACCGGTGCCAATGTGGTTGCACTACAGGCTTGTACCTTACCTTTTCATAGCATCCTTTGTCCCACCACCGCTCATATTGCGGTGGATGAGTGTGGCGCGCCTGTAAAATCTACCGGGGCTTCGCTGAAAGAAATAGCCACACCCGACGGCAAACTTACCCCCGAATTAGTTCAACCCCGGCTGCAGGGTTTTGGATTCGAACACCATTCTCAACCTAAAGTGATCGCTATTTCACAAACCACCGAACTGGGAACGGTTTATACGCCGAAAGAAATAAAAGCATTGGCTGATTTGGCTCATCAATACGGAATGTATCTTTTTATGGACGGCACACGCTTGGCAAATGCCTGTGCCTACCTCAACCTTTCGTTAAAAGAAATGACCATCGATTGCGGCGTTGATATTTTCACCATTGGCGGTACAAAAAACGGCTTAATGATGGGTGAAGTTGTTGTTCCTCTGCGAAAAGAACTCGCCGAAAATCTCCACTATTATCGCAAGCAAACTACCCAGCTTTATTCCAAAATGCGGTTTATTTCCGCTCAGTTTATTTCCTATTTCAATGAAAATATCTGGCTGGAAAATGCACGGAAGTCAAATGCTGCTGCCCAACGGTTAGCCAACGAAATGAGCAAAATCGAAGGAATACAACTCACACAGCAAGTGCAATCGAACAGCGTTTTCTTTATTCTTCCCAAACCCATCACCGATAAATTGCGCGAACGCTACTTTTTCTACGATTGGGATGAAACCCGCAACGAGATGCGGTTGGTTTGCTCTTGGGATACCACCGAAAACGATATTTCGAGCTTTATCGATTATTTGAAACAACTAACAGAACAAAACGATTCGTGTGTGCCTCATGCCTGAATTAAATGGGTAATACATGAACCAATCGATAGTCAAGACCTGTAATTAAACAACCGATAACCAATAACTATATAATTAAAAAAACCTCAAAATTATGTTTGACTTTTTAGACCTATATCCGTGGCTGCTACCCCTGATGATTTTCTTTGGCCGCATCATCGATGTAACCCTGGGAACAATGCGCATCATCTTCGTTTCGAAAGGTGCAAAATTAAAAGCACCCTTTATTGGATTTTTCGAAGTATTTATCTGGGTTGTCGTCATTTCGCAAATCTTGGTTCGTGCCAACGATTTGGTATCCTATTTATCGTATGCAGCCGGTTATGCAACCGGTAATTACGTTGGAATCTTATTGGAACAGCGAATAGCATATGGTGTCATCCTATGTCGGATTTACACGCGAAAAAACGGAGCCAATTTAATCAACCTTCTGAAAGAGATGGGATACGGAGCAACTATGATACCTGCTAAAGGATCAATCGATGAAGTGGATATTGTAGAAACTGTGGTAGATCGAAAAGATATGAAGAACCTCGAAAAAGCCTTAGGCGAATTCGACCCCAATCTGTTCTACATAGTAGAAGATTTGCGCACAAAACAGAATGGTATTTTCAATAAACGGGAAAATATTCTCCGTCGGTGGCGGCAGGGAAAATAAAGTTAACTAAAAATGGTAATTACCAGTCTGCGGCTGCCACCATAATTGCGAAATTCGCAAAAATAGATACCCTGCCACGTTCCAAGATTAAGCCGATGATTGGTAATGGGAATGGTAATTTCTGCACCAATCAGGGATGATTTTAAGTGAGCGGGAATGTCGTCACTCCCTTCATAAGTATGGATATAAAGCGGATCGTTTTCGGGAACCAGTTTATTCATAAATGTTTCGAAATCGGTACGCACCGAAGGATCTGCGTTTTCGTTTAACGTAATGCCGGCAGAAGTGTGTTTTACCAAAATATGAAGCAACCCCTTCTGAGGAAGAGGAGGCAAATGTTGTTCAATTAAAGAGGTTATCAAATGGCAACCTCTTCGAAAAGACGGTAAAGTAACTTCGAACTGCTCAATCATCCGTCACGATTCATTAAAAAAACCGGTGATGTTTTCTTTCTCATTGCGCTGTTTCGCCGAAGCTACACGTTGCAATGAGAAAGACATCAAAACACCAACTGATTTATTCATCAACTTCTGAAGCGCCGGAAACTTGTTCTTTATCTCCGGAAGAAGAGTAATCGACCTCAGCCATACGTTTGTAGGTACGATAACGCCACATGGCATTCTCTTTTGCTGCCTCAAAAAGTTTCTTGGCTTCCGCAGGGAAAGTCTTTTCCAACGAAGTATAACGAACTTCACGGTGAAGGAAATCATCAAACTTGCTCCAGTCCGGTTCTTTACTGTCAAGTATAAACGGATTCTTTCCTTCTGCCTCAAGCTGAGGATTATACCGCCACAAATGCCAATATCCGCATTCTACCGCAGCTTTTTCTTCGGCTTGAGAAAATCCCATTCCACCTTTCAAACCATGACTGATACAAGGCGAATAAGCAATAATAAGCGATGGTCCGTTATACGCTTCTGCTTCTTTCAATACCTTAAGAAAATGACTCTTATTGGCTCCCATAGCTACCTGCGCAACGTACACATAACCATAAGTGGCCGCAATCATGCCTAAATCTTTCTTACGTACGCGTTTGCCCGCCGCAGCAAATTTTGCCACTGCAGCAATGGGAGTCGATTTGGAGGATTGCCCCCCGGTATTGGAATATACTTCGGTATCCAACACCAGGATATTGATATCCTGCCCCATAGCCAATACATGATCAAGCCCGCCGAAACCGATGTCGTATGCCCAACCGTCACCTCCGAAAGCCCAAATAGAGCGTTTGATGAGATAACGTTCCAGCGAAAGAATTTCAGCCGCAACAGGACTTGCATTCTTTTTTAACAACGGGATCAATTGGGCTGTGATCTCTTTCGATTTGTCGCCGTCGTTCTTGTTTTCTATCCATTCCCGAAACAACGCTTTTTCTTCATCGGAAAAATCGTTGGTTTCGAGGCCTTTTTTCATCAGCTGTTCGATACGGTTACGCATGACTGAATTTGCCAACACAAAACCAAATCCGAACTCTGCATTGTCTTCAAACAACGAGTTGGCCCATGTAGGTCCTCTACCCTCATCATTAACGGTATAAGGGGTCGATGGAGCAGATGCTCCATAAATGGAAGAACAACCCGTTGCATTGGCTATCATCATCCGATCGCCATACAACTGGGTAATTAACTTAATATAAGGAGTCTCGCCACAACCTGCACACGCACCCGAAAATTCAAACAAAGGCTGAGCAAATTGCGAATTCTTCACGTTGAGCTTCACATCAACCAAATGTGCCTTGTTGGTCACATTTTTCATCATATAATCCCAATTCTTCTGATTTTCGTATTGGGTGGTGATGGGTTCCATCGTAAGCGCTTTCTGCCCTTTTTTACCCGGACAAATATCGGCACAATTGCCGCAACCCAAACAGTCGAGCACATCTACCTGAATGCGGAAACCCATTCCGGCAAATTGTCTGCCTTGCGCTTTCAATATTTCCACATTCTCGCCCAATCCTTTTTGTTCGTTTTCATCGAGCACAAAAGGACGGATGGTTGCATGAGGACACACATACGCACATTCGTTACACTGGATACAGTTTTCGGGATTCCATTGCGGAACAAAAACAGCCACACCCCGTTTTTCGTAAGCAGCCGTACCCGGTTCCCAACTTCCATCTTCACGACCTTTGAATACCGATACCGGTAAATCATAGCCGCGTTGGGCATTCATGGGACGAACAATTTTCCGAATAAATTCGGGGGCATCATCAGGCATCTCCTCAACAACTTCAATTGTAGCCCATTCGGCAGGAATTTCCACTTTTTCCACTTCCCCGCCTCTATCTACCGCGGCAAAGTTCATTTTCACAACATCCTCTCCCTTTCTCCCGTAGGTCTTCACGATGAATTTTTTCATCTGTTCTACAGCCAGATCATAAGGAATGACATTGGATATCTTGAAAAATGCCGATTGAAGAATGGTATTGGTGCGATTGCCCAAACCAATTTCATCGGCAATCTTGGTAGCATTGATGATGTAAAAGTTAATGTGCTTTTGAGCAAAATACTTTTTGATATGATCAGGAAGATGGTTACCAACCTCCTCCTTGCTCCACAACGAATTCAACAAGAACGTTCCGCCCTCTTTCAATCCGCGGGTTACATCATAAAGAGTAAGGTAAGCGGGAACATGACACGCCACAAAATTGGGCGTATTTACCAGATAAGTAGAGCGGATGGGTTTATCCCCAAATCGCAGGTGAGAACTGGTAAACCCTCCCGATTTTTTGGAATCGTAAGCAAAATAGGCTTGAACATATTTATCGGTATTCTCACCGATAATTTTAATGGTATTCTTATTTGCTCCTACGGTTCCATCAGATCCGATTCCGTAAAATTTAGCCTCGTAAATGGTTTCATCCATCGAAACTTCTTCTCTCACAGGAAGCGATTTAAATGTCACATCATCCACAATTCCGATGGTGAAATCGTTTTTCGGCATTTTCATCGCTAAATTTTCGAATACCGAAAGAATCTGTCCCGGCGTGGTATCTTTTGACGAAAGTCCATAAATACCTCCCACAATTTCCGGAGCATCTTCTTTTCCGTAGAAACAATCCTTCACATCCATATAGAGTGGCTGACCCAGCGCTCCCGGTTCCTTAGTGCGATCGAGCACAGCGATGTGTTTTGCAGTTTTAGGCACAACCGAAAGAAAGGCTTCAGCTTTGAAAGGACGATACAGATGAACAGCAACAACACCCACTTTTTCGCCTTTGGCACAGAGGTGATCCACTACTTCACGAATGGTTTCCGTAACCGAACCCATAGCAATGATCACCCTATCGGCTTCGGGATCTCCGTAATAATCGAATAATCCGTATTTGCGACCGGTTACTTCAGCCAATTTACCCAAATATTTCTCTACGATATCGGGGACAGCCTCATAAAACGGATTGGCTGCCTCGCGCGTCTGAAAATAAATATCGTCATTTTGAGCCGTACCGCGGATAACCGGAGCATCAGGCCCCATTGCCCGCTTGCGGAAAGCATCCAAGGCTTCGTAATTGATCAACGGTGCCAAATCATCGTTGGTTAAGGCTTCGATTTTCTGTATCTCATGAGATGTTCGGAAACCATCGAAAAAATGAACGAAGGGAATGCGGCTTTCAATGGCAGCCAAATGAGCCACGGCTGCCAAATCCATCACTTCCTGCACCGACCCGGTAGCAAAAAGAGCAAAACCGGTAGATCTTGCAGCCATCACATCCTGATGATCGCCAAAAATGGACAAAGCCTGAGCAGCAATGGCACGTGCCGATACATGGAATACGCCGGGCAACAATTCCCCGGCTATTTTATACATGTTGGGTATCATCAACAACAGTCCCTGAGATGCAGTAAATGTGGTTGTCAACACGCCTGACTGCAATGACCCGTGAACTGCTCCGGCAGCACCTGCTTCCGATTGCATTTCCTGCACCAAAACAGGTTGTCCGAAGATGTTCTTCCGTCCTGCAGCAGCCCATTCATCCACATACTCAGCCATTGTTGACGAAGGCGTGATAGGATATATCGCAGCCACTTCGCTAAACATGTATGCGATGTGCGCTGCCGCCTGATTTCCATCACAAGTCAAATAGTTTTTTTCTTTAGCCATAATAGGATAATCGTATTTTTAAATGTTAATTTGAATGCTCCCTATTTTAATCAAAATAGAATAGCTACCAAAAAGCCATACGAAAGTATTACAAAAATATGAAAGTACAAACAAATCTTTCAATTTTATATTTTGAATACACGCTCTCACAGTTTTCAACATGCGGATAACTAAAGAATTGGGTATTACACCAAAAGATGCACATAAAAATTTTCAATTTGTTAAATTATAATAAATAATAATCATTTTATTTTTACGCGTTGTTATAAAGTAATATCTCCGAAGACAAAGGAGACAAATACCATCAATAGAAGATGAAAATAATAATTATTGCAAACAGACTACCTGTAAAAATCGAAAAAAAGAACAATAGGCTTTGCATAAGCCGAAGCGAGGGCGGATTGTCAACCGGGATGGGATCGTTGGAACTGCCTGTGGAAAAACATTGGATCGGATGGCCCGGAATATATACCGATAATAACGAAGAAAAAGAAAAAATCACCAAAAAACTGAAAAAATTCAACTATCACCCCGTTTTTCTGTCGGCCGAACAAATCGAAAATTATTATGAAGGATACAGCAATAGTATTATCTGGCCGCTATGTCACTATTTTTATTCTTTTGTTCAATACAAAACCAAATTTTGGGAGACGTATCAAGAGGTAAATATGCAGTTTTGTGAAACAGCGCTTCCTTTTATCGAAGATGACGACCTCGTCTGGATACACGATTATCATCTGATGCTGCTGCCCAAAATGATTCGGAATATCCGGCCGACAGTCAACATCGGCTACTTCCATCATATCCCGTTTCCTCCGTACGAACTTTTTCGCGTGCTCCCCGAAAGAGAAGAGCTACTCAACGGCTTGTTGGGTGCCGACCTTATCGGGTTTCATATCCACGATTACATGCGACACTTCCTCAGTGCCATTTACCGGGTACTCGACCTGAATTGCCAACTCGACGAAATTTATCTCGAAGACCGTATTGTTCACGTCGATGCTTTTCCGATGGGAATCAACTATGAACAATACCACCATGCTTCGTCACTCCCTGCTGTACAAAAGAAAATAAATAAACTAAAACAAAAACTCGGCAGACAATCCATCATCCTTTCCGTTGACCGCCTCGATTACAGCAAGGGTATCTTACACCGCTTAAATGGCTTTGCTTTATTTCTAAAGAATCATCCGGAATATCACGAGAAAGTGTCGCTTATGATGATTGTTGTACCCTCACGCAGTACAGTAAACAAATATGCCGATCTAAAAACCGAGATCGATCAGTTGATCGGAAAAATCAACGGTCTCTACTCCAAACCGGGCTGGACACCTATTCATTATTTTTATCGGAGTTTTGAGTTTGATGAACTCATAGCCATGTATAACCTTGCCAAAATCGCCTTGGTGACGCCGCTGCGTGACGGCATGAATTTGGTAGCAAAAGAATATCTCGCTACAAAAA
>ENA-UOYA01000748-UOYA01000748.1-activated-sludge-metagenome-genome-assembly--contig:-NODE-748-length-38872-cov-5.598836_pt1 | contig 38872 bp, 32 predicted proteins | sample MGYA00238163_ERZ764804 | MGnify/ENA primary metagenome ERZ764804 (study PRJEB28919, sample SAMN05720223) | activated sludge metagenome | isolation source: Anaerobic digester | place: Hong Kong...
GGAGATGACAGGATTTCCAAAAGAAGAGATGCTCGGTAAAGGTGATTACGCATATGCAGTACCATTTTACGGCAAAAAAAGACCCATACTTATCGATCTGCTGTTTGAATCGGACGTTGAGATCGAAAAAAAGTACGATTTTGTGCACAAGGTTGGAAACACTTACTTCGTAGAGGTCTTTATCCCCCAGATGTATAAGGGCAAAGGCGCCTATCTATGGGCATCCGCATCAAAGCTATTCGATTCCAAAGGCAATATAACAGGCGCTATAGAGTCCATCAGGGACGTTTCGGAATGGAAAAAGGCACAACAGCTGATACAGGAAAGCGAGGAAAAATACAGAGGCATCTTCGAAAATGCGGTCGAAGGCATATTCCAGACCACTCCTGACGGGCGCTTTATCAGTGTCAACCCTGCACTTGCCAATATGATGGGTTTCGACTCCCCCGAACATATGATGAAAACCTTCACTGACATCGCAAAACATCACTATGTAATCCCTTCGGAACGCATGAGATACAGAAAAATTCTCGAATTAAACGGTTTTGTAAAAGGTTTCGAGGCGCAGGTATATAAGAAGAACGGTGATAAAATCTGGATTTCAATCAGTTCAAGGGCGATTTACAATAAAAAAGGCGAAATTGACCATTACGAAGGAACGGTAATTGATATAACAAGCAGAAAAGAGGCTGAAGTAGCATTTCAAAAGACTTACCAGATGACCCGCTCCATCATAGAAAATGCCCCTTTCGGCATCTATATAGTAAACGAGGAAGGTCTTATCGAATATGCCAACCAACCTATGATCTCTCTGTCTGGTATAAGCAAAGAGCAGCTTATACTTGTAAATGCACTCAATCTGCCGATCCATCAGGAACTGGGATTGTCTGAAAAAATCAGATCCACACTGCAAGGCATATCCTTTTCGATGGGTCCGGTCGAATATATATCACATTTCGGCAGCAAAAAGACTATCCGAAACTACACAGGCATACCGTTCGAAGAGGTGGGAAAGAGAAAGGCAATCATATTTGTTGAAGACTTGACCGAATTAAAAAGTGCAGAGGAGCTATTGCATAAAGAGCGGGAAATGTTTTTTCTGACCCTTGAAAATTCACCGGAAGGTATTATGCTCATCGGAAAAAACGGCAAATTTGATTATATAAACCCTGAATTCACAAACATTACCGGCTATACAATGGAGGATATCCCCGATGGAAAACACTGGTTCAAAAAGGCATATCCCGACCCTGAGTATAGAGAGTTAGTAATGGATGAGTGGAAAAGGGACACACTCTTAGGGACAAGGGGTAAAACCGTAGAATTCAAGGTTAAATGCAAAGATGGTAATACAAAAGACATCAGGTTTAAAACGACACATCTCGGAGACGGTACTGCAGTCACGATGTTGGAAGATATAACCGGATTACGAGAGGCAGAAAAGGCACGCATCGAAAGCGAAGAAAGGTTTCGTTCCCTTTTTGAGAGTTCACGCGACGCCATCTACATCGCCTCTGGAAACGGCAGATTCATCGACGTTAATCAGGCCTTTGTCGAATTGTTCGGATATACAAAGAACGAAACACTCAAACAAAACGCAAAGGTAGCATATCTTACAATAGAAGACCGCATAAGATTAAAAAAGGCCATAAAAGAGAATAATTTCGTAAGAGACTTTGAGATAAAGCTAAAAAAGCGGAACGGCGCTGTTATGGATTGCCTTTTGACTGTTACAAGCAAAAAAGATGAAAACGGAAAGGTCATACAGTATCAAGGGATAGTTCGAGACATAACTGAGAAGAAGAGAACAGAGGAAGCCATAAGATATATGGCCTTTCATGATGCGTTAACAGGACTTCCAAACCGTTCACTCTTTAACGACCGTCTCGCCATGGCGATTGCCCACGCCGAACGTTTTGACGAAAAGGTCGCCGTAATGATGCTCGACCTCGATAAATTCAAGTTTGTGAACGATACATACGGCCATAGTGTGGGGGATTTGTTACTCAAGGCGGTTGCGGAAAAACTCACAAGGCAGATACGCAAAGGCGATACAATAGCACGCATGGGCGGCGATGAGTTCATGCTTATATTTGCAGATTTGAAACAAACTGACGATGTAAATATCATTAATGAAAAGATTCTCGAAGATTTTCGGAACCCCATTGAAGTAAATGGATACACCCTTTCAATTACAACAAGTATAGGTATCGCTATATACCCTGACCACGGAACAGACATTGAAACGCTTGTAAAGAATGCGGACATCGCCATGTACAGCGTTAAACAGACAGGAAGAAACGGTTACAGATATTATGTTTCAGATGCTTCGCTTACTACTGAACAATCTCGTGTATCTTCATAAAGTTAGTCTTTCCTGATATTGAAAGCGGGAGGCTTGCCACTATGACAACCTTGTCGCCCGGCACCACCTGTCCTCTGAGCGTCAGATAATGACCTACTTCGTTTATAAGTTCATCTGTGTTTTCCATATATTTTACCAGAAAAGGAATAACACCCCAGTATAAAGACATCTGCCTTACAACCTTTTCATTCGGCGATAATGCGATAATCTGTTTTGAAGGTCTGAATTTTGATATCAGATTGGCAGTGAACCCCGATTTTGTGAAGGCTACAATCCATTTTGAATCGGTTTCTTCGGCCGCCCTTGATGCCGCATGGGCAATAGCCTTTGGCAATACGATTCCATCTGCATCATCAGTCAAATGATATGCATCCTTCGTCCTGCAGCTATTTTGATATCGAAAGACCTCCTGTCCGACATCGGCAAAAAAAGCATCGAATGGTCTTTTATATGCCTGCTCTGTATATGAGATAATCCTGTCCATCACCTTTACCGCTTCTATAGGATATCTTCCTGCTGACGTTTCAGCGGAGAGCATCAAGGCATCTGTTCCATCTATAACCGCATTTGCCACATCTGTTGATTCCGCCCTCGTGGGTCTTGAATGCTGTGTCATCGACTCGAGCATCTGCGTCGCCGTAATAACGATACACCCTTTCATATTAGCCTTTTGAATAAGCATCTTCTGATACACAGGCACTTCCTCGAGGGGCAACTCAACACCGAGATCGCCTCTCGCCACCATTATCCCATCAATTTCTTCAAGTATGGAGTCGATGTTGTGAATCGCCTCCTCCTTTTCAATCTTTGCAATAAGCGGAACACGGACACCTTTCTCTGCAAGCCACCTTTTTACGGTCTTTATATCCGTTGATGTTCGAACAAAAGAAAGCGCCACATAATCCACATCCATCTTTACGCCGAACTCAAGGTCTTTTCTGTCCTTTTCAGTAAAAAAAGGTGCGCTTATCTTCATGTGCGGCAGGTTAACCCCCTTATGCTCCTTTAAGACCCCTCCCTCTATCACAGTTGCAACAAGTGAATCTTCATCCTTTCTTGTAACCTTGAGTTTCATGAGACCATCATCGAGCAGGATAATGTCCCCAACCTTTGCATCGTCAATCAACCAGGGGTAATCGATAAATATCGTCTTATCATCACCTTTCTCATCACCTTTCATTATGATAACTTCGGCGCCCTTCTCAAGCCTTACCTTTTCTCCTTTGAGCCGACCCACCCTTATCTTGATACCCTGTAAGTCCTGCAGTATGGCAACCTGCCTTTTCAGTTTCTTCGATACCTTCCTGATTCTGTTAATTACCTCGCCGTGGCTTGCATGATCGCCATGTGAAAAATTCAGCCTCGCTACATCCATACCCGCTTCGATGAGCTCTTCAAGCTGTTTTTCACTGGCCGTAGCTGGACCTATCGTACAGACAATCTTAGCCTTTCTCATGACCCCTCTTTAGATTTCTCGCGTTCAAACATGAGTCTTTGCTGAGAGGCGCCTTCTATCGCCTTTATAGCGATGTTTTGGACCTGAAGACCCGCTTCGTTCGCCTTTTGAGTCAATTGTTTTATCAAATCATCCTGTTCCTTGATCTTCGTTTCAAGCGCCGAAACCTTTTGCTGGTAAAGTTTCCTTTCCCCTTCGATCTCTTTCGATGCGAGCTCCGCCTCATGTTTATATGTAAAGGTAAGCCTTTCTGATACAGCCTTTTCTGCGTCTTTAACTGCCTTATCAAGTTCCTTCTGGAAGGACTCGACACGTGCTTTTAGCTCAGCAAATTCATTCTCTCTTGCAGATATCATCGCCTCACGTTCTGTAAATTCCTTTTCAAGGGCTGTCTTCTTTTCTGAAAGTGCCTTTTCGAGCGCATTCTTTTTTTCCTCGTATGCATCCGCTTCCTTTTTTCTTTTCAGTGTCAGATTGTAGGCATATTCTTCTTCTTCACGCTGGCGTTCCTTTTTTGTGAGCGCTTCGCGTTCCTTTTTCGCGGCTTCATATTCTTCCTGCTCTTTTTTCCAAAGTAGACGCTTTTGGGACATATCGCTTTCAAAGTCTTCTTTCTTGCGTTCCATTTCTGACTCGAAGGATGCCCGTTTTTCCTTTTGTGTCTCGACGAGCGTCATCAGGGTTTCAGCTTCTACCTTGATACTGTAAATATCTTCTATTGCCTTTGTTTCGATTTCTATAGCCTGCTGCAATTCTGTGAATTCCTTGTATTTTTTGATCATCTGCTCACCGAGGTCATCCATTGCTTTGATGATATCCAGCTTTAAGTCTGCAAGTTTTTTCACTATCTCCTCAATCGAGTGCATTGAGGCCTTTTTAACCGTCTCTTTCTCCTCGGTCTCCTTCTTTATCGCCTTAACATCCACCGATTTCTGTTCCTTCATCTTTTGAAGCATCTCGTTATATGCCTCGAGTATCTCCGTTTTTGTGCTTTTATCCGATATTGTCTTTGGCATAAAACCTCCCGAATCATTTTAAGATAACATCCTTATATTATTTCGTAATGATAAATACAAGAAGACCTAATTGCAAGACGAAAAGTAAAAAAATAAGACAAGATTCCAAATAAACACGAAATATAACGATAAAATGTAGAACGACACAAGAAAACACATGGATAGCAGGCATCATAAGCTGGCATCATCTCCGCTTGTTGTAAAAACTATGAATAACAGATCCAGGCGTTATGAAATATCCACCAGATCGATGCGGCTCTTCCAACGTGTATTCACCTTATCCTTTATAATTGCAAGTCCTTCATTACCAATTACATCAAGCGCCTCTTTGGCGGCCTTACGTGCCTCAATCATAATATCAATATCCTTCACCACATCCCCCACCCTGAAATCAGGTATACCTGACTGTCTTTGCCCCAACATCTCACCCGGCCCCCTTATCTTCATGTCTTCCTCGGCAATCTTGAAGCCGTCTGAGGTATCCTCCATCGTCTTCAGCCTCTTTGTCGCTATATCAGTTCTTTTTGTTGATGTGATAAGTATACATTTTGAGGCATGTGCACCTCGTCCCACCCTACCCCTCAACTGATGAAGCTGGGAGAGCCCGAATCTTTCGGCATGCTCTATCACAATCATCGTTGCGTTAGGTACATCAATGCCCACCTCGATAACGGTCGTACATACAAGTATGTCAATGTTTCCGTCCTTGAATCTTTCCATTACCCTTTCTTTCTCTTGGGGTTTCATTCTTCCGTGTATGAGACCTATCTTATAAGAAGGAAAAGCTGTTTTTTGCAAATGAACAGCCATATCCTTTGCGTTTAAAAGCTCCATTTTGTCGGATTCGTCAACCAACGGATAGACGATAAAGACCTGTTTGCCATGCTTCAGCTCATCCTCCATCATCCTGTAGACGGCAGGCCTATTCTGTTCCAGATAAACCTTAGTCCATATCTTCTGCCGTCCCTTAGGCAGTTCATCGATGACAGATACATCGAGGTCACCGTAGATAACCATGGAGAGCGTGCGAGGAATCGGTGTAGCAGACATTACTAAGGTATGGGGGATGAATTTAGTTGTGAATTGCGATTTGCGATTTGCGATTTGAAAATCTTCAACAGCTTCTGTCGTTTCTTCCCCTTGACCCCTTGACTCCTTGACCCCTTGAACCCTGCCTTCTTCCATCTTGCCCCTATCTTTAAGCATTTTCCTCTGTAAAACACCAAAACGATGTTGCTCATCGATAATAACAAGGCCGAGTCTATGGAATTTCACATCCTTCTGAATAAGTGCATGCGTCCCGATGATTATTGATGTCCTGCCTTCTCTGATCTGTCGGAGAATATCCTTTCTCTGTTTACCCATATTTCCCCTCAGAAACGCTACAGAAACTCCCAGCCCATCAAAAAATCTGTGCACTGAAAGGTAATGCTGCTCGGCAAGTATCTCGGTAGGGGCCATAAATGCCACCTGACATTCATTATCAACGGCGATACAGGAGGCCATTACAGCGCATATCGTTTTGCCGCAGCCGACATCCCCCTGGATAAGCCTATTCATAGGCTCATCGAGAGCCATATCATGCTCAATTTCTCCGACAACCCTTTTTTGTGCATCAGTCAATTCGAAGGGAAGCCCCTCCCTAAACCGTCTATATAGGCAACCGTCTGTCTTAAAACGTATGCCCCTTCCCTGTTTTCTCTCCCTTTTTTTCAACAGTAACGCGGCCTGAAAGAGAAAATATTCTTCGAATATCAATCGTTCGATATTCGATATTCGATATTCGATATTCGAGAATCCATCATCTGGAAAGTGGAGCCCCCTAAATGCCTCACCAAGGGGAACCAAACCGTAAATCCTCTCAGTACTCTCAGGGACAACGCTCTGAATTTGTCCACCGAAGCTTTCAAATGCCTCTTTTATTATATTCCTCAGGACACCCTGCTTGACGCCCTCAATTTCAGAATAAATAGGCATGATGGTTTTATGGCTTTTCACATCATCTTCATCGTCTATAATCGTAACATCAGGGTGTATCATCTGAAGCTGCGCTCCAAAACTTTTCACTTCGCCTGACAGCAGCAAAAGATTGCCCTTCCTGCAAATACTCTTCAAATAATGCCTGTTCCACTGAAACCATTTAATCGATAAAAGACCTGTGCTGTCTTCGACAATCGCCTCAAAGGCCTTTCTCCGCGAATGTCTGAAAAACAAGGATTTATAAGCAGTTACAGTCCCAACTACCGATACCTTTTCTCCCTCTTTTACATCACATATATTGCATGTATCCCTCCTATCTTCATATCTGATAGGCAAAAAGTAAAATAAGTCCTCTACCGTCTTTATCCCTTTTTTTTCAAATTTGGCGGCAATCTTTGAACCAATGCCTTTAATATCTTTTATGGGAATATTATTCACATCTTCCTTCTTTTTATGTATCTTTTTGCCATTTTCATTTTCCCGATTCATTTTACAATTATGTTATATAAATACCAAGAACGAAAACGAAAAATAGACGTGCTCAAATAGCATGTTGAAAAAACATTGAACAGTTTTTAAAAACACACAGGAGGTTAACATGGAAACCTTAAAAAGCATTGTAGTAGGGGAAACCAGTATAAATGTCATAAAGGGTGATTTAACAGAAAGCGATGTTGATGCCATAGTTAATGCAGCAAACTCTTATCTCCAGCATGGTGGTGGAGTGGCCGGTGCCATTGTTAGAAAAGGCGGCAACATAATCCAGGAGGAAAGCGACAGGATTGGTTTTGTCCCTGTCGGTGATTGTGCAATGACTTCTGCCGGTAGATTGAAGGCACATTATGTGATTCACGCAGTAGGTCCCCGCTGGGGTGAGGGCGATGAAGAAAATAAATTGAGAAACGCTGTAAACAATATACTGAATCTCTCAGACAAGAAAGGTTTCAGGGCAATTTCCATGCCTGCCATAAGCGCCGGAATATTTGGTTTTCCTAAGAATCGCTGTGCTCAGATTATGGTAAACGAAACGGTTAATTTTCTAAAAGCAAACAAAGAAACTTCCTTAAAGGAAATAAATTTTTTTCTTATAGATGAAGACATAATAGGGTTTTTTAATGATGCATTACAAGCACAAGAAAAATAAAACATTTTGCATCTGACATCAAGTATTCAGCATCCAGGATAGGCAGTACAGGAGCTAAGCATGTGCGGGATTTTTGGAGTATTTCATCACAAAGAGGCCGCTAATTTGACATATCTCGGGCTGCATGCACTGCAGCACAGGGGTCAGGAAAGTGCAGGCATCGTAAGCACAAACGGCACGAGCATGGCAGTCCACAAGGCAATGGGCCATGTATCTGATATTTTCGACGAGCATGTATTGAAAAAGATTAAAGGCACTTCAGCAATCGGACATGTAAGGTATTCCACCGCAGGGTCGAGCCACATTGTAAGCGCGCAGCCATTAGCGGTTGAATATTCAAAAGGCTTTCTTTCTGTTGCGCATAATGGAAATCTAACCAATGCAAAAATGATAAAAGAAGAGCTTGAACACTATGGTTCTATATTTCAGTCAAACACAGACACCGAGGTCATTATACACCTTATAGCGCTTTCACACGAATATACAACCATTGACAGGCTGGTCAGCGCCTTAAAAAGGGTCGAAGGTTCATACTCCCTGCTTATCATGACAAACAGGGAGCTAATAGCCGCTCGGGACCCCTATGGATTCAGGCCCCTCGTCCTTGGCAAACTCAAAAATGCCACTGTCGTGTCGAGCGAAACATGCGCATTTGACCTTATCGAGGCCGACTATATACGTGAAGTTGAGCCAGGCGAAATCGTCCATATAAGTCGGGATGGGATTAAATCGTACAAACCCTTCAAAAAGGCACCACCGCGTCATTGCATATTTGAATATGTCTATTTTGCAAGACCCGACAGTTATATGTTCGGAAGAACCGTATATTCGGTAAGAAAGGCGTTCGGCAGAGAACTGGCAAAAGAAACATCTATCGATGCAGACATGGTCATACCTATCCCCGATTCTGGTATCGGCGCCGCCATCGGCTATGCTCAAGAGACAGGCATACCCTTCGAACTCGGTCTCATAAGGAATCACTATGTGGGAAGAACCTTCATAGAACCTGAAGAATCCATAAGGCATTTCGGGGTGAAATTAAAGCTCAATGCAATTCACGATGTTGTAAGAGGCAAAAGGATCGTTGTTATAGACGACTCAATTGTGAGGGCAACAACGGGAAGAAAGATCATCAAGATGCTCCGTCAATATGGTGCAAAAGAGATACATTTCAGGGTAAGTTCTCCTCCCACAACCCACCCCTGTTTCTACGGTATTGATACACCATCAAGAAAAGAACTGATCGCATCTTCACACACAATCGAGGAAACGAACAAATACCTCGGCTCAGACACCTTAAGATACATAAGTATCGACGGCATGAAAAGGGCAATCGGCGAAAACGAGGATTTTTTCGATTATTCTTTCTGCGATGCCTGTTTTTCAGGGGATTATCCATTAAGATTCCCCAGGGGTATGGAGCTTGAACAGATGGAGCTGTTCGTACAAAGATAAATGCAGTTTTTAATTTTGAATGTTGAGTTTTGAATTGTAAAATACTATTCTGTTTAACAATCACAATAAAAGGGAGAAGTACACATGAACGAACGTGCAAAATTGTTGAAACTATTGAAAGAATTATCGTACGAAGAAGGGGACTTTGTGCTTACAAGCGGCAAGCGAAGTACATTTTACATAGATTGTAAAGAAACGACCCTTAATCCCGAAGGTATGCACCTTGTCGGGAACATCATGTACGAAATGGTAAAAGAAATAAAGGGGATCGATGCGGTAGGAGGGGTCAGTATAGGTGGGGATCCGCTTGTATGCGCAGTTGTTCTGGAAGCCTACAAACGGAATGACAATTTGAAGGGATTTTTCATCAGGAAGGAGCCCAAAGGCCACGGTTCAAACCTCTGGGTGGAGGGCGGGAAAAACCTGCAAAAAGGTATGAATGTCGTGATACTCGAAGATGTAGTCACAACGGGGGGTTCATCGTTAAAGGCTATCGATGTTACTGAAAAGGCAGGTTATAACGTAAAAGGCACCATAGCGATACTCGACAGACTCGAAGGGGGTAAAGAAGCAATAGAATCAAAGGGGTATATGTTTAAATCGATATTCAACCTTAACGATTTGAGATAAGTTGCTATGAAGATTAATACCTGTAGAACGCTAAATTCAAAGCATCACATTCTAAACAAACCCAAAGTTTTAATATTCCAAACTTTTAATTCCATATAGGGTTTTAGTGTTTTGAATATTTGAGCTCGTTTAGGATTCAGGGTTTGGCGCTTAGAGCTTAGCCAACTGTGGAAAATATATGCAAAAGCAGCTCTTTTCTGCCGTAGCCGCTTTTTGCAGAAAAGATGAATACATTGTCCTTACCGAACATCTCTGCAAATTGTGTCTTTTTGAGTGCAAGCTCATTTCTTGTTACCTTATCTGTTTTGGTAACAACAAATGAATAGGGTAGTCTGTTGGCTTCGAGCCAATCAATCAAAATATCATCAAGTGCATCGAAGTCACGCCTTACATCAAACAGCCAAAGAAGCCTTTTGATATTACGGTTTTCAAGTATATAACGCTCGATCATCTCCTGCCAGCCCCGATACATCGATTTCGATACCTTCGAATACCCAAACCCTGGGAAATCCGATATATAAAAAGACCTTTTTGCGTTTTTGAATTCATAATCAATCTTGTATATGTTGATTGACCTTGTCCTGCCAGGCGTTGAACTCGTCCTTGCAATCTTTTGCATTACAAGCCGGTTTATCATGGAAGATTTGCCCACATTAGACCTGCCTATGAATGCAATCTCGGACAAAGGGCTTAAGCCTCTGTTATCGTATGCCTCAATACTCTTAATAAAGGTTGATTTTGTTATCTTCATGACCGCATCATGAAAAATCAGCTATCCTGTATCTTGTATATAGCTATAGAGTATTCTTTAAACTGCTCAAGCTGAGGAAGAAAAACCTTTTTAAATTTCCTTTGATCAAGACTCTCTATAAAACCTGGCATCGATACATTTACCGTCCTCTCATCGACCATTATAAAATCAGCATTGTTTTCTTTAATAAACCGTTCAAACGTTTTATAGTCAGACATTGCAGGGATAGTTACAAATTCTGCACCTGTATAAAAAGCAACCCTGAGAAGCGAGTGTTCTCCGGCAAATCTGGCTTTGGAATATCCAAGACCTTTCAGATACATGCCTGCCCTTTTAAGTTCGATTTTATCCTTTCCTGATGGAGAAAGCGTATTGGGCAACAAAATAGCAAGGATTAAAACAAAAAGCATCAGCGCGGCATACCTTGAGAAGGGTGCTATGTTTTTTAATTTTTCGTTTCCAAAATGTAAAATCCGTTCCTTTAATTCAAAAAAACCTATTGAAGCCCATAAAAGCGCGGGTATGCTTATTAGAAGTCCGTGTCTTGTACTGAGATAACACGTTTTGACCATATAGACATAAATGCTTAGAAAAAATACAAGCATCCAGATCAGAATCGGTATTTCACCTTTATTGTATGGTATGTATCTCCTCTTTATTACACCGAAAAGAAAAAGTATAAAAAATACCAGATGCAAAGATTTTGCGAATTTATATACCGCCTCTGAAAAATAGATCTCATATTTATGTCTTTCAGCCATATCGTAAAATGTTCTGAAACGATAAGAGGTTATGTTGATCACCTCCTGTTTCAGTTCAAGGTCTTGCTCAACATCATGTGTCAATATAAGACGGGGCAATTTCTCGCCTATAAGACCAAAATCCCATTTACCTAGATTATTCTTAAGTACAATAAGAAATGGGGAGGCAATAAGTGGAAAAGAAATGATAAATACGAACATCATTGCGAATAGGCTCTTCAATTGTATCTTGCCGTCAAAATAATGCCACACCATCCAAAGTAATATAACCAAAATAAGTGCAGCCCCATCAAGCCTTGTAAAAGATGCCAGCACAACAAACATGGCGGCAAGCATAAGGGACAACAACCTCTTTTGAGCAATACCCCTCCAGGCAAAATATAGCGAAGATATGGAAAAACACCAAAAAACAGGCTCTCTAAGCACATCCGTCGAATATTCAACAAGCCTGGGGCTGATGATATAAAACAGTGAGGCTATTGCGGCAATGCGACTGTCTATGAGCAATCTGATAAGAAGAAAAAAAGGTATGATCGCAATTGAACCAAATACAACCGAGACCAATCTCCCCGCAGTTTCCCAATCGTGAAAAACCTTTTGAAACAATACAATAATAAAGGGGAATAGATTGAAAAAACTCGATTCGGATATTTTACTGAAGTTACCAGATGCGATTAATCTCGCATTTTCTATATATCTAACCCCATCCGGTGTAATGATCTGTGCCGTCATTACACCATAAAGCCTTACGACCACTGCTAGAATCGTAAGGCCTATAAGCAAGAGGACTATATTCTTATCCCCTGAAAACCTTTTTATCCCATCAACCATTTTTTTTCGCTTCATTTATGGCTTTCCATCGCAGGAACCCTTGAACTCGGGCATCGTGGCACATTTATCAGCGCTTATGCCTTCCTGCTTAAAAACCTTGACAAGCGTCATCCAGAGAATCTTCATATCAAGCCAGAAACTTCGGTTATCGACATACCACACATCAAGTCTGAACCTTTCCTCCCACGTAATTGCATTCCGACCGTTCACCTGCGCCCAACCCGTAATACCAGGTTTTAAATCATGACGTCTCGCCTGTTCTGGAGAATACCTCGGCAGATAATCCATGAGAAGTGGTCTCGGACCCACGATACTCATATCGCCTTTGAGCACATTCCAAAATTCTGGCAGCTCATCGATGCTTGTCTTACGCAATATCCTTCCTAAATGGGTCAATCGTTCTCCATCGTCCTCAACGGATGACTTTCCGGGATCAGACATTCTCATGGTTCTGAACTTCACGATATCGAAAGGCATGCCTTTGTAACCAGGTCTTTTCTGGATAAAAAATATAGGGCTACCCATGCTGAGCCAAATCATAACCGCTACAATGAGCATAACAGGCAAAAACAGTATAAGCCCTATCAGCGAAACAAGAATATCAAAACACCTTTTGATGATCACCGCCAAACAAACTAATTGAAGTCACTGATGCTTTTCCTGATCTGTGCAAGCCTTTTCTCTCTGTCGGATACATCTACAAGTCCTTTTTCGATGATATAATGGGATACAAGAAGGCTTGCAAGATATTCGCCTTTTTTGCTCCAATGCTTGTCTAATCTCATATAGAGGTCCTTTTCCGGGTCGAGAAATTTTGATGTCCCTTTTCTTGTGTATTTCCGAAACGGTTCGAGCAAATCGATATAAAGGATGTTTTCTCTTTGAAAAAACTCACCAAGAAACCGATTAGGTTGCTCCAAGTCTATATGCTTATCTTTGATAAAATACGGATATACCTGCTCTTTTGCCGGAATGACTACGACAAGCAGATTGGTCCCGTTTTTATCGGTAAATCGCTTAAAATTTCGCAGATTCTCAAAGTGGTTTTCCCATGCACTATTAAGCCACGGAAAATCCTTAAGGGGATAGAATTCAAGCATGTCGGTCTCAAGAGGCATGGATTTCTCACTCTCTTTCAACGCCTTTGCCTTCATATCTTTTATAAACGATTTAATCTGGCTCGTCGCATGTCTTATTCTGTCGGACAGTACTGAATTATCGGTTATATAACACTTCCATCTCTTGAAAACAGAGCTGCATACAGAACATTCATCGTATTTACTGCAAACGACCTTTCTCTCGTAAGATTTTGCGTGCCTTTCTAGGCTTGTATCATCCTGCACCTCGATGGCACCGGTTTTATAATCGACTATCTTTTTCTTTTCTACGAGAAAACCGTTCACCTCGACGAATGGAGGAAACCTGTAGTCATCATCGAGGTCGTTCAAAAAATAACCAAGCACAACGAGTTTTGGCACATGCCTTACTGCATCGACGATCTTTTCCGCCTTAAGCAGTTCCTGCCTTGTCCCGTAGCCTGAGACACCGCACTTTAGAACTCTCATGCCGAGGCTACCTTCAAGCAGCGTCCCCCATTTGTTCTCGAACGAAGAAAACTGATGCGTAAAACTGTCACCTACAAGCAATATGTAATCCTTTTCCTGTTTGTAAGGTCTATCGAAACAACCAAGTTCGTTCGACCATATATCGATATAATATTTGCCTTCATGATGGATTCTTCGCGTCGGGCAATTCTCCGCAATATCAAAACCGGCGATACTGTCAGGCTTATAGTAATATCTCATTTGGCGGGCACCAAGGGATTTTTTATAGTCGGTCAACCTGAGAATGCCTTCCGCAATGCATAAGACCAATATAATTGTAAATAATGCAAGCGCTATGTTGATGAGGTATCTTTTAATCCTGTTCATGTAAATTATTCCTCTTATTCGGCAAAAACTTATTAAACGTTTGCAAGGAGCAATGATTTATAATAATCCGTTAGGGCTTCGGTGACGATTTCTTTCGAAAATTTTTTAGTGGCTCTGATACGCGCATTTGAACCCATTATCTTCCTTAAATCAGGTCTTTCTATCATCTCTATCATCTTCGATGCCAGGCCATCCACATCACCAGGATGATAAAGAAGACCTGTTATTCCGTCCTCGATTGTATCGATAACACCGTAAATTCTTGTTCCAATCGAAGGAATACCTGCTGATGCCGCCTGAATAACCACAACCCCAAATCCTTCACGATAAGAAGGCAGGCAAAATACATCCGACGCTGCAAAATATTTTTCAGGCACATCCGTATAACCCACAAAGTGCATCTTTTGAATACAAGAACTGCACAACGATTCCATTTGTTCCTTCATCCCCTGCTCATCAGGACCTACTATCAACAGGTGTATGTTATCGTATTTATCGCACACCCGTCCAAAAGAACGGGCAAGGTCAATTAGCCCTTTATCACGGTTCAGTCTACCAAGATACAGAAAAACAACATCGGATTCCGCTATAGCGAGATGCCTTCTTATGAGGTCTCTTGATTCTGGGTCAGGCGAAAACTTATCTGTGTCAACGCCGCAGATAGAACCATTAGCAAGAACTCTCGATTTCTCGGGTGACACAACACCCTGTTCTATGAGAAAATCCCTTTGAGAGCTGCTGTCAACAAGTATATGTGTGGCGCATGCGGCAAGAAGTTTATCCATCGATTTAAGCAACCACCGCACAAACCCCTTTTTTGTCGCCCATACCTGTCCTGTAAATATGTGAATCCGAATTGGAATGCCGGCAAAAAACCCCGCAAGCATAGAAAGAAGGCCTGCCTTAGGTGTAACCGAATGGATTGCATGAAACCTTCCAATCCTAAACTCTCTGTAAAGCTCGCAAAGCGCCTTGATGTCGGAAGCCGGGGATATCTTCCTTCTGATATTGATATGAATTACAGGGATTTTTATGCCGAAAGGTTTTAAGAAGTGTTTATTGTTTGTGTTCAGAGCTACATAGACATCGAAATATTGCTCCATAGCCTTGATATGGTCAGTTAAAAATGCCTTTACGGTAATCTCCGCTGCAACTACAAAACACACCTTCGGTTTTTCTAAGTTTTTTTCAGGCAATCCGGCAAACCGGCAAAATAAGAATTTTATGGCAATGCATTTTACAACCCAGGAATCTTAGTAGACCTTATCTGTTCTATGATGCTGTCTGCACGTGTTCTTTCTTCTTCATTGAGTTTCCTATTGCGCATATTTACCAGAATATCATGTGAATTAACAGAAGCAAATATCTGATATACCAAGCCTTTCAGGAATGATTCTGCCAATAGCTGTAAGGTTTGGCGCTTTCCCACATATGAAGGACCGTAAGTTCTTATAATTTTTCTCACGGTTTTACGGCTCAGTAGATGATTTTTTACATTCACAAGACCTTCTCTGACAAAATAGAGAGGCTCATTAATCCTTGCGAAGCGAGATGTCTTATATGTCCTGCACCACAACTCACAGTCTTCAGCTCTTATATACCCCATATCGTATGGATTTTTTTGAAACCACTCTGTGTAACCCATTACAGTTGCATGATGAAAAAATCTTCCACTTAAAAGTGTTGCAGGCCTTACATTGATCACACTCGTGTCTCGAACACCTATAGCCCTGCCTTCCTGGTCCATTGAACACATGAGTGTATCAACAACATCGATTTCAGGATGCGTTTTAAGGTATTCAAACTGCTTTGACAAACGCTCAGGATGCATCATATCGTCCGCATCCATCCTTGCATAATATCTTCCTTTAGACAATTGTGTCATCTGATTGAGCGCCGCAATAAAACCTTTTTTTTCCTTCTCCCTAAAAACACGGACTCTGGGGTCTTTCACAGACTTGACGAGTTCATATGATCCATCTGTCGAATTATCATCAACAACGATAAGCTCCCAATCTTGAAAAGATTGAGCAAATATCGACCTAAGTGCATCCGTGAGTGTATCTACATTATTGTAAAATGTAAGTCCTATCGAAACTGCAGGATTCATTGTCTGTTTCTTTTGTATTATCAAGCTCTTTCCATGTATTGCCGCCAGGTTTCGAAGAGCGATCTTTCGATATCAACAACAGGTTCAAACCCGAAAGCCCTGTGTGCCTTTGCATAGCTACCGAAAGAGATATCGATATCGGGAATCCTAACCAAAGCAGGGTCATGTTCTATTTCAACAGGCATACCTGAAAATCCAGCAATCACCTCTACAACCTTGCGGATTGAGTAAGGTTTACCTGAACATATATTGAACACCTCACCCCAAAAATCCCCCTGTGCAATCTTAATATATGCATCCATTGCATCGTTTACATTTATGAAGTCTCTTTCTGTATTCAGGTTTCCCATCTTTATGACCAATTTTTTATCCTTCCGGTTCAAAGAGTCTTTGATTCTCTTTATGATTGCACCCACCACCAATGTAGGCGGGATGCCCGGACCTATAATATTGAAAGGTCTTGCTGCCACAATCTTCAGACCCTCTTTCTGAACATAGTTTTGCCCGGCAAGCACCACTGCATGTTTGCTTATACCATAGGCATTGAACGGACGACATGGTTGTTCCTCAGTAAGCGGAAAATCACCGGGGGCGGCAAAACCATATTCTGCGCTGGAACCGATTATTAAAACCGATGCATTGGGTATGCATCTTCGCACCGCCTCAAACAGATTAATGCTCCCGCTAAAATTTATTCTGTAAACTTGGTAGAGATCATCGCCTATAACACCTGCGAGATGGAAAATCGTGTCTGGCTCCCAAAACTTTATCGCATATTCAAGCCTTTCCCGGTCGCAGATATCAACACTGAGATATGCGTCGAGATGCAGCTCGGGCAGTGCTTCATCCGCAATATCAATGCCAAATATGCGCACATCATAGTCGGTGCGAAGCCTTCTGACAAGATGTCCGGCACAAAAACCCAATGCACCCGTAATAAGAACTGACTTCATATAATCATGTTTGTTTAAGGGAGAAAAAACCCAGGATTTGAAACAAAATCGGCACTCGCCTGTTCATAGTCTTCAAAACGGCCGATATCCTGCCAGTAACAGTCTGTGTCAAAGCACATAACCTTTTTTCCTGCTCTTATCAGCGCTGTCATTAATTCAGGGATATCGAATTTGCCATCACTTGGAATTAAATCGAGACTTTCAGAGGAAAGCACATTGATACCCATGCTTACATCATACTCGAGTACAGGTTTTTCACGATATTCACCAAGTACGCCTCCATCTGATTTTACAATGACCCCGTAATCTATATGCGCCTTACGCTGAGTAACTGCTATCGTCCCCGAGGCATTGTGTGCCTTGTGGTAATCAACTATCTTTCTGTAGTCAAGCGTGGTCAATATATCGCCATTCATCACGAGCATATGTCTTTCGGGATTTTTCAGCATCCTCAAAGACCCTGCCGTCCCCAAAGGTTCATCCTCAATGTAATATTCTATATTTACTCCCCAGCGAGACCCATCCCCAAAGGTTGCAATAAAAAGCTGAGCCATATATCCGAGCATGACTGCAACCCTTCTGATACCCGATGCGGCTATTTGCCTTATAACTACTTCAATTATAGGCACATCACCGATAGGCAGCAAGGGCTTTGGTATCACCATTGTAAAGGGCTTCAGCCTGACCCCTTTGCCACCAGCAAGTATTACAGCCATCATAATTTCAATACCTCTATAAAGTTTTTGTAATGGTTAAAAGGGATGTTTAGATACTATCAAAGATTGTCTGCATCCTGTGAAAATATGTATGCATTGCCATCACCCTCTCGTGTCCGGCCTTTGCAATCCTGTTTCGCGTTGTCGGATCCTTTATTAGCTCCGAAACTATCTCTGCGCCCTCCGAAGGTGTTCTGTATGTGAGAACCTCTTTGCCCGGTAGCAATAACTCCTCCATGCCTGTCACATAATCTGTCAGTTGCACACCGCCGCTTGCAGGTATTTCAAATGCGCGCGAATTAAGACCTGCATGTTTTGTCTGCGGATGATGGGAATTGAGAACTACGGTTGCAGCCTGATATGCCCTGTTAACATCCTCAATGGGAAGATATTCACCTCTGACAATCTTTTGTGTATCTTTTATACCGGCCATATCGAGAAATTCTGACCAGCCACCACCCCATATAGCAATATCAGGTATATCCAAAAAGGGTGCGATTAGTTCACCACGTGCATTATAAAAAGACGCTATAAAACACAAATTGCTGCCAAAAAGCCTTCTTTGCTCAGCGGTAAGCATTTCGGGGTGATATTGTACCGGGTCAGCCGCACAAGGTAAGAATGTAATCTTTTTTGCGCCTTGCCTCCTTAAAGGCTCAAAATAAGCATAGTCAAATACAAATATCTGATCATATTCAGGAACACAATGTGGGAATATCAACCACTTGTATTTTTCGTTCTGATATATCGGGTTATCTACCCACCAGTTTACAATCACCGGTTTGCTTTTCAATCTCTTCAATTTTACAATCGTTTTTGGCAAGACGATCTCGCCTTTCAAAACCATTACAAGATCAGGCTGAAAGGATTCAGCCAACCTAATAATGTTTCTATCTATTTCCCTCCCCATAACCAAAAACCAGAACATTTGGCGAATAGGCAGCGGCAAAGACAGACGAAAAAACGAAGTAACACCCTTTGCAACATCTTTAGAGGGCGTTTTTGTATAATAAAATACCTCGACCTCACAGTCGTGCTGTTTTAATGCCCTAATTACCGATTCTGTCCATCCCCCAAACCAGTATGGGCCGATGAGTAAAATACGCACCTGTGGTTTACTCCAAAAAACTCTCGGTCTTTTCTGCTTCTCTCATTCTTCTCAATCCATCCCGAAGCGACAGAGGAATTATGCCAAGTTCACGCTCCATCTTCGATGTATCGAACGATGTATCTCTTGGCCTTGGCACAAGTTCATTGAAAAATGTGTCAGGAACAGGATTGATCAACGAGCTGTCAAGCCCGAAAACCTCAGCGGTCAATAGTGCAAAATCATATAAAGACACATGGTCTTTGCCAGCAATATGAAAAATACCACTTGCGTTCTTTTCAACCACTGCGTTAACGGCCTCGGCGCAAGCGATAGAACAAAGCGGCTTACTGAAAACATTATCAACTACATTGATACGTTTTTCTTCCCTCAGTTGTCTAACCCATGTAGTCACCAGATTACCCCTCTCTTCGGGATAAGGCCATCCATACATAAGAATAGGCCGTACAATGGCCCATGAGACATTGCTTTGCATTACAACCTTTTCAGCATCGACCTTCAGCTGACCATAATAATTTATCGGGTTTGTCTCGTCCTTCTCGCTGTAAAAAGGAGCTGTGCCGTCAAACACCGCATTCGAAGATATATAAATGAGCCGACACCTCCATTTCTCACACAATCGGGTAACTATTTCCGTACCACCAACATTCACCTTCCTGGTAAATTCCTTGTGCTGCTCCGCATAATCAACACTCCCCACGGCAGCCGCATGTATTACAACATCGGGCTTAGCCCATTCAAAAACATTCTCCATTGCATGCAAATCCGTCACATCAGCCGCACGAATATGAAAAGGAAGGCACGCAGGCAAAAACCTCTCCGGAAAATAAATAGAAAAACCTTCAACCTTTTTATGCACAATCTTTTGGATTGCAGTACCGAATAAACCAGTACCGCCTGTTAATAGAATACGCTCAATTTTTTTTGTCTGTAACAAAAATTCACCATCCTATCATTATTTAGAACCTTTAAATCTTCCATTGTCATTTGTCTGCTCCTTTCTTTAGTTTATTATAGAGCAGCAAAACCACTTATGTCACTGTCTAAATTTATTGTACCATTTCTTCCACAATCCAATTATAGGTTTCTTTTATAGCTTCTTTAATATCTGTTGGCTTATAGCTAATCAGTGACTTAAGCTTTTTATTGTTAAGAACAATATAAGGAACATCATATTTATGAGCTGGAGAGTATACTATATTCAAATAGAGTGGTATTTCAGATATTAATTGTAATATCTGTTTAATTGAATAACCCTTGCCTGTTCCGACATTAATAATATTATTCCAACAGTTTTTTGCTATTATCTCACTCATTATATAGGCTAAGTCTTTGACGTATATATAATCTCGAACAACTGAACCGTCTCCCCAAATTTCAAGTCTTTTATGATCTAATGCCCTTCTGATAGCAACGTTAATTATACCTTGCTTATCTGACTGATGATAAGGCCCAAAAGGATTAGCAACACGTAAAATTATATAGTTCAAACCATGCAGGTGATGATGTAATTGGATATACTTTTCAATACATAATTTTGTTATGCCATGCGCTGAAATTGGGTTGGTATGTTGATGTTCATCAACTTCATTTACACTTACACGACCATAAACAGTACCACCAGATGAAAGAAAAACCAGTTTTTGTACATTATGCTTAACCATAATTTTCAATAATCTAATAGAGCCAACCAGATTTGATTCAACATCATATTCAAGATTATCGTTTGATGTGGCTGGTACCGTTGTGCTGATTAAGTGAAATACAATATCGATTTTATAGTTTTTGAAAACATACTCTAAATCCTCTGTGTTGTTGTAATCACCATAAAAAACAGTAATACGTTCACCAAATCTATTTAAAACTCCCTTGAACTCAAAAACAAAAATTCTGTAAAAATCTCTTTTTAATAATTCTTCAATCAGGTTTGTACCAATAAAACCAAAACCGCCTAGAATAAGTACATTTTTCATGATTTATCAACCATCAACTTATCGTAGACCAATTCAAATTGGCTGCAAATTGTTTCTCTTGAAAACAGGTCGTTATATCTCTTTTGAGCGTTTTCAGCATAAAAATCTCTAGTCCTCTCATCTTTAAATAACTTGATTATGTGTTTGTCTAAATGCCCCAATTCATCAATATCTAACAAAATACCGCTTACTCCATCTACTATTTCTTCCATTATCCCAGCTACACGCGTAGAAATTATAGATTTTCGCAAAGCCATAGCAGCCAAAATCACCAGTGGCATGTCTTCATAACCAATTGACGGCAGTACAAATAAATCAGATGCATATATATAATCAGCATAATTGGGCACATAACCGGTCATTACAACATTATTAAGCTCGTTTGTCTTACAAAAATTATGAAGATAATCGTAATCTTCACCATCACCTACAAGAAAAAGAATAATATTTTTATAGATATCAGGTTGGCTTTGCTTAATCTTTAATAAGGCTTCTAACAAAAAGATTTGACCTTTTCTCTTGCTCAAGAAAGCTACCTCTGAGATAACAAAAGAATTTTTATCAATATTATATTGTTTCTTGATTTCTTCTCCTTTTTTGCTAATAATCGGTCTTTCAATGGTGTTGAATATTTGAACTAATTTATCAGAAGGAAAATTTCTATTGGTTTGTAAAGACTGTTTTGTTTGGTAAGCCCCAGATATAAACACATCTACGTAATCACCTATTCTCATATCTATATATTTCTGAAATAGGTTTTTTTGTTTTGCTGCAGGATTATTGATATGAAAGACAATCCGTTTGACTCCTGAGTGTTTGGCAGCGAAAACAGCATTAATACAAACAGAAGACCCAGGGTATCCACCATTATTGATATGTATTATGTCTGGTTTGATGCGCCTTATATAAATACTTAGTAATACATAGTTAAAAAGATCGTAAAAACCCATTTTTTTAATTAACCAGAAAGGTAATTTAATAAACTTCCAGGCATAAATATTTCTAATTCGTTTACCAATCTGAAAAGATAATGCAAAGTAAGATAGAAGACATAGAGGTACCTGAATAACCCTATTCGTTAAATCCCTTTTTAAACCTTCTTGGTAAATATTAAAACGCCGGTAACAAAAATAAACCTTGTTATGAGGGTTTTCAGATATAAAATTCATTATATTAACTATGCTGCGTTCAGAACCACCATAAATATGACATTCTGATATATATAAAATCTTGCGATTCATCTATTAAAAACTTAAACTTAATTGAATACGATGGTAAGGTTATACTTTCTCAATATCATATTTTCGTACAATCAAAAAATAATTTAAACATAGCTTGTCACTATAAAATACCTTGTCAAATAAAAGTGCTTTACAATTTAGATAAGGAACATAAAAACAATTTCTGAGCTTACAAATAATTTTCAACAAAATATTTCCATGTTTTCTGCTAAGCAAAGAAACCATCCTTGCTTGGATTAATGTCGCATATGCTCCTTCTAAATTTTCCAACTTAAGTATCTCAAAACCAGACTCAATAAAAAGTTTCTCAATTGAATATCTGGTGAATCTATAAAAATCATATGGTTCTGCATGGCACTGCCACACGAAAGGAATGGTAAAAATTCCTATACCACCTGGAACAAGTATCCTATTACATTCAAGTACAAATTTTTTAGTATCGAATATATGTTCAATTACCTGTGTAGAGAGAAGCGTGTCAAAGCTACAACTACGCAGGCCGGTATTTGTACAATCAGCATATAAATCTGCCTTAGTTTGAAGACCATAATTGTTACCCATTGTTTGCGGGTAATCAACACCAAAATATACATCAACGTATGGTGAAAAAATTGATTCGTAAGGTTTTGTTCCACAACCAATATCAACAAGTCTGCCAGAGGCAAAACTTACGTTGCTTTTTAATGCTTTGAGTATATTATATCTTGATATTTTTACAACAGACCAATAAGATACATTAATGAACTCATCTTTCATAATTCAATTAAACTTGCTTAAAACCCTTTTGTAGAGATCTCTTATCGAGGGAACCTTTTACAAAACTCTTTAATCAAGCCCTTTTTCCTGGTGAATTATAATGAACCCGGACACACCTTATGGTAAACTACGAGTGTCAATTCAATAACTTACCGAAGCAAACCCATGTAATTGTTTGAAACAATATCATGGTTAAAAAACCAAAGTACAAGATAATTTGTTTCCCCACCTCAGGGAATATCTTGATGATCCTTTAACAGAGAAACAGAAGGGCATCATTATGGCACTGGAGGTCGTGCAGATAGAGAAATATGTGCAGCATCTAAACAAATTATGGACAGGACAACCGTCGGAAGACAGATGTTACCTTGCACGGATTATTGTGACAAAGGCAGTCTATAATCTCGACAACACCCGGATTCTTATCGATCTTTTGCATAATTATGCCTACCTTACTGAAGACATGCGGATTCGTGCAAAGAAACGATATCCCCTCGGGATCTACCTTCTCCCGTTTCTTTTCCGAAATCTCCCACAGAAGCCCTCAAAGATATTCCCGTATGCAGATTTCCTATTACCACCGTTGTTATCTATCCACGAGAGCCAGGTTGCCATTCCCATGATGAAAATAACCTCTGAAAAACTTATTGCTATGACCTAATAGATGCTGCCTATGATGAACAGATCCATTCCATTACAAAACTGTATAGACACTTCTGACATACAACAAGAGACAAATTAAACCGGGATGAAGCAGAATAACGGGGAATTTTGCAATAGGCTCGAGAGAAAAATCATTTTATTGTCTTCAAATAAAATGTAATCGTATCCAAAGGAAATACACTGCTTAGATGTGTTTCATATTGTACAGGCCACTTTTCAGCAAACGTCTTGAGCAACCGGTAATAATATTTGAGCATGCCTTGATGCTGGATATATTCATTAAAGACAATACGTTCTGTTTTAAATTTTGCCTGAGAATAATTATACAATTTGCTGTGAACATGTTCTGGGTCAAAATAAGTAAATGAACCTATTGTAAAAAAATGCTTATGAGTTGGATCAATGTAAGCCCATCTTGCCCTAAAATAGGGAACAATTATTTGAATGCTTGCATCAGCTTTACTTATACGATGAATTTCCTCCATAACACATATAATATTTTCAAGATGCTCAATGGTATTGTCAGCATATATTTCATCAAATGTCGAATCCTCGAATGGATACGGAAACTTGTTCAAATCGTGAATAATATCTGCCTGTGCATTAGGGTTTATATCAACACCAATCGCACCTGGTTTTTTTCTGTTGCCACATCCAAGGTCAAGAACACTTTTCAAAACAAAATTCTCTTCAAAGACTCTAAGGTTTCTCCAATTTTCTGAATCTTTTTTAAATCATATTCTCTTGACTTCGCTAATTTTCCTATTACAGTTTTTTCCATATAAACAGGAATATCTTTTAGGAAATCATCCCTGCCACAACCAATACAAGGATTATTACAGCTATAACAATCATGATTTATATTAACAAAATCATCGAGTTCACCATCAATCAAAGCTTTTCTCAATTTTCTTGTTTTTTCATTATTCCATAATTCAAATATGTCGTCGTTTTCTATGTTGCCAACAACATAAGTATTATTATAATCATGAGAACAAACCACTATATCTCCACTCGATTTTACACTTAAAGATATCCAAGGTATAATACAAATAGGTTTTGTTTTTATATTTCCGTTAAAGCGTAATGCCTCAGCAGTGGGAGAGTTGTTCTGCAATGTGCTTAGAGTAGAAAAAAAAATATTATCGACTGGAAGCGAATCCCAAAAAACAACGAAGCTATCTCTTTCGTCACTATTTAGAGAGGTTGAGACAGCCGAAATTGACGTATAAACACTAAAACCATTTTCCGAATTCAACATCAGAAAATTAAGGATATTCGTTATAGTGTTGTAAAAATAACTTTTACCCTTTGTTCTTGCCCTGCGTAATGAATCGTATGTGTCTTTACGGATTGAATCGAAAGAAAACTGTATCCTGTCAAGACCACTTTCTATCAATGCTTTCCCTGTTTCCTTATTAAGCAATGTCCCGTTTGTGATAAGTTCAATACTTAAAAAATCTTTCTGCTTAGCATACCAAATCATATCAGGAAGCCTTTTATAAAGGAGGGGTTCTCCCTGTCCGGTAAGAGTTAAACGAACAAACTTGCTCCAACCATTATTAAAAATGCTATCTATCGCTCTTTTATATAAACCAAAATCAAGATTTTTTCTTTTTCTTCGGAGCAAAGATGTTGCACAGAAAGGACAATTAAGATTACAGTTATTTGTTGGCTCAATATAAATATGAAGGGGTGGTAATGGATTGTTTTCTGAAAAATCGTTTTTTAAATAATCAAATACCTGAAAATAAAATTCAATATAACTTCTTAATTTATTATCAATCATAACCCTAAGTACCTTCCTAACATTAAATTAATTTTCAGACACTGCCATCTGAGCAAATATAAACATTCTCTGAACCCAACATTGCTATTTCAATATCATGGGTAATTATAATAACAACCATTGTATCTGCCAAAGTCTTTATTGTTTTAACAAGTTCGTATTTTTTTTCTTCATCAAGACCCGCGGTTACTTCGTCGAGTATCAATATGTCAGGTCTCTTTGTTAGAGATCTCGCTATCCCTATTCTTCTTTTTTCACCTCCGGATAATGACCTTCCCGCTTCACTAAGAGTTGCATAAAGACCTCCCATATTCTGAACAAATTCATTCGCGCCAGCTTTTTTCAGACATTCATACAAAAATTCATCATCCACATTATCTGCAGCAAACACAAGATTGTCTCTTACTGTTCCGTGAAAAAGATAAATATCTTGAGTAACATACCCGATATTAGGTTTAAACTTTTCAGAATCATAAGATATTCCGGACTGACCGATGTATATTACCTTTCCTTGGAGCGGCTTATATAGACCAGCAATAATATTAGCCAGAGTAGTTTTTCCAGCACCTGAAGGTCCTTTAATTAAAAGTGGGTTCCCAACCATAACATCTATAATCGCGTTCTCGACTACATTTTGTTCACCATTATAACTATAACTAACGTTGTTTACTTTAATAGAGACAATTTTTTCATCTATTACAGGCTTATTGGTTTCCTTGGGGATTACAAACAGGTCGTAAACAGGGTTAATGCTACCGGAAAAAGCTGTTATATTGCCTATATTTGAAGTGGCAATATTAATATAGTTTATTACCCTCATCCCGATCACGCCGACCCCCGCTATATAATACATCAGTTCGCTCAAAGGTTGTTTTATTAATATAGCCCAAATAAAAAAGGCAAAGAGAATAAGTGCTGGCATTAGTGTATTAAGTGCTGTAATATATGCCCTCAGGATCCAAAAACGTATCTCAAGTTTTGTTAAATTATCCTGATATGCAAGACCATGTTCAATGTGCTTAGTAACTTCATCTCCAACCTTTACTTGAAAAAGACAGGTTAAACGTTCAGTTACACTAGCAAAAAAACCTTGTCTTTCAACAACAAGCTGCTCTGCTACCCTTCCTTGTGCAGCAAATAGTTGCCGAACTGCAATTACAACAGGAACACCGATAACAAAAAACATCGTTGTAACCTGAACACTAACTAAAATAGCCATTATGCTGAGCACAATCGCTGTCACCAACCCATAGCTTGCTCTAATTATCGCTGATATAAATTGTGCAACCCTCGTTCCCTCCTCAGTAATTGCACCAACTCTCTGACCCACCCTCATGTCTCTAAGATACTCCCAGCTCCCCTCAAGAATACGACGCAATCCCCTCTCCTGTATTGCTTGCCTAAGTTTTGCTTCCATGAAACCATCGAGCTTTGTTACAATAAACGCAAGGATTGCCTTTAAAAAAAATAAAATAACTATAAAAACATAAAGCTTATTTACACTCCACTCTATTGGTATTACACTTAAAACATTTTGAACAGGAGAGTTAATAACCGGTGATTTAACGCTAAGTACTACATCTAAAAGCAGTATCATACTAAAACCATCAATAAAACCATTAAAGGTTGTTGTCAGATAATAACAAAACAAAAATAAGAATACTTTTGTACGAAGAAGTTCACACTGTTTTAAAATAAATAAAAACTTTTTCCATGGAATATTGGGTAGCAAATAATTCAACACTGTAGAGCCTTCAGAATGAGATTTCTCACATAATTATGAGCAGGATGCTCAATAGAAAAACACACCAAATAATCTCTGTTATCCTTAGTTTTTTCCTGGTATTCCTGAGGTCGCATATTTCTAATTGCAGTTAATTTTTCTCTAAAAATACTATAGTTATAATCTTTTACGAAACAAACATCAGAGACTGGAATACTGAACCTGTCTATACCAGAAAAGTTTGAAAAAAGAACCTTCTTGCCCCAGCTATAGGCCTCAACTGCAGCAGTCGAGTCAAACACAACAATAGTATCACTTTCAGCCATAGCCCTATAGGTGGCAAGCCAATCGCTTTCCTTTTCTGTAAAAACAGCTTTTTCCCCATATACTGATTTAAAATATTCTATCTCCACGCGACTTTTAGAACGTACTGCAATACACAGACTAAGATTATATTCCTCCAAATAACGAACAAGAAATTCATCGAGCCTTGTAATGGCATTCCTAATTTCCGGATAGACAAGGCCTTGAATTATCGTTGATTCACATTGTGACACGAGACAAATGTCATATTTTATAGAAATAGGCACATTGATTTTTTCAGTCATGAAATAGCTTCCAATTACCGGACCGACAGGGTGGTAATGGTCTATGTTGTGACCATATTTTTTATAAAGGTCAACCTCAAATTTACCATAACAAATAAAATTTGGCATCGACATCTTATACCCATTTTCTGGAATTACGACAGGATATTCATATCTGAAACCATTGGAAACAGCATAAAACTCAGCATGCTTATAATTTCTCGAAACATAATGAAAACTTTTTGAATCATCTACCCAGGTAATCACAACCTTTGGTTTGATATGCTCAATACAACTCAATAAATATAATCTATATATATTTCCAGTAATAGACCCAAAAGATTTGTCTCGTAATTTAAATCTAATCAGATTCCTAATAAATCTTATAACAATTGGTAAGCTAAAATAAAACGTTTCATAGCGCGTAAAAAGAACAGAATGGGGAATATTATATAGAATTGTTTCTTGAAGAACCCTGCTGCCTTCATAATCAAAAATCAGAACATCACTACATAGAGGGCTTTCAAACCTAATCCCTTTGATAATAATTTTAAAAATATAAAATATTTTATTAACAAAAATATCGGTCAAACAATGATTCTCTAAATATTATCTATATATCACTATATGTAAATGTTTCTGTACACCTATTGCAAATAAGATCAGAAAAATCAAGTTTCTTATGTTTTGATCTCAGTTCGTTTAATCTTTCACAATGCCAATAATCAGTTAAGGGCAATGCGCCATATCTTCCGAGCTTAAGAAATCCATCATAGTCGTTACAACACACAGTAACACTTCCATCCCACAATATTGATAATCTCTGCCATAATTGGCTGCAAGCAACTCTGTTATTATCCATTCTTTTACGTAGTGAATATGAAAGTATTTCATTTGAGCCTGCAGTTGAGCCTATATTAGTTACAGATATAAAATCCACTTCGTTTTTCCAGCGTTCTATAAAAGAATCAATTTCGCATTCATTGTCAGGCATTCTTATAATTTGAATTGTTAGATAAGGCGTTTTAGAACCTAACCGTATCTTGTTCTGAATTAATGTTTCGATATTTGTAATAACCTTGTTATAGTTTCCGTTAACCCTTATTGCTTCATATGTTTTTTGTGAAAGACCATCAAAAGAGATAGTTAATTTATCGAGCCCCGCCTCAATAAGACCTTTTGATTTTTCAGAAGTAAGTCTATTTGCATTTGTGTTAAATTGTGTAACAATAGATGAATTTTCACTAATATATCTTATCATTTTAATTAGTTCTGGATGCAAAAGGGATTCTCCCCATAAGTTTAATTTAATGGAATCAACACCAATGATGTTACATTCATCTACAACTCTTTTAAAAAGATCAAACGACATCGATCCCAAAGGCCTTTTCATGTATTTGCGTTCACACATTATGCATTTAAGATCACATATATTTGTTAACTCTATATCAACATGAAGAGGGGCAGGCGCTACTTCAAGAGTAGACGTATAAAATTCCCACTTTTCCTTAGCAATTTCATAACGTTTTTCATTAACCGCAACATTCTTTTTTACAATCCTAAAGTCTTCAGTATGTTTATATTGATTTATGCTGTCGTTCATATTATCTTGCCTTTTTTCATTATAAGAACATTTGGAAGAAGTAAACCTTCAAGTTCAGTACTTTCGAAGATTTCATAGGCCTCAGCCGCCGTAGTCACAATCGGATATCCGTGCAGATTGAAAGACGTGTTCAAAAGTGCGCCTCTCCCTGTCATGTCAGCAAAACACTCAATCAATGCATATACATCAGGATTGTCATCCCTACAAAGAATCTGCGGCCTAGCTGTTTTATCTGCCGGGTGACACGCCGCTTTCATGCAAAAATAACCTTCTTCTGTTGTTTCAAAGCCCACGGTCATATGAGGTGACTTGATATGCTTGGAATTTTTAATATATCTGTCAACATACTTATCTAATATGACAGGCGCAAAAGGCATCCAGAAGTCTCTATTTTTTATCATACTATTTATCTTTGCAATGATATCAGGGTTGATCGGATCGGCAAAAAGAGACCTGTTTCCAAGAGCTCTTTGTCCAAATTCCATCCTTCCTACACAACGTCCTATTACCAAACCCTTTATCAAAAATTCGCATATCTGCTTGTTAATTGGGTTTTTGTATACAATATACTCTTGTTTTGTTTCAGCGCTTCTAATTACATCGCATAAACCATCACTAACATCTGGCCCAAGATAAAGCGATGGGATTATTACCGATTTTTCGATTTTGCCTTCATTTCTCTCTATCTTTGCCCCAATTGCAGCTCCAATACAATTTGAATCATCTGACCCAGAACCTGGTACAAAAAATCTTTTTACCTCCGGCAGTTTTGCCACCTCACCCATTGCCTTGATGTTCATTGAAACACCGCCACTTATAACAATAGTATCGATTTTTGTTTCCCGTATTATATTGGTTATCCATTGACATAAAATATCCTCTAACCACCATTGCAAACCTGCAGCAATGTTATCAAACCTTAAACCTTCAAGTTCTCTTTGAAAATGAAAATAACTATCTTTTGGCTTTCTTTTCCAACGGAATTCTATCCCGTCAAGTGCCAATATTTGAGAAAATACTTCAAAGGCCTTCTGCGAATGTTTTTTCTTTGCATATGGTGCAAGCCCCATTACTTTGAATTCATGTTCCAAGGGTTTCATTCCTAAAAGAAGGGTTATATGTCTGTAAATTCTTCCCAAAACACATTTATCCGTTGCATATATTCTTTTTAATCTTCCATTCTCAGCTACAGAAATTGTTGCGTTTAAGCCATCGCCAAAACCATCAATAGTAACAACTACAGCACTCTCATTTCTATAGGGACTAGCAAAATAACCATAATAAGCATGACATAAGTGATGCTCAATTCGTTTTACTTTTGATTGTTCAATTCCTATAAAATCAGCAATAATTTTTAATGAGTCGGCCGCATACGTCTCTCTCTTGCTTGCGTTATAGGTAGACCAATAGGTCTCAGGATACTGGCTGGTATCCCAAATATCATTAAACACCAAGGCATCATCAACTTCTTTTCCTTCATATATCCTTGGATACCAAACCTCGTGTTGCTCTCTAATATGGTTCGCAATTTCCATTGTGGCATAGTGGTAAAGCATACCAGAATAACTGACTTCGTAGCTGGCAACCCCCACGGCTTCAATCTTTTTTGGATTATCGAGACACTGCATACAATAACGAATAGAATTTGCGGGAAAAGCCATATCGTTTTTTTTTCTTGAGAACCGCTCCTCACAAACACCAGCCTTGATTTTGTTCCCCTCTAATAAGGAGGCTCCCGAAGGATGATCCCAATTTATACCAATAAAGCTCATAGATATCTTCCTTATTTCATATTTTTATTTGTTAATTTTTGATTTTTTTGAAAATTCAAGAATTCTTTCAAACTCATTTAACCACAAAATGTAGAAATTTTTCTCAGTTCGTGCAAAATTTCTACAAAAATCATTTATTATCTCTTGACGGAATGGTTCATTCCACCACGTTTCAACATCATCGTAAACCAAGTCAACAGCGGTGGCTGCATCCTCTGGTGAGTCAAATAGAATACCGGCTTCTCTGAGTTTTTCATAAAAAGGTTGGGCATCTGATTTCAATACATTGATTTTTGAGTCCCAAAAAAGTATTGTGGGTTTTCTGGCCGAAAGCGATTCTATAAAGGTTGTAGTAATAGAATCGCCTACAAAAATGCGACAGCTTTTTAAACTTTCCTTGAAAGGCACATCCCAACCTTCAATCAAAACATCTATATTTTTAGCCGACCTTCTAAAATCAATATCCCACCCAAAGTCTTCTCGATGAGAACGAATACGTAATATTCCTTTTCTACGGCGAGAGACCTCAATAACAAAGCGTTCCTGCCAACTAAGATAATCGCAGAACATATTGGGCAAGAACGGAAATTGAAAAAGATATCGCGGTATAGATGTCGTAGCAAACAGGATACCATGCTTTTTATTGTCCGCTCCGATCTGTTTTCTGCAACACAATTTTGGAGCAGGAAAAGGAATGACCTTATCGGGGTACTTCTTATGTTTCCAGCCCCAAGAATAAAAACGATCAGTGATTACAACTTCATGGTCTGATGCAATATATTCAAGGCTTCCGTAATTACCCCCATGTTGAACTCCAATTAGCATTGATCCTTGTTCGCCTGAAAAAGCAGCCCATTGCTTGAAATATTCATCATAATACCATCCGTCAGCACTGATTATCGCTTTTGGCATGCGCGGAAATTTTCTCTTCCCTTCTTCTCTTATTGCTTGAAACAATTCAACATAAACCTTTGGAATATCAAATGGAATCATTTCATCTATCATATTCTCAAATAATTTTTTATTAGATGTAATACCTTTCAGCATCACCCTTTTTGATTCATCTTTAGGAATGTGCCTTAATTCATCGACATTATCTATGATATTCAGAACTTTTCCCAACGTTCTTACAGCAAAACGTGCTTGTATCAAAAAAGGAAAGTACGAACTCTTTAACACAATACATCTATTTTCGCCCCGTAATTTCCAAACAAAATTCGTCGCACCAACAGCTAATTGACTTATAAGACTTCTCACATCTTTTCTTTTGGGTTTTTGCCCAAATGGCAAATAGGTTATATCATATCCTATGTCAGGAAAACTTTTACCTAAAAAAACGAGTATACGACTAAATATTTGAAGATTATAACCATCATCCTTGGCAAGTTGTATAAACTCAAGTGTATCAAGCGGAGTCACATAGGAATCAGGCGAAATGACAATTGTTGTAAAATCTGGATAACGATCTATCGCGTCTTGCAGACACGTGTACCTGTCATACATTATAGATATATACCATCTCAGCCATGGTCCTATGAGGATACGCCAATACCTATCACTAAATGTAATTCCATGGATTCTGTTAAGATTGCGTGATAATTTATCAATAGCGCACTCGTATAATTCTTCGATATAATTAAAAGCATTGAAAAATCGTTCTCCGTTTATCCAGGGATATTCTAACACCTCTGCATCTAAAGATTCCCAAACAAGTCGCCGGCTATACCGTCTGCACCATTCACCCAAAAACACTATCGGCAAAGTTTTATCCCAAAATTCTTCCAATGCTGTTGTAGCAAGAAAAACTGTGTTGTCTATATTCTTTTTTTTATGTTTTTCAGTCACCGACTATTGTTGATTATCCCCATTATCTCTATATCATGCCACATTGAATCAATATATACAAACTCACGTAATATACCCTCTTTTTCAAAACCGGCATTTTTATAAAATCGAATTGCACGTTTATTCAAGTTAACTACTTCAAGCTTAAGTGTATGTAAATTCCAAATTTTAAAGGCAAGCACTTTAAGGGATTCGATTAGAATTTTTCCGACTTTAAGCTTTTCATTATTTGGGTTGGCATAAATACCTAGGTATGCATTTTTATTGTTCAGATCAACATTATTAAGATATACTACACCTAAATCTAAACCTGCTTTATCTCGTACAAGCCAATAAAAGTTTTTATTGTCATTTTTAAGCCCTTCTATAAAAGATAAGTGTTCTTCAAAGGATATAATATGGCTCGAATACATCCAGATTCTAACCATATCGTGATTTCTCCACCCGAGAATCATTTTTTTTTCTTCGAGTGAAAGATTTACAAAATTAATGAGGCAAACATCTTCTATAATGTAATCTTTTCTTAAATACACAAAAGAGTTACCTTAAAATCCTTATACTCATAAAAGCTTCAGCATAGTTTACACCGGTACACATACCCCAATAAGCAGCGTCTATTTTAATTCCTTCAAGAGATCTTGGATGAGGAAAACCCCTAAGCTCAGATTTATAGGTTTGAAAAGCTTTACACTTAATATCGATAGAATCTGTAATATCAAAAAAAACATCCGGATCAAAACCCGACGGAAAACCCCATTCGGTTGAAGACAAGGTCTTAAAAGCGTATATTTCTTTTACCGTCTCGCCAACCAAAGGTCTCGTCGCAACCATAACGGTCTCGTATGTTATTCTATGATCGATATTAAGGTCCCCTCCATAGTGCGTAAAGATAATATCAGGCCTAATATCTGTCTTTACCTTCTCCACTACTTTTATGATATCCAACAGATCGATGCTGTCAAAACGATTGTCTGGAAAATTATATAGAAATACATCTCTTGTACCAATAATTGAAGCCGCCTTATATATCTGTTTCTTAAGATTCTCAACTTCGTTTTTCCTCTTTTTAATATCACGAACTTGGTCTCTTGAGGTTATACCCTCGCCCAATATTAGCGTGTATGATTCAAAGCCTTCTTTTATCATTCTTGATACTGTTCCACCACAACCTAATATCTCATCATCAGGATGTGCAGCAACTACAAGTATTTTTTTCATAATTTTCCATTTCTTTTATTATTTTAAGAATATTCGCTACGCCTGAGCCATCAACTAGTTCCTTACCTCTTTTTGAAAGAATTCGTCTTAAACGAGCATCTTTCATTTTTTCGAGCAATTTCATAGCATTTCCACATAATTCAGTATCATCCCAATATAGCTCGCTCAGTAAAAATCCCTTCTCACAATATGTTTTTATATTAAAAAACTGATCCTTATCAATGCAGATCGCAATTGATGGAACACCCATAAAAGCAAGTTCGTTGAGTGTCTGACCTGCAGCCGTTATAACAACATCCGCCTTAGTTATAAGTTCAATTATTTCAATTCCATTAGCAAATCCAATAAATGTTATTCCACTTAAATCAGAAAATTGTTTTGACACCTCACTTCTATAATTATCTGAGCCAGCTATAAAAATTATATTAAAACCTTTATCGTAAAAATTTTGTATAAGTATAGGTGCAAGTCTTCTGTAATCACACCCACCAAGCATAATTAAAACAGTCTCAATCCTATCCCTGATTTTAAAATTTTCTCTACTTTTTCTAATAGCATTGCGAATAATTACATATTTATTACCACCGACAATCCTTGCATGCTGTCTGCTGTAGTCAAGCGAATCTCCATAAATGTTTGGGTTAAGCACCAAATCAACAGGATATACGATTCTATTGTAATCATCAATTGCAATAACCACATCAAAAAACAACTTTAGAAATTTGTAGTAACTACTCTGTGCAAGATAGGAATCAACAATAGCATTGTCATATGCCCTTGCCAAATTTTCAACATCATTAATTTTATTCAGCCAGTCGAGCAAATCTATATTTTCAAGCTCATTCATGTGATTGTCACCGAAATGGTTTAGAAATATTTTTGTCTCTATTCCATTAGATATAAAATGATCCTGTAAGGCAACGCATCTCATAACATGGCCATACCCAATATTTTTTCCTGCCTCTGTTAAAATTACTGTACTTTCCATTGATTATTGTTTTCGCTGACCTTTTCGGGGCGCAACTTTATAAATAGTTGTCTTGATAACATTGTCATCGGATATTGGAATTCTGAGGTCATCTTTCAATCTGATTAATTCTTCTCTGAGTGTCTCAAAGAATTCTTCGTCGGACATAGCCGTTAAATTAATATGTAGGTCTTGTCTATCTCCAATCCTTAAGAGGTATTCTTCTTCATTTTTTATAAGTCCAGTTTTTATTGCATACTCATAAATCGGTGTTTTTGGGAGAGGTAGCAAAAAACCTGCCGAAGGATAAATTTCTAATTGCCTACATAAATCAATAGTCTTTTTGATTGTTATTTTTGTTTCCTGTGGATATCCAAATACAAGAGAAGTCGATACTTCTAAACCAGCCTTTTTTGCAACCCTTACCTGTTCAATGTATTGGTCGATTACCATCTTTTTATTCATTGCTTTCAATATTTCACCATCTGCTGATTCAAATGCACCGCCCATTACCAAAGCACCGAGGTCTTTGGCACGTTTGAGCAGATCAAGATCTTTCATAGTAAATGTATTTGGACGGGTATTGATTATCCAATAAAAATTTGTTCCAGTTTTTTCTATTACATTGCACAATTCCTCAAGCCTTTTACGGGAAAAAAAGGTAAGCTCATCCCAAAAATGAACATAATTGATACCATATATTTTCTGTAATCCCTTTATATGGTCAACAACCATATCAAAAGGGTAATATCGGTATTTGTAGCCCTTGAAAGCATGGCCACAGAAAGTACAGTTAAAAAGGCATCCTCTTGCAGTATTTATTGGCAGCGCCTTAAGCTTTTCAAATGAAATGGGAGGTAGAGGCTCTGATATGGTTTTGTTCGATAACGAAATATACTTATCAATTTCAAAAAGGGAATAATCAGGAAAAGGGATGTTTTTTATTTCATTGATAGCATCCCGTTTTTTCGTTAATACAACATCGTTTCCATTTCTATAGGCTATGCCGTTAACGCCTCTCCAATCTTTTTTCAATGCAAAAGCATTCACAATATCAACAATAGTCCGATCGCCCTCACCAATAACAGCGATGTCAATTTGTGGCACACGCGTTAATAATATCTCAGGTATCGATGTCGCTACCGTATTTCCTACTACCAGCAGGGCTTTTGGTATCACATTCTTAACCATTACAGCAATGTTTTTTGTAAATTTGTAACCGGAAACAATGTTCCCCATTCCAACAATATCATAGTCATTGTTCTCGCTGAGAAATTTAAGTATTTCTTCTTCCCTATATTCATAAAGATCTATATCGAGAATATCAGGACGAAATCCTTCACGGTCAAGAGCAGTTGCGATACATGATAACCCAACAGGTATATATTTTACAGGCGTATCATAACGTATACATATATTAATGAGTAATATCCTCATCAAACCTCCAAGAACTATGAAACATTGGGCAAACGCAAAGCATTATTAAACATTATCCTTTCAATATCGTCATAATTGAAATTATATTTTTCAAAAAAATTATTCATAACATTTACTGAATCTTCAATAGATACATATGGAAAATCAGAACCATATAAAATCTTATCAGTGCCGATTTTTTTGTAGGAAAACGCAAAATCCTGTTCAACTGAAGAGCCAAGAAGATAAGGCAATGAGAATGACGTCTCAAGATATATGTTTTTCTTACAATCGGCAAGAAGCATTGCCTCAAGAATCCTTATTCCTGCACTATGAAGTAAGATAATTGGAACATCGCTAATAAATTCAGATAGGAATGCCGCAAGCCTCAAATTGTCATATCTATAAATTCCTGATGTTCCATAGCTTGTATCTATACATATGAACAATCCATGATTTTCTGCATATTGAGACACCTTCAAAACATCAGCAAAATCATCTAAACTTATCTTTTGAATATACGAATGAAACTTAACGCCATGAGCCCCACACTCAATCGCTCTGTCTATTAAATATTCATATTTATCTTTTCTGAAATCAACAATGAACGTGAAATAACATCGCTCAAAATCATTTTTGATTGTCTTGATAATATTATCCAATTCTTTTTGTAAAAGAATTTTTTCATTCAAAAACATAAAGTTTGCGCCACATATTGTCTCTTTAAGTATTTTAGAATATTTACGATAACTTTCAAATATTTGATCGGCTTCAATATCTGTCTCGTTGTAAACAGATTGGTTTGAGTCATTTTTAAGTACATAAGGTAAGTGGACATTAAAGTCGAAAATCTTTTTCATGGTTAACCTTTTTATTTAAAAATAAGCAGCATAAATTCTTTCTGTGGAATTGGGAGATAATCATGCTTTAGGATCACATTTTGAGACAATGAAAACGCGTATTTTAACATTATTTCAGGCTCGTGATAAAACACAAAATCCTCTTTTGGATAGCTTTCCGTTAAATATGTGCTTAAAAAATCAACAACCAAGACCTCTTTAACTAACATAAAAGCTTTCTCAATAGCAATTTTTGAGTATTGATAGTTATCAAATGCATCTTTTAAATTAAAATTCAGCACACCAAGCATAATACCAATATCCGCAAAAGAATCATTATCGGAATGTATATCGAATATGTTTTTGACATCAAAAATAGCGTTTTTTTCCGCAGCAAAAAGCCTTCTTGCTTCACCTATCAAATCCGAGTTCAAATCCCATCCTATATAAGACTTTACATCTATGTTGTGTTTTTTTAAAAAATTAAAATAATCCCCAAAACCACATCCAATATCAAGAATACGTTTACCGTTGAATTCGATTCTATTGTCGATAGTTTGAAGAAATCTATAATTTTGTTGTTCCTTTGTTCCCCAACCCAAAGTTCTCACATCATATTTTAGTTTTTTGTATCTACCAGAGTAACGTTCAACAGTCTGCATAAAAACCTTTTTTAGCACTTCATTATTGTCTTCCATTATAATTCCCTCAGTAAACAGTTGATTAGTAAACTACATGTTAAGCATAAACGTTCCATCATCATAAAAAACCTTGTCGTATGTGTCTTTTATAAAATTCAGGATGTAACCACCGTATAAATCGGAACATATTATTACAATCATCTAAAATAACAATTTCCCTTTGTCAGGCATCTCGCAAATCATAAAACAAACAATTTTAAGAGCTTTATAACAACTTTTAGAAAGCCCGTATATCAAAAATATGTTCCAAAACAAAATAGTACATAAGGACATCAACTTTGCCATTTGGTAAATCATTAATTTTTGAGTTTCTCTTGTGATGCTCTGGTTTAACTCAACGGTTATAATTTCATAAACATACTTTTAGAAATTCTGATTGTTTGTTACTTCCAATTTCAATGTATATCCCTTTCTCCAAAACGTTTTTACTTAGAAATAACATGTGCTTATCAATGTCATAATACAGCTACTACTTATCATAACGCACATATGAATCGGAATGACCTGTTTTTTATGCTATTAGACAAATATGCTATTATTAGTGAGTCGATTTTATGAAGGAGATGATAGCA
>ENA-UOYA01000749-UOYA01000749.1-activated-sludge-metagenome-genome-assembly--contig:-NODE-749-length-38860-cov-8.881046_pt1 | contig 38860 bp, 30 predicted proteins | sample MGYA00238163_ERZ764804 | MGnify/ENA primary metagenome ERZ764804 (study PRJEB28919, sample SAMN05720223) | activated sludge metagenome | isolation source: Anaerobic digester | place: Hong Kong...
GGCCATCCTTGGCCATAAAGCAAGGCCGGGTCGCGAGCGGCCCGGCCTTGCTGGCGCGGCGAGAGGGATGGGGAGGAGTCGCCGCGCGGAACCGCCGATGTCGTCCGGCAGCTACTGCGAGATGTCCACGTCCTTGGTCTCGCGCACGAACAGCGTGCCGATCACCAGGGTCATGGCCGCCACCACCACCGGGTACCACAGGCCCGAGTAGATGTTGCCGGTGAGTGCCACGAGGGCGAAGGCCGTGGTCGGCAGGAAGCCGCCGAACCAGCCATTGCCGATGTGGTAAGGCAGGGACATCGAGGTGTAGCGGATGCGCGTGGGGAACATCTCCACCAGCCAGGCCGCGATCGGGCCGTAGACCATGGTCACGTAGATCACGAGGATGGTGAGGATCACCAGCAACATGAACTCGTTGGTCTGCGCCGGATCGGCCTTGGCGGGATAGCCCGCCGCCTTGAGCGCCTCGGACAGTTGCTTGTCGAAGTCGGCCTGGTTGGCCTTGACCGTGGCCGCGTCGGCACCGGTCGCCTCGAAGGAGTTGATGAGCGTGCTGCCCACCTTGATCGTCGCCACCGTGCCCGGCGAGGCCGCGGCGTTGAGGTAGGGCGTGCCGCCCTTGGCCAACGCGCTCTTGGCAATGTCGCAGGAGCTGGTGAACTTCGAGGTGCCGACCGGATTGAACTGGAAGCTGCAGGTGGCCGGGTCGGCCGTCACCAGGACCGGGCTGTTGGCGCTGGCCGTTTCGATGGCCGGGTTGCCGTAGTGGGTCAGCGCCTTGAACAGCGGGAAGTAGGTCAGCACTGCCAGCAGGCAGCCCGCCATGATGATGGGCTTGCGTCCGATCTTGTCGCTGAGCCAGCCGAACACGATGAAGAACGGCGTGGCGATGGCGAGCGCGCCGGCAATCAGCAGGTTGGCCGTGACCGCGTCGATCTTCAGCGTCTGGGTGAGGAAGAACAGCGCGTAGAACTGGCCGCAGTACCACACCACGGCCTGACCGGCGGTCGCGCCGAGCAGGGCGAGGATCACCACCTTGGCGTTCTTCCAGTGGCCGAAGGATTCCGTGATCGGCGCCTTCGAGCCCTTGCCCTCGGCCTTCATCTGCTGGAACAGCGGCGACTCCTGCAGCTGCAGGCGGATGTACACCGAGATGATCAGCAGCAGCGAGGAGATGAGGAAGGGAATGCGCCAGCCCCAGGTATCGAAATCCGGACCGAGCATCTTGCGACAGGCCAGGATCACCAGCAGGGACAGGAACAAGCCCGCCGTCGCCGTGGTCTGGATCCAGCTCGTGTACAAGCCGCGCTTGCCCATGGGTGCGTGCTCGGCCACGTAGGTAGCGGCGCCGCCGTACTCGCCGCCGAGCGCCAGGCCCTGCAACAGGCGCAGGCTGATCAGCAGCACGGGAGCCGTCACGCCGATCGTGGCGTAATTGGGCAGCACGCCGACCAGGAACGTCGACAGGCCCATGATCACGATCGTCACCAGGAAGGTGTACTTGCGCCCGATCATGTCGCCCAGGCGCCCGAACAGCAGGGCGCCGAAGGGTCGCACGGCAAAGCCGGCGGCGAAGGCCAACAGGGCGAAGATGAAGGCACTGGTGGGATTCAGTCCGGCGAAGAACTGCTTGGCGATGATGGCCGCGAGCGAGCCGTACAGGTAGAAGTCGTACCACTCGAACACGGTACCGACGCTCGAGGCCGCGATGACGCGGAAGTGGTTGCGGGAAAGATCGCCGCTCGGCGCGGCGTGGGGTGCGATGGTCGCCATGTGCGCCTCCTCAGAACGAGTACTTGACCATGAACTGCAGGCGGTCGAGCTTGCCGTCGGCGCCGCTTTCCACCTCGCGCTTGCCGCGCATGTACTCCACGCCCACGTCCACCTTCGGCAACGGCGAATAGATCAGGTTCAAGTGCACGCTTTGCGCCGACTTGGTGGCCCCGGTACCGGTGAGATCCACCTTGTTGTCGTAGTTGGAGCGCGCGTACATCAGGTTGGTGCGCAGCTGCTTGGAGAAGGCATGGCGCCAGGCCACGTAGCCGGCATAGCCGCCGATGTCCTCCAGGCTGCCGCCGGCGTCGAGCACCGCGTCACCGGCGATGCCCAGGCCGATGTAGCGGCCGAGCGCGGAACCGAAGGTCAACTGGTAGCGCAGGTCGTCGTTGGCACCGATGGCCCACTTGCCGCCGGCGGTGATGGCGCCGGAGAACTTGCTGTCGCTCACCGCAGCTGTGGTGCCACTGGCGGGGCGGTCGACCTTCAGGTCGCGCAGCAGTGCGGCCACGCCGAAGCTGCCCCAGGCACCCTTCCAGTTGTAGCGCAGGGTCAGGTCGGGCAGGCTGCCGCGGTCACTGCTGGCACTGGCGCCGCCCTTGTAGGGCACGATCAGGGTCTGCGGGTCTTCCAGTGACGCGGAGAATCCGCCGCTGGTGTAGCGGATCTGCGGCTGGCGCACGAAGATCACGCCGTCGGTCGGACCGATGAAGTCGACCGCCTCGGGCAGCGCGGCCAAGTCCATGAAGTTGGACCAGGTTTGGCCGGCCAGCCAGTTGTCCCAGTAGGCATAGGCGTGGCGCATGGTCGCGCCGTAGGTGTTGGTAGCGTTCTCGTTGCCCAGCGCGCCGCCGAAGAAGTCCCACTCGAAGAACGCGCCCATCTTGTGATTGTCGTCGGTCACCGTGTCGATGCCGAAATTGATGCGCGAGAATTTCGCGCCGGCGTCGAAGTCGGTCTTGGAACCCTTGCCGCCGACGGGGATCTGCTGCGGCAGGTACAGGTCGCGGCCCGTCGCGCTGTCGGCAAGCTGACCGGAGTCGGTGCGCGTCTCCATGAAGTCGGCCTTGATGAACCCGCCGATCTTCAGCGTAGTGTTGGGGTTGGCGCCCGGCGTGACCGTGGTCACCTGGATCGGCGCTTTCACGCCCGGTGCGGCCGGTCCGGCCTTCTCGCCCGCCGGCGCGGACTTCTGCGCCTGCACCATCGACTTCAGCTCGTTCAGCTGCTGCTCGAGCTGGGCGATGCGCTTTTCGAGCGCCGCCTCGCGCATGTCGTCGGCGAACACCGGCGCGGCGCCGGCGAGCAGGGTCATTAAGGCCGCGGCCAAGGCGCAGCGGCGGATCGTCAGCGTGCGTTTCATTTGCCCACCCCTCCCGGTTGTCAAAGGCGCCTCGACTCTGCGCCCGTGCCGAAAGTCCCAGCCATTCGTCATTGGTCGAAGGCCCCGCGTGATTCGACTAATGTCGGTCTTGGAGCGCGCAACCAGCGGATTACTGTGGCAAATACGCTGCATTGCACCATCGGGGCGGCAGCCACAAGTCCGCAATTGATGACTTTTCAGCACGGTCCGCGGCGCGCGGGCCGCATCCCGGGAGGAGCAGCCATGACCAAGCGCTATGCGGTGTCACCGGAGTTCGCCGCCAGGGCGCGCGTGAATCGCGCGCAGTACGAGACCCAGTACGCCGAGTCGGTGCGTGATCCGGAGGGCTTCTGGCGCCGCGTGGCCCAGCGCGTGGACTGGTCGCGCCCCTTCAGCCGGGTCAAGGACGTGAGCTTCGACGCCGCCGACCTGCACATCCGCTGGTTCGACGACGGCGAGCTGAACGTCTCGGCCAATTGCCTGGACCGCCACCTCGCCACGCGCGGTGACAAGACCGCGATCATCTTCGAGGGCGACGATCCGAACGACTCGCGTCGCATCAGCTACCGCGAGCTGCACGCCGAGGTGTGCCGCGCCGCCAACCTGCTGACGAATCTCGGCGTGAGGAAGGGGGATCGCGTCGCCATCTACCTGCCCATGATTCCCGAGGCGGCGGTGGCCATGCTCGCCTGCACGCGCATCGGCGCGGTGCACTCGGTGGTGTTCGGCGGCTTCTCGCCCGATTCGCTGGCCGGGCGCATCGCCGATTCGCAGTGCAAGCTGGTGATCACCGCGGACGAAAGCCTGCGCGGCGGCAAGAAGGTGCCGCTCAAGGCCAATGTCGACGAAGCGCTGACGCGCCCGGACACCACCTGCGTGGAGACCGTGCTGGTGGTGCAGCGCACCGGCGCGCCGGTTCCGATGCAGGCCCCGCGCGACCGCTTCTGGGGCGCGCTGCTGGAAGGCCAGTCCACCCAGCACACGCCGGTGCCGGTGAACGCCGAGCATCCGCTGTTCATCCTCTATACGTCCGGATCCACCGGCAAGCCCAAGGGCGTGCTGCACACCACCGGCGGCTATCTCGTGTACGTGAGCTACACGCACGAATGCGTGTTCGATCTGCGCGAGGACGATGTGTACTGGTGCACCGCCGACGTGGGCTGGGTCACCGGCCACAGCTACGTCGTCTACGGACCGCTGTGCAACGGCGCCACCACGCTGATGTTCGAGGGCGTGCCCAACTGGCCGGACACCAGCCGCTTCTGGCGCGTGGTGGACAAACACCAGGTCACGTTGTTCTACACCGCGCCCACGGCGATTCGCGCCCTGATGCGCGAGGGGGAAGGCCCGGTCAAGGCTGCCTCGCGCGCCTCGCTGCGCCTGCTCGGTTCGGTCGGCGAACCGATCAACCCGGAAGCCTGGGAGTGGTACCACCGCGTGGTCGGCGACGGTCGCTGCCCGATCGTCGACACCTGGTGGCAGACGGAGACCGGCGGCATCCTCATCACGCCGCTGCCCGGCGCCATCGATACCAAGCCGGGGTCCGCCGCCCTGCCCTTCTTCGGCGTGCAGCCGGCCATCGTCGACGCCGGCGGCAGCGTGCTGCAGGGGGAATGCGAGGGCAACCTCGTGCTCACCGACTCCTGGCCGGGGCAGATGCGCACGGTGTACGGCGACCACGCGCGCTTCATCGACACCTATTTCCGCGCCTATCCCGGTTGCTATTTCACCGGCGACGGCGCCAAGCGCGACGCCGACGGCTACTACTGGATCACCGGCCGCGTGGACGACGTGATCAACGTGTCCGGCCACCGCATTGGCACGGCCGAGGTGGAAAGCGCCCTGGTGGCGCACCCCAAGGTGGCCGAAGCCGCCGTCGTGGGCTGCCCGCACGACATCAAGGGCCAGGGCATCTATGCCTACGTGACGCTCACCGTGGGCGAGGAGCCGACCGAGGCCCTGCGCAAGGAGCTGGTGGCCTGGGTGCGCAAGGAGATCGGCCCCATCGCGACACCGGACTTCCTGCAGTGGGCGCCAGGCCTGCCCAAGACGCGCTCGGGCAAGATCATGCGGCGGATCCTGCGCAAGATCGCCGAGAACGCGCCCGACCAGCTGGGCGACATCTCCACCCTGGCCGATCCCTCCGTGGTGGCGAACCTGGTGGACCAGCGTCTGGTGCGCTGACGTGGCGGCCGACGGCCCGGCGACTGCGCTACCCTTGGCGGCGCCCCCCTGGTGGGCGCCGACCACAGCCAGCATGCGCGAAGTCCTCATCGCCGACGACCACCCGCTGTTCCGGGATGCGCTCAAGCGCGCGGTGACCCAGGCACTGCCGGAGGCGGCCCTGTTCGACGCCGAGAGCGTGCCGGGCCTGCTGGCGCTGGTCGAAGCGCATCCGGAAGCGGACCTGCTGCTGCTCGATCTGCACATGCCGGGCGCGCGCGGCTTTTCCGCCCTCGCCCACCTGCGCGGCCAGCACCCGGGCCTGCCCATCATCGTCGTGTCGGCGCACGAGGAAGCCACGGTGGCGCGGCGCGCCCTGGCGCATGGCGCCTCGGGCTATATCCCCAAATCCAGTGCGGTGGAGAGCATCGTCGCCGCCATTCGCACGGTGCTCGACGGCGACGTGTGGCTGCCGCCGCAGCTCGCCACGGGTGCGGCCGAGCTGAAGTCCGACGAGGCCGGCGTGGCCGCGCGCATCGCCGAGCTCACGCCGCAGCAGTTCCGCGTGCTGGCGATGATCGCCGAGGGCCTGCTGAACAAGCAGATCGCCTATGAGCTCGGCGTGTCGGAAGCCACGGTCAAGGCGCACATGACCGCCATCATGCGCAAGCTCGGTTGCAACAACCGCACCCAGGTGGCGCTGGCCGCGAGCCACCTCGCCGTCGACGCCACGGCGATCAAGCTGCCGCCCGACGGCGAGGACTGAGCGGCGTCGCGGCCGCGCGAGAGACTGCCGGGGCCACGGGTCCGACGACGCATGCGCGGCGCGCGCCACACGCCCCCGGCGGCAGATCGCTGAGCGAGCAGTGCCCGTTTCACGCGCGGACGCCGCGTTCTCAGGGCGCTCAGGGCGCGTCGATGCGCTGCGCCGCCGCGCCGCTGCCGAGGATGGGCTTGGCGCCGGCACCGCTGCGCGCGAGGGCGGCCAGCAGGGCGCGCAGCGCGGCCGGCTTGACCGGCTTGTGCAGCAGGGCCACGCCGCGCAGACGCGCACGCTGCTTGAGTTCGGCACTGCCGTCGGCGGTGATGAGGGCCGCCGGCGGCGTCGGCGTGCAGGCGGCGCACAGGTCGCCCAGCACGTCCAGGCCGTCGCGCCCGGCGCCGAGGTGGAAGTCGGCCAGGATCAGGTCCGGGCGCCGCCGGCGCAGGGCCGCCAACGCCTCCTCGGGCGTCGGCGCGAGATCGCAGGTGATGCCCCAGCGCGTGAGCAGGGCCGACATGCCGTCGAGGATGGCCGGCTCGTTGTCCAGGCACAGCACGTGCAGGGGCCGTCCCAGCGCACCCAGCGGCGCCGTGGCCACGGCGCGCGGTGCACCGCGCAGCACGCGCGCGACGATGGGCACGCGCACGGCGAACGCGCTGCCGTGACCGGGCCAGGAACGCGCCGTGAGCGGATGGCCGAGGATGCGCGCCATGCGCTCGCAGATGGCCAGTCCCAGGCCCAGCCCCTTCTCGCCCCAGGGCGAAGGCTGCTCCAGGCGATGGAACTCGTCGAAGATGCGCTGCAACTGCTCCGCCTCGATGCCGGGGCCGCTGTCCCATACCTCGATGCTCGCCATGCCGCCGCGCCGGCGCACGCCCAGCAGCACGCGTCCGCTGCGCGTGTAGCGCAGCGCATTGGAGACGAAATTCTGCACGATGCGCCGCAACAGATGAGCGTCGCTCTTCACCACCAGACTGCTCGGCACGACCACGAGCTTCAGACCGCGTTGCGCCGCCAGCACGGAGAACTGCTGCTGCAGCGGCTCGATGAGGTCCGCGAGCGTGACGCTGCCCACCTCGGGACGGTAGCGGCCGGCCTCCAGGCGCGAGGCCTCCAGCAGCGACTCGAGCAGGTCCTCCGCGGCACGGAACGAGGTGTCGATGCGCTCGGCCAGCAGGGCCGATTCGCTGTCGAGCTGCGGCTGGTGGCGCAGCGCCGAGGTGAACAGGCGCGCGGCATTGAGCGGCTGCAGCAGGTCGTGGCTGGCCGCAGCGAGGAAGCGCGACTTGGAGTGGTTGGCCGCCTCGGCCTCGCGCTTGGCCTGCTCCTGCGCGCTCAGCGCGGCCGACAGTTCGCTGGTGCGCTGGCGCACGCGTGCCTCCAGCAGCTCGTTGGCGTCGATGAGGGCGTGCTCGGCGCGCTTGTAGGCCGTGACATCGCTGAAGGTGGTGACGAAGCCGCCGCCCGGCAGCGGCTTGCCGTGCATCTCGATCACGCTGCCGTCGGGACGCACGCGCTGGAACAGGTGGGGCGTGCCCGCGCGCATGTGCGCCAGGCGCCGGGCCACGTGGCCCTCCACGTCGCCCGGGCCGCATTCGCCGCGTTCGGCGTTCCAGCGGATCAGGTCGGCGATCGGGCGACCCACGTAGACCATGCCCTCGGGGTAGTCGAACATCTCCAGATAGCGCCGGTTCCACGCCACCAGGCGCAGGTCGGCATCGACGACGCTGATGCCCTGCGAGATGTTCTCCAGCGTCGTGGAAAGGAGTTCGCGGTTGAAGCGCAGCTCCTGCGAGGCCTCGTCCAGCAGGGCCGCCGCTTCGCTGAAATCCAGACCTGTGCCCCGCAGTGCGCTGGCGAGGATGCGTCGGGCTGAGGCCGCACCGATGGCGCCGGCGAGCACGCGCTCGGTGTGCAGCAGGAGACCGCGGTCGGCGGCGTCCTGCGGCAGCAGGGGCTTGCCCTGTTGTGCGGCGTATTCCTCGAAGGCGCGTGCGGCGCTGGCCTCGCCCAGGATGCGCTCGGCCACCGTGCCGAGATCGGCCACACTGACGCGGCCGCGCCACTCCGTCGGCGCCGGCAGTGGACGCTCGCCCAGCGGCTGCAGGAAGGCCTGGGCGCGCAGGCGCTCGTCGACGCTGGGACGGAAGCGCAGCGACAGGAAGACGAAGCAGGCGATGTTGGCGAGCAGGGACCAGAAGGTGCCGTGGGTGATGGGGTCCCAGCCGGACAGGTGGAACAGGGCGGTCGGTGCCAGCCAGCCAATACCGAGGGGGCCGTCGCTGAGCCAGGTCTGCGGCAGCCAGCCGACGTGGCTCATGCTCGGCAGCAGCAGGGTGTAGGTCCACACCGCAAAGCCGACGAGCAGCCCGGCGCTGACGCCGAGGCGGCTGGCGCTGCGCCAATACAGTGCCCCGACGAGGGCCGGCGCAAATTGGGCCACCGCGACGAAGGCAAGCAGACCGAAGGAGGACAGCGCCTGGTTCTGTGCCATGGCGCGGTAGTAGGCGAAGGCCAGCAGTGCCAGCAGCAGGATCGCCACGCGCCGCACCATGAGGACGATTTCCGACAGGTCGCGACGTTGCTCCAGGCCGAAGGCGCGGATGCGCAGCAGCGCGGGCATGACCAGGTCGTTGGAGATCATCGTGGCCAGCGCCACCGCCTCGACGATCACCATGCCGGTGGCGGCCGAAAAACCGCCGATATAGGCCAGCACGGCCAGCCAGGCGTCGCCATGCGCCAGAGGCAGCCACAGCAGGTAGGCGTCCGGCGACAGACCGGTGCCGGCGGCGGCGCGGCGACCGGCGAACAGGATGGGCAGCACCAGCGCGCAGACCAGCAGCAGGTAGAGCGGGAACAGCACGCGCGCCTTGCGCACGTCGCGCGGGTCCTCGCATTCGACCACCCCGACCTGGAACTGTCGCGGCAGGCAGAACATGGCGGCGAAAGCGAGGACCGTCTGCGCCACGAAGCCCGGAGGCAGGCCCTGTCGGGTCAATTCGCGCACCGGCTGCACCAGCTCTCCCAGATCGCGACCCTGCAACACCAGGGCGTAGATGCCCAGGCCGACGAAGGCCACCAGCTTCACCATGGACTCTGCGGCGATGGCCAGCATCATGCCGTGGTGGTGCTCGGTGGCGTCGATGCGGCGGGTACCGAACAGGATGGCGAACAGGGCGAGCATCAGGGCGATGTACAGCGCTGAGTCCGCGTGCAGCGGCGCATGGCCCGGCGCGATGGCGCCCTGGCTCAGCACGTCGATGCTCAACGCCACCGCCTTGAACTGCAGGGCGATGTAGGGCACGGCCGCGGTCACGGCGATGAGCGTGACCAGGGCAGCCAGTGCACTCGATTTGCCGAAGCGCGAGGCGATGAAATCGGCGATGGAGGTGATGTTGCGCGCCTTGGCCACCACGTTCAGGCGCTCCATCAATCCGATGCCGAAAACGAACAGCAGCACCGGGCCGAGGTAGATGGGCAAGTAGGACAGGCTGTTCTGCGCCGCGCTGCCGACAGCGCCGTAGAAGGTCCAGGAGGAGCAGTACACCGCCAGCGCCAGGCCGTACACGATCGGCCGCAGCCAGGCGCGCTGCGGATACAGCGGGCGCGCATCGCCGAAGTAGGCCACGCCGAACAGCAGGCCCACATACGACAGCGACACCAGCAACAGCACCCAGCCGGGGATCATGTGCGCCCTCCGTTCCTGCCGGCAGTGTAGGCCGCAGCGAGGACCAAGGCTTGACGCCGTGCGGCACGCCGCCAAGCATGCGGGCATGACCTGGCTCGACAGCGCCGAGTTCGCCCTGCGCCGCAGCCCGCCGCCACTCGACGCCGACGAGGTGCACCTGTGGCTTTGGCGGGATGCCGCCGCGCGCGGCCGCGAGGGCGAGTCGGCGGCGCTGCAGCGCCTGCGTTGCCTGCTGGGCGCCTACGTCGGTGTGGCGCCGGCGGCGCTCGACCTGCGTCGCGAAGCCTACGGCAAGCCGCGCCTGGACCTGCCGGGGGCGCCGGGGTTCAACCTCAGCCACAGCGGCGACTGCGTCGCGGCCGTGGTGGCGGCGGGTGTCGATCCTGGGGTGGATGTTGAGCTGCCGCGGCGGTCGCGCGCCTACCTCGGCCTGGCGCAGCGCTATTTCGACGCCGGCGAGGCCGCCGCGCTGGCCGGGCTGTGCTCGGACAAGCGAGAAGCGGCCTTCCATGCCCTGTGGACCGGCAAGGAAGCTGTCCTCAAGGCCGACGGGCGGGGCCTGGCCTACGGCCTGCAGCGCGTGGTGTTCGAGCTCGATGCGGCGGGACAGCCCCTAGCCCTGCTCCGCGTCGAGGGCGCGGCCGGGCCGGCGGACGCCTGGCAGGTGCACCATTTCCTCCCGGCGGTCGGTGGCCACGGCGCCGTGGCATGGCGCGGCCCGCCACGGCGCATTCGCGCCTATCGGCTCGACGGCTGAACGCGTCGGCCCTGGCCATGGTCGCGGTTGTGGCTGCGGCGCGATCCGGCTAACGTCGCTGGCGCAGGGATCCTCGCAGGCGCCAATTCCATGTGGAAGCTGTTGCGCAACGTGTTGCTGCTGACGGCGGCGATGGCCGCCGCCCTGTGGCTGCTGCTGTGGGTGGCGGCGCAACAGCAGGCGGCCAGCATCGCCGCGCAGCTCGCGCCCTGGGCCGAGCTGCGCTACGCGCGCGCCGGCGCCGGCCTGGACGGCGTGCTCAGCCTGGGCGGGGTCGAGTGGCGCTTCAAGCAGGGGCCGTGGCGCGACGCCTTCGGCGCCGCGACCGTGCGGGTGCGCGGCGGCGGTCCGCTGTGGCTGATGACGCGCGCGCTGTCGCACGGCGAGGATGTGCCCGAGCGCCTGCAGGTCGAGCTGCGTGATCTGCACCTGGCCACTTCGCTGCAGACCACCGTTGCCGGATGGTTCGGCCGCAGTGGCGTGCCCTTCGACGGGTTCGGCTGCGGCGCGGCCTTCGTTCCCAGCGACTATGTCGCCATGCAGCGCGCACCGCAGCCGTTGGACGTGTCGCTCAAGCTCGACCTCGATGCGGCCGCCCAGGATCTCTCCGCCGACCTCCAGTTGCGCAATGCGCCCTATGCCGCGGTGCGCCTGCACGCCGAGCTCAAGCCCTTCGACTACGCCATGCTGGCCGATGCCAAGGCGGCCCAGGCGCTGCGTGTCGGCAGCCTGACGCTCGGCTATCGCGACCTCGGCTATTTTGCCGAGCGTGGCAGGTACTGTGCGCAGCGCATGGGCTGGAGCGTCGAACAGTACATTGACCGCCACTTGGCCACGGTGACCGGCTTCCTCGAGGAACACGAGATCGAGGCGGGGACCGAGCCATTGGAGCTGTATCGACGGCTGCTGGAGCAGGGCGGCGAAGCCGAGCTGCTGAGCCTGCCCAATCCCGGCGTGGGGCCGCTGGACTATGCCCGGCGCGAGCGCGGCGAGATCCTGCGCCTGCTCAACCTGACCGCGCGGCTCGACCAGGCGCCGCCGATCCTGGTGAAGTTGAGCTTCCTCGCCCCCCCGGCGGATGAGGTGGCCAGCGCGATCGTGACCCCACCGGCCGCCCCCGCCGCCCAGGCGCCCGCGACGGCGGTCGCCGCGCCGGTCATCGCAACGCCGCCGGCGCCGGCCGCTGCGGCTGCGAACCCCCCCGCCGCCTCGCCCGGCAGGCCCGTCATCGCCGCTGCGCCACCCGGCGCCACGGCGACGGGCGCGAGCGCGGTTCCGCCACCTCTGCCCGCCGTGGCGACGGCAGGGGCGCCGGTCACGGTGACAGGCTCGGCCCAGGCGACAGCCCCGGCAGTGTCGGCGCCGCCGGCTGCGCCCCGGGCAGGGGACCCGGTCCTGCGCGACGCGCAGACGGGCAAGCCGGTGGCCTCCAGCGCCCCGGCGCCGCCCGGTGATTCCACCCTGGCCCTGGTGTGGAAGGGCGCCACGCTGGAGCGCCTGCCCGCGGCGGCTCCGCCCGAGCGCGACTACCGCGTGGTGGCCTTGGACGACCTGGCGGCGCGCATCGGCGAGCGCGTCACCATCGTCACCAGCGGCGGCAAGGAGATCGAGGGTGCGGTCGCGGCGCTCGACGCCGAGGGCGTCGTGCTGCGCGTGCGGCGCGAGACCGGCATGGCCGAACTGGCCCTGCCGCGGCAGCGCGTGCACGAGGTGCGCATACCGCTACCGCGCCACGATTGAGGCCACCCGCCGCAGCTGCGACGCTCGCGCCGCCCGCCGCGTCCAGAGGCTTCGCATGATGCTCAGTCCCTCTCCCACCGGCGGCGTCGCCTTTGCCCAGGACGTCGATGACGTGACCCTGGCCCGCGCCCGCCGCGGCGACCGCCAGGCCCTGGGTCAGCTCTACCAGCGCTTCGGCCGGGCTTGCTACACCCTCGCCCTGCGCCTCACCGGCAATGCGGCCACGGCCGAGGACGTGGTCCAGGAGGTGTTCGTCAAGCTCATCGATGCCATCGCCCGCTACCGCGGCGACGCGCCCTTTGGCGCCTGGTTGAAACGCATGACGGCCAACGCCGCCATCGACCACCTGCGGGCCCTGCGCTTCCGCGACGATGACGACCCCGAGCGCGTCCTGTCCGAGACGAGCAGCGAGGCAGAGCTGGCGCCGGACGCCGACCACGACCTGTGGACCTTGCTGCAGCGCCTGCCGGCGCGGGCCCGCGCCGTGGTCCTGCTGCACGAGGTCGAGGGCTACACCCACCGCGAGCTGGCCGAGTTGTTCGGCCAGACCGAGAGTTACTCCAAGTCCATCCTGTCGCGCAGTCTGCAGCGGCTGCAGGGCTGGCTGGGCACCGTATCCGCGCATGAGTCCTCCCATGAAGCCGCTCTCTCCCCTCGCCTGCCGGCTGGCTGAACTACCCGAGCTGGAACCGCCGCCCGCCTTGCGCGCACGCATCGAGGCCGCCTGGGCTGCGCGCCAGCGCCACCGCCGCCTGCAGCGGATCGGCGGCATGGCGCTCGCCGCAGGCCTGGCGCTTGCCGCACTGCTCCTGCGCCTGCCCGGCCCGACACCGGACGAGGGCCTGGCGGTCCTGCGCGACGAGTCACGCCAGCTGGAGCAGCGTCTGGCGACCGGCACCCTGGTGCACAGCAGCGCCACGCTGGCGACGGAGCTGGAATTGCAGCGCGTGGAGGCCGCCTTGCAACAGGCCTATGACCAGGGTGCCGGCGCGCGCGATCTGGCGCCGTTGTGGCGCCGGCGTGTCGACCTCCTGGGCGTGTTGCTGCAACTGCAGCAGCCCGAGCAGCAGCTTTCGCAGATTTGAAGGAGACTCCCATGCGATTTTCCGCACCCTTTCGTCACCTGCTGCCGGCCTTGCTGCTGGTGGCCGGCGGCGCCCAGGCCCAGGCACCCAGCGCACCCGAGCCGGTGCGCGAGGAATTGCGTCGCGTCCTGCTGCGCCTGATCGAGTCGGGTGAGTTCGGCGCTACGGCACCGCAGGACATCGCCTTCACGCTCGATGCACCGGCCCAGCGCACGAGCAACCTCGGCATCGTCGTGGACAGTGCCAGCGCAGCGCGCGCCGCCGACGGCCTGCATGTGATTGCCGTCAGCCCCGGCAGCGCCGCCCAGCGCATGGGCGTGCGCGCCGGTGATGTGATCACCGCGGTGAATGGCGAGGCGCTGCAAGGTCTGGGTGGCGACAGCGTCGGTCATGCTCTGGCCGCGCAGCGTCTGCGCGAGCGTGTGGATGCGTTGGCCGATGGCGCGCCGCTGCGGCTGGCGGTGCGCCGGGAGGGGCGCGGCGTCGAGCTCGCCGGTGTCGCCTCGAGCGTCACCCTGCCGCCGATTCACCTCAGTGTCGGCCGCGACGAGCTGCTGGCGTCGCTGGACGGCGGCGGTCGTTCGCGCCGTGAGCCGGCGGCCGGTGCGACGGCTGCCGGCTGCGGTTTCGTCAACGTGTTCGATGTGGCGCCGCGGGCGCAGAATGTGCACGCCGTGCGCTTGCTCTCGATCGACGGACGCGTCGCCGGGCCTGAGGGCCGTACCAACTTCCGTGTCGATGCCGGTCACCACGAGCTGGAAGTGGCCGAAGACATCGAGCGGCCCTATCTGTCCATTGGCTCGCGCCAGCGCGCAGTGGGTCGCAGCGTCAAGACGCTGTCGATCGATATCCGGCCCGACACGGTGTATTACGTGGGTGCGCAGCTGCATCCCGAGCATCGCACCGAGTGGAAGGACGGTGCGTACTGGGATCCGGTGGTGTGGAAGGAGACCCCCGGCGAGTGCCGCTGAGGAGGCCTAGTCAGGAGCAGGTGCGGAGGGGCGCCTGGTCCGCGAGGGCGCGCGACTGAACTTTTCGCCGCTACGGGGATCGAAACGCGTGCTCCCCCACAGGGCGCTCGCCACAGGGAGGTGGCGCCGGAGGCCCGCGCTGCTCCGTGACGCGCGCCTCTCGTTACCGTGCCGGGCCGCGCTATCCTCGCGCACCGTGCACCCCGTCCTGCGAACCTCGCCCTGCGTTCTGCTCATCGCCGTGCTGGCGATGCTCGCCCCTGCCCCGGCGCGGGCAGAAGCGCCGGCCTTGCCGGAGGCCATCCGGACGCGCCTGGAGCGAGGCACCGCGTCTGGCGCCTGGCAGTCCGTCGCGGTGGGCCTGCTTCGCCAGGGAGAGACGGCCACCTTCTTTTTCGGGCACCGCGACGGCAGCGATGGCGCCGCGCTGGATGCTGACAGCCGCATCCAGCTCGGTCCGCTCACGTCCGCCTATGTCGGCTTACTGCTGGCCGATGCGGCGTTGGACGGCAAGGTGCGCCTGGAAGCGACCCTGCGCGAGACCCTGCCGGCTTCGCGATCGATCGCCGACCCGGGCCTGGCGTCGTTGCGTCTGAGCCAATTGGCCGGCGTCGCAGGACTGCCTGCGGTGCCCGCGAACCTGTTTCCCGGGGATGAGGCTGATCCCTTGCGCGACTACACGGCGGCGGCACTGGACGACTGGCTCGCCCGCGCCCGCCCCACGGGACGCGCGCAACAGGGCGGGCATCTCGGTGCGGGCGTGCTGGCCGCTGCCCTCGGCGAGGCGCTCTCGGGCTCGTGGGAGACGCGGCTGCGCGAACGCGTGCTGCAGCCGCTGGAACTGCGCGCAACGGATTTTGACGACAAGGACCTGGTGTCCGGCCATGCCCTGGGCGAACGGGTGGCGCCCTGGCACTACGGCGTGCTCGCGGGTCTGGGCGGGTTGCGTTCGACGCTTGCCGATCAGTTGCGCTTCGCTCAGGCGCTCCTGCGTCCCGGCGAGGGGCCGCTGCGGGCCGCGTTGCTGCTGGCCCGTCAGCCGCGCGACGGCGCCGCGCTGGGATGGCAGACGGCCAACGTGCACGACGGGGAGCAGGACTGGCCGCTGCTGTGGCAGGGCGGCAGCGCGGGGGGGCACGCATCATTCCTCGGCTTTCGCACGGATCGGCAGGAGGCCGTGGTGCTTCTGGGCAACGCCGAGGGCGATCTGACGGCCTTGGGCCTCGCCTTGCTCGCCGACACGGCCCCTGCGCCTGCTCCCCTGCGGCTGCGTCGCGCGGCGGCCGAGGCGTCGACCCAGGTGGCGGGGCTGTATCGCTTCGGGCCGGATGACGAGCTCGTGCTGCGCCCGCGCAGCGAAGGCTTGTTTGTCCAGGTGCCGGGACAGTTTGCCCAGCCGTTGTGGCCGTGGGAGGAAGACGCCTACGCCTTGCCCGGCGGGGCGGCGCAGATCACCTTCCAGCGCAACGCGGCGGGTCGCGTGGAGAGCCTCGTGCTGCATGCCGGAGGAACCAACCGCGCGGCTGCACGGCTCAGTCAGGCGGCGCCCGTGGTCAACCGCGTCACGGTTGAGATTGAAGCGGCGAGCGCGGAAGCGTGCGCCGGAGACTACGCGCTCAACGAGGACGTGTGGATGCGGCTGTCGCGACGGTCCAACGGGCTGCAGTGGCAGGTGACGGGCACCGCGCCGCGACCGCTGCAGGCGTTTGCCGCCGATCGCTACGCGAGCGGCGATGGGGAATTCGAGCTGGCGTGTGAGCGGGACGGTGCGGGTCGCGTCGCAGCCGTCGTGCTGGATCTCGCGGGCCGCACGCGGCGCGCGCTGCGGCTAGAATCGCCTGCAGACCCGCGCGGTTCCGAGGCCGTTGCGCCCAAAGCTTCGACGCGCACGGCAGCGCCACGCCGCTGAGGCGTGGCGTCGAGGTTGCGGCAAGCGCCGAGTGCGGGCCGCGTCGGAGCCTGCGGGTGTTCCCCCGCCCAGATCCGTAGGAAGCCGGCATGACCCTGCTCAGCGTCAACCTCAACAAGATCGCCGTCTTGCGCAATTCGCGCGGCGAGGGTGAGCCGGATGTGCTGCGGGCGGGGCGCGCCGTGCTCGACGCCGGAGCCGGTGGTGTCACCGTGCATCCGCGGCCTGACCTGCGCCATATCCGGCCCGACGACGTGCGCGGGCTGGCGGCGCTGTTGCGGGGTCGCGCCGAGTTCAATATCGAGGGCAATGTCCTGGCGCCGGCGCGGGGCGATTATCCCGGCTTGCTGGCGCTGGTGCACGAGACGCGGCCGCAGCAGGTGACGCTGGTACCGGACGCGGATGGGCAGCTCACCTCCGACCATGGTTTCGATCTGGCGGCAGACGCCGCGGAGCTGCGCAGCCGGATCGAAGACCTGCGCAGCACGGGGGCGCGGGTGAGTTTGTTTGTCGACGCGGGCACGGTGGACCTGGAGCGGGCGGCAGCGCTCGGTGCGCAGCGCATCGAGATCTATACCGGGCCTTACGCCAAGGCGCATGCGGCGGGGGACTACTCCCGGGCCCTGGATGCGTGTGTGGCGACGGCCGAGAGCGCCAGGGCAGCGGGCCTCGGGGTGAACGCGGGACACGATCTCAGTCAGTCGAACCTCGGGGCGCTGAAGGCGGCGATCCCCTATCTGGCCGAGGTGTCGATCGGGCATGCGCTGATAGGCGAGGCCTTGTACGAAGGCCTCGCCCCGACCGTGCGCCGCTACCTGGCCATCCTGGGATATTAGGGCGTCAGCTGCGTCCGGCAGCCGCCCGGATCACTGCGCCGGCGATTCCAGCGCAATGGCGCGGATTCCGGCACCTCGCGCAGCATCGAGTACCGTGATGACGTACTGGTGGGCGGTCAACGCATCCGGGCGAAGCTGCAGGGACATCGCGCCTCCTTTGCTTGCGAATGCCACCAGCTCTGCCTGCAGTTCCAGCCGGGATAGGGCGTAGCCTGCATGCAAGACCTGACCGTCGGCCGCGATGGACAGCTCCAGCCGCCGCGGCGGCGGCGCTGGGCGCGGGTCGGAGTCCTGCGGCAGGGGCAGCCGTGAACTGAGCAGGGGTGTCGCCAGCATGAAGATAAGCAGCAGGGCCAACATCACGTCGATGAGCGGCGTGATGTTGATCTCTGCCATGTTGCGGTGATCGGGAAGACGCAGACGGCTGATGGCGGCCATGGCGACGCTCCGATGCGCCCGATGCGGGCAAGTCCAGGCTACGCCTGCCCCACCCCGGCTTGTCATCCGTCGCGCGACGGACCGTCGAAAACAAGACGCCCCGCGATGGCGGGGCGTCCTGATCCAACCTGGACCGCGGCGCTTACTGTTGCTTGGCGCCGGGATTGGTTATGAAGCCGATCTTCACCATGCCCGCGTTCTTGGCGTCGGCCAGAACCTTGGCGATGATCTCGTAGCGGGTGTCCTTCTCGCCGCGGATCTGCAGCTCGGGCTGGACCGTCTTCTGCGCCGTCACGGCGAGCTGGGCCTTGAGTTCCAGCTCGGTGATCGGGCTGTCGTTCCAGTAGTAGCTGCCGTCGGCCTTCACCGCCAGATCGATCGGCTCGATCGGATTTTCGTCAGGCGGCTTGGTGCTCGCCTGCGGCAGATCGATGCGGATCTTGTGCGTCATCAGGGGCGCCGTGATCATGAAGATGATCAGCAGCACCAGCATCACGTCGACCAGCGGCGTGACGTTGATTTCGGCCATCGGGCCGCCACTAGAGTTGCTGCTGAACGCCATGGCCTACTTCCTCGCGGCAGGGGCCGCCGGGGCGGCAGCGCGGGTCGGCATGGCGCCGGCCTCGATGCGCGAACCCGTGGCGAAGAAGTCGTGCAGGTCGTGCGCGAATTCGTCGAAGCGGGCGTAGGTGACGCGGTTGGAACGCACGAAGAAGTTGTACGCCAGCACGGCGGGAATGGCGACGCCCAGACCGATAGCGGTCATGATCAGCGCCTCGCCCACCGGACCTGCCACCGCTTCCATCGAGGCATTGCCACCCTGGCCGATGCGGATCAGGGCGTGGTAGATGCCCCACACCGTGCCGAGCAGACCGACGAAGGGGGCGGAGGAGCCGACCGTGGCCAGGACGGTCAGGCCGCCTTCGAGGCGCAGGCTCTCACGCGCCACGGCCTGGCGCAGGGAGCGGTCGATGAACTCGGAGCGATTGAGCGCTTCCACCAGGCGGCTGCCTTCGTGGCGCTGGTGGTGGGCCGCGGCGGAGGCGCAGTCCAGGGCGATCTTCGAGAAGGGCTCACCCTTGGGCTGCTCCTCCATCGTGCGGATGGCTTCCTGCGCCGAGGGGGTTTCCCAGAAGGTGCGGATGACCTTCTCCATGCGCGTGCGGATCATCGTGTTGCGCAGGAAGTTGGCGATGATGTAGTACCAGGACATCACCGACATCACGACCAGTACGACGAACACCAACATGCCCACGACGTCGAAGTTGTGGATGAGGTGATCGAAGCCCATCTGCTGCAGGGCCTGGGCCTTCTCGTTGCCGCCCACGCCAGTGACCATCGCCGCATCGGCGGGAGCCCCTGCCGGGGGCACGGTGCCGGCGGCCGGCTGGTTGGAATCTTGGAACATGACGCTACCCTTCGTAGAGGCTGACTGGGGATGTTAAACGATTAAAGCTCGCTGAGACTGAACTTGAAGGGCACCAGGGCCCAACCCTCGACCATCTGGCCGTTGCGCCGGCCCGGGTTGAAGACCCAGGTCTGCACCGCGTCCATGGCGGCCCGATCCAGCTCGCGGAAGCCCGAGGACTTCTCCACCTGGATGTCCTTGGGCTTGCCGTCCGTTCCGATCAGGACGCGCAGCACGCATTCGCCCTCGTGCCGCTGGCGCACCGCCTGAGGCGGATACTTGGGCGGCTTGAGCTTGCGGTAGCTGACGTTTTCGCTCGGCGCAATGTCGACCGGCGGCGCCGGAGGCGCCGGGGGTGCCGGCGGTGGCGCCGGAATGGCCATGGCGGACTGCTCTTCCACCACCACCGGCGGCGGCGGCTCCGGTGGCGGAGTCGGCGGCGGCTTGATCTTCTCGATGATCTTCGGCGGCGGCTTCTTTGGCGGCTCCGGCGGGGGAGGCGGCGGCGGAGGAGGCGGCGGCGGGGGTTCGATGAACTCCACCGTCACGATGTTTTCCTTCTCCTTTTCCTTCACCTGCGGCGGGGCCATGGGCGCCAGCATCATCAGGAAGGCGAACGTGTGCACGGCCATGGCAAAAGCCAGGGCACTGGTGCGCCTCCAGTTGAACTGCTCGCGCTCGGCTTCAAACGTTGTCGACGCCATCTGCTTGAACCAGGGTTCGCTGAAATTGATCGTGTGGACGTGGCTTGCGGGCGCCGCAGCGTGGCATGGAGCCGACGCGCCGGAACCAGTGGGGTCGTGCGGGGGCCGGCACGGTACACCAGGCCGGACATGCGCTCAACCCCGGCCAGACGTGCATCTTACCGCTACTCGGACCCGCTCGGGATGCTGCTATTCGGCTGCTACTTCTGCTTCTGCACTTTCTGCGGCGGGGCCTTCTTCACCGGCACACCAGCATTGAGGCTGCGCAGCCAGGTGTCGGCCATGGCGCGCGTTTCCTCGTAGCCGCGGGCTTTCTGCATCGCCTCGATCGCCGCCTGCTTGTTGCCCAGCTCGCTTTCGGCGTTGCCTAGGAGGACATAAGCGGCGCCCTGGCGCTTGACGCCGCGCGACAGTGCCTGCGTCAGGGCCGCCTTGGCGTCAGCGTAGCGCTCGCTGTTGACGAGCAGCTGACCGCGCTGGAAGTCCGCTTCGCCGTCGGTGGCCATGGGCGAGGCCTTGCCATAGGCCTCGATGGCCTTGGCTTCCTGGTCCGACAGCGCATAGGAATCGCCCAGCAGCTTGTACATCGCATAGGACGGCTTGACCACGCCCTTCTGGAAGCCTTCTTCCAATGCGGCGGCACCTTCCTTGGGCTTGTCGGCGTAGTTGTAGAGCTGCGCCAGCTGCTTGTAGTCGTCTTCGGTGTTGAACAGGCCGCGCGACTTCGCGTCAGCCATCAGGTTGAGCGCCTTGGATTCCTGCTTGGCGTTGATGTAGATCGACGAGAGCTGCTGCACCAGCTTCTTGTTGTTCGGGTCCTTGGCCAGGTCGGCCTCGGCGATCTGCGCTGCTTCATCGAACTTTTCCAGTTCGAAGAGCGAGGCCATGAGGATCTGCCGCCAGCTCTCCTCCGGCTTGTCCGTCTTGGCCATGGCCGCCTTCATGGTGTCCACCGCCTGCTGATACTTTTCCGTGCGGTAGTAGGCGTTGGCCTTGAAGGCGAGCACCTTGGCCGTCTCTTCGCCGCTCTGCTTGACGTAGGCGTCCAGCATGGCGACGGCCTCCGGGTACTTCTCCTCGACCAGATAGAGCTGGGCGAGGGCGTACATGGCCGGGAACTGGTTCGCGTTGGGCATGACGTCGAGGTCGACGGCTTGCTTGAGCAGGGTGATGGCGCTGGCGTTGTCGTCCTGCTGGGACTTGATCTGGCCCTTGAAGTAGGAAGCCATCGCCTTCGCGTAGGGCGTGAGGCTGCCGTCGGCGAGCAATTCGTCGAGGAGCTTGTCGGCCTGCTCGTTCTTGTCGTCGGCAATGAGGTCGTTGACCTTGCTCAGCTTCGACTGCGCCTTGCCGAGGCTCGGCTTGGAGGGCTCCACGCGCGTGGCGTTGGGGTAGTTGTTCTTCGCGTCCTTGGCCTCGTCCTTCTTCGCGTGGCTCGCCGAGGGATCGTGCGAGCGGCCGCCGCCGTAGGGGGCGGCAGCGGCGGTGCCCGCGGCGCCAAGGGCGGCGGCACCGAGCAGGATGGCGAAACACGGCAGACGGAAAGAGGTCATGGCTGGATCTCGTTGCGTGACGATTCCTGCTTGCCACGAAGGGCTTCGCAGGAAGGTCGGTGAGGGTAATGCCTGCCCGATCAAAGCACAAGCGCACTTTTCCGGGGTTTCTATGAAGCTTGGTGAACAAGCGGACCTATCGTCGAATTGACAGATTGGCGCCGAAAACGGGCGGCTCTCGCTGGTGCTCCAAACGCCTCGGTACGGAAATTTTTTCCTTTCTCTATTTAGTAACGCTTGTACTTCCGTGCCGCTCGACCGGACTACACGTCCAGGTTGCTCACGCGCAGCGCATTGGACTCGATGAACTCGCGTCGCGGCTCGACCACATCGCCCATCAGGGTCGAAAAGATCTGATCGGCGGCTACCGCGTCCTCGATGCTCACCTGCAACAGTCGGCGCGTCTCCGGGTTCACCGTGGTGTCCCACAGCTGCTCCGGATTCATTTCGCCCAGACCCTTGAAGCGCTGGATGGTGCGACCCTTCTTGGCCTCGTCCATCAGCCACTGCCTGGCCTGCGCAAAGTCCCCCACCGACTGCACGTTGCTGCCGCGACGGATCTCAGCACCGGGCTGGATCAAGTCCGCCAGTTGGCGAGCCACGTCCTGGACCGGCTTGCATTCCGGGCTGGCCAGGAAGTGTGCCGGCAGCACTTGGACGGTGCTGAGGCCATGTTGGTCGCGCTCGATGACCAGGGCCGCCGGATGCTCGCCGCTGGCGGACTGGATGCGCGGTCGATAGCGGGGACGCCCCAGGCCGTTGCCGTTGAGGCGTGCGGCGAGCCGGGCGAGCCAGGATTCGCCGGCGCCGGCGTCCTGCCAGAGGGTTGCCTCCAGAGGTGGCAGCTCGAGCAAGGCGGTCAACACCAGCGGGTCGCAGCGGTGACTGAGTCGATCGATCTGGTCGAGCGCCAGCTGGAAATCAGCCAGGAGCTTTTCCAGCGCCGCGCCGACGATGGCAGGGGCTTCCGGGCTGTAGCGGAGCTCGGCGCCTTCGACGGCGTTGGCGATCAGGTACTGGTTCAGCGCCGCATCGTCCTTGAGGTAGAGCTCCTGTTTGCCCTGCTTGAGCTTGTATAGCGGCGGCAGTCCGATATAGACGTGGCCGCGCTCGATCAGCTCCGGCATTTGCCGATAGAAGAACGTCAGGAGCAGCGTACGGATGTGCGAGCCGTCGACGTCCGCATCGGTCATGATGATGATGCGGTGGTAGCGGAGCTTGTCCGGGTTGTACTCGTCCTTGCCAATGCCGCAACCCAGGGCCGTGATGAGCGTCCCCACTTCGGCCGAGGACAGCATCTTGTCGAAGCGCGCTCGCTCGACGTTGAGGATCTTGCCCTTGAGCGGCAGGATGGCCTGGGTCTTGCGATTGCGTCCCTGCTTGGCCGAGCCGCCGGCCGAGTCGCCCTCGACGATGAACAGTTCGGAGAGCGCCGGATCCTTCTCCTGGCAGTCGGCCAGTTTGCCCGGCAATCCGGCGATGTCGAGGGCGCCCTTGCGGCGCGTCATCTCACGCGCCTTGCGCGCGGCTTCGCGGGCGCGCGCGGCGTCCACGACCTTGCCGGCGATGGCGCGGGCTTCGGCCGGATTTTCCTGCAGGAACTCCTCGAGCTTGGCGTTCACCACCTGTTCGACCACGCCCTTGACCTCGGACGAGACGAGCTTGTCCTTGGTCTGCGAGGAGAATTTCGGGTCAGGCACCTTGACCGAGAGAACGGCGATCAGGCCTTCGCGCATGTCGTCGCCGGATAGCGCGATCTTGGCCTGCTTGGCGATGCCGGACGTCTCGATGTAGTGCGTGATGGTGCGCGTGAGCGCGGCGCGGAAACCCGTCAGGTGGGTGCCGCCGTCACGCTGCGGAATATTGTTGGTGAAGCAGAACACGGTCTCCTGGTAGGCATCGGTCCACTGCAGGGCCGCCTCGACCGTGATGTTGTCCTGCTGGGCATCGAAGGTGACCACGTTGGCATGCAGCGGGGTCTTGAGCTGGGCCAGGTGCTCGACGAAGGAGCGGATGCCGCCTTCGTACTGGAAGGTATCGTGCTTGTCGGCGCGCTCGTCGATCAGCTCGATCTTCACCCCGGAATTCAGGAAGCTCAGCTCGCGCAGGCGCTTGGCCAGGATGTCGTAGTGGAACTCGACATTGGAAAAGGTCTGTCGGCTCGGCAGGAAGCGCACGGTGGTGCCGCGCCGGCCGGAGGGTCCGATCGCCTTGAGGGGGTACTGCGGCTCGCCCAGTCGGTATTCCTGCTGGTGTTCCCTGCCCTCGCGATGGATGGTGAGCCAGAGATGCTCGGACAGGGCATTGACCACCGAGACGCCGACGCCGTGCAGGCCGCCCGAGACCTTGTAGCTGTTGTCGTCGAACTTGCCGCCGGCATGCAGCACGGTCATGACGACTTCGGCCGTGGAGCGCCCTTCCTCGGGGTGGGTATCCACCGGGATGCCGCGCCCGTTGTCGGAGACGCTGACCGAGCCATCGGCATGGATGGTGACAGTGACGTGGTCGCAGTAACCAGCGAGGGCCTCGTCGATCGAGTTGTCGACGACCTCGAACACCATGTGGTGTAGACCGGTACCGTCGTCGGTATCGCCGATGTACATGCCCGGGCGCTTGCGCACCGCTTCCAGGCCTTTGAGGACCTTGATGTTGCTCGAATCGTACTGATTGCTGCTCATGCGCTCGCCCGGGTCGGCACCGAAATCGGTGCGTGGTCGAAAGGCGAAATTATAGCAGGCGGGTCAGTGTGCCCTGTTCCACGTGGAACGTCGTGGTCGCAATGCCCTGCTCGCTCCAGCCCGGCGATACACCCGTCCCGGTGACAAAGACCTGGGCATCGATGCCCTGTATGAACTCCATCACCAGCCGCTCGTGGACGCGGTCGAGTTCCGACGCCAGATCATCCACCGCCACAATCGGCCAGTAGCCGAGTACCTCGTGCAGCAACCCAGCCTGGGCCATGGCGCAGGCCATCGCGCTCAGCTTCGCCTGACCCCGCGAGAGGTGCTCGCGAGATGGCGCCTCGGGAAACTCCAGGTGCCAGTCCGCCCGATGTGGACCACTGCCCGTATGGCCTCTGGACAGGTCGCGATCCCGGCTCCGCGCCAACACGCTATCCAGCGCCTCCCCCGCCGCCCAACCCGGGACGTAGCCCAACTCCACGGGACCCAGCTCCGGCAGGAATCGGTCGAGACAATCGCGCAACCGCGGCCCCCAGCGCGCCAGCCACCGGCGTCGCAGCGCGTCCACGGCTACCCCCGCCACCGCCAGCTCCGCGTCCCAGGCGTCGAGTTCGACGGTCGACCGCGCCGAACGCAGCAAGGTATTGCGCTGCTTCAGAGCCCGACGATACCGACGCGAAAGCCCAAGAAAATCCGGTTCCACGTGGAACAGCGTCCAATCCAGAAACGCCCGGCGCTCCTCGGCTCCACCCGAAATGAGCGCATGCGACCCGGGATCAAAACTGACCACCAGAATCCGCCGCAGCAACTCTTCCAAGCGCTGCACCGCCACACCGTCGCAACGCGCTTCCCACCGACCCGCCACTCGCGCCAGCCCCAGGCGATGCCTCGCCCCACCCTGCTCCACGACGGCAAAGACATGGCACGAAGGCGCGCCGCGACGCACGAGCGCCTCCCGTGGACCGGCTCGAAATGATCGCGCGTGCGACAGCACATGGAGCGCCTCGAGAACACTCGTCTTTCCTGCCCCATTAGCGCCAACAAGCACATTCACGCCCGGACCTGGCCTCAACTCCACCTGGCCAAAGCAGCGCACATTCTCCATGCGCAACAACTCAACCCGCACGGCGCCTCCTTAGCCCACAAACGACGAAGCCCGCGAACCAGGACGATGCGCGGGCTTCCTCTACGCAGACTAGACCTAGTCAGAGTCGCAACGGCATGATCACGTGACGCGACTGCTCGGACTCGGCGCTGCGCAGCAGACAGCTGGACTGACCATCGCGCAAACACACGATGACATCCTCCCCGCGCAGTGCACCCAGCGCGTCCAGGATGTAGTTCACGTTGAATCCCACGCTGAGTTCCCCCACCGACGTCCGCGCCTCGACCTCCTCGATCGCCTCCTCCTGCTCAGGATTGTGGGCGACGATGCGCAGCTTGTTCGGGCTGATATCGAGTTTGACGCCGCGATACTTCTCATTCGAGAGGATCGCCGCTCGCTGCAGAGCCGTGCGGAACTCGTCGCGCACCACGCGCACCTCCTTGTCCGCCCCGATCGGAATCACCGCCTCGTAATCCGGGAAACGACCGTCGATCAACTTCGACGTGAACTGAACATCGCCCCGACGCACGCGCAGGTGATTCCTGCCGAACTCCAACTCCACACTGCCGTCGCCCGTCTCCAGCAAGCCCTGCAACTCCAGCACGCCCTTGCGCGGAATGATCAGCTGCCGACGCGCGGCGGCGGCCTCGCCCACGCCGGTCTCAGCCAGCGCGAGCCGATGCCCGTCGGTAGCCACACAGCGCAGACTGTTCTCGCGCAGATCCAAAAGCATGCCGTTCAAGTAGTAGCGGACATCCTGATGCGCCATCGCAAATGCCGTGCGCTCCATCAGATCCTTCAGTGACGCCTCGGGCAAGGTGACCCGATCCACCACCTCGATGTTCTCGACCACAGGGAACTCGCCCGCCGGCAACGTCGCAAGGGTGAACCGGCTGCGACCGGCAGACAGTGCAGCTTTCTCACCCGCATGCTTCAACTCGATGCGCACACCGTCGGGCAGCGCCCGACAGATGTCGAACAACTTGCGCGCCGGAATCGTGGTTTCCCCCGGCTCCGCATCCTGCACCTCGGCCCTGGCAACCATCTCCACCTCGAGATCCGTGCCGGTCAGGGCCACCTGACCATTCCCGACGCTCACCAACAGGTTCGCCAGCACCGGCAGGGTCTGCCGACGCTCCACTACGCCCACCACCTGCTGCAGGGGCTTCAACAGGGCTTCGCGCTGGATACTGAATCGCATGGGAAGGTTCCGATAAGGTCAATTGGGCAATGCTTCTGTTCTTTTGCTCTAGAACAGAACGGTGGTGGCAGTAGGCCCTGTGCATATCCGCATAAGCCGAATATCACCTTAAAAATCAATAAACTAGAACGTCAGACACCACAGTCAGCAGAGCCCGCTACCTGTAGCTGGTCTGTGGATAACTTGCCCCGTCCGATCTGCCCACTGTTTATCCACAGGCGTGCAGTCGGTCAAGCATCAGCCCGTCAGGATCCGCACCAGTTTCTCCCAGTCCTGTCGCAACTTGCCGTCGGTCTCGATCAGGTCGCGGATGGTTCGGCAGGCATGCAGCACCGTCGTATGGTCGCGTCCACCGAAGGCCTCGCCGATCTCCGGCAGGCTGTGCTCGGTCAGCTCCTTGCAGAGCGCCATCGCCATCTGCCGCGGCCGCGCCAACGACCGGGAGCGCCGCTTGGACAACAGGTCCTGCAGCCGCAGCTGATAGAAGTCCGCCACCGTCTTCTGAATATTGGCGATAGTGATCGCCTGCGCGTGCACCGTCAGCAGATCGCGCAGGGTCTCCTGGGCAAACTCTGGTGTGATCGCCTTGCCCATGAAATTCGCGCGCGCGGCCAATGTGTTGAGCGCGCCTTCGAGGTCGCGCACGTTCGACCGCATGCGCCGCGCCACCAGCAGGGCCACGTCCTCGGGCAATGCCACGCCCTTTGCCTGCGCTTTCGACAACAGGATGGCCGCCCTGGTCTCGAAATCCGGTGGCTCGATCGCCACCGACAGCCCCCAGCCGAGGCGCGATTTCAGACGCGGCTCAAGCTTGTCCACTTCGCGCGGGTAGCGGTCACAGGTAAGGATGATCTGCTGCTTGCCCTCGAACAGCGCATTGAACGTGTGGAAGAATTCTTCCTGCGTGGTCTCCTTGCCAGCGAAGAACTGGATGTCGTCGATGAGCAGCGCATCCACCTCGCGGAAGCGGCGCTTGAACTCGTCCATGTTCTTGTTGCGCAGGGCCTCGATCATTGCGCTGACGAACTGCTCCGAGCGCAGGTAGAGCACCTTGGTGCGCGGATTGTTCGCGCGCATGAGGTTGCCAGCGGCATGCATCAGGTGGGTCTTGCCCAGGCCCGTGCCCCCGTAGAGCAGCAAGGGGTTGTAGGCGCGGCCAGGATTGGTCGCCACCTGCATCGCCGCCGCCTTGCCGAGCTGGTTGGACTTGCCCTCCACGAAGCTGTCGAACGTGTAATGGGGATCGAGATTGCTGTCGAACTCCGCCACCTCCGCCTCGATCGCACCGCCACGCGCCGCGGACTTGCGCGCCGCCACGGCCCCCACCTCCAGCCTCACCGCGACCGCTCGGCCGGCCAGGTGCTGCAGCACAGCGCGAATGCGCGGCAGAAGCGCGCTCTCCACGTGCTCGCGCGTGTAGGCGTTCGGGGCGAGCAGGCGCAGCCCGCTGTCGTCCTCCACCGCCTGCAGGGGTTTCAGATAGGTGTGCAGTTCCTCGGCACTGAACTCGCCTTCCAGGCGTTCCACGCAGCGCCGCCAGAGTTCGGTCATTACTTCCTCGTGAGACAGGGGGCGGACCCGGACGGGCACGCCAAGGGGGCGCGCAAGTCTACGCCGCGCCAACGGTTTGCGCCACGCTGCGCCTTGACAGACGCGGCGTCCGCCCCGTATTCTCCCGCGCCTTTTTGCTGCTTACCTCAGTCGGAGTCGACGCCATGAAGCGCACGTATCAGCCCAGCCGCATCAAGCGCGCCCGTGACCACGGATTCCGCGCCCGCATGAAGACCAAGGGCGGCCGCAAGGTCCTCAACGCGCGTCGCGCCAAGGGCCGCAAGCGTCTCGCCGTGTAACACACCACCGCGCGGCACCATGGAAGCGCAAGGCTTCCCCCGGGCCGCGCGGCTGCTGAAGGCGGCGGAATTCGCCGCCTTGCGTGGCGGCCAACGCCTGGCCTGCCGCCACTTCCACGCCGAGTTTCGCTCCAACGCCCTCGCCAGCTGCCGGCTTGGCTTGGCGGTCTCCAAGCGCGTCTCCAAGCGCGCCGTGCAACGCAATCGCCTCAAGCGCCTGGCACGCGAGAGCTTTCGCCGCTGGCGCACCCGCCTGCCCTGCGTGGACGTGCTCATCATCGCCCGCCCCAGCGCCGTAGCGATCGAGGGTGCCGAGCTGCTGCGCGACCTCGACAGCCTGTGGCAGCGCCTGGCGGCATTGATGCCGGCACCCGCGGCCGGCACAATGCGCGGCGCCAATTCCTAGGTCGTCATCGCCCGTCCCTTACGGCCCGACGACTCCCGCGCCGCCGCCGCGGCCAGCCAGCCCTCCCGCCACGAGCTTCCGGCCCGCGCGCAGGGAGCGCCCTGTGCCCGCATCGCGCCGCTCCCGCGTTACCGCCAAATTCGCCTCCCCCATGAACAATTCGCGTTCCTTCCTCCTGCTCGCCCTGCTGTTCGTCGGTTACCTGATCTGGAATCAGTGGCAACAGGACTATGCGCACCCTGCACCCGCCGCGGATGCTCCGGTCGCGTCCGCGCCCGTTGCCGGTGCGGCCAACGACACGCCCACTGCCCCGGCCATGCCCGCCGGCTCCGCGGTTCCCGCGGTCCCCGCAAGCGCGGCGGCGCCCGCGAGCAGCGCGGCGCTGGTGCACGTGCGCACCGATGTGCTTGACCTCGCCATCGATCCGCATGGCGGCAGCATCGTGCGCGCCGAGCTGTTGGCCTATCCGCAGCAACCCAAGCAATTCGACCGACCCGTGCGCCTGCTCGACGATGCCGGCCCGAGCTACTTCGTCGCCCAGTCGGGCCTGGTCAGCAACACCGGCAAGGCGCCGGACCACCAGGCGGAGTTCAGCGCCGAGCAGACGCGCTACGAACTGGCCGCCGGTCAGGACCAGATCCAGGTCCCGTTGACCTGGACCGACGCCGCCAGTGGGCTCAGCGTGCGCAAGCTGTACACCCTGCGCCGCGGCAGCTACGTGGTGGAGGAGCGCCAGGAGATCGACAACCAGGGCACGGACGCCTGGAGCGGCAATGCCTACCGACAGCTGCAGCGCGTGCAGCCGGTCATCCCCAACACCGGGTTCTTCTCCTTCAACAACCCTGAACGCTACAGCTTCGTCGGCGCGGCCTGGTACAGCCCGGAAAGCAAGTTCAAGAAGCTGCGCTTCGACAAGTTCGCCGGTGAAGCGCTCAATGCCAGCTTCAAGGACGGTTGGGCGGCGATGCTGCAGCACTACTTTTTCGCCGCCTGGATCCCGGCTGCCGGCGAGACCGACCAATACGCCACCGCGATCGTCACCGCCAATCCCGCGCGCTATCTGATCCGCACGCTCGGCCCGGCGATCACGCTCGCGCCCGGCGCCAGCGCGAGCAGCAGCGCGCGCCTGTACGTGGGACCCAAGCTGCAGAGCACGGTCGACCAGATTGCGCCGGGCCTGTCGCTCACCGCCGACTACGGCGTGCTCACCTTCATCGCCGAGCCGCTGCACTGGGTGCTGTCCAAGATCCATGCCCTCGTCGGCAACTGGGGCTTCGCCATCATCCTGCTGGTGCTGCTGATCAAGGCGCTGATGTTCAAGCTGACCGAGGCGCAGTTCCGCTCCATGGCCAAGATGCGCAAGCTGCAGCCGCGCGTGCAGGCGCTGAAGGATCGCTACGGCGAGGACCGCCAGAAGATGAATCAGGCGATGCTCGAGCTGTACCAGAAGGAAAAGATCAATCCCCTCGGCGGCTGCCTGCCGATGCTGATCCAGATGCCGGTGTTCTTCGCCCTCTACTGGGTGTTGCTGGAGAGCGTCGAGCTGCGCCAGGCGCCCTTCGTGGGCTGGCTGCAGAACCTCTCCGCTCCCGACCCCTACTTCGTGCTGCCACTGCTCAACGGCGCCACCATGATCGTCACGCAGTACCTCACGCCCACCACCGGCATGGACCCGATGCAGGCGCGCATGATGAAGATCATGCCGGTGATGTTCGCGGTCATGTTTGCCTTCTTCCCGGCGGGCCTGGTGCTGTACTGGACGGTCAACGGCATGACGTCGCTGCTGCAGCAGTGGATCATCACCAAGCGCATCGAGGCCGGCGAAAAAGCCTGAGGCCATGAACGCGCCGCGCGACACCATCACCGCCGTCGCCACTCCGGCCGGCGCCGGTGGTGTCGGCGTGCTGCGCGTGTCGGGTCCCGCCGCGGCCGCCATCGCATATGCCCTGCTCGGCCGGGCGCCGCGCCCGCGCCACGCCCACTATGCCGCGCTGCGCGACGCGGCCGGCGAGCTCATCGACCGCGGCCTGCTGCTGCACTTTCCCGCGCCGCGCTCCTTCACCGGCGAGGACGTGCTGGAACTGCAGACCCACGGTGCGCCGGTGGTGCTGGACCTGCTGTTGCGTCGTGTCTGCCAGCTGGGTGCGCGACCGGCGCGGGCCGGCGAATTCTCCGAGCGGGCCTTTCTCAACGGCAAGCTCGATCTGACCCAGGCCGAAGCGGTGGCCGATCTCATCGCCAGCCGATCCGAAGCGGCGGCGCGTGCCGCCCTCCACTCCCTCGAGGGCGCGTTCTCGCGCCGCGTGCACGACCTCCTGGCAGGGCTGATCCGCCTGCGCTTGTGGATCGAGGCGGCGATCGATTTTCCCGAGGAAGAGATCGATTTTCTCGCCACGCCAGACCTGCAGCGCGATCTCGTTGCCCTGCGCGGAGAGGTGGCCACGCTGCTTGCCGATACGCGCCGCGGCGTGCGCCTGGTCGACGGCCTGCACGCCGTGATCGTCGGCCGGCCCAATGCCGGCAAGTCGAGCCTGCTCAATGCCCTCGCCGCCAGCGATCGCGCCATCGTCACGCCGATTCCCGGCACCACCCGCGACCTGTTGCGCGAGCAGGTCGATGTCGACGGCGTCGCCCTCACCCTGGTCGACACCGCCGGCCTGCGCGACAGCGGTGACGCCATCGAGCAGGAAGGCATGCGCCGCGCGCGTGCCGAACTGGCGCGCGCCGACGTGGCCCTGCTGGTCACCGACGCCGCCCATGCACAGGCCGACCGCGCGCTGCTGTCGGACCTGCCGCCCGGCTGTGCGGTGCTGACTGTCTGCAACAAGATCGACCTGAACGGTGTTGCGGCGCGACGCGACCAGACGGCCGAGGGCGTGACCCTGTACCTGTCCGCGCGCACCGGCGCGGGCCTCGACCTGCTGCGCGCGGAGCTGAAGCGGCTCGCCGGAGCGGGCGAAGGCAGCGCCGGTGCCTTCTCCGCTCGCACGCGCCACGTGCTGGCGCTGGAGCAGGTGGCGTTCCACGTGGACGCGGCGGGGCACGCACTGCGCGTGCTGCGCGCGGGCGAACTCGCTGCCGAAGAGCTGCGCCAGGCGCAGCAGCATCTGGGCGAGCTCACCGGCGAATTCAGCGCCGACGATCTCCTCGGGCGCATCTTCGCCAGCTTCTGTATCGGCAAGTAGGCCGGGCCTGTCCGAGGTCCATCGTGGGGGCGCGCCGGGCGCCATCGACTGCGCAAGCGCGCGCCGCAGCGTCGGCCGGCTGCCCTCGGCGCGCCAGGCTCAGGGCAGTTCCCGCGGGCGTTCGCCGCCGATGACCTCGCGCGCGTAGCGATAACCCAGTTCGATGGCCCGCTCGTAGGCCTTCCAGTCGAGCAACTCCACGTCGCCCAGGGGTGGCGTGAGCAGCAGGCTGGCCAGGGCGCGCCGTGCATGGCTGGCGGCTTCGGCGTTGACCATGCCCGCGCGCAGCAGGATGGACAGCAGGCCGGGGCGCCGCGGACGGTGCAGGCGGTCCCACAGCAGTCGCCAGGCCGGCGGCGTGCAGAATTCCTCGGTGCCCGCGTGCAACACATCATCGGCACCGATGTCCACGGCTGCCACGTCGGCCACGCCCTCCTCGCGCATCACGTCGGTGGGCAGGTTGTTGATGACCGCGCCATCCACCAGCACCTGGCCGCGGTGCAGCACCGGCGGCAGTACGCCGGGAATGGCGCAGGAGGCGCGCAACCACAGCCACAGCGGCCCCTCGCGGTGCACCACCGCGGTGCCGCCGGTGAGGTTGGCCGACACGGCGAAGTACGGCAGGGCGAGGTCCTCGATGTCACGCGCGCCGAACGCTTCGCGCAGCAGGCGCGCCACGCGCGCGCCGCGCGTCATGGCGACGAAGGGCAGTGTGTAGTCGCGCAGAGGTGCGCCGTCGACAAAGGCGCGCCGGTAGCGCTCCAGCATCTCCTCGTCGCTCCAGTCGGCGGCCACGCCGGCACCGATGATGGCGCCGATGCTGGTGCCGCCGACCGTGTCGATGCGCAGCCCCGCCTCGCGCAGCGCGCGCACCACGCCGATGTGGGCGAAGCCGCGCGCCCCGCCGCCGGACAGCACCAGGCCCAGGCTGCGGCCGACGATGAGCCGCGCCACGCGCTCGGCGTCGCGCGCACCGCGGACGTGGTGCAGGCGCGCACCCGGCGTCTGCGCCAGCCATGCGCGGCCGGCGCCGCGGCGGATCTCCCCCTGCGTATGCAGCAGCACGAGATGGCGCGGGCGGTGCAGTGCGGCGGTGGCACTGGCGCAGGCGATGTCTGGCCAAGGACCCGGCACGGCATTGGCATCGGCCAGCAGCACCAGGGCGTCGGCCTGGCGGACGCACAACTCACGCCAATCGCGGTGACGATCCTCCACGTCGGCCACGTAAAGCACGTAACGCGCCTCGGCCTCGCGCGCGGCGAACCAGGCGCTGGTGTGGTCGCCGCCGCTGCCGGCGTCGAGCATGCTGCAGCGGCCGTAATCGGCCAGAGCCAACTGCAGCGCGGCTGCGAAGGCCGCGGCGTCGGTGCTGCGTGACTGCGGCAGAATGGCCAGGGTGCGCGGCGCCGACAGCGGCTGCCCGGCGCTGCGTGCGACCAGGCGCTCCACCGCCACGCGCGCAGCCTCCAGCATGGCGCGCGGCTGGCGTTCCACCAGGCTCTGGAAGGCCTCGCGCGACAGGCGCAGCAATTCCGAGTCACGCAGCGCCCGCACCGTGGCCGAACGCGGTTGGTCGACGATCACGCCGAGCTCGCCCACCGTCTCGCCCGCCGCCACCACGCCGATCAGATGCGGCGGGCCGACGTGGCCGTCGCCGCGGAAAGCGCCGAGGCTGCCCGAGCGCAGCAGGTACAGCGCATCGGAGGCATCGCCATGCTCGAACAGCGTGGCGCCCCCGGGCAGGGCGAACCACTCGCAGCGGCCGGCCAATTCGCGCCGCTGCGCCTCGTCGAGGTGGCGGAACATGGCCGTGCCGGCGAGCAGGGCGGAGAGGTCGGGATTCTCGTCGGGCGAGGCCGGGGCCATGGCGGCATCCTAGCGCGGACCCTTGATTTTGCGCCGGCCACGGGCCACGTTGGGAGACCGATTTCTCCGCGAAGCCCGCCGATGGCCACCGACAATCCCCTGCTGTGCTCCGATCCCTTGCCGCCCTTCTCCGCCATCCGCCCCGAGCACGTGGAGCCGGCCATCGACGCCATCCTGGCCGACTATCGCCGGGCCATCGATGCCCTGGTGGCGGCGAATGCCTCGCGCGATTTCGCCAACACGCTGCTGCCGCAGGAGGCGCTGGAAGAGCGCCTCGGCCACGCCTGGTCGCCGGTGTCGCACCTGCATTCGGTGCAGGACTCGCCGGCCCTGCGCGCGGCCTATGCCGCGGCGCTGGAGAAGATCACCGAGCACAGCACCGAACTCGGCCAGAACCGCGCGCTGTACGCAGCCGTGAAGGCCGTGGCGGACGGACCGGGCTTCGCCGCCCTGGACCGCGCCGCGCGCACCCTGACCGAGCACGCCCTGCGCGACTTCCGCCTCTCTGGGGTGGCGTTGGAGGAGCCGGCGCGCTCGCGTTTCAAGGCCATTGCCAACGAGCTGTCCCGGCTCGCCACGGAATTCGAAGAGGCCGTGCTGGACGCCAGCGAGGCCTGGAGCGAGCCCCTGACGGACCCGGCCCAGCTCGCCGGCATCCCCGAGTCCGGCCGCGCCGTGCTGCGCGAATACGCCCGCGAGAAGAACCTGGACGGCTGGCTGGTCACGCTGAAGCAGCCCAGCGTGCAGGCCGTGCTGACCTATGCCGACGACCGCGCCCTGCGCGAGCGCGTCTACACCGCGCACGCCACCCGCGCCTCGGACCAGGGGCCGCACGCCGGCACCTACGACAACTCCGCGCGCATCGAGCGCATCCCCGCCCTGCGCCATGAAGCCGCGCAGCTGCTCGGCTTCGCCAATGCCGCCGAGGAATCGCTGGCCACCAAGATGGCGCCCACGCCCGGGCGCGTGCTGGCCTTCCTGCACGATCTGGCCGCCAAGGCCAAGCCCGCCGCGCTGCGCGATCTGGCTGAGTTGCGCGCCTTCGCCGCCGCGGAACTCGGCCTGGCCGAGCTGCAGCCCTGGGACGTCGGCTACGCCAGTGAAAAATTGCGCGAGAAGAAGTACGCCCTGAACGAGGAGGAGCTCAAGCCCTACTTCCCCCTCGACGCCGTGCTCGACGGCCTGTTCGCCATCACCGAGCGCGTGTTCGGCGTGCGCCTGGCGCGGCGCGACGGCGTGGACGTGTGGCATGCCGACGTTCGCTACTACGATGTGCTCGATGCCGAGGGCCGTGTCATCGCTGGCGCCTACGTCGATCTCTACGCGCGCAACGGCAAGCGCGGCGGCGCCTGGATGGACGTGTGCCGCTCGCGCTTCCACGACGGTACGACCCTGCACCGGCCCATCGCCTATCTCACCTGCAACTTCGCTCCGCCTACCCGCGGCGCGGCGGGTGGCGACGTGCCCTCCCTGCTCACGCACGACGACGTGCTCACCCTGTTCCACGAGTTCGGCCACGGCCTGCACCACCTGCTGACCGAGATCGACTACCCGGGCGTGTCCGGCATCAGCGGCGTGGAGTGGGACGCGGTGGAGCTGCCCAGCCAGTTCATGGAGAACTTCGGCTGGCAGCGCGAGGCGCTCGACCTGTTCGCGCGGCACTACCGCAGCGGCGAGCGGCTGCCGCAGGCGCTGTTCGAACGCATGCAGGCGGCGCGGCACTTCCACGCCGGCCTCTTCCTCGTGCGCCAGATCGAGTTCGCCCTGTTCGACTTCCGCCTGCACCACGAGTACGACCCCGCGCGCGGCGGCCGCACGCTGGAACTGCTGGATGAAGTGCGCAACGAAGTGGCGGTGATCCGCCCGCCGGCCTGGCACCGCTTCCCGCACAGCTTCACCCACATCTTCGCCGGCGGCTACGGCGCGGGCTACTACAGCTACCTGTGGGCCGAAGTGCTGTCGGCCGACGCCTTCGCCCGCTTCGAGGAGGCGGGCATCTTCGACCGCCGCACCGGCAACGACTTCCGCGAAGCCATCCTCGCCGTGGGTGGCTCGCGACCGGCGCTGGAGAGCTTCGTCGCCTTCCGCGGGCGTGAGCCTGAACCCGAGGCCCTGCTGCGCAGCTACGGCCTGGCGGCCTGAGGAAGCGCCGCGCGCAGCGACGACCTGCCGCGCCGTGCGTCTGCCGCTGCTGCCGCTGATCGTCGCCTGCGCGCTGTTCATCGAGAACCTCGACTCGACCGTGCTGGCGACCTCATTGCCGGCGATGGCGCAGGACTTCGGCGTGGCGCCGGTAGCGCTCAAGCTGGCGCTCACCGCCTATCTCGCCAGCCTCGCGGTCTTCGTGCCGGTCAGCGGATGGGTCGCCGACCGCCTCGGCTCGCGGCGCACCTTCGTCGCCGCGATCGGCGTGTTCCTGCTGGGCTCGCTCGCCTGCGCGGCAGCGCCGAGCCTCCCGGCCATCGTCGCTGCGCGCTTCCTGCAGGGGCTGGGCGGGGCAATGATGGTGCCGGTGGGGCGCCTGGTGCTGCTGCAAGGAACGCCCAAGCCGGAGCTGGTGAAGGCACTGAGCTACCTCACCATTCCCGCCCTGCTCGGGCCGGTGCTTGGACCGCCGCTGGGCGGTTTCATCACCACCTACTTCGACTGGCGCTGGATCTTCCTCATCAACCTGCCTATCGCGGCCCTCGGCATGGTACTGGGGTGGCGCTACGTCCCGGAACGGCGCGAGGCGCAGCCGGCGCCGCTGGACGTGCGCGGTTTCCTCTACTGCGGCGGCGGACTGCTGGCGCTGCTCTTCGGCGTCTCGGCCCTCGGTCGCCATCTGGTATCCGACACGGTCATCGCCGCCAGTCTCGCGCTCGGCGTGGCGCTGCTGCTGGCCTATCTCCGCCACGCGCGGCGCGTGCCGCAGCCGCTGTTCGACCTCGGCCTGCTGCGCCTTCCCACCTACCGCTGCGGCGTGGTCGGCGGAGCGGTGTTCCGTATCGGCATTGGCGCGCTGCCCCTGCTCTTGCCGCTGCTGCTGCAGTTGGCCTTCGGTTTCACGCCGCTGGCTTCGGGGCTCACCACGTTCGTCTCCGCCGTGGGCGCCATCGGCATGAAGACCCTGGCTACGCGCGTGCTGCGCCGGCACGGCTTCCGTCGCGTGTTGATGCTGAACGCCCTCGCCGTCGGTGCCAGCCTAGCCCTGTATGCGTTGTTCACGCCGCAGCTGTGGCACGGTGTGATCCTCGCCGTGCTGTTCTTCGGCGGCCTGCTGCGCTCGCTGCAGTTCACCGCATTGAACGCGCTCACCTATGCCGAGGTGGAACAGCACGAACTCAGTGGTGCCACTACCCTTGCCAGCACCGCGCAGCAACTCGCTGCCACCCTCGGCATCGCTTTCGGCAGCGCTGCGCTGGAAGCGGCCAGCGCGCTGTTGCCCCACGCGACGGCGGCCACGCCCTATGCTTGCGCCTTCGTCGCCGCGGGCGTTATTGCGGCGCTGTCGTCGCGCTGGGCCTGGCGCTTGCCGCCTGCGGCCGGCTCGGAGTTGAGCGGTCATCGCTGGGCGATCCAGTAAACTGCACGCATGAGCGCCGGCCCCATGAAAATCGCCACCTGGAACGTCAATTCCCTCAATGTGCGTCTGCCGCACCTGAAGCAATGGCTGGCCGACGCAGCGCCCGACATCGTGGCCCTGCAGGAAACCAAGCTCGAAGACGCCAAGTTTCCCGACACGGAACTGGCCGCACTGGGTTACCGCAGCGTTTTTTCCGGCCAGAAGACCTACAACGGCGTGGCCATCCTCGCGCGCGAGATGCCGCGCGACGTGCTCAGCGACATTCCGGGTCTGGACGACCCGCAGCGGCGCGTTCTGGTGGCCAGCGTCGGCGATCTGCGCATCGTCGACCTCTACGTGGTCAACGGTCAGGAGGTCGGCAGCGACAAGTACGCCTACAAGCTCGACTGGCTGGCCAAGGTGACGGCCTTCCTCGCCGAGGAGATCCGTCGCCATCCGAACCTGGTGGTGCTCGGCGATTTCAATATCGCCCCGGACGACCGCGATGTGCACGACCCCGAGGCCTGGCGCGAGCAGGTGCTGTGCTCGACGCCCGAGCGCGAGGCGCTGCGGCGCCTGTTCGACCTCGGCCTGCACGACAGTTTCCGTCTGTTCCACCCCGAGGGCGGCCACTACAGCTGGTGGGATTACCGCCAGGCCGCCTTCCGCCGCAATCTCGGCCTGCGCATCGACCTGGTGCTGGCCGCCGATGCCTTGAAGCCGCGCCTCAAGGGCGCCACCATCGACCGCACGCCGCGCACCTGGGAGCGCCCCTCCGACCACGCGCCGGCCCTGCTGGAACTGAACCCGTGACCGACGAGATTTCCCTGCGCGACGACGAGCTGGAGGAGCTGGACCAGTTCCTGCGCCGCCAGGCGCGCGACGACGAGCCGGATCTGCTGCTCGATGGCGTGCACGGCCTGCTCACCGCGCTGGCCGTCGGACCCGAGCCCGCCCTGCCCGACGAGTGGCTGCCCGAAGTGCTGCACGCGCCCTTCGCCGACGAGGAGGAAGGCGAGTTCATCCTCTCGCTGCTGGCACGCCTGAACGATTCGATCCTGGCCGAGATCGAGGCGGAGACCTACGAGCCGATCCTCGGCGAGGTGGAGCTCGAAGACGGCGGCACGACGCTGTCGGCGCTGGGCTGGTGCGAGGGCTTCAGCCGCGGCATCGACCTGCGCGCCGGCACCTGGGAAAGCCGCCTGTCCGAAGACCCGCAGCTCATGGAACTGCTCGGCCCGATCATGGCCCTGGCCATCGACGAGGGCGTGCTGCAGTCCGAAACCGAGTTCGAACGCCTGTCCGACAAGGAATACGACGACTGCCTGGCGCAGTTGCCCGAGGCGGTGTCCAACGTGGCGCAGTACTGGCGCGTGCATCCGGCCAGCGAGCGCGAGAAGACCGCCAGCGGCGGCGCCGCAGCGTCCGAATTCGCCGAACCGCCGCGGCGGCGCGGCGGCAAGTGGGTGCACTGAGATCGCCTCGGCCGGGATCGGGGCCGCTTCGTGGCACCGACCCGGGACCACGACACCCGCTCCATTGTTGCCCGGCGCGCAACGGTGCATTCCCGTCCCGCGCCTTGGAACGCGCCACCCGCAGTGCCATCTTGCGCGGCATCCCCACTCCCGGAGTCCGCATGAGCACTTCCTCCCGCCGCGTCGTCCACACCGTGCGCGGCATGCCCACCAGCGACGGCGCCGGCGTCAAGCTCACGCGCGTCATCGGCCAGCCGGCGCTGGACATGCTCGATCCCTTCCTGATGCTGGACGAGTTCCGCTCCGATCAGGGCACGGACTACATCGCCGGTTTTCCCAGCCATCCGCACCGCGGCTTCGAGACGGTGACCTACATGCTCGCCGGCAACATGC
>ENA-UOYA01000756-UOYA01000756.1-activated-sludge-metagenome-genome-assembly--contig:-NODE-756-length-38699-cov-65.077916_pt1 | contig 38699 bp, 36 predicted proteins | sample MGYA00238163_ERZ764804 | MGnify/ENA primary metagenome ERZ764804 (study PRJEB28919, sample SAMN05720223) | activated sludge metagenome | isolation source: Anaerobic digester | place: Hong Kong...
TGTGATTGAAGGGAAATTTGAGACTGTGACCTCTATTAGTAAGGAACTCTATAAAATTTTGTGTAAATGATAATTTAGTGTTCATAATTACGTAACCATCCGGCAAAATGCATATTGTAGCCTCTGATATTGCTTTTTAATTTTGTTTAAAAATTAAGAGCCATGACATTATCGGAATATGAACTTTTGGAACGGGATTTTTTATCATCCTCCACAGATATTAGAACTTTTCTTCAGTCAAGAGGTGTTAGCCATCACAAGTATTACTACTGGAAGCGCCGATCCAGAGAGTTAAAAGAGCCTTCATCTATTGCAGAGGGACAGTTTTTGCCTATTGATCTCCATTCCGGAGGCTTAATCAAGCCTTCAAAACGAGTTAAAAGGGCAAGACAGCCGTTAATAGGCCAGGGCGAGATAGAGATAGAACCTCAGGCAGACGCAATGTTTAGTCTCAATGACAGCATGCGTTATCTGCTCTACAGCGAGCCTACGGATATGCGAAAAAGTTATCACACTCTCAGAGGTCTTGTTACAAACAATATAGGGCTCAATATACGCAACGGCGATGTCTTTCTGAAAGGCAACAGTAGTAAATCCTTCAGAGTGGCTTGAGGATGTCCTTTCAAAGATATACTCCTACACTAAAGAGAACAGAAACCTGGAGAACTGCTGCCTCATCTGTGAATTCATGTAAAGCTTTAGCATAATAATACAAATTCGGCTAATTTTATACTTGGTTTAGCAGATGCTTACGAAAGAACGCTACCAGAAAGACCCTGAAAGATTGCACATTTACTGGACTGCCGAAGATAACCGGAAAGATGCACTGATGGAAATCAACTATGATGAAAAACTCGTGGAGGCAGCCGGAAAATACTTTGATACCGTGACTAAATGCATCATTAACAAAGATTTTGAAATTAAAACAAAACCTACCTGATAAAACAAAAGTGTGCAAAGAGTGTGATTTTAAATATTTTTGTAGAGTAAATTTATGAACAAACTGAAAGTATTTATCAGCAGTGTACAGACAGAATTTGCCGAAGAAAGGCATATGCTGTATAATTATTTATTGACAGATGCTTTGCTTGGGCGATTTTTTGAACCGTTCATTTTTGAGAAAATTCCTGCTTCTGATATCAAAGCTTCTAAAGCTTATCTCGAACAGGTAAAGATTTCGGATGTTTACCTTGGAATTTTTGGAAAAGAATACGGCTTTGAAAACAGTGATGGAATTTCTCCAACCGAACTCGAATTTGATTGTGCAACGAACAATCACAAGATCAGGCTGATATATAACTTGCCATAGTGTTTCTGAAAGAAATCCGAAGGAATTGTCATTGATTAAAAAGGTAGAGAATGTTATAGTACGGAAAAAATTCTTTGATACCTCAGAATTATGAACTGCTATTTATGCATCACCTGCTGGAAGAAAAGGAGTTGATCCGGTCCGGCCCTTTTGATGCAACAATCTGTAGCTCTTTTTTATCACCTCCGAAATCAGGTGTGCTCTGTAGATGTGCCAGTATATTATGAAATACCCAGGACAGCGGTTAGCGAAGCTATAGTAAACGCTATTGCTCACCGCGATTATACCAGCAACGGCTCGTTACAGGTGATGCTGTTCCGCAACAGGCTGGAAGTCTGGAATCCCGGACAATTACAATTGATGGAAAAACTCGAGTTAAAACACAGGCCAACATTTATTTACACATATATCCAACCGGCTATTGATAATAAATGGATTGAAATGACCTTTCAGAAAATCCAACCAGTCCCGAACAAAAATATCGCCACACGGCAAAAGGCAAGGCATTGCAACAACAATTGAAAATAAGAAGAAACAACAATATGAGCAAAATCGAAATCAAAAAAACAGTATAATACTCCCTGCTTGCAGCTCGCACCTGACATTACATTTTTAAAGTTATTGATGCATTCTTCGTTACACTATATAACTTAAGTAATTATCCTTATTTATAACATCAAATGTTGCATTTGGATATGCATCCTTAAAAGCGCCCGGAACATTTGTCTTTTTATTTCCCCACTTAAATTCCAACGCTGTGAGGGAATCCAAGCTTTCTTCTATGAGGTCTATTTCTTGATTGTCATAAGTTCTCCAAAAATAGAACTCCTTACCTAATCCCCCATTGTAGTTCGCTTTAATGCGTTCTCCTATCAGATAATTTTCCCATAAAGCGCCAACATCCTGCCGAATAGATAGCGGATTAAAATTACTAATAATTGCATTACGTATACCATTGTCGTAAAAATACCACTTGCCAGCTTTTGTTACTTCTTTGCGCAGGTTACGCGAATAGGCTCCAAGACGGTAAACAACAAAGACTTTAGAAAGAAGGTCAAGGTATTTTTCAACCGTATTCTTGCTCATTCCGAGTTGTTTGCCAAGTTCGTCATACGACACTTCATTTCCAAGTTGAAAAGCGATTAGACGTAATAGCTCTTTCATCTTGCCAGAATTTTTCAATCCGTCAATGGCTAAAATATCTTTCAATAGGTAAGCACTTACTATATCCCGTAAATAATCTGTCTTACGTTCAAAAGTATCCAGCATTACCACTTCGGGATAAGAACCATATATCAAGCGAGATTCGAGGTTTTGGCGAGTTTCCAAAGCTGTTTCAGTTGGTGCGATCTCTTTTTGGGAAAAAGGGGTAAGGTAAAATTGTGTACTTCGTCCCACCAATGGTTCACCAGCCTTATTCAATAAATCGAAAGAAGACGATCCGCTTGCAATTACGCGAATGCTTTCTATCTCATCTACAATCAGTTTTAACTTAGAACCGATATCCGGTATATTTTGTGCCTCATCTATTACCAATAGATCAACACCTTCCAAAAGATGTCTATAGTTAGCAACTGACCGTTCTTCCAGTAGAGCCAACGTATCATAGTCCTCGCCATTTAGCAACATTGCTTTTCCCTCAAAATTGCTTATTAACTGATGTATCAATACCGTTTTTCCAACTCTTCGTGCACCGAAAATGAGAACAGCCTTATTCGGTTCTATTCTATCAACTATTCTGTCTTGTAGTAATCGTTTTATCGGCTTCATGATATTTTATTAATGATACAAAAATAGTGATACTTTCACACGCTGACAATTTTTTTAATAAAATAGTCATTTGATTGACGATTTTTATATGTAGACTCTCGTTAGAAAAACACCCCATTCCCCAAATCACCCCGGACATAGCACCTGTCGGAGTTTGTCATAAATTGCTCATATTTAGCGTTTTAAGAATCGAGCTTTTTGAAATCTCAAAAATTAAACCACTGTTAATGAGCAATTTATGACAAACTCCGACAGGTGGAGGCAATAGATGTATCATACACAAGAACAATGGGAGTTTAAATTCACAAGACCAATTCTTTGCAAAAGACGGAATGCCTGGTTAGGGACTGCTTATTATTTTTGGGATGACGAGATAGATGCAATTCAATGGGGACATAAAAGTAAAAGGAATACTGGATTTTTTGAAGTATATAAAGCAACTATAGAGTCTGAAAATATATTAGATACTGTTTTCAATGAAGAACATTATAATTTTTGGGTAAAACAAATTGAAAAAGCCGCAAAGCAAATTTCAATTAAAACCGGATTTAAAGCATCTATCAAAGAGATAAACCAATATTTTAAGGACAAAGCTAAATGGTCAGAAATAACTGATGGGATTATGTTTCAAGACTTACCTGTTACTGATGACTTATTAGTTAGAGACTTATGGAATTTATAACTTAACATGGACAAAGAGTTAAGCAAAAAACTTAACTTTAAGACATGAAAGGAAATCGTATGCATTATGATCGTAAGTTCAAGGAAAATGCGGTCAAATTAAGTTATCAGCGAGACAATATCAATGATCTGGCAAGGGAATTGGGAATCCGTTCAGAGTTGGTTTATCGCTGGCGCAGGGAATTTAAAGAGTACGGCACCGGGAGTTTTTCCGGCCACGGAGTTCCCAATCTTACTCCGGAGATGAAAGAGCTTTCTAATCTCAAGAAACAGATCCAACGGATAGAGACAGAGAATGAGATATTAAAAAAAGCTTTGGGCATCATCTCCAAGAGCGACCGTTGATTTATAGGTTTATATTTGACCATGAGCATAAATGGACGATTGAGATGATGTGCAGGGTATTGATGATAAAACGGAGCAGCTATTATGCATGGAGACACCGGAAGGATGGTAAAAAGACCTCTTACAGAGACACTCTTGAGAAAAGCATAAAAGAAGAGTATTCTCTGTCGGAAAGTCGCTATGGGAGCCCGAGAATAACAACCGAATTGAACAGTAAAGGGATAAAAGTTTCCAGAAAAACGGTTGCCAAGTATATGAAAAGGATGGGTATAAAAAGTAAATATTCGAAAAAACACAGGACTACAACGAATTCCAACCATAATTACCCTGTTGCTGAAAATATCCTCAACAGGGAATTCAATGTTGCCGGACCAGGCAAGGCATATGTGTCGGATATCACATATATTCCTACAACCGAAGGTTTTCTCTATCTTACAAGTGTGTTGGATCTTTTTGACAGGAATGCTATCGGTTGGTCAATGAGTAATGGACTGAGCTGTCAGGAAACTGTGATACCTGCCTTGAATATGGCATTAAAACGCAGGAAAAAATGCAAAGACCTGATTTTCCATTCAGACAGGGGCATTCAATATGCCTGCAAGGCGGCTGTAAATACCTTGGAATCATACAACATAACACAAAGTATGAGCAGGAAGGGGAACTGTTGGGACAATGCCGTTGCAGAAAGCTTCTTTAAAACATTAAAGACTGAACTGATTTACGGAAGCAAAAGGTTAAACAAGGAACAGACAAGAATTGCAATCTTTGAATACATCGAATTGTGGTATAATAAAAAACGAAGGCACTCGGCTCTTAACAACCTCACAATAGATGAATTCTGGGATAATTTTTATAAAACAAAAACTAATTTATTAAATGTTGCTTAACTCTTTGTCCAAAAAAAGTTTGCAATTCCAGTTTATCCTACATACCTTTTCATAGACCCCTTTACATGCAATGTTCTTCATAAAAGCAGCGGCCGACAGGAACCAGATACTTTCATCTTTACCGGTGAAAGTGCTCTTAACCCAAGAATCAGGTCTTTTTATCTGGAGGCAAATTATGATAAAAATAAGAATGATCTATCATTTTTAAATGATTATGCCAAGTATAAGAGTTCGATTTACGACCGTGAAGGGGTTGCCAAAGTCCTTGCACAATTGGAAAAGCTTAATGTCAAACTGGACAATCCATTGGCCTGGGAACTGTTTGTAAATAACATTACCGGCTATGACAACTCTTTTATCCGCGAAGTATTAGCAAATTATGACAAGTATGTAAAACTGTATGGCAAGAATGAGGTTGACAACAAATTGGCCAAAGAGACATCATATGCTCCTGTTGATTTCCTTAAAGGGTTGCCAGATTTTAAGGGTAAAAGCACAAATATTTTAATCAATGAAATTAACACAGCCCAAAGAGATGGCAATTACGATGAAGCAATAATATTGATTGATGCAGCTCTTAAAGATACGACCATTGACCGAAATAAGTTTCTGAATGCTCTTAGATTTACTGTAAGATTGGACGATCGGAAACAATATCCTGAATTGTGGGTCAAAAAGTGTGGGGAGTATATCAGGTACATCGCTTACAATTATTCTGAGAGGAAAGATCCTTATATTCATTATGAATATGCCCTTTACCTTGAGTCACTGCTAAAACAGATACCTTCCGCAAATCTATATGTGCCCGAGAGTGTTCTGGAAAAACCAAAAAGTGGAAAAAGTGAATATACGATGAGGCCGGATAATCTCAAACCAAAACCTCACCTGTCGGACAAGTAAACTGAGCCAGCGCCTCATCCATTTTGGATTTTATCTCGAAAGTGCACAGATTGCCTATACTCCCTTTATGAGTATGGGCAATCTTCTTTTCAGGAACAAACCGACCACTTGCAACTTCTTCTCCCACTCTTTTATAAGCTTCTCTGAATGGCACACCCTCAAGAACCAGTCTGTTAACCTCTTCCACCGTAAACAAATAGTCATATTTGGAATCTTCCAGTATCTCTCTATTGATTTTAATGCTCGAAAGCATTAACATGGACATCTTTATGCATGTATGCATTTTATCCAAAGCAGGAAACAATATCTCTTTCAAAAGTTGGAAATCCCTGTGATAGCCGTGTGGGAGATTGGTTACAAGCATGGTAATTTCATTGGGTACACTTTGGATTATGTTGCAGTTAGCCCTGATCAACTCCCAAACATCAGGATTCTTTTTGTGAGGCATGATACTCGACCCTGTAGTCAACTCGTCGGGAAAAGAGATGAACTCATAATTGCTGTTCATGAACATTGTACAGTCTACAGCAAGTTTGTTGAGCGTAGATGCAATTGATGCAAGAGCATTGGCAACCGCTTTCTCGGACTTGCCTCTGCTCAATTGCGCAGATATCGAATTATAATTCATAGTGCTGAAACCAAGTAGTTTAGTTGTCATATCCCTGTCTATAGGAAATGAAGAACCATAACCGGCAGCTGAGCCGAGAGGGTTTTGATCAACCACTCTCCATGCTGCTACAAGAAGATAGACGTCATCCACGAGCGCCTCTGCATAAGAGCCAAACCAAAGTCCAAATGACGAGGGCATAGCCACCTGATAATGTGTGTAACCAGGCATAAGCACATCTTTATACTTCTCGCTCAGGGATTGAAGAAGCTTGAAAAGATCACCTATTTCATTCTTAAACTGCAGGATTTCCTGCTTAAGGTAAAGCTTGATGTCAACAAGCACCTGATCATTTCTGGATCTTCCGGAATGAATCTTTTTGCCCGTTTCACCAACTTTCTTTGTAAGATAGAGCTCCACTTGAGAATGAATGTCTTCTACATCAGGCTCAATTCTAAACTCCCCTTTTTTAATGATTTCCAACAATTGCTCAAGCTCACACTTTAGAACATTAAATTCTTCGACTTCAAGCAAGCCTACACTATTAAGCATTGTTATATGTGCAATTGACCCGATAACATCATATTCTGCCAGCCTCATGTCAAGCTCTCTATCGTTTCCTACAGTAAAACGGTCTACCAGCTTGTCTTCACATACTCCCTTATCCCAAAGTTTAGTCATGATTTTATAATTTTAATTTGGAAATTAACTTAATGTATCCTTCTATACCATCCTTTATCTCTTGAGTCCAGACAAATTCGTCGGCTCTGTGCGATCTGGAAGAGTCTCCCGGGCCCATTTTTACGGCTGGAAAATCGAGCCTCATCCAATCAGATGTCGTAGGAGATATATATGTTTTAATACCGCAAGCCTCTGCTGCTTCAATCAAAGGATGATCATAAGGCGTCAATGAAGACTTGTTTGTAAGTGAACGTGCTTTAAGCTCACTCTTCATGTGTGCCTTTAGAATTTCCATAATGTCATTGTTTGTATAACAATCTGTAGGTCTTATGTCTATTACAAATTTACAATTATCTGGAATGACGTTGTGCTGAGTGCCAGCCTCTATTTGAGTTACTGAACATCTCACCTCTCCCATCTTTTCAGAAATTAAAGGAAATTTGTAATCTTTAAGCCAATTAATGTCATCAAGAGCAATCATTATGGCATTCAGACCTTCATTCCTTGCAGCATGTCCGCAAACACCCTTTGCCAAAGCATCTACTACAAGCAACCCTCTCTCTCCAATTGCCATATTCATGGAAGTTGGTTCTCCAACTATTGCGCAGTCCGGCCTCATGATGTGCCTCAAGGCAAGTTTTATTCCTCTCTTTCCCGAGGTCTCCTCTTCAGCAGAAATAAGCAACATCAGATTGAATGGAAGTGGTTCATCTCTCAGTTCAAAAAACAAAAAAGTCTGAATCATAGAAACAAGAGAGGCTCCTGCATCATTGCTTCCCAAACCAAAAATCTTTAGTGGATCTAACTGAGGATCGTAAGGATCAAAAGAATATGACCCAACAGCTCTGACTGTATCCATATGAGAATTGAGCAAAAGAATCTTTTTGGCAGAATCGTATTTTTTCGAATTTACTATTATGTTGTTGAAAATCCTTTCAGGTGCATATCCCTTAGAAGACAAATAGTTACACAATAAATTCGATACCTCATTTTCCTCCCCTGACACAGAAGGGGTCGAAACAACCTCTCTAAGCAAAGAGATTGCTTCGCTAAAATATTTATTATCAACCATAGTTCTAAGTTTATGGTCTCAAAATTGTCCCTTTGTTATTATTAAGGTTAAGAGCATGCTTGATATATACCTCAGAGACTCCATTCTCAATAGCAGCAAATGCAGTTTCAAGTTTTGGAAGCATACCTCCTGATACCACCTTACTTTCTTTTAATGATTCGAAACTTCCCCTCGTAATTAACGGAATTACTGAAGAATCATCTTCCGGGTTAGAAAGCACACCCTCTTTTTCAAAGCAATATACCAACTTGGTGGAGTAATCTCTCGAAAGGGCAATGGCCAGGCTGGATGCCATGGTATCAGCATTGGTGTTGAGCAAAGAACCGTTTCTGTCATGAGTAATTGCACAAAATACTGGAGTAATTCCTCTACCGAGAAGACTCTCAAGAAGTGGAAGATTAATATCTTCGGGATTTACGTCTCCCACAAAACCAAAATCAATTGGATAGGGAGACCTTCTTGTAGCAGGAACAATGTCTCCATCAGCACCTGAAAGGCCTATGGCATTAGTGCCGAACTTCTGAAGCAATGCTACTATGCTTTTGTTTATCCAGCCGGCATAAACCATTGTTACAAGCTTAAGAGTATCCATGTCAGTTACTCTTCTTCCATCCTGCATATTTACTTGAAGGCCTATCTTTGAAGATAGGTCTGAGGCCATAGCGCCTCCACCGTGAACAAGCACTCTCGGTCCACTCTCTTTGCTCAACTGCTTTAAAAATTCTTCAAGGTCAGTCGGACGATCAACAATATTTCCTCCTATTTTGACAACTGTAAGCTGTTTCATAATATTCAATTAGTTAAGTTATAGATTTTAACATCTCTCTTAGCACTACCTGGGCCGAAACAACTCTGTTTGCTGCTTCCGGGATAACTATTGAGTCAGGTGATTCAATGACCTCATCTGTCACAATCATATTTCTTCTTACAGGCAGGCAGTGCATGAATTTGGCATTATTTGTAAGTTTCATTTTTCGTGCATCTACAGTCCAGTTTCTATCTTTGTTTACAACTTTTCCGTAGTCAGGGTCTCTATATTTAGACCAATTTTTTGCATAAATAAAATCTGCGTTTTTGTAAGCTGCTTCCACATCATATTCGATTTTGGCACCTTTGGTAAACTCTTCGGAGAGTTCATAGCCCTCGGGATGAGTAATGACAAATTCATAGTCTGTCGCATTCATCCACTCCGCAAAAGAGTTGGCCACTGCCTGTGGAAGCGGCTTGGGGTGAGGAGCCCACGAAAGAACAACCTTGGGTCGTTCAACTTTCTTATACTCCTCAATCGTAATTAAATCTGCAAAACTCTGAAGCGGATGGCGTGTTGCAGATTCCATGCTGAATACCGGTCTTCCTGAATATTCTATAAATTGATTGAGAATTATCTCGTTGTAGTCGTATGATTTATCCTCAAGTTTGGCAAATGACCTTACGCCAATAATATCACAATATGAGCCCATAACAGGAATTGCTTCAAGTATATGTTCAGACTTGTCTCCATCCATTACTACCCCCCTCTCTGTTTCAAGTTTCCAGGCTCCTTGATTGATATCCAACACAATCACATTCATTCCGAGATTCATGGCTGCTTTTTGAGTACTTAAACGAGTTCTGAGGCTTGAATTGAAAAAAATCATCAATAAGGTTTTATTTTTACCTAAAGCCTGATCTGCAAATGGATTGGCTTTAACCTCAGTCGCTTTTGCTAAAGCAATATTTAACGGCTCTATATCTTTAACACAAGTGAATTTTTTCATTATTATTTATTTAACTGGTCTGTAAATGATTTTAAAAAATATTCTGCCTCTTCCATCGAAATCGTAAGCGGAGGTAAAATTCTTATAATATTTGATTTAGAACTTCCTGTAAAAATATGATTCTCAAACAAAAGTCTGTCTCTAACTTCGGTGTATTTATTATCCAATTCGATTCCAATCATTAATCCCCTGCCACGAACAGAAGTTATTTTTCCCGGAATATCGACTTGTATTTTCTTAAGAGATGCAATCAACCATTCACCTACTTTTGCTGCATTTTGTATCAGCGATTCTGATTGAAGCACATCGAGAACAGCAATAGCTGCGGTACAGGCCAGATGATTCCCTCCAAATGTACTTCCCAGCATGCCTGGTACAGGTTTTATTTCAGATGAAATTATTACTCCACCTATTGGAAATCCGTTGCCCATACCTTTGGCTGTTGTTATGATATCAGGCTTTATCCCGGAATGTTGATGAGCAAAAAATTGACCAGTTCTGCCATAGCCAGATTGAACTTCATCAAGAATAAGAAAGGCTCCGAATTTCTTGGTCAATAAACTCAGCTCTTTAATGAACGAACTATCAGGTTCGTATATTCCTGCAACTCCTTGTATCCCCTCAATTATTACAGCAGCAACATCTCCCTTAGAGAGTTCATTTTCAACTGCAGAGACTGAATTAATCGGAACAAATGTCACCTCATGCCCGGCATTAAAAGGGCTAACATAATTTGGATTGTCAGTTACGGCAACTGCTCCTGATGTCCTTCCATGAAATGCCTCCTTAAATGAAACGACTCTTTTCTTCCCTGAGGCAAATGAAGCAAGCTTTAGGGCGTTTTCATTAGCCTCTGCGCCCGAGTTACAAAGAAACAGTGAATAATCATCATATCCGCTTATTTTCCCTAACTTGTCGGCAAGCTCGACTTGTAAAGAATTTTGAACAGAATTAGAATAAAAACAGATTTTATCCATCTGCTCACAAAGCATTTTTACATAGTAAGGATGACCATGCCCAATCGAAATAACTGCATGTCCACCATAAAGATCCAGATATTCTATTCCGTCTCTGTCCCACACTTTGCAGCCTTTAGCCTTGACAGGCTCAACAGGCCAAGTTTTATATACGTTAAATGGTTTCATTTTTTAAAATGCGCTTCCTTTTAAGCTGAGAGCGCAGTTTTCTTCATAGCCGAACATGATATTCATATTTTGAATTGCCTGTCCAGATGCGCCCTTGATAAGATTGTCAATAACTGATGTCAAATGCCAGTAACCATTGTGTTTCTCCACATGAATTAAGGCCTTGTTTGTATTTGCAACTTCTTTGAGTGAGATGCTCTCATTGGAAATTATCACATAGGGAGAGTTTTTGTAGACAGAGTTGAAATGTTCAATCATTTCACTTAAATCAAACCTCTCTGAGGCTCGCGTATAGATACTCGCAAAAATTCCCCTGGTAAAATCACCTCTCAAAGGCACAAAATTGATTTGCGGCATATAGCTTCCCGAAAGTTCGGCAAGGCTCTTCCTTATTTCAGGAATGTGCTGATGGGTAAAAGGTTTGTATACAGAAATATTATTGTCTCTGTAACTAAAATTAGAGGTCTCCGAAAGTTTCCTTCCTGCACCCGTAGAACCTGTAATAGCATGTATATGAATTTCGTCAGTCAGTTCTTCCAAAATAGCCAAAGGAGAAAGTGCAAGAAGAATGGCTGTGGCAAAACAACCCGGGTTTGCAATATAAGATGCATTTCTGATCTTCTCGCGAAAAAGATCACATAGACCATAGACAAAATGGAAATCTCCATATTCTCCTTCTATTCTGAAATCATTACCAAGATCTATGACTTTGCATTTTTTATCAAGATTATACTCATCGAGGAATTCCCTTGACAGCCCATGACCGAGACAAAGAAATACCACATCTGTCCCGGAAAGAGTCTTGGCAAATTCTACTTTGTCTACAAAACACATATCTGTCTCTCCAAGCAGATCTCTGTGAAATGATGTAATCTTCGCTCCGGGAGTACTGCTGCTTAGAACAGAAACTATCTCTACATAAGGATGACGAATTAGAATTCTGATCAATTCCCCGGCCGTATATCCTGTACCTCCTGCTATTGCTGCCTTAATCTTCTTCATGAACCGAATAATATATTTTCAACGGATTAGCCAGAACTTTAGTGAAGCCAATTACATCCTGCCCTGTAAATGATCTATTTGCCTCTCCATATTCTCCGAATCTGGAATTCATAAGATCATATTTACTTTCACAAGCGAGTACTGCAAAATGATATGGTCTAAGTTCCACTTCAACGGTGCCACAAACGTTCTTTTGAGTATCCTCGAGAAAAAGTTCAATATTTCTCATTACAGGATCCAAATACTGTGCCTCATGCATTAACTGTCCATACCATCCGGCCAGTTGATCTTTCCAGTATAGCTGTCCCTTTGTAAGTGTGTGTTTTTCCAGGAGATGATGCGACTTAATGAGAATTAATGGTGCAGCAGCCTCAAATGCAACCCTGCCTTTAATGCCAATAATTGTATCTCCGACATGAATATCTCTGCCCACACCATATGGAGAAGCTATAGAATTCAACTTGTGAATCAGACTTATTGGATCCATTTTTTCCCCATTGAGTGCACAAGGTTCTCCTTTTTCGAATGTTATTTTTATTCTTTCGCTCCCCCCTTTGGTTACTTGAGACGGATAAGCCTCTTCAGGTAAAATACCAGAAGATTTAAGAGTCTCTACTCCACCAATACTTGTCCCCCAAATACCCTGATTTATAGAATACTTGGCCTTTTCCCACGAAAAATCAAATCCACATTTATTGAGATACTCTATCTCTTCCTTTCTACTGATAGAAAGCTCCCTTATGGGAGCAATGATTTTGACTTCAGGTGCCATAACTTCAAAAACAAGATCAAATCTCACCTGATCGTTTCCAGCTCCCGTGCTGCCGTGTGCCACAAATTCCGCTCCAACTTCTTTTACCACCTTCAATACTTCAAGAGCCTGAAAAACTCTTTCAGAGCTGACAGAAAGAGGATAAGTAGCATTTTTGAGAATATTGCCAAAAAGAAGATATTTTATACCTTTGGAATAGTACTCATTTACAGCATCTACACATCTGTGAGAAGCAGCTCCTAAAGCAATTGATCTCTCCTCAATTTTCTTTTCCTCTTCAGGAGAAAACCCTCCCGTATTTACCATAACAGTATGCACCTCGAGGCCCCTCTCCCTTTTTAAATAAGGGATACAGAAAGATGTATCGAGGCCGCCGCTGAATGCAAGAACAACTTTACTTTTCATCTCTTTTACAATTTTTTAAAGGTTAATATTGAACTTATCTTTGAAGCGATAAGCGGAAAAGGTTTTATATTCTGCTTTTTATATTCTTTGTGTTCTTCAGGATCATAAAGTAATCCTGTGCAAAGGCACATTTTTCTGTTATTTCTCTGTAAAACATCAAAGTTAACACATCCCTCACAACCTTTCCAAAACTCTTCATCATCTGTCAACTCTGAAAATGTAACTGGTTTAAACCCCAATTCGGTATTTAGCTTCATAACTGCAAGACCTGTGGTGATACTGAAAATCTTGGCATCAGGATATAAGGTTCTTGAAAGCTCAAAAACTTTTGCTTTTATCCTTCTTGCCAATCCTGACTTTCTAAACTGATGAGCAACTATCAGACCCGAATTAGCCACAAACTTGCTGTGACTCCATGTTTCAATGTAGGCAAAGCCCGCAAATTCCTCTCCGGCTAGCGCTATCACGGCCTTACCCGCGATCATTTTTTCGGCAACATAGTCAGAGGATCTTTTGGCAATACCTGTACCCCTCTCCTGTGCAGAGATATACATCAGTTCGCAGATCCTTTCTGCATACTTTACATGGCTAGCATTAGCCACACAGATGTCTACATCCATTAGTAATTAACAATATAAAGTTAAAATATGTATGATTAGTTTGCAGGAGACTATACCTGCGTAGAATTTTGCTGTGGTCCCTAAGGGATTAAGTTATAACCGTCCCCTCAGGCTCATCGTCGGACGTGTCTGGGCCTGGGTCTAAGTTCAATATTGAAGTAAACGGTTTTCATTGCGGGTGCAAAGATAAAATAATTATTTAGAAAATTTCTATCTTTGGTCACTAATCATTAAAATTATGCAAAAAGAAGAGAAAAAACAGGTAGGCTTACCAGAAAACGCCTATAGAGAACTTAAAGAAGGAGAGGAATATAAACCAATTATGTCACCTGACAAAGTTTATCCAGAGGTAAGTGTTTGGTCTGTGTCAATTGGTTTACTTATGACAGTTATTTTTTCTGCAGCAGCAGCCTATCTTGGTTTGAAAGTGGGACAGGTATTTGAGGCAGCTATTCCTATTGCAATTATTGCTGTTGGACTTTCAAGTGCTTTTAAAAGGAAAAATGCACTTGGAGAAAATGTGATTATTCAGTCAATCGGTGCATGTTCTGGTGCCATTGTAGCTGGAGCGATATTTACTCTTCCTGCTCTCTATATACTTCAAGCTAAATATCCGGAGCTTACTGTCGATTTTATAAAAGTTTTTCTTAGTTCACTGCTCGGCGGAGTTCTCGGAATTTTGTTCCTGATTCCTTTCCGTAAGTATTTTGTTTCGGACATGCACGGAAAGTATCCATTCCCAGAAGCCACAGCAACCACTCAGGTGCTAGTCAGCGGCGAAAGTGGAGGAAAAGGAGCAAAGTTACTTCTTATAAGTGGCTTGATTGGTGGTGTTTACGATTTTATTGTATCTACTTTTGGCTGGTGGTCTGAGGTGTTTACAACAAGAGTTCTCCCTTTTGGAGAGACAATTGCTGAAAAGGTTAAACTTGTTTTTAAAGTAAATGTCGGAGCTGCTGTCCTTGGTTTAGGGTATATAATAGGACTGAAGTATGCTTTTATTATATGTTGTGGTTCCTTTCTGGTCTGGTTTGTCATAATACCTCTCATGAACCTCTTTTTTGGAGGAAGTATTGTTGATTTGATGAATAGTGGCATTACAGAGGTTGTGGGAAGCATGTCGCCTGAGACAATATTTAAGACTTACGCAAGACACATTGGTATTGGAGGTATCGCAACTGCTGGAATTATAGGCATTATTAATTCCGCAGGCATCATTAAATCGGCCTTTGGCCTGGCAGTAAAGGAAATAAAAGGTTCCGGTTCAGGAAAGAACAATGTTAAGAGGACTCAGAAAGATCTTCCAATGAAAATTATTGCAATTGGCATCTTGGTGACTCTTGCTATAACATTTATATTTTTCTATTTTGGAGTGGTTCACAATCTTACACATGCAATAATAGCGTTGCTAGTTGTAGGCATTATTGCTTTTTTGTTTACTACTGTCGCCGCAAATGCTATTGCTATTGTTGGAACCAATCCGGTTAGTGGCATGACACTCATGACTCTTATTCTTGCATCTGTTATATTGGTTGCCTGCGGTCTTTCAGGTACAGCAGGCATGACTGCTGCCCTTGTGATTGGAGGTGTTGTTTGTACTGCACTCGCCGTTTCCGGTGCTTTTATTACGGACCTCAAGATCGGTTATTGGCTCGGTTCTACACCTATTAAACAGGAGTCCTGGAAATTTCTCGGTACACTCGTTGCAGCAGCTACAGTTGGCGGCGTTATGATTATCCTCAATAAAACCTATGGTTTTACAGGCGATAATGCTCTTGTGGCACCTCAGGCAAATGCCATGGCTGCAGTAATTGAACCTCTAATGTCGGGTGGTGGTGCTCCATGGCTCTTGTATGGTATAGGTGCCTTGATAGCCATTGTTCTTACTCTCTTCAAAATTCCGGCTCTTCCATTTTCTCTCGGAATGTTTATTCCTATCGAACTCAATATTCCTCTTCTGGTTGGAGGTGCTGTTGCTTGGTTTGTTTCCACACGCAGTAAGGATGCAGCACTTAATAATGCGCGAAAAGAGAGAGGGACTCTTCTTGCTTCCGGTTTTATTGCAGGTGGAGCCTTAATGGGTGTTGTAAGTGCTATAATACGATTTGGCGGGATTGATCTTACCAACCGTCAATGGATGGAATCTAAACCCGCTGCTTTCCTCGCACTTGTAATGTATGTCCTCATAATTGTATACTTGGCATGGGACAGCATGAGAGCAAAAGTTGATGATAAATAAAAAGATGGACAGTAATCTTATTTATGCATTTATACTGACCCTTCTTGCCGGTCTCTCTACCTCTATAGGTAGTGGGATAGTTCTTTTTTCCAAAAAATTCAGCTCAAAATTTCTTGCCGCATCGCTAGGCTTTTCTGCGGGAGTAATGATCTTTATTTCTCTTGTTGAACTGTTAAACGACTCAAGAACACGGCTTGGAGAGATTTATGGCGAAAATTCTGGCTTTTTGTATGCATTGATCGCATTTTTTGGGGGTATGGCACTCATCGCTATTATAGACAATTTAGTACCGTCCTATGAAAACCCACATGAAGTCGGAGATTTGTCAATTAATGAGAACGGAGCTGCCAAGGACGGCTCTCCTCTTATGAGAGTAGGAATAATGTCTGCCCTTGTGATTGCAATTCACAACTTCCCTGAAGGCATGGCAACATTCGTAAGTGCAATAAATGACCCGGGACTTGGTCTAAGTATTGCTGTTGCTATCGGAATTCACAACATACCTGAAGGGATTGCCGTTGCAGTACCTATTTACTATGCAACAAAAAGCAAAGCCAAGGCTTTTACAAACGCCACATTATCAGGTCTTGCAGAACCTGTTGGAGCTGTAATAGGATACTTTTTGCTATCATTCCTCTTCCACGATAATTTTATGGGTATTATCTTCGCCGCCATAGCCGGAATTATGGTATATATATCTCTTGATGAGCTTCTTCCTACAGCTGAAAAGTATGGGGAACACCATATTGCCATCCTTGGAGTTGTTGCAGGAATGTTTGTAATGGGAATAAGCCTTGTGCTTATATGATTAATTAACTTTTAGATCTAATAATTATGGAATCAGTAATAGACAAATTTTTACGTTATATCTCAGTCGAGACAACCTCAGATCCGGATTCTGAAACACAACCAAGCACACCTTCTCAGGTGGAGTTTATGAAAATACTTGTCAAAGAGCTTGAACAGATGGGTGTAAAAGATGTGTCACTCGATGAATTCGGCTATGTTATGGCCTCCATCTCTTCAAATCTTAATAATGGAGAAACTGCTCCCAAACTCGGCTTTATAGCTCATGTGGACACTTCGCCGGATGCTCCAGGTAAAGATATAAAACCTCAGTTTTTTCACAATTACGATGGTGGCGAGATAGTAATTAACAAAGAAAAAAAATTAGTTCTCTCTCCAATCGAATTCCCCGAATTGAAAAAATATATTGGTCAGACTATCATAACTTCTGACGGCAATACTCTTCTTGGAGCAGACGATAAGGCAGGAGTAGCAGAGATAATGTCTGCAGTGGAATATATACTTACTCATCCTGATTTCAAACATGGAGAGATCAAAATAGCCTTTACTCCTGACGAAGAAATTGGACGTGGAGTGGATAAATTTGATGTCAATCGGTTTGGGGCTGAGTTCGCATATACTCTGGATGGTGGTGAAATTGGGGAGATGGAATATGAAAATTTCAACGCAGCTTCTGCCAAAATATTTATTCAGGGAAGGAATATTCATCCGGGTTATGCTAAAAATAAAATGATTAACTCTATCCTCCTTGCAACGGAGTTTAATTCTCTCCTGCCTGTAGAACAGAGACCTGAATTGACAGAGGGTTATGAAGGATTCATACATATAGTTCATATGAGTGGTACAGTAGAAGAATCAATGATCCAATACATCATACGCGATCATGACAGAGCCAAATTTGAAGAAAAGAAGAAACTTGTTGAGGATTGTACAGATTTTATGAATCGCAAATATAAAGACAATCGCTTCAGGCTTGAACTCAAAGACCAATACTACAACATGAAGGAAAAGGTAGAACCTCATTACCATATTATTGAAAAAGCGGTTGAAGCCATGAAAAAGGCAGGGATTACTGCTCAAGTCCGACCAATAAGAGGTGGTACCGATGGAGCACGTCTGTCGTTTATGGGGCTTCCTTGTCCCAATATATTTGCAGGAGGTCACAATTTCCACGGTAAACTGGAATATGTGCCGGCTGAAAGTATGGAAAAGGCAGTTGAGGTAATTATCAATCTTATATCACTTTATATCCAACATGAATAAATACAATAACAAACTTAATTCAACAATCTAAAATTCAATACCATGTTAATGACAACCACATCCACTATTCAAGGGTATGAAATTGATCAATACCTCGGTTTAGTATCAGGTGAAACTATTATAGGTGCCAATATAGTCAAGGATTTCTTCGCTGGGATCAGAGATATTGTTGGTGGCAGATCTAGTTCTTATGAGAGAGTACTCAAACAGGCAAAGGAGGAAGCTCTTAATGAGATGTGTTCACAGGCAAGAGCACTCGGAGCCAATGCCGTTATTGGAATAGACCTTGACTACGAAACAGTTGGATCTTCAATGCTTATGGTTACTGCAGCCGGAACTGCTGTTAAGACCAGATAATTTTTTTTAAAAATATTTGCATTGATAATTATTTCCACTACATTTGCCAAGTTATAATTCGAAAGATAAAATGACAATTTTATATTCAACTTCTGTCATTATGTGTAAAACATCCATGTCAACAATCACAACAACAATGTTGTATGATGGAAGTTGGTAATATTTAGTTTATAGGTAAATTGAAACCGGCTTCTTGATTCAGGAGGCCGGTTTTTTATTAATAAACCTGTTAATTGCTCAACCATGAAAGTATTAAAGTTTGGAGGATCATCTGTAAGTTGCCCCTCAAGAATAAGAGAGGTTATTCAAATTATTGTAAATTGTAAGAGGGATGGTTCGGATATTACGGTTGTATTTTCGGCATTTCAGGGAGTAACGGATATGTTAATTGAGATGGCAAACCGTGCATCTTTAGGTGATAATAGTTATTCGTCTGTTTTTGAGGAATTAAGAGATAGACATTTAAATGCCATAAGAGAGTTGATACAAATAAGAAACCAAAGTCACATTCTTACAAATACTATGATGAGTTTGAAAGAGTTGTCGGATATATTGCATGGAGTAGTACTGATAAAGGAATTGTCTGCCAAAACCCTCGATCTGGTAATGAGTTATGGTGAAAGACTCTCTGCTTATATTATTAGCGAAGCCATCAAGGATGTCGGAATTGATGCGGAGTATCTAGATAGCAGAAGATTGGTGATTTGCGACGATAATTATGGCTACGGACATGTTAATTATGAACTTACCTACAACAATATAAGAGATTATTTTAGTTCACATTCCAAGTTGCAGGTTGTTACCGGATTTATTGCCTCTACAAAAAAAGGTAATACTGTCACACTTGGCCGGGGCGGGTCTGATTACACTGCTTCACTTCTTGGAGCTGCGCTTGAAGCAGAAGAGATAGAAATATGGACAGATGTTGATGGCGTAATGACAGCCGATCCAAAAAAGGTCAAAGGAGCATTTCCTGTACCATCTCTTACTTACGATGAAGCTATGGAAATGTCGCATTTTGGAGCCAAAGTCATTTATCCCCCAACTATGCAACCGGCTATGGATAAAAATATTCCGATAAGAATACTGAATACCTTAAACCCCTCTTTCAAAGGAACTTTAATTGGGAGAAAAAATGGCGATGAACGATATGAGATTAAAGGGATCTCATCAATCGACAATATATCTATTCTCCTGATTCAGGGAAGTGGGATGATAGGTGTTGCAGGAATTGCAAAGAGAGTGTTTAGTGCTTTGGCAGATGCAAATGTCAATGTTATACTTATCTCTCAGGCATCTTCTGAACACTCTATCTGCATAGGAGTCATGCCAGATTCTGCCAGACAGGCTAAACGGAGCATTGAAAAAGAGTTTGCATACGAGATTCAGGCAAAGATTGTAAATGAAGTAAGTGTAACAAATGATCTCTCTATTGTTACAGTAGTCGGAGCTCAAATGAGACATACTCCTGGGAATGCCGGAAAATTTTTCCAGTCACTCGGCAAAGTTGGGGTTAATATTGTAGCCATTGCTCAAGGCTCGTCTGAGCTTGATATTTCGGCTGTTATACAGAGAAAAAATCTTGAAGTCGCATTAAATGCAATTCACAACACCTATTTTAAAAAAAGCAGAAAAGCATCAAAATCATTTTTTGAATAAAATAAATCTAATTCACATGGAAGAGAGAGAGAGATTAAAAGTTGCAGTATTGGGCGCTACAGGAAGCGTAGGCCAGAAATTTATTGAATTGTTGCAAAACCACCCCTGGTTTCAATTACATGAGGTTGCTGCATCTGAACGTTCAGCAGGGAAAAAATATAAAAATGCTGTCAATTGGGTACAGTCAACTCCTCTGCCTGAAAGTGCCGCAAATATGATTGTGAGAGAATGCCGTCCCAATCTGGAAAGTAGAATTCTATTCTCAGGCCTTGATTCTTCTGTTGCAGGGGAAATTGAAGAGGAATTTGCCTCGAAAGGATATTATGTAATTTCCAATGCTCGCAATCACCGTTTCGACAAAGATGTACCACTTATAATTCCGGAAGTTAATCCCGAACATATGGAACTTGTCAGAAACCAGAATCGCTCCGGTTTTATAGTTACTAACCCAAACTGTGCAACAATTGGTCTGGTAATGGCACTTAAACCTCTTCAGGACAAGTTTGGAATTGAAGCCATCAACGTGGTCACCATGCAGGCAATATCAGGAGCAGGCTATCCAGGAGTGGCCTCGCTTGACATTCTCGACAATGTAATACCTTTTATCGGAGGAGAAGAGGAAAAAGTCGAAAGCGAACCTTTGAAAATATTGGGAAAAATTGTCAATGGAGCCATTGAAGAGATAAATTTCAAAATAAGTGCCCAGTGCAACAGAGTCGCCGTTATAGATGGACATACTGAGGCTGTACAGATTAAACTTAAAAAAAAGACCTCTGCTGAGGAGATCAAAAAGGCATGGATAGAATTTAGTTCTGTTCCACAAGAACTTAACTTACCCTCTGCCCCAATTCAACCCATTCATTATTTCGACAATGATAATTATCCCCAACCAAAACTCCACAGAAATATAGATAAGGGAATGGCTGTGTCAATAGGGCGTTTAAGAGAGTGTCCGATATTTGACTTCAAGTTTGTGATTACCTCACACAATACTGTAAGAGGTGCTGCCGGAGGCACTATTCTCATTGCTGAATTGATGTACAAACAGGGGTATTTTAATAATATTTGAGATTTAATCAATATAAACCATGAACAAGTGTATAAGGGTATTTGCCCCTGCAACAGTGGCAAATATGGCATGTGGATTTGATGTAATGGGGTTTGCAATTAATAAGCCGGGAGATGAGCTTATTGTAACAACCGCAAATGAACCCGGAGTTAGAATCACAAAAATTACAGGAGACGAAGGTAAATTGCCTCTTGAGCCTGCCCTTAACACGGCCGGTAAACCGATACTTTCAATGGTAAAAAAGTTCAGGATAAAATGTGGCGTTGAAATTGAGATTAACAAGAACATGCCTCTCGGCAGTGGTCTTGGTTCGAGCGCCGCAAGTGCTGTTGCGGCAGTTTATGCTCTTAATGCTCTTTTTGAGCTCAAACTGTCAAAAGATGAACTTCTGAACTTTGCTCTCGAAGGTGAACAGCTTTCAAGCGGAACTGTTCATGCTGACAATGTTGCTCCATGTCTTTACGGTGGAATTGTTCTGATCCGTTCCAACAAACCTCTTGACATCATAGCACTTAAAGTACCCGATAAGCTTTATTGTACTGTGATCCACCCACAAATCGTTATCCCCACAAAAGATTCGAGAAGGATACTTCCTGCAGAAATACCTCTTTCAAGTGCCGTGACTCAGTGGGGAAACATAGCAGCTCTTGTAGCAGGAATTATGAAAAGTGACTATGATCTCATTGGACGCTCGTTACAAGACGTTGTTATAGAACCTGTCAGGTCTCAACTTATCCCCGGTTTTTCAGAAATGAAAAAAGCAGCTATAGACAATGGCGCACTCGGTTGCAGCATATCCGGCTCCGGCCCGTCACTGTTTGCTCTTTCAAAAGGGGAAAAAACAGCTTCTCGAGTTGGAGAAGCAATGCAAAAATGTCTTATTAAGTACAATCTTCAATCTGAACTATATGTGTCAAAGGTGAACAAAAATGGCCCTGAAATTTTGAAAGACAGATAGATCAATGAAACTCTACAGCACTAACAACAAAAACAATCAAGTCTCATTCAAGGAAGCAGTAATTAAGGGAATAGCCGATGATGGCGGATTATACGTTCCTGTTTCACTGCCTCAAATGCAAGAAGCCTTTTTTGAAAGAATAGAAATCCTCGACTTGCAAGACATTGCATTTGCCGTATCAAGAAGAGTCTTAAAAGAAGAAATACCAGATTACGAGCTATTCAAAATAATACGAAGTGCATTCACATTTACTGCACCTCTTAAACCTCTTGACAATGACAAAAATATTCTTGAGCTGTTTCACGGACCCACACTTGCCTTCAAGGATTTTGGAGCACGCTTTTTGGCTGAAACACTCTCCTTCTTCAATCAAGATGAAGACCAGAAATTGGTTATTTTGGTTGCAACATCTGGCGATACAGGAAGTGCCGTTGCAAATGGATTTTACAACGTCTCCGGAATTGACGTGGTACTATTGTATCCATCAGGCAAAGTTAGCAAGATACAGGAACAGCAGCTTACCACTCTTGGAGGCAATGTCACTGCTCTTGAGGTACTCGGCAGTTTTGATGATTGTCAAAGAATGGTCAAGGAAGCCTTTAATGACAAAGAATTAAAATCAAAGGTTAAACTCACCTCTGCCAATTCTATCAATTTTGCCAGACTGTTTCCCCAATCATTTTATTATCACTATGCCTACTCACAGCTTGAAAGACGTGACATGCCGGTCATTTTCTCCGTACCAAGCGGTAATCTGGGAAATCTTACTGCCGGATTGATTGCAAGAAAAATGGGGTTGCCTGTCAAAAAGTTTATTGCAGCTTTAAACTCTAATGATGTGTTTGCAAATTATCTTAAGTCAGGCACATTTCAGCCTAAAACCTCAGTTAGAACCATCTCAAATGCAATGGATGTCGGAAACCCAAGCAATTTTTACCGCATATACTCGATGTTTGATGGAAATCTTAATAGCATGAAAGAAGTTATTTTCAGTCAGTCATTTTCCGATAATCAGACTCGTCAGGCGATAGGAGAAATATATAACAAATATGGATATCTTGCAGATCCTCATGGGGCTGTGGGATACCTTGCTCTCAAAGAATATCTTAAAGAATATCCCGGATATTACAATTCAATCATACTTGAGACAGCTCACCCTGCCAAATTTAAGGATATAGTAGAAGAAAATTCGGGAACCTCTGTTGAAATCCCCGAATCTCTTGTGAAATGTCTGGAAAAGAAAAAAAAGAGCATAGTTGTTTCCAATAATTTGGATGCGCTTAAAAGTATTCTACTTTGAACTTTTCTCTTTTATAATCTCAAGAAGCATCTCAGGTTCATTGGTAGTAATAAAGTCAACTCCTTTGTTCAGAAATGAGATTAGATCTTCCTTTTTATTTACGGTCCATACATTTACTGTCATTCCTGCATTATGCGCTTTCTGAATTAAACCGGGATCTTTTTCAAACATTTTGTAATTGAAATCTATCCCCCACATGTTAACAGATTTGAGCTCCTCTACTGACTTGTCTTCTCCCAAGTATGCAGTTCTCGCTGTGGGGTCAATCTGTGTAACAAGGAGACAGGCATCATAGTTGAAGGAGATATAGCATGCAACCCAGGCTTGAGCCTTCATATCATGAACAAGCTTTACTACTTTTGCTGTCAATTCATTTGTTCTTTCCTGACTCTTAAGGGATGCTTTAATTTCAATCACAAGTTTTGTTCTGTTTTGCTGCTTGACATCCTTGATAATCTGTTCAAGAGTAGGGAGAAAATCATTACCCTTAAGCGGCACTGAAGTCATGACAGCAACTGTATTGTCTTCTATGAGCTTACCATCAATCTCGGGATCGTGGTTAAGGACAATAGCGCCGTCAGAGGTCATCCACACATCCAGTTCGGAAGCTTCACAACCAATCTCTATTGCATATTTAAGTGAATTTCTTGAATTCTGACTTGCATCATGATTCTTCCACGCTCCTCTATGAGCAATTACCTTATTTTTTATAAACCGGTCCTTTACAAGTTCAAACTCCTTTTGCAGGCAACCTGATTGAATGGTAATACCATACACAAAAGGGCCTGAATCAGTTTTCAAGGCTACACTCTTCTTCAACGATATGACCCCTTTCCTGTCAACAGTAAAAATGCCGGCTGTATCTTTCACAATAGCAACTTCTGCATCACAATTACAGCTTTCAGGTACAATCACTTCGGCAATTTTTGCACCCTTGACACCTACCGGGATCAAATAATTGTCAAGAGTTAGCATTTGATCTGTTCTTGAAGATTCTGATCGGCCTGCCCCATTGATAATCATCGAACAACAAATTAGCAAAACAAATTTCATGATTAATATTTAAATTTAACGATAACCGCAAATTTTAAGAAGTTCATAAACCTCTTTGTCTTTATTTTCTATATATTTTTCAAATGCGTTGTTGTAAAATTCCTGTTCAGAAATAAAATCAACCCCTAAAATATCCTTAACTATGTCTTTGGCATATTTTTCTTTCATAACAGGATCATTTTCGTTTTTCCAGTAGTTCAACACTGACACCGGAACATTAACATTGCTTTTTGTGATCCTTTTACCTCCCTGCCTAAGTTCGTCAACCTCAAAATAAACCACAAAATCTCTCTTGAAAGTCTCAATATTCCTCTCCTCAAGAATCTTTTTGTTTGTGTAGTTAACTTCCCAATAATTTGTTACAGGCCCTGAAAAACGTTCTGTGATAGTACACGAGGATGGTTCATAGAGGGAAGAGTGGTAAATATCATAATCAGACTTAGCTCTGTCCACAGCAGATCTTGGAATAACTTTGTAACTGAACCTCAGGTAATCTATAGCACCTCGCAGCGGAGTAACCCGGATTTCAAAGCTTACATTATTTAGTTTGTTAGAGTAAGGATAATACTCTTTGTCTATATTTTCCAATTCTATCTTTACATACTGGCTGGCATCGTTAGCCTCTCTGTAGCTTTTCCAGTAGGCCAAAACAGAATCAACTTTATGGGTATACTGGCCATACTGCTGTACCCACACACCGTGAAGACTGTCTTTTACCTTTTTAAATGAGATGGTGTCGTTTTTATACTTGATAAATTCATCAACTCTTTTGTAAGTAATTCCTTCCCACATTTTTTTTGTAGTTTCATCTTTTAACAGGGAATCCTTCACAGACTGCAAAAGAGTATATACAGGCATAAACTCAGGATTATTCTTCTCAATCCTGGCAAGCTCATCAGTTGTCAAAGTCTCTGCAATTGACTTTTTCAACGGGTTTGAGCAACTTACTGCTACAGTTGCGACAAACAGGAGTAAAAATAGCCTTTTCATAATTCATGGTTTTTCTCAGTATAAAGCTACACATTTCTAATAAATGTAATATCTCTTTGAAAGCTTTTTGAAGTTTTCAACATCTTTATACCAGTAATCCTTTATATCTTCAACCCTGTTCCTTTCTGAAAATTTTTTACGAATCACGTCTGAACCAGACACTTTGTCAAACATGCTGAATCTCTTGACATCTGCATTGTTAAAAACAGCCTTATCAGGCCAAAGTTCGGCAATAGCCTGCATAACATAAAACTGAATATCTGTCAGAGCACACTTGTAATAATTAAGAATATGAACCTGCACACCTTGAAAATCTTTTCCTGCTCCTACTGAATAAAAAGGTTTAAGATAAACAGGTCTGAATTTTACTCCCGGAAGTTGATAACTGTTAAGCCTTGCAGCCAGTGCTTCTGCATCAACCCACTCTGCAGCAAACATTTGAAAAGGGATTGTATAACCAACACCTATAGAGAGATATCCCAATTCACCCAGAATGCCGGAAACAGGATAGCAAATTGCACTTATTGGTTGCGGAATATGAGGTGACGATGGAACCCATTGAAGCCCTGTCTGTTCAAAGGTCATATCTCTCTTCCATCCCTTCATCGGCACTACTGTCAGCTTGCAATGACCTTTTATCATACCCTCTTCATTGAGCAAGGTGGCAAGTTCACCACAGGTAAGTCCATAAATGTAAGGTATTTTGAATTGGCTGACAAATGATATAAACCCATCTTCCACAATATTTCCCTCTACTCTTAACCCTCCAAGAGGATTAGGCCTGTCGAGAACCACAAATTCGATGTTATTTTCAGCTGCTGCTTCCATTGCAAGCCCCATTGTACTCACATAGGTAAAAGATCTGCATCCAATATCCTGTATGTCGTATACCAATACATCAATCCCCTTAAGCATCTCTGGAGTAGCCTTTCTGGTGTCCCCATACAGAGAAAAAACAGGTAATCCGGTTTTTGGGTCAGTGCCAGCCTCTACACGATCTCCGGCATGAGCATTGCCCCTTACTCCATGCTCTGGTCCAAACAGCGCCACCAACTTAACATTTGGTGCCTCAAATAAAATATCTACAGTCGATTTGATATTGTTGTCAAAACCGGTTGGATTTGTTATAAGACCAACTCTTTTACCCTCGAGTATTTTGAAATTTGAAGCTTTGAGAACTTCCAAGCCGGTCATTACCTTTTGTGAATATCCTCTCAAAGCAAATAGAGAGAAAAAAATCACACATAATATTATTATTCTTTTCATGCTTTAACCTCTTTTTTACCAAAGGATTCATCTACCTTAATAAAGGCTGTCACAATAATTGTTGCCAGACAGCATATCATAACCCACCAGAAAAAATTTCTGTATCCTATAAGCTCCTGCAGCCATCCAGCCATCATGCCAGGCAGCATCATGCCAAGTGCCATGAAAGCAGTACATATAGCATAATGTGCCGTCTTGTGTTCTCCGGCAGAGAAATATATCAAATACAGCATATATGCCGTGAAACCAAAACCATATCCAAATTGCTCAATAAAGACACAAAGGTTGACTACAAAAAAACTCTCGGGCTGGAATATGCTTAGATATACAAAGGTCACACAAGTAAGGGATATGCTCCATGCCATAGGCCAGAGCCACCTCTTAAGCCCTCCCCTGGCAGCAACTATTCCTCCAATAATGCCGCCAATTGTCAAAGCTAAAATGCCTACAGTTCCGTACACAAGGCCTACCTGTCCTGTGGTTAGTCCCATCCCTCCAACCTCTCTGGCATCAAGCAAGAATGGAGTAATTAATTTAACCAATTGAGCCTCAGGAAGGCGATAGAGCAACATGAACAAAATTGCAACCCATATCTGTTTTTTCTTGAAGAAAGAGGCAAATGTTGCGAAAAATTCCTTGAAAATTGTCTTTGCTGTAACTTCTCTGGCTGGTTTGTCCGTATCAGGCCTTGGAAGAATGTATCTATGATAAACTGCAATTGCAAGGAAAAATCCTGCCAAAATGAAAAAAGTTACAGACCATGCAAGGGGAATGTTTCCGGAAAGTCCTCTAAAGACAGTAGCTGACTCATGATCGAGTTTGGGATCTGCTTGTACTAACAGATATGCTGGTTTGTTCCAGTTTTCTGAAGTAAATGTAATTCTCTCTCCATGTGCAAGAAAGATACTTTTATCCCCTTTCTTCATGGCAGTATTCAGCACAATTTTTTCTCCACTTGCCGGAGCTTTGTTTAGTCTGACAGTCACAAGTTGGGCATTTCCATTCATCTCGTGAACAACCATTCCACTGTTTTTTTCTCCGAAATTCTCTTTAATAAAAGCACCTAAAGGTGTAGATACATGTTCTGTCCACCATGAAACATCTTTTTTTACATTACCTGCACTCTTTTCCGGCTCTACAAAACCATTAGCAATGTTATTTTCTAAGGCAAATGCCTTAAGAATAGCAGCCGAATCTACAGCAACAGTTCTTGTACTTAAATTTACAACAGAGGGATTCAAAATAAATTTGTAATCAGCATCTTCTGTGGCCGATGAGATAACAGCATCTTCAGTCTGAGGAATAACAAAAGAAGAGGCGTATTGAGGTCCTGCATTAACTTTAAGCTCTGCTGGCTGCAAACCTGTAGACATTTCGAGTAAACCCGCAATGATCACCAGTATGCCCTGGCCTGTAATAGTAGCAACTCTGTAGAAAGTACTTCTAATCCCCACATACATGGCTTGATCGTGACTGTCAAGTGCAAGCATGTAAAAGCCATCAGCTGCGATATCATGAGTTGCAGAACAAAAAGCAATCAGCCAAAATACGGCAAGAGTCAACTGAAAGAAATTGCTTGCAGGAATAGTAAACGCAACTCCTGCGAGTCCCACACCTATTAAAAATTGCATCGTTACCACCCACCATCTTTTGGTTTTTAGCAAATCTATAAAGGGACTCCAAAATGGCTTTATAACCCATGGCAAATATAACCAGCTCGTATATAAAGCGATATCGGCATTAGAGATACCAAGTCTCTTGTACATGACTACAGAGACAGTCATCACTGCCACATAAGGCAGCCCCTCGGCAAAATACAGAGTAGGTATCCATGCCCAGGGAGATCTCTTTGTGTTACTCATAAATTTAGTATGTTATAGATATAATTTTTCAATAGTAGCACCGACAAAATAATGAAGTAAAATTTCATTGTACTTATAACCTTTCTCTCCCATAACAGCTGCACCGATTTGGCAAAGCCCTACTCCATGCCCCCATCCTGCTCCTTTAAGTATAAAACGTCCAGGTATTCCCTTGTTATCAACATCAAGTCTCGACACAATGAAAGCTGAAGAATAGAGATGTGTTTCAGAGAGTGTTCTTCTTATCTCAAGCTCTTTCCCAATAATTCTTGTTTTCTTTGTGCCGACAATTTTAAGCTTTACAAGACGACCGGATGTTCCCCTCTGAACAGGTACAAGGTCAATAATTTTACCATAATCTGTTCCGGAACGTTTTTTAATGAGTGAAGATAACTCCTCTTGAGTATAAGTAACACTCCATCTATAGAAATTCACAGTCTCCTGATCATAATTATTCAATACCTGAGACAATATCTTTTTGTCAGTTGTATTGCAAAAAGCCTCAGGTGAAGATAAAATCCACTCTCTTGCGTTCAGCTCTACGGTAAGATCGGGAACTTCAGTATGTGTCATACTGTCTCTTTTTTTGACCAGATAGGGATAATTTAAGTCTTCCCAGCAGCTGCTAAACTCTTCGAGAACTCCACCACAACTTTTGGAATAGCGTGCATCACATATTTTACCGCCGTACATAAGCAATTGCCCTCTTGTCTGCGCAATTGCATCTTTTACCATCTCTGTTGATGCCCTGGTTATCCCCTGATAACGCTGACAGTGATCGTCCGCACAAATGTCAAATCTAATGTGATCTTCTCTGTCATACCATTTTATCAATTCTCTAGGAGTATCGTGAACTGTTGAATAAATCTTCTGGCAGTTGGAAATGTCTCTGTTCTTCTGAATCTGAGCCAAAAGCCACGATCTTGAAATGACAGCATGAGCTTTCAGTAGTTCCAGAGAAGCTGTCGCACTCATTTCAGATGATATAACCGAGGTCAGATACTCTTCCACATCAATAATGTTGATTGCGGTTATCTTTTCGTTTTCAACTATAAACTTGACAGAACCGCGAAAAGTCTGATTTTCCTTTCGTTCCCAATGAAAATTAATTCCAATTGTCACTCCTCTAAGTTCAAAAGAATTATTGTGTCTGTCTTCAGGTTCAAATAACAATTCTTCAAACAAATCTCCTTTCCACTCAATCTTGCCATTACAAAAACTTACGGTCTGAAAGCCTTCAATCTCAACATTATTACAAATAAACAAACCATTAAGTTTGAACTCAATCTTGGGTTCAAACATTATTCCTACAGTTACTTGAGGTTCTGTCATATTTATATTGTTAAATGATTAATTTCAAATTTCTGACAACCGTCTCAAGTTCATCATACGATATGAGAACTTCCGATAAAATTGAGCTGATATCTTTAGCAGTTAGCTTGACAAAATCCTTCTCGAGAGGAGTAATAAAAACTCCACCAAGATCTACTGAAGCGGGACTGACCAATATATTTTCATCTCCCTCCTTAAAAAAAGCATCCGGACGATGTTTCTTCCTTAAAAAAAATACTATCCTCCACCTGCCTTTTTCGTAGCTGCATAAAATATTAAGCATTGGTTCTCTCTCCCCTTCTTTAATTTCAAGAGACGAGTATAATTTGTCAAAAAAATCTTCAGCCTTGTTTTCTGACGAAGACTCTAAAATAATAACTCCCGGCAACACTGAAACTACCTGTTCAAGAGTGGTTTCAGAATCAGAAAAAAATGTTTTGGTATTAAGGTGGGAACTTTCAAATGGCATAAAACCTTTAATGCCGGCTTGAAAATGAAAATGATCAGGAGCAGAAGCACCACATTTTGGTCCATTGTAAAAAATTGTAAAGTCAGACAACCTTTTTGCAAGCTCAAGCATAACATTAAATCTTCCTTTGATAAGTTGATCACGGTGTTCTTCAAGCGGAATTGTAAGATGTCGCTTAAAAATAGGGAATGGATTGATTAGTACAGTATAGTGATCAGTACCACCAAAAGAAAAATCTATTCCCTTTTGCACAGCAGGCCTGTTTTCTTTACACAAAAAGCAATTACGCTCTTGTATGGACTTTGCATCTACCTTAGCTGCTGAAGAGACTATCCGAGCAGGATTAAACTGTATCTTAAATGTAAAACCATCTACATTGACCTCTCTGGTCATAACTCTGTCAAGCGCCTCATAATTATCACGAGCCTGCTTCCAGGAACTGAGCTGCTCCTCGAAAAGCCCATTAACCATCTCAGAATTTAACTCTGACATCTAACTATTTCCCTCTTTTGTTCATGGCGATTCTTGCCTGAAGTTCCCAGGTTCTTATCCTGTCTTTATAGGTGTTGTTTGCGTTCACCCTTACTATATCCAAAGCAGCATCGGAGTTCCCCTCCCAACGTCGGCAATGATAGAGAACTTCATATATTCTGCCTATCTGATATTCACGCGAAATATTCAAGCCCAAAGCATAATCCTCTCCATAACTTGTGTTAGGAACCTTTATTTCTCTTAAAACAGGCGTATAAAAAGCTCTTGGCGCTCCAAAACCATTAATGCGCAGGGCATTGTTCCTGCCATTTTCAGGAGTCCACTCTCTATGGTCAATTATTCCGGGAGCAATCATTTCCATATTGAAATTCGTCATCATGTAGGTACCTACAACCATGGCGCAGTTTTGAGCATAAAAAGAGTCAACAATTTTTTGCAGAGTATGCTCGTCCGAATATATATCGTCGCTGTCAAGCTGGACAGCAAACTTGCCACATTTAGGATGATGCACGCCAACATTCCAGCAACCTCCTATTCCCAAATCATCTCTGTCGGGCACCAGGTGGATCAGCCTCCCATCACTGCCAAACTTTTCTATTGCTTCATAGGTACCATCTGTAGAGTGATTGTCTATAACAATCAGATTGAATTTGAAAGTGGCTTTTTGTCTTAACACCGAAGCAATAGCATCAGAAATAGTTTTAATCCTATTAAAGACAGGGATTATTACAGATGCTTCATATTCAAAATCACCCTTAGAAAATTCAATATACTTGAATTCTGGTTTAAGGTAACCGCCTATTTCCTTCAAATGCTCCGTACAGGCAGATTCCATCTCGATTTGAACTTCTCTGTTCTTTGGATCAACATAATCAAATATTTTTTCACCCGACTTGCGAACATCCTGCTCTATCTCAGTATAAAGATACTCATTAATATGTACAAGTTCCCCTTTTTGAGACACTTTAAGACGCAGGTCGTACAGACCGGCGAATATATAATCGGTTTTCATTCTCGAAACCGCTTCTTTCAGAGATGAAGACCTGTAAAGAATGACAGATCCGAAGTCAAAATCATCCCTAAGACTTCCCTTCTGATATGTTATAACCGGACAAATGTTTTTTTTGTCGTTAATTATTTGGTAATGATCGGCATAAACCATGGCTGCAGAACTGTCCTCTGCAATTTTAACCATTCTATCCAAAGCATACAAACCCATAACCAAAGTTGAATACTTAGTATAGATAAACGTAAAATCGCCATCAGATCTTTCTGCAATTTTCCGAATAGCCGGTACACATTTCAAAGATTCAACATGCAATACTTCACATCCTTTCAGCGGCTTTGCTTCCGGATTGATAGACATAAGATAAATATGGTCTGTCACAGAACTTCTTCTAAGTCCATCAACAGTCTCTTTTACTTGAGCTTCATCTTGATATGGAATGAAGCAATTAACCCTGATTGACATACAAATATGTATTAAGTTTCAAAATATGCTTGCTAAGGTAACAATATTTGATGCAAAATACAAAGCAAACAATTTAATGTTCTGTATAATAGATTACTAAGCCATGTAAACAAAATGTAACAAGTTAACATTTCCAACTATTTGAAACCAAGTATTATTATTATTGTTTATGATAAGTAGACCACAATTAAAGAAAAAAGAGTAATTTCGCAATTCACAAAGAGAGGTAATGTACTATTACGACTATATCATTATAGGAAGTGGACTTGCCGGCTTATATGCCTCATACAGAGCATCTAATTATGGGAAAGTTGCTTTGATCACAAAGTCTAATATAAGAGAAAGTAACTCCTATTATGCACAGGGAGGTATTGCTGCCGTCACTGACGAGGAAGACAGTCCGGCATTTCATTATGAAGACACAATTGTAGCGGGTCGCGGATTGTGTGACCATACTGCAGTAAATATCCTTGTCAATGAGGGACCACACAGGATAATGGAACTTGTCGAAGACGGAATGAGGTTTGACATGCTTGGCAACAATTTTGCCCTTGGTCTCGAAGGTGGACATCACATGAGAAGAATTCTGCATGCAGGAGGTGATGTCACAGGTATGAAAATTACCGACTTTATGATAAGCAAGGTAATTAATGACAAAAATATAGATCTTTTTGAGAACAGGGCTGCTATTTCTCTTTTATGCGAAGATGGCACCTGCCATGGTGTCAGAAGTTGGAATTCTGAAAAAGAGTGCGAAGAGATATTTGTTGGAAAATTTACTTTTTTAACTTCAGGTGGAGCATCGGCAATATACAAACGAACTACAAATCCACACACAACCACTGGTGACGGAGTAGCCATAGCATATGAAGCAGGATGTCAGTTAGCAGATATGGAATTTATTCAGTTTCATCCTACAGCACTTTACACGGAGCAGGACAAGACTTTTTTAATAAGTGAGGCTGTAAGAGGTGAAGGGGCATATCTCATAAACACAAAAGGGGAACGCTTTATGCCTGCCATCCACGAACTTGCAGAGCTTGCCCCAAGAGATGTAGTCGCAAGATCCATTTATCTTCAGATCTTAAACCAGAAGGAGCCATATGTCTACCTTTCCCTAAAGCACCTCGATCCAGAACGCATTAAAACTCGCTTTCCGAATATATTTGAGAAATGTTGCCAACTCGGCATAGACATGACTGACAAAATACCTGTTGCACCAGCGGCACATTATATGGTTGGTGGGGTTAGAACAGACTGCAACGGCAGAACCAATATCAATAATTTTTATATCTGCGGAGAACTTGCTTCTACCGGCATCATGGGAGCCAACCGTCTAGCATCCAATTCACTGCTTGAATGTCTGGTATTTGGGTACAGAGCTGTTGAAGATACGCGTGAAACATATAAGAATGATATTAATTTGGCAGTTCAACAAACCTTTTCTCATATTTTTTACAAGAATCCCGCAAATGAGATTTGCTATCTTGACCTCAAAGAGAGAGTTGCCAATATAATGAATGAAAAGGCCGGTATAATCAGAAATGAGAATTTACTTACAGAAGGTCTTGAAATGCTCGAAAATGAAAAAAATAAAATTGGCCTGGATCTCAATGAAATATATACTCATCTGAGTAATAACCTCATAACCGTAGCCGAACTCATAATAAAATCTGCCATATACCGTAAAGAGAGCAGAGGTGGACACTATAGAGAGGATTATCCAAATGAGGATCCAAATTTTGTCAAACACATCATCCAACAAAAAGGAAAACAAATTACAACCATACCTGTTGATGACAAATAATGCCAAAGTCACATGGAGAGAGATGACCTTATAGACAAACTAATATCCATCGCAATTGAAGAGGATATATATACAGGCGATATTACTACAAATGCCCTGATTCCTAAGGATTCACGTGCAACAGCTGAATTTACTGCAAAGACTTCGGGAATAATTTCAGGAATTGATGTCGTTCCCCGTATTTTCAAACATATAGATTCCTCTGTCAACTGGTTGCCATTAGTAAAGGAAGGCAGCCATGTTTCAAAAGGAAATATAATTGCACAGATTGAAGGGAGTTATCGTGCATTGCTTTCAGCAGAACGTACTGCTCTTAACATCCTTCAAAGAATGAGTGGTATTGCAACCATGACATCAATATATGTCAAAGAGTTGGAAGGCACTCAAACTAAATTGCTCGACACACGTAAAACCGCGCCCGGAATGCGAATCTTGGATAAAATGGCAGTCAGAGCAGGAGGTGCAATTAACCACCGCATGGGACTTTACGATATGGCACTTATAAAAGACAACCATATAAAAGTTGCAGGCAGCATATCAAATGCTATTAAACAGGTAAGAGCAGCTATACCCGCCGGAATCAAAATCGAAGTTGAAGTAACCTCAATTGCTGAAGTCGAAGAGGCACTTAAAGCCGGAGCTGAGATGATAATGTTGGATAACATGAGTAACGAAATGATGACCGCGGCAGTCAAGCTTATAGACAAAAGAGCCAAAACAGAAGCTTCCGGCAATATGACATTAGCAAGGCTCAAAGAGGTTGCCGCCACAGGAGTGGACTATATAAGCGTTGGTGCACTGACACATTCTGTCACTGCGTTGGATATTAGCATGAACATTGTACCACACAAATAAATGCCCATGGAGAAGATAGAGGTTATTGAGAGAATAAAAAAACTAAAATCCGAAAAAAATGCGGTAATTCTCGCTCACTATTATACAAATCCTGAAATTCAAGACATATGTGACTTTATTGGGGATTCTCTTGGACTTTCACAAGAGGCCGGTAAAACAGATGCAAAAATTATTCTTTTCTGCGGTGTTAACTTTATGGCTGAAACAGCTTCCATTATCTCTCCTAAAAAGAAGGTTCTTGTACCTGACATTACAGCCGGATGTTCACTTGCAGAAAGTGTTACAGGAGAAGATCTCGCTGAGTGGAAGGCAAATAATCCCGATGGAATAATAGTATCCTATGTCAATACTACTGCAGATGTCAAAGCTCATTCCGATATTTGTTGTACATCTGCCAATGCTCTTAAGGTTGTGGAATCAATCCCCCAAGACAAGAAAATTCTTTTTGTACCAGACAGACATTTAGGAAAATATATCAGTATCAAAAGTGGCAGAGATATGGAACTTTGGTTTGGAGATTGCTGTGTTCATGATCGTTTTAATTCCAGAATGATTATGGATATGGCTGCCCTGTATCCTGAAGCAGATATACTGATACATCCCGAAAGCAGCTGCTCGGGAGATCCTGCTATCTTGAACATGCCAAATGCTTATTTCTATTCCACAAGCGGTATGGTAAGACACGCTGCCAGCTCAAATAAACGGCAGTTTATTATCGCTACAGAGAAAGAGATTATACATCATATGCAAAAAGTAATACCAGGTAAAGAGTTTATCCCGATAAATGCACAAGCTATATGCGGCCATATGAAGAAAGCTACTCTTGAAAAGGCACTTTTCACTCTCGAAACCGAACAGCCTGAAATAAAGGTCCCTGAAGATATCCGTAAAAAGGCCTGGATACCCATCAAACGAATGCTCGAGCTGTAATGTAAAAAATTTCGACGGAATCATTAAAAAATCACAGTAGTTAACTTATTTGTTAGTATAAGCATAAACCCGATTTTTATCAACAAAACATGCCTATATTTGTTTTAAAACTATATTTTTCAAATTGCAATGAAGAGTTCATTCACTAAAGTAATAGTAATAGCTTTGTTATCAATATTTTTGGTCTCCTGCGGAAAAGTAATGATCACAGGAAGAAAACAGGTATTATTATTTAGCCAGGGTGAGATAACATCGCTTAGCAACCAGGCATATAATGAATTAAAAGTAAAAGCCCAGCTGTCTGACAATGAGGAATATAACAAAATGGTGAATGAGGTTGGAATGAGACTTACAAAAGCTATTACCGACTACTGCAAGCAAAATGGTTGGGAAAGTGCGCTTGAAGGTCTTGACTGGAAATTTGAAGTATTTAAGGATGAGACTGTAAACGCTTTTTGTCTCCCAAATGGCAAAATTGTATTTTATGAAGGAATACTGAAGTATGCAAATACTCCGGATCTTGTTGCAGTTGTTATGGGACATGAAATTGCACATGCTGTAGCAAAACACGGAAATGAAAGAATGAGTCAGGAAGTGCTTGTAGGAGCTGTAGGTCAGGCTGTTTCAACTTATCTTGGTACTGAAAGCCAGAAAACACAAGCAATATTTGAGTTGGCATATGGAGTTGGTTCACAATTTGGTGTTCTCCTGCCTTATTCCAGAAAACACGAATATGAAGCAGATAGATTGGGACTTATAATAATGGCAATGGCTGGCTATGACATAAACGTTGCTCCGAAATTCTGGCAAACTATGAGTTCAATTGGTGGTTCTAAACAGCCTGAATTTATAAGTACGCACCCTTCTGACGAAAACCGCATAAAAAAGATTGAGTCAGTTTTGCCTGAAGCAGCAAAGTATTATCCGAAAAGATAGATGATAAAACAGCATTTCAGGGGTTATGATTCGCCACAAAAAACAGGTAATCGTATGGTGGCCGAGTCTCTGAAATATTATCTCAAAATCAATGTCGAAAACACTTTTAGGGAAGATAATATAGAAGAAAAATTAAACTCTTTATTTTCAGAAACTGACAACACAAATCCTTTTAACGAAAAAGAAACTAATTTTCTGGTTGAAAAAATCAATCAATTAAAATTAATTGATATAACAGTTAATGACGGCAACCTTCTCATCAAAGTTTTAGACAAGCTGGTTTTCCTGCTTTCAAAGCTCGAACCACTCAATGAAAACAACTTAGGACAAAACAAAATCAACAATGAACGAAAGTCGTATTTGATACAAAATTGTCTGTACGGAGTTGGCAGTCAACCTGCTGCTGTTCAAATGGCCAGACTTGAGCTTTTGGTTTACTGCAACTCTTCCCCTGTTCCCAAAACAAATCTGATAACTGCAAAAGTGCTGAAAAGATTACCCGAATCACAGTACATGACTATCAATAAAATAGAATTGAATTCTTATGATACAAATCGGCCAATTAACTGGTTTGACCCGGAATACATGTTCGGAATAGAAAACAAAAATATAAAAATTCAAAAAAACTGGAAATTATTTAGCATTACTTGGAGAACGTACAACAGTTATTACCGCGAAGAAGATTTGTCAATAACTTTAAAAGGACAGGATCCTATTTTGCTTAACCTTGACGAAAGAAATCTGATAGCTGATATATTAGCCGAAAGAATTCGGATGAAGAAATACAGAGCACTAGTGCTGAATGTGCTGCAGGATCATGTGCACTTATTATTATCAGCCGAAGAAAATGAGGTTGCTAAAATAATCGATGATCTGAAAGGATACTCTTCCTGTATCTTCCATCGTGTCCTTAAAAATTATCCTGATCATCTGCATAAACTATGGGCAAGAAAATTCAAAACTGACTTTATAGAGGATAACTTAAAAGCCAAAAAGGTGATTGAAGAAATTAAAAACAATCACATGAAACACAGTATTCTTCCTATCAATATCAAAACAATTTCCTCTAAGCTCACTCCTCTTAAGAAAGCATTTGAAGATGAAACAGTAATTACAGGATTTGATATTGTTATTGGCACTCCTCCCTACGTCAACACAGAAATTCAAAAAAATGAAAAAGAAAAATTGATAGAACAATATGGGTTTGCTGAAAATCTTTATGTTCGCTTCTTCTCTCGAGGATTAGAGTTACTTAAGAGTGAAGGTGCTATTTCCTTTATTTCTCTTTATCCTGAAAATCTTGACAGACAAATAGAAAATTTAATAGAAAATTTAGAAATAAAAAATCAAATTTGTGGAGAATAAGGGAGTCGAACCCTTGACCCCCTGCTTGCAAAGCAGGTGCTCTAGCCAACTGAGCTAATTCCCCAAAAAATATAAGAACTTTTTGTAGTCCCGAGCGGAGTTGAACCGCTGACCCCTACATTATCAGTGTAGTGCTCTAACCAACTGAGCTACGGGACTATATAAAATCAATGATAGCTTTGAGTAACAAAGTGTAACAATTCGGTCAGTTAAGCTCCAAAAAGGAGGTGTTCCAGCCACACCTTCCGGTACGGCTACCTTGTTAC